>Ga0209609_10000159_pt1 | contig 40348 bp, 42 predicted proteins | sample LakKivw325mmetaG_FD_184136 | JGI IMG/M metagenome (GOLD analysis project Ga0209609, IMG submission 184136) | Anoxic lake water microbial communities from Lake Kivu, Rwanda to study Microbial Dark Matter (Phase II) - Lake Kivu water 325m metaG... | ecosystem: Environmental > Aquatic > Freshwater... | reverse complement strand
TTCTCCCGCTTCATCTCCTGGGCGGCCAGCCCTGTGACCTGAACGAAGACGTCCTCGAGAGAGGGTCGCACTACGCGGGCCTCGGCGACCTTGAGGCCGCGTGCCTCAAGGAATACTACGGCGGCGCCGACGCGAATGGGGTTCGAGGAGACGATACGGAAGAGATTGCAGGAGACCGCTTCAACCGATGTTCCGGGAAATGCAGCGGACAACTCCGTCGCAAGGTGCGCCGTCGCGCCTCTCGCGCTGACTTCCACCACGTTCCGTCCTTCGGTCTGACGCATCAACTGCCCGGTGGCATCCTCCCGAACGACGCGGCCGGAAACGATGAAGGCAATGCGGCTGCACAGGCGCTCTGCCTCCTCGATGTAGTGGGTAGTGAGGAACACGGTGGTGCCCGCCCGGTTGAGTTCCCCGATGAGTTGGCGCACCTGGCGCGCACTGGCGACGTCGATGCCGGTCGTCGGCTCGTCCAAGAATAGCACGGGAGGTTTGTGCATGACTCCGGCGGCAATCGTGAGGCGGCGCTTCATGCCGCGCGAGTAGCCGGCGAACTTCCTGTCGGCAGCCTCCTCAAGCCCGAACCGCTTCAGCAACTCCCGAGCGCGTGTTTCCCGCTCGTGACGGCGCATGCCGTACAGCGCCCCGCAGAAGCACAGGTTCTGAAAGCCCGTCAGCTCGGGGTAGAGGTTGCTCTCATCGGGAACGATGCCCATGAGATGCTGGGCCGCCTTCGGGTTCTCTGAGCAGTCGATGCCCGCGATCCTCATGCTCCCCGCATCGGGCCTCGCCAGACCGGTAAGCAGGTTGATGGTCGTCGTCTTGCCGGCGCCGTTGGGGCCCAGGAAACCGAAGACCTGGCCCGGCTGCACGGAGAAGGAGACGCCTTCCACGGCCTTGACCGCCCCGAAGGACTTGATCAGGCCCATTGCCTGGATGGCCGGAGCAGGCTTGCTGTCGCGACTTGCCGTATCGGCGTCGCGGGATGGACCCTGTGCCGTCATGGTGTGCATTGTACTATAGAGACGTATGTGGCTGCCATGCACTTCGCCGGCGTGTGGCTGGAGTTCGCTCAAGGTGGGATGCCGCGGCTCCTAGCGGCGTTTGCGGCGGTTCTCGAACCGCAGCGCCACGAACCCGGCTCCGGGCAGGGCGCCACGCTCCACCTGGTGGGGCATGGCGGGGACCTCTCCCGGCGGTTGCAGCAGAGCGCTCGCCGCGTCCACGAGCGTCAGCCCGGCGCCGGCGGCCATCCGGACCGTCTGGTCCACGTCGAGGAAACGTGCGTGTGCGAACAGGTCGTCGCCGGCCGCTCCCCGGCGTGCATATTCCTGACCCCAGGGGCTTGCCGACGGGATGATGCCGATGACGACGGCGCCGCTGGGCCGCAGCACGCGCGCGAATTCTCTGAGCGACTGTTCCGGATCTGTGGTGAAGCAGAGCGTCGTGACGACCAGGACGCCGTCGAACGAGCGGTCATCGTAGGGTAGCGTCTCCGCGGTGCCGGCCTGTGTGTGGATGCCGCGCCGCGAAGCGAGCTTGAGCATCGGCAAAGACGGATCGACGCCTTCCGCCACGCCGAATGCCGCGGCGAAGCGACCTGTCCCGACGCCTGCTTCGAGCCAGCGTCCGGGCTGTCGGCCTTTCACCAGGAGGAGAGCCTCGACTTCCTGCTCGAAGACGGACCGACCTTCCGGTGAGTCGTACCAGGCATCGTACCGCGCGGCCACGCGGTCGAACGGGTTGGCCATTGCCTCTCACATAACACCATAGGACAGAACGGTGACGTTGTCCATAGGTGGAGCCGCGATTCCGCCGCGGAGTCGCTGGCATGTGGTAGAGTCACGTGGCACGCTGCCCGTCTGTGCGTGGGATGGCCTGCGGAGGCCTTGCTGGAGTGATTGATAGCGTGTGGCCCCGTGCCACGACGCGGTCTGGTGCTGCGTGCGGCAGCAGGGCTCGCCCGCTTGAGGAAGCGGTACTGCGCGGCGGTGAATGCCGACGGAGGGCATGTGATGGACGGCGATTCCAGGAGTACATACTTCGCCCTGCAGGCGAGTTGGGGCGTGACGAAGCATCTCGGGGGGCAGGGCGCAACCGACGAGCTCGCCCGGATGTGCCACCTGCAGGCTGGTTCACGAGTTCTGGTGGTCGGCTGCGGCGCCGGCATGAGCGCGTGCTATCTGGCTGTGCGTTTCGGCGCGAAAGTTGCGGGTGTGGACATCTCCCCCGCAATGGTGCGACAGTCTGCGAAACGCGCGCATCGGCAGGGGCTGACGGATGAGGCCGTGTTCCTGGTCGGGAGCGCCACGGCGTTGCCATTCGATGACGCTGCCTTTGATGCGGTCCTGTGCGAGTCCGTGAACTCGTTCATTCCTGAGCGTGTGCGCTCCCTGGCGGAGTACCGGCGGGTGGTGCGACCAGGCGGCAGGATTGGCATGAATGAGTGTGTCTGGCTGGACGTGCCGCCCCGCGACCTCGCGGACTACCTGGAAGGCATCACGGGAGCCCATTTCATGGATGCCAGGGGTGGCTGGGGTCGTCTGCTGGAAGAAGGGGGACTGGATCTGGTGTCGCAGACAATCCACCAGACCGGCATCCTCCGGCAGTGGTTCAGCGAGGCAAGGCAGGCTGATGCCCGCGATTTCGCCTCGGCGTGGGTGAGCTTCGCCCGTGGCTGCCTCTCCAACACCGAATACCGGCGCTTCGCTCTAGCGGCTTTCAACGTCCCCCGTTCGGCGTGGCGGATGTTCCGCTATTTCGGCTATGGCATCTACGTCGGACGCAAGCCGGGTCCTGAAGGCGACGTGGCGGACGGCGGGTAGGCGACTCCCTTTCTGGCGGCTCTCTACGATGGACTACACAATACGACGGAGCGCCCGTGCACACCACGTGTGGCTCAGGTTGTCGTCCTCAGGGGAGCTTGTCGTCGTGTTGCCGCGCGGCTTCAGTGAGAAGCGCGTGCCCGAGCTTCTGCTGAAACACCGGGTCTGGCTGGAGCGGGCGGAGAAGCGCGTGGAAGCGAGACGCCGGACGCTGCAGAAAGAGGTCCCCGCAAATCTCCCCGAGGTTGTCCACCTTCGGGCGGTCGGCCAGTCGTGGGCCGTGCAGTATCGCCCCACCGGTTCGAAGCGCGTGGCGGCCGTCGCTCGGCCCCAGAACGTGCTCCTCCTCTCCGGCAGTACAGCCGAACGTGAAGCCTGCAGGCAGGCGCTGCTGCGCTGGCTCCGCAGGAAGGCCGTGGCCGAACTGGAGCCCTGGTTTCGCGAACTCGCGCGCAGGGGACGGTTCTCGGTCAGCCGTGTAGTCGTGCGCTCTCAGAGAACCCGATGGGCTAGCTGCTCGCGAAAGGGCGCCGTCAGCCTGAACCTCAGACTCCTCTTCGTCACGCCGGAACTGGCGGAACACGTTATGCTCCACGAGTTGTGCCATACAGTGCGGATGGACCACTCCAGACGCTTCTGGGAACAGCTGGGGAAGCACGACCCCGAATGGCAGTTGCACCGGCGACAGTTGCGTGCCGAGTGGCAGAGAGTTCCTCTCTGGCTGGATGCCACTCCCACGCCGTGAGGGCGTTGACAATGGTCAAGTCACTCGTGCGGCGACGCTGCTCCGCGGCCGGAATTCGCTTGCAGGCGCCCGAAGGCGGTGCTAGACTTCGGCGAAGCGCGCTGTATCGATGCTGAAAGCTGTCTTCCTGATGTCTTGGCTCTTGGCTCTCCGCTGGACCGCTTCCTCTTCGTGATGTCGCGCCGGGATGGCGCCATCTCCTGAGCCTCGCTACTCGGATGTTCCCGCTTATCGTACTCGCCTGCGTCTTCGTCCTCATCGCCGTACGGCGAGTGGGGCGCTTCCGGCTTCAGATATGGCAGATAATGCTTTTTGGCGCCGCAGCGGTGCTGTTGTCCGGCAGCATTGCGCCGGGCGCCGCGGTGCACGCCGTCAATCTCGACGTAATGGTCTTCCTCTTCGGCATGTTCGTGGTCGGCCAGGCGATGGAGGAGAGCGGCTACCTCTCGTACATGTCCTTTCGCCTCTTCTGCCGGGCGCGCACTGCCGACGAGCTGCTGCTGTCGGTTCTCTTCGTCATGGGCCTTCTCTCGGCGCTGCTGATGAACGACACCATCGCCATCATCGGCACGCCTGTTGTGCTGTCGCTCGCTAAGAGCGCCGGCCGGCGGCCGCAGATGATGCTGCTGGCGCTCGCCAGCGCGGTGACCATCGGCAGCGTGGCCAGCCCCATCGGCAACCCGCAGAATCTTCTGGTTGCCATCTACGGCAACGTGCAGAACCCGTTCGTGACGTTCGGCCGCTACCTGCTTGTTCCGACGGTGCTCTGCCTGTTCGCGTCCTTCGGCGTGCTGCGACTGGTGTACCGGCGGGAGTGCAACGGCATCCACATGACCCAGGTCTGCCCGGTTCTGGTCGACCCGCCCCTGGCGCGTCTCTGCCGGGTCTCTCTCGTCGTCCTGGCGGCGATGCTGGCTGTGAAAGTGTCGCTGGTGTTCCTGGGTGCGGAGGTGGACTTCCGCCTTACCTACATCGCGCTCGGCACGGCATTGCCGGTGCTGCTCCTGAGTCCGAGGCGCCTGGAGACGGTGCGCCGCATCGACTGGACGACGCTCGTGTTCTTCGCTGCGATGTTCGTGCTTATGGAGAGCGTATGGCTTTCCGGCTACCTGCAGTCCGCGATTGGCCGCTCGGGGCTTGCCCTGGACTCGCCGGGTGTCATCATGACGCTCAGCGTGCTCGTCTCACAACTCCTCTCCAATGTGCCGCTGACGGCGCTGTATCTGCCATTGCTGCAGGGGCTTGGAGCCGGGACGGAGGCGTACATGGCGCTGGCGGCCGGGGCGACCATGGCCGGGACGCTCACCGTCCTAGGGGCGGCGAGCAACGTCATCATCATCCAGAACGCGGAGCGCAGGTGTGGCGAGAGCCTCAGCTTCGGGGAGTTTGCGCGAACCGGCCTGCCGCTGACAGCCGCGTGCGTGGGAATCTACTGGTTGTTCCTGGTCTGAGCCGGAGGTACGGTCACTCCTGCATGGCGCGCGCCCGCCGCTTCAGCATGGCGTGGAAGTCGTCCGCGGCCTTGCGCCGGGTCAGCTCGGCGGCCTCGAACTCCCTCACTGCAGCGACGTCGAACACCCTCGATGGGCGCTTCTTCGGCTCGCCTTCGCTCTCGGGGGTCAGCACGACGTATCTTGAGACCGTGTCCCAGTAGGCGCGTTCGGCCTGCTGCAGGTCGGCGGCCCACCGCCGTATCTCCTCACGAGTCTTTGGATCCGGCATCGTACGTTCTCCCGCGCGGCGTTCCGCGCCTGCCACGACAGCTCCCGGGCGTGTGTCCAGGGGGAGGCTACTCGCTCACGCTGTCGTCGGATTCCTCCTCGTCCCCAGCGGGGAGAGCCGGCGCGGCGCAGGTAGACGAGGCGCACCCGCTCCGGGTGGGCGTCGCGTACATGGTGCGGATCTGCTCGGCGTAGGAGTCGGAGGCTGCAGTGTAGCCCTGCTGGTAGCCGCTTGAGTACCCGTCGAGATAGCCTTGCTCGTACGCGTTGCGCACTGCGTCTTCCTGTGAGGATGCGGACGCCCTGCCTGCGCCTTCCGACGAGAGTCCGATAGCGGCGACGATGAGGAGCACGACCGCGCCGACTCCCGCGACGTAGTAGAGAGTATTGCGTCTGTTCATTCCCTGCCTCCGACCGCCCGGGCGGTCTTACGCGGTGAAGAGTAGCGCGGTCGCGCCGCCTGCACCAACTCCCTCGCAGCGCCGGCCCGGGGGGCTCCACGGCCGGGCGGCGTCGGCTGCGTTACTTCTTCGCGGCGCCGCCGCCCTGCTGCCGCTCCTGGGCGATGCGCTCGTAACGCTCCTGAGCCTCCTCTGCCTTCCGCCGTACCTCGTGATACTCCTCCCGAGCCGCCACGGTCGGGAAGACAAGCTGACGCTGGCCCACGTACGGCACCTCTTCCGGTGGATACAGGTACTTGCGTGTCAGCTTCCAGAGGCGCTCGTCCGCCGCCTTGTATTCCTCGAGGGCTTTTTCAACGTCACTGTCTTCCGGTATGTGGTAGCCCTCAAATGACTCGGATTCGCTCTTCTCGTCGTCCATCTTCGCTCCTCTAGCCCGAAGGCACGCTGACGGTCAGATGGCACCACGCGTCCTGCCGCGCGGTGTTCGTCAGGATGAGCCAGTAGTAGTCGCTGTTGAGGGCCGCGATTGCCCACCCTATCTGCCAGTTGGCGCCCGCTCGCGCTATCTGCTTGAAGTAGCCGCCATTGCCGGTCTCAGTTGCCGGGATGTAGTCACCGGCGCTCTCATGCCCGTACGGCGCATTCCCCGGGAGGAGCATCACCGAGATGCCCTCGGTCAGTGCGGTGAGGTCGGCGCCGAGAGGCACGCTGGCCTCCATCCGGAGTTCGACGACTTCGCCCTCTTTGAGGAAGAAGCGCGTGTAGTACCTGTTGTACCGCGCGAAAGGGAGCCCTTCGGCTACTACCTGGTCCAGCGTCAGGTTACGCCAGAACTGCTGCGCCTCGCTCGACAACGTGGCGCTGTTCTGCAGGACAAAGCTGGCCTCGACGATGTACGGTCCGGGGTTCTCCCCCGGATTCACGGGGTTCTCCGGAGGGGAGAAATCGTCTCCCCCGATCGAGCAGGCACCGATGATGATGAGCGCGATGGCGAGGAGCGCGCCGCCGATGACGAGCACCAGGCGCTTGCCCGGTCCCCTGCGTGGAGGTCGCTCGGGCTCGACGACCGTTGTCATGGTTCCTTCATTGTGTCACAAGTGCCGCCCGGATTCACAGCGCCGGTGGCGGCAGTCCGCCGTGCCGCCCCGTTCAGCGGGGCCGCCGCCAGCGAGTTCTTCCTTCGACACTTCGGATAACGCTGAGGCTCCCGCCACGGATGAGTCCCACGGGAGAACAAGGAGGAGATGCGCGGACCTCGCACCGTGAGTTCACCTTGTCGCCCTCTTGAGCCAGGAGTCGGGGTCGACCTTCGAGACGACGGCAAGGTACTTGCCCGCCGGCGTGGACTCGATTCGCTCGCGGAACTGCACCTCCACGTGTACATCGTCTCCGACGACCTCATTGAACATGGGTGGGATTCGGCGTCGCATGTCTTCCAGTTCCGCCTGTCCCGCGTCGGCGCGGGGCACGATGAAGACGACGAGGTGGTCGAGTTCTTCCTGGATGAACTGGAACTGGCGGACCGGCAGAAGGGCCAACCGGTCCTCTCCGAGGTTCGAGCCGGAGACGCGCCGGCCCGAAGGCGTGTGGATGACGTCGCGCTTGGCCCCGACCACGTGAGACAGGAGAGGCAGCCCCCGGCCACAGGAACAGGCCTTCGCGACGAACGCGCCGGCGTCGCCGTTCTCGTATCGGATAAACGGCATCGCGTAGTTGTGCAGGTTAGTCACGAGAATGCGCCCCTCGCTTCCGGGCGGCAGGTTGTCGGCCTCGTCGTCGACGACTTCCACGACCAGGTCCTCGGTTGCCACGTGCAGCCCAGTGTGTGCCTTGCACTCCATCGCTATTTCGAATGCCTCCTGGCAGGAGTACTTGGAGTGCGGTTCCACGTGAAAGACGTCCCGTATGCGCTCCCGCTGGTACCGCAGCAGTTGCTCTCCTCCGGTGACGACGGCGCGCAGGTCTGGAGACTCGCTTCCGGACTCGAGTATCCATGAGGCGATGGAGGAGATGGCGGAGGGGTAGCCGCTGAGACAGCGCGTTCCTGAGCGGCGCAGGAACGTGACGATGTCCGGCAGCGTATCCAGGGAGATCTCCCGCGCGTCCATCTCTATCGTGCGCTCGATCGGCCGGCTGATGCGATGCAGGAACCGGTCCCGCGCCGTGTGGTGGCTCCGGGCGAGCCGAACCATCATCTTCTTGTCGGCCAGCGCCACGTCCGCGAACTCGAAGGCCCGTAGACTCCGTGCGAATCCGTGTGTGCGCCGGTCCTCGGCCGTGGTGTGGAAGAGGAGAGGCGTGCCCGTCGACCCGCCGGTCGTCGCAGTCCAGGTCAGCCGGCGCGGAAAGCCCTGCGCCATGAGCGCCCTGAAGTTGTCGTGCACGAGTTCCCTGGTCAGAACGGGTAGCTTCCGCAGGTCGGCAGCCACGCGTATCTCTGCCGGCCGTATGCCTCGCTCATCCATGAGACGGCGGTAGTACGGCACGTGCGCATACGCGTGCCCGACCAGCCGCTGCAGTCGCTCAGACTGTAGCTCTTCTATACGCTCGCGCGGCCACCACTGCGACTCCTCAAGCTGCCGCAGGCATGACATTGTGTGCGTGCCTCGGACGAGGTCCATTGCCGGCGCGAGGACGTGCCGGGCGAGCGCGTGGTAGCTGCTCATGCCCCGGCCCTCTTGACCCATGAATCCGGGTCGACCTTCGAGATGACGAAAAGGTGCTTGCCGGCTGCCGTGGGTTCGATGTGGTCGCAGAACTGGACTACCACACGCATGTCGTCGCCGACGATGCGGCTGAAAATAGGGGGGATGCGCAGGCGCATGTCTTCAAGTCCTGCCGGTTCGGTGCCGGGGCGGGGCGCGACGCGGACAGTGAGGAGGTCGAGGTCCTCCTGAACGAGCTGGAACTGCTGCACCGGCAACTGTGCCAGACGGTTGAGACCGAGATTCGAGCCGGAGATGCGCCGACCCGAGGACGTGTAGACGATGTCGCACCTTCTGCCGACCACATGAGACAGCAGAGGCAGGGCGCGCCCGCAGGGGCAGGCTTCTGCGACCAACGAGCCGGAGTCGCCGTTCTCGTAGCGGATGAAGGGCATGGCGTAGTTGTGCAGGTTCGTCAGTATGATGCGGCCCTCACGTCCGGTCGACAGGGGGGCGTTGCTTTCATCGACGACTTCAACGACGATATCCTCCGCTGCTATGTGCAGGCCGGTGTGTGCCTCGCACTCCATCGCGATGTTGAACACTTCCCGGGAGGAGTAGTCGGAGTACGGTTCCACGCGGAATGCGTTGCGGATACGCTGCCTCTGGTGCTCGAACAGCTGCTCGCCGCCGGTGATGACCGCCTCCAGTTCGGGAGGTGTGACGCCTGACTCACTGATCCAAGAGGCGAGGTACGCGACGGCCGACGGGTAGCCGGTGAGGCAGCGCATGTCCGCCCGGTGCAGGAGGGCCACGATGTCCGGCAGCCTGTTGACCGTGATGTCTCGCGAGTCGAGTTCGACGACTCGCTCGAGGCGGCGACTGAGGCGATGCAGCAGCCGGTCTCGCGCGGACGGGTGTCGGCGGGCGATGCGTATCAGCATGCCTTTGTCGCCCAGCCGGAGACCTGCAAACTCGGCCGCTCGAATAGCGCGCGAGAAGCCGCGCGTGCGCTGGTCTTCCTCGGTCGTGTAGAAGAGAAGCGGAGTGCCGGTCGAGCCGCCGGTCGTCTCCTTGCGGACCCGACCGCTCGGGAAACCCTCCGCCATCAGGTCGTCGAAATTCGCCCGCACAAGGTCACGGGTCAGCACGGGCAGCTTCTGCAGGTCGGCGGCGGAGCGGATGTCTGATGGCCGCAGGCTCCGCTCGTCCATGATGCGGCGGTAGTACGGGACGCGCTCGTAGGCGTGTGTGACGAGCCGGTTCAGACGTTCCGCCTGCAACTCGTCCAGCCGTTCGCGGGGCCACCACTGCGAAGCTTCGAGCTCTCGAAGCGTGCGCATCGTATGCGTGCCCCGGATGAGGTCCATCGTCGGCGCCAGGACCTGCCTTGCGATACTGCGATACAGGCTCACTCGTCTTCTCCCCGGCGGGGCTCACCCCTCGCCGTACTGTCGGCCGCTTGCTTGCCGTACGGAAGGCGGGATGAGAGCTTCGAGACTACGACCAGGTGCTTGCCTGCGGCGGTCGGTTCTATGTGCTCCACGCTTTCAACCTTCACGTCGATGCCCGGTCCGACTCTGCCGCGAAGAGCCTCAGAGAGCTTTCTTCCTCGCTCCTCGCGGGCTTCCGGGCTGACTTCCGAGTGCCAGACGATGAAGGCCACCATTTCGCCGAGCGTCTGCTGGACGATGCGGAACTGCCTGACGCCGAGAGAGCTGAAGGACTCGAGGCCGAGGTCCGCGGCGAAGATGCGCCGTCCGTCAGGCGCCACAATCAGCTCGCTTGCACGGCCGACCACGCCCGCGAGCCTCGGGAGCTGGCGACCGCACGCGCACGGAGCCGGGGCCAGCGTGCCGATGTCGCCGATCTCGTAGCGCAAGAACGGCATCGCATGGCTGTGCAGGTTGGTGACCAGCAGTCGGCCGGGGTGTCCGGCCTGTGCGGGCAGTCCCTCCTCGTCCACAACCTCCACCACTACGTCTTCCGCCTGAACGTGGAGGCCGGCATGTGCCTCGCACTCGCCGGCAATCTCGAAGACCTCGTACGAGCTGTACACGGAGTAGGGCTCGGTGCCCCAGGTTTCTCGCAGCAGGCATCGCTCATGCGGATAGAGCTGCTCGCCGCTGCAGACGATCGACTCGATGTGCGGGGCTTCGAGTCCGTGGCTCCGGATGAAGCCGGCCAGAAGGCTCAGCAGCGGCGGCGTCCCGTCCAGACACGTGAAGCGGCCGAACTGCAACTTCCGCGCCAGCAGTGCGAGGTGCTCATCCGAGAGCGAGCTGTAGTCCAGCTCGACCGCACGCCTGAAGCGCCGGCTCACACGGTGGAGCATCCGCTCGCGCTGGCTGTCGAAGTGCCTCGGTCGGACGAGGGTCGCGTACCGGTCACCAATCCGCACTCCTGCCCACCCGAACGCTCGGAGCGCCCGCGCCATGCCGCGGGAGAGCTGGTCTTCCGCCGTACTGTAGAAGAGCAGGGGCTCGCCGGTCGAGCCGCTTGTCGACATCGGGAGCAGCTCCGTCCCGGAGATGTCATCCGCGAGAATCGCGTTTCCCGCAGCGCGAATCGCCGCCTTTGTGAGCACGGGCAGCTTCCGCAGGTCGGAGACCGAAGCTACGTCCTGCGGCCGCACGCCTCTCTCGTCCATGACGTGGCGGTAGTGCGGCACGTGCGCATACGCATGACTGACAAGCCGCTGCAGCCGCTCGGATCGGAGTCCCTCGATGCGCTCGAGCGGCCACCACTGCGATTCCTCCAGCTCGAGAAGGCAGGACAGGGTGTGCGTGCCCCGGAGCAAGTCATATGCCGGCGCAAGGATGTGGCGGGCAAACACGTTGTAGGCGTCCATCGTGTGGCCTCTCCGGCGGGAGACCGGTCTCCCCGCGGGGTGACCGGATTATGCACGCGCGTTCTTAAGGAGGCAATCGCCACAGGCTGCAGACGCTCCCCTCTGCGCGGCGAGTCGCAACGGGGCAGCCGGCCCAGGCTGTGACGCTCGAGGGAGGCTCGCAGTTCAGTGGTCTACCTCGATTCACTCGACGAGACCGAGCCGGCAGCAGGGCGCGCCGGTCGATTGACCTTCGAGATGAGGAACAGGTGCTTGCCCGCCGGCGTCGGCTCGATGCGGTCGACGCACAGCACCTGGAGCGCAATCTCGTAGCCGAATCTCGACTCGAACATGCCGAGCACCTTTCGCTCAAGATCTGCCCTATCCGCGGGTGTCGCGCTCGGTGGAGGCACGAGTCGCATGACAACGTTCCCGATGGTCTCCTGGACTGCCTGGTACTGCCGCATACCGAGCCCCGCGAGGTCCTCCAGGAAGAGGGTTCCGAAGAAGACGCGGTTGCCGCTCTGCGTGACAAGGAACTGGTCCCTTCTCCCTACCAGTGAGCTTATGCGCGGCAACGTGCGTCCACATGGGCAATCCCCCGCCACGGCACAGCCGGCATCTTCGGTGTCGTATCGAATGAACGGCATGCCGTAGTTGTGGAGATTGGTCAACACGATCCGCCCTTCCGTGCCGGGCGGCGAGGGCCGGTCCTGCTCATCCAGTATCTCCAGGACGATATCCTCGACGGACACATGAAGACCCTGATGTGCGCTGCACTCCGATGCAATCTCGAGCACCTCGGATGAGCTGTAGTCTGAGTACGGCTCGACCCCGAAGACCTCGCGCAGGACTTTCCGCTCATGGCCAAGTATCTCCGCGGCGCCTGTCATGATGGTCCTGACTGCTGGCACAGGCGCACCGTTGTCCCGGATGTAGTTGGCGATGAGTGCTATGGCGTTCGGATAGGAGCGAATTCCCGCCAGGTGAGCCTCGGCAAGCCGGCGAACCAGCCGCGGCAGGGCTTCGTCGGAAAGGCTGTTCAAGGGGATCATCAGGGACCTCTGCAGGTGAGAACTCAGGGATTGAAGAAGCTGGTCGCAGCGGTTGGAGGGCAGATGGCCTCTGCCTATCCAGGCGACCCGGTCTCCAAGTGCGAGTCCTGCCCATGACATGGCGCGTATGCTCCTCGCGTGGCCATAGTCAAGCACGTCTTCCTGTGTGCTGTAGAACCGGAGAGGTGTGCCGGTGGAGCCGCTCGTGCTCATGGGCCGGACGCGATGGCGCGGCCAGTTGTCTGCTGCCATCTGGTCGCCGTCCTGTTGAACTTGCTTGCGCGTGAGCACCGGCAGATGAGTCAGGTCTGCGGTGCTTCGGACGTCGGATGGCGTCAGGCCGCGCTCATGCATGATGCGACGATAGTAAGGTACGTGCTCGTACGCGTGGGCAACAAGCCTGCGCAGTCGCTGCGACTGCAGCTCCTCGATGCGCTCAAGCGGCCACCACTGCGACTCCTCCATCTCGCGGAGGCAGGAAAGAGTGTGCGTGCCCCGGAGGAGGTCATGTGCCGGCGCAAGAACGTGGCGGGCAATGACGTTGTAGGCGCCCATTGTGAGACCGTACCGGCGGCTGACCGTGCCCCGGCGGGGTCACAGGATTATGCACGCGTGCCTTGAGCGAGGCAATCGCCGCGTGGCGCAGGTGTCTCTGTCAGGCTCCCGTCTGCCGGACGGCCGGCTCCAGATGCGAAACGAACGAAAGGCGCTTGCCGGAGAGGTTCATCGATATGCTGTCAACCAGGTGCAACTCCACGTGCGGACGCGAGCCCGTGGCTGAAGCGAGTGCTGCCGACACTGCGTCCACGATGGAGTCCCATGGGTAGTCGACATCTGTGCCGGCCGGCACGACTCTCAGGGTGAAGCGGTCGATGCTCTCCTGCACGAGCTGGTACTGCACCACGCGAGGCGGGAGCAGGTTGCTGATATCGAGGTCCATCGCCTCGGCTCTGCGTCCGTCGGCGCAGACCAGGAACTCGGACGTCCGACCGATAAGGGGAGACAGGAGCTGCAATCCGCGCCCGCACGGGCAGTCGCCGGGCATGAACGAGCCGGTGTCCCCGTTCTCGTAGCGGATGAAGGGCATGCCGTAGTTGTGCAGACTCGTGATGAGGAGCTTGCCCCTTTCCCCGGGGGGCAGCGGCCTGCCGTCGTTGTCCACTACCTCGATGATGAAGTCGCCTGCAAGGATGTGCAGCCCCCCGCGTTCGCTGCACTGGCCGGCCACCTCGTGCAGCTCGTTCGAGCCGTACCCCACGTACGGGTCGCTGCCGAACACCTCTCGGAGGATGGCTCGCTGGCGGTCGTGCAGCCGCTCGCCTCCCAGGCAGACGGCGGGAATCGATGGACAGAGAAGGTTGTGGTCATGTGCGTACGAAGCGACGAGAGCCAGAGCGCTGGGATACGAGAATACCGACGTCGGCCTGGCCCGCCGCAGGGTGGCGACAAGGACGGCAAGGTTCTCCTCAGTCACCTGCATCGTATCTATCTTCGTCAGTCGCTGGAGCCGCAAACTGAGGTCGTTCAGCAGGCGTTCATTCGGTGAAAGCGGACGCGCGAAGGCCTGTCGAATCGAAACATGCGGGTCTCCCAATCGCGCGCCGGTCCACTCAAACGTCAGTAACCAGCGGGCGTAGGCGTAAGAGAATCGCTCCTGACGCGTCGAGCAATAGTTCAGTCGTTCTCCGGTGGTGCCTCCGGACCAGCCTGCGCGAAGCTGATCGGCCGGGATGCCGCGCGCGAGCAGGTCATCGAAGTGGGCTCGAATGTCTGCCTTTGTCAGAGGCGGGAGCCGGCGCAAGCTCTCGGCATCGATGATGTCCCCGGGGCGGATGCCACGCTCGTCCATGACAGTCCGGTAGTAGGGGACTCTCTCATACGCGTGGGAGATGAGCTGGCGCAGACAACGTGACTGTGTTTCGCGGATGCGCTCGGGCGGCCACCACTGCATCTGTTCCAGTTCCGACAGCCGCGACATCGTGTGCGTGCCACGATGCATGTCCAGCATCGGCGCCAGCAGATGGCGCGCCGCCCAGGTGTAAGCGCTCATTCGATGCCTCTGCCTTCTGTGGAGGAGCGCGAAGGAGGACTCCCGACTCTTGAGATAAGGAACAGGTGCTTGCCCGCCGGCGTCGGCTCGATGCGGTCGACGAAGACAACGTCCACCCGCACGTCATCGCCCAGGGGCCCGGCGTAGTGTGCCTGGAGCCGTGCTGACAGAGCCTCCGCCTCTGCCTCGCTGAGGGCTGTGCCGGGCACCGCCTTCACCGTCACGCGGTCGAGTTCCTCCTGGATAAACTGGAACTGCCGGATTCCGAGAGGAGCCAGTCCGGAGGAGCCAAGCGCGAGCGGCGAAAGCCGCTTGCCTGAGGGCGTGTAGATGGTGTTGCCCGTCTTGCCGGTGACAGCCGCGAGGCGGGGCAGTGAGCGTCCGCACGGGCATGGCCCCTCCAGCAGACTTCCCGAGTCGTCGGTGTCGTAGCGGATGAGCGGCATACCGAACTCGTGCAGGTTGGTCACGAGGATGTGACCCTCCTGGCCGGGAGGCACCGGATAACCGTCGTCGTCGACTATCTCAACTGCGAGGTCCTCAGCCGCGATGTGCAGCCCCCGGTGGGCCTCGCACTCCATCGCGATGTCGAAGTTCTCGAAGGAGCTGTACTTGGAGAAAGGCTCGACGCCGAATACTTTCCTGAGCAGTGCCCGCTGCTCGTCGAAGAGTTGCTCGCCGCCGGTCACGATGGCGCCTACCTCCGGTGCCGGGAGTCCGGCGTCAATGATGTACTCCGCGATGATGCAGATGGCGCTCGCGTATCCCCTCACGACGCGAGGGCGCTGCTTCATGATGCGCGCGATGACCTCCGAAAGCGTCGATTCCGAGAAGGCGCCGCAATCGACGAAGCTCTCGCGCGCGACTCGGCGTGAGAGGCCCTCGTAGGGGGCTCCTTCCGCTGGTCCCGGGAGACGCCGCTTGAAGACGCGTACGAAAGGATCTCCGAGGTGCAGACCGGCCCACTCGTGTGCGCGCAGCGACCGCGCCATGCCGTGCGACAGTCTCGAGTCAACCGACGAGAAGAACACGAGCGGCGTGCCGGTGGAGCCTCCGGTGTGCCCTTCACGCAGGCGGTGACGCGGGAATCCTCTGGCGAGAAGCGATTCGCCCTCCTCGCGGACGATCGCCTTGGTGAGGACCGGCAGCTTCGGCAGGTCCGCAGCGGTCCTGATGTCACCCGGCTGGATGCCCCGGCTGTCCATCAGGCGGCGGTAGTACGGGACCCGTTCCCAGGCGTAGTGAATCAGATGCTGCAGGCGCTCAGACTGGAGCTGCTCGATGCGCTCGAGCAGCCACCACTGCGACTGTTCCATCTCCTTCAGGCAGCGCATTGTGTGCGTGCCGCGAAGGAGATCCATGCCGGGCGCCATCACGTGCCGGGCAATCCACCGGTAGCTTCCCATCAGGCGGCCTCCGTTGATTGCGGCCGCGACGATGGTGGACGCGGCACCTTCGAGATGAGGAAGAGGTGCTTCCCCGCCGGCGTCGGCTCGATGCGATCTACGAGAAGCACGTCCACGCGCACATCGTCTCCAAGAGCGCCGCCGAAGTGGGCGCCGACTGCTGCGGCCAGTGCCTGTGAGTCGCCCGGTGAAAGGCTGGTGTTCGGGACGACTCTCACCGTCACGTGGTCTAGTTGCTCCTGGATGAGCTGGAACTGACGGACGCCGAAAGCAGCGACGCCGGACGGGTGAAGTGCAAATGGGGACAACCTCTTGCCGGACGGTGTGTAGATGGTATTGCCGGTCTTGCCGACAACGTGAGATAGTCTTGGCAGCGCCCGTCCGCAGGCGCACGCGCCGTTGAGGAATGAACTCTCGTCATCGGTGCAGTAGCGGATGAATGGCATGCCAGACTCGTGCAAGCTGGTGATGACCACGTACCCCTGCCGGCCGGGGCCCACCGGGTGGCCGTCTTCGTCGACGATTTCCACGATGAGGTCTTCCGCCGCGATGTGCAGCCCGGCGTGTGCTTCACACTCCATCGCGATGTCGAAGTTCTCGTAGGAGCTGTACTTGTCGAACGGCTCGCTTCCGAACACGTCTCGCAGCAGAGCCCGCTGTTCATCGAAGAGTTGCTCGGCGCCTGTGACGACCGCCCCCACCTCTGGAGTGGGGACTCCCGACTCGCGGATGAACTCGGCAATGATGCAGAGTGCACTCGGGAAGCCTCGCAGGGCGCGCGGGCGCACCTGTGCGATGCGCTGCACGACAAGCGGCAGCGATGCGTCGGAGAAGGCGGCGGAATCCACGAAGGTCTCCCGGGAGAGGAAGCGAGCCAGGGGGCCAAGCCGCGAGGCGTAACCACGGCTTCCATGGGTGGCGATGCGGACGGTTGCATCTCCCGGGTGCACCCCGGCCCACTGCAGCGCCCGCAGAGCCCTCGCCACACCGCGGGAGTATCGGTTCTCTCGTGATGAGTAGAACATGAGCGGCGTGCCGGTGGAGCCGCCAGTGCGTCCACGCACAAGCTCGCGACGGGGAAAGCCCTCGGCCAGCAGGTCACCGGCGTGCTCCCGCACATCCGACTTAAAGAGGACCGGCAGCAGGGGCAGGTCGGCGGCGGCCCTGATGCAGTCCGGGGAGATGCCGCGACTATCCATCAACCGGCGGTAGTAAGGGACGCGTTCATACGCGTAGTGGATGAGGCGCTGCAGGCGCTCCGATTGGAGTTGCTCGATGCGTTCGAGGGGCCACCACTGCGTTTGCTCGAGTTCGCTCAGAGACCGCATCGTGTGCGTTCCCCTGAGACGGTCGTAGGTGGGAGCCAGCACGCGTCGTGTAAGCGCCCTGTGGGCAGTCACGTTGCGTGGCATTATGAATGCCGGAGCGGGGGTCTGCAAGATGCCGGACGCGGCCGTTGCGCCTGACCGGCGCGCCTTCGTTCCTGTGGCTGTTACTCGTCAGCGGCGCGCCGCGAGGCGGCGGTGGCCCGCAGCCGCTGTGTCTGCGTCAGCAGCTTCTTCCGCATCCGGACGTTCTGCGGCGTGACTTCGACCAGCTCGTCCCGGGCGATGAAGTCGAGCGAGCGCTCAAGGCTCATGATGACGGGCGGCTCGAGCTTCACGGCGATGTCCGAGGTGGACGACCGCATGTTCGTCTTCTTCTTCTCCTTGCACACGTTCACAGAAATGTCCTGCGAGCGCTGCGTCATACCGACTATCATGCCCTCGTAGACGGCTGTCCCGGGCTCCACGAATGTCTGGCCGCGCTCCTGGGTGTTCTCGAGCCCGTAGGCAACCACCTTGCCTTCGTCCGAGGCGACCAGCACGCCGCTGCGCGTCGAGGCCAGTTCGCGTCGCCAGGGCTGGTACCCCAGGAAGACCGAGTTGATGACGCCCTGTCCCCGCGTGGCGGTCATGAAGGAGCTGCGGAAGCCGATGAGCCCCTTGGTGGGGATGTGGTACTGCAACCGGACGTTGCCGGCCCCGTCGCTGCGCATGTCGACAAGCTCCGCCTGGCGCTTGCTCAGCATCTCGCTCATGATGCCGTAGAACTCCTCCCGCGTGTCGATGAGCAGGTCCTCCACCGGCTCCATGAGTACGCCGTTGACCACCTTGGTGATGGCCTCCGGCTTCGAGACCTCGAACTCGTACCCTTCGCGCCTCATCGTCTCGATGAGCACTGCCAGGTGAAGCTCCCCTCGTCCCTTGACCAGGAAGGTATCCGGGCTGTCCGTGTCCTGCACCCTGAGGCTCAGGTTCGTCTCCAGCTCCTTGTAGAGTCGCTTGCGCAGTTGTCTCGTGGTGCAGAACTCCCCTTCGCGTCCGGCGAAGGGCGACGTGTTCACGCCGAAGGTCATCTCGACGGTCGGCTCGCCGATCTCGATGCGCGGCAGCGCCTCGGGCTGCTCCGGGCCAGCCAGCGTGTCGCCGATGGCTATGTCCTTCATGCCGGTCACCGCCACGATGTCGCCGGCCTCGGCCAGCGGCACCTCGTACCGCGTGAGCCCGAGGTGCGTCATGACTTCGGCAACCTCGAACGGAGTCACCGAGCCGTCGGCGGCAAGGCACACGAGCGTCTGTTTCGGGGCCACTTCGCCTCTCCAGACCCGCCCGATGGCGATGCGCCCCTTGTGGCTGTCGTAGTCCAGATTGGAGACTATCATCTGGAAGGCGCCGTCCTGGACAACCGGCGGCGGCACCCGCTCCAGGATGCAGTCGAACAACGGGGACACGTTGCGGCCGGGAGTATCCGGCTCCGTGCTCACGACGCCTTCCCTGCCGCTCGCGTACAGCACCGGGAAGTCGAGCTGCTCCATGCTGGTGGCCAGTTCGAGGAACAGGTCCTGGGTCAGCCGGAGAACCTCCGCGATGCGGGCGTCCTTGCGGTCCACCTTGTTGATGACCACGATGGGCGCCAGGTTCCGCTTCAGCGCCTGGGCAAGCACATAGCGCGTCTGCGGCATCGGTCCTTCCGCCGAGTCCACCAGCAGCAGACAGCCGTCGGCCATGTTCAGCACGCGCTCCACTTCGCCGCTGAAGTCGGCGTGCCCCGGCGTGTCGATGATGTTTATCTTCACGCCACGGTACGTGACGGCGGTGTTCTTGGCCATGATGGTGATGCCGCGCTCACGTTCAAGCGCATTCATGTCCATGACCAGTTCGCCCACCTTCTGATTGTCGCGGAACACGTGGCTCTGCTTGAGCAGGGCGTCCACCAGGGTTGTCTTGCCGTGGTCGACGTGGGCGATGATGGCCACGTTCCGGATGTCATTGCGGTAGTTCATGCGTACTCCATATCTGGACCGGCCCGACGCAGGATGCCTTCTCCGCGTGGACTAATCCCCCTCCAGCGCCGGCAACGGCGCCGGGCACAGTGATGCACGAGATCGATGGTCATGGGCACAGCAAGGTGACGCGCGTCGCCGGCCTCAGGCAGCCCGCAGGCGACGGGCCTTCGAGAGTCGGAACCTGGTCCGGCGCTCGAAGGACACACGAGTGTCAACGCAGAACGAAGCGCTCAAGAGCGGATGCATGTGTGAACTCTTCCGGCGTCACGCAGTCCCGCGGAGGCCGGCCGGCAACGAGTGCCGTTGACATATTGTATGCGTATGGACGAGGTGCGTCCAGTCGGCGGCGACGGGGCACACGGATTCGGTTCCCGGCTCCGGCTGGTGTAGAATCTGCCGGCGGGTCGACCGCGCATCGTTGTTCGGAGGGGTGGCATGTCGCCTGAGCGCTCGCAGTGGTCGTGGACCGGACTGAACGCAGGATTGTGGGCGGCGGTCCTGGCGACGGTCTGGGCGGTGTGGTTCCTTGCCGCGTTCCCCGTGTGGATGGCTTCTCTGCCTGAGTGGCAGGGCATCGAGCCGTACGCGGCGGTGTTCGACCCGGTCTCCTACATGGCATGGGTCGTCCCGTGCTTCCTGCTCTCCATCACGTTCCCCGTCCTCATCGCTGCCATCTACCTGTACCTGCCGGTTGACCGGAGAGTGCCAGGGCTTCAGGCGCTGGTGTTCGCCATCCTCTACGGCGCCATTCTCAGTGCAGACTACTTCGTGCTGGGCACGATGGTGAGGGATGCGCTGCAAGCCGGGCAGACGGAGGGTCTGGAGATGCTGGTCATCGGCAGCCCGTACTCTCTCACGAACGCGCTTGAAGGAGTGGGCTACTTCTTCATGGGCCTGTCCACGCTCTTCGCCGGGCTTGCGTGGCGTGTGCCGGGAAGGTTGCGGCGAGCGACCCGGTGGCTGCTCATCATCAACGGCATCGCATCCGTGCTCGGCGTGGCGCTCGGCGCGCTCGGCGTGCCCGCCGCGGCGATGCTTTCGCTCGGCGTCTGGGGCGCGACGTTCCCCGTGGCAACCGCGCTGCTGGCGTGGCGTTTCAGGCACGATCTGCGCGTGGCGCCGGTCAGCAGCCGCGTGGTCAGGGTATAGCGGCCAGTCCCGCCACCGCGCGTACGGCTTCCGCGAGGCGCTCCGGACGGTCGGACCCGATGAGGTGCCTCCGGCCCTGTCGGGTCAGGATCTCTACGCCGACGCCTCCCTTCAGGAAGTATCCGCTCATGCGCCTGTTCCGGCGTATGCCATAGCCTCCGAACTCGGCCAGCGGCAGGAAGGGGCGAAGTCCTGCCTCCACGATGTCCGACGGCGCGAGCCTCAGCACCCTGAATCCCGGGGTGCCGATGCGCACCGTTATGAGCTCCCGCGTGACCGTCGTCCTGATGCCGCCGTAGAACGAGGCCAGCAGCAGGCCGAGGACGACGTTGAGGACGACGGACCACACCGGCTGTGAGGATGCCGTCAACACGGCGAAGGTGAGCAGCACCGCCGGAACCCCGAAGGCGATGAGGTTCATGTACAGCGGGTTCTGGATGTCCGTATACGAGACGGTCGCGCCGCTCTTGAGCCGGCGGTCCAGCTCCCGGCGCAGCGCCGACGTGTCTTCGGTCACGAGGGCCGCTTCGGAAGGCGCGAAGGGCCGCACCTTCTCGAGCAGTATTCCCGCGCCGACGGCCGGCACCGTGAAGGCAAGTATCTCGGTTGCAGGCAACCTGAACACGGGGTCGCTCTGCTGCAGCAGCGCGAGATGGTGCACTGAGATGCCGGCCATGACGCTGACTATCACTTCGTCCAGCAGGGTGAAGTAGTTGAACCGCTTCTCGCGCTCCTGGCGGGCCCAGGATTCATCCATCCAGATGGACAGGATGATGAAGCCGATGGACAGCCCGATGACAAGCGCGAACGAGCCCGCGGGAGAGCCGTACCCGTCCGGCCGGCCGTCAACTCCGAAATGCACCGGCCCATAGGCCGGCAGCGGGCCGGCGTCGATGAGCATGCCCGCAAGTATGGCCAGCACGACCACGGCCGGTATGTGCAGCCACAGCGGATGCGACTGGAATAGCTTCATGACTTGTCCTCCGGATTGCGATTCTGCCTTGCGGAGAGCGTGTCCTTGCGGACCGCGTGAAGGTCGAGTAGGGCGTGAAGGTCGTCGGTCGAAAGCCCGAGCAGGAAGGCGTCCGCGACGAGCTCACGAACCTGCGCTCCGAGCGTTCGGTCCGCCTCGGAGGGCGTCACCGTCGCCTGCTGTCGGCGAGCGATGCGCGCCCGCCGGCCCAGCCTGAGATCTATGACACCCTGGTCGCGCAGTCGCAGGTAGGCGCTCCGAACCGTGTGAAGGTTGATGCCCAGACTGCTCGCCAACTCGCGCACCGGCGGCAACTCGTCGCCCGCACGCAACTCCCCCCGCTGTACCTGCTCCTTCACCTGGGCGACTATCTGCTGGTACAAGGGACGCGGGTCTCTCTCGTCGATGGCTATCAGCATCTGCTGGCTCGATTCTGTTATATATGTTATATAACGGTTCATGCTGACTGTCAAGAGGCAGCGTCCGGGTGCACGGCGAACATCGGCGACTCCGGTGCGGATGGGACGAGGGAGAGATTTGCCGGCGGGAGAGCCCCGCGCAACTCAGGTGGCCCCGCACGGTTGGCGGTCCCTAGAGTTTGCCGTCGAACCGCCTGGCGCCTCTCTCGGTCAGCCGTTGCAGCAGCGGCTCGATGACTTCGCGGGCGCCTTCGAGCACCTCGGGCTGGCTGCGTCCGGACACGAGTATCTCGAGCCTGCGTGCGCCACGGAACATGCCGAGCAGGACGAGCGCCGCACCGGCGACGGGGAAGAGACTGTTTGTCGTGCCGAGAGCGATGAGTGCGGCTCCGGCGAGGATGAGCCATGGGGCGGTCCGGCGTGACTCACTGACCCCGGCCATATCGGCGTAGCGGATGCTGGCGGGCTCGCCGAACCGGAGAATGATGAGACGGGAGCCGGTGGCGAAGGCCTCGGCGCCGCGGGTGACGTAGCGCACGTCGACGGTCTCCCCCGGGGCGAGCAACCGGCGCACGATGTCCGGGACCAGGGCATCTGCGCCATTGGCGATTTGCTCGGAAGTCGGCTGCATGGAGCAGAGGCTAGCGACGTGACGATGGGCTGTCAAGCGGGGGGAAGTGAAAGATGACGCACCGTCAGGCCTTCAGCTTCTTGCCGGTGGCCTTGCAGAAGGTCTCAAGCGCCGAGTGTTGAACCAGGTAGGCCCGCCCAACCCGAAACGCCTCGAGCTTGGTTCCATTGACGCCGCGCTTGATCCACTGGTGAACAGCCTGTCGTGTTACGGGGGGGTCGACGTGCTTGCCCGTCTCTTCGACGCTGTAGTATCCGCGCGTCGCGTCTGCATCGCCCCGGGACTTGCCGGAGCGACCGGGTCGCAGCCGCGCAAACGTATCACTGAGGTTCACGACTGTAAAGCATACCACAGTGCCGCGGAACGTGCGATGGGGTTTCAAGGGTTTTCGGGGGCAATCCGGCGGTTCGCCTGAGGAATCGCATCGTTCGCGGCGCCGGATCACCCGCGCCAACCGAGGCTGTGGACGCACGCAAGGTTCAGCCGCAACGGCGTGTGCGGGCTCCGGCTGACCGGCCTGCCGCAGGGTGGGAACCGTCGTCCGCCCGGGGGTCTGCCCGGGGATGTGAGAGCGCACCCGAGGCATCTGTGGAGCCGTCGGCCGGTGCGCCCGCACGCCGGCGCGGCTCCCGGCTGGCATCGGAGTCGACTGACGCGGACTGTTTACTATTGTGAAACGCGCCCATCTGCACTGCGCTGGCGCCGCAGGCGCAACTGTGGCACAATCCGGGGCCATGGCAGAAGAGAGTCAACCCGGCGGGATTCCGGACTATCGGCAGGCAAGGTGTCCCTCGCGGGTGTACAGCGGCCGGTGTGAGGACGGAGTCTTCGGCGTGACGGTACTGGACTCGGCACTGGCTCAGGGACCGGACAACCCGCGCTGCCTCTCGCCCGATGCCTCGCGCGCCGTCCTCGATTGCGCCGGGGTGTTCTTCTGGGGAGACGAGCGTGACGGCTCGCGGCAACTCGCCCTGGCGTTGCTGCTGGATGTCAGCGGAGACGCGGCAACGGCGCTGCGGTGGTTCGAGCTGTTCACTGAGAAGTACGTCCGCCGCCTTCCCCAGTCATGGGCGGTGCCGGAGCTCGACATCGCACTCTGGCTGCACTGCTTCGAGAATGCCCGCCCCGGGGCATGAACGGAGAACAGCCCTGCACCTGTCTCCCCTCTTGCGGCTGTGAATCCCTCCGGCGTGCGATTGTGTCCTACAGAGGATCTCTGAGCGGAGGCTTGAATGAACGCGCGAAAGAGTCTCGGTCTGCTATTGGCGTCGTGTGCGCTCATGTTGCTGCTGCCCTTCAGTGCCGTTGCGGCCGAATCTCCATCCAAGGCGCCTCCGGGCGATGGCCCGGCGGACAGCGCCGTGGTTACTGTTCTCTCGAACGGGTTCTACAAGGCGAGCATCCTCAACGAGATGTCATCATCTCCCGGCATCTTCACCGTCGGCACGGATAGCCGTCATCCCGCTCCGGACCAGGACATGCTCTATGGCGGAGCGGATGAGTCGCCCTCGACTTCGTACCTCTCGGTCTACGACTACACCGGCGGCGTGGTCTACACCTCGGACGACGAGTTCTCCGAGGCCGAACCTGCCGGCGGGTATGCCATTTCCTACATCGGCTGGAATGGGTTCACGTTCGAGTCAGGAAGCAAGCGTGCAACCACCATCTGGACACCCAGCGGGGATATCCGGGTGGAGCAGACGGTTCAGGTGCTGGGGTCTGAGCTTTCCGACTCCGCGGTGAGGGTCACTACGAAGGTGACCAACACCTCCGGCGGGACGCGTGAGGTGGGCATCCGGCACTTCCTTGACATGATGGTGGCCGACGCAGATGGCGTCTGGTACGCCACGAGAGACCCGAAGACCAGCTTCAGTCAGAAGGAGCGCATCTACACACCGCCGGCGTTCGACCGCTTCGTCGCGGCTGACGATCCTGACAGGCCGGAACTCACCTTCTTCGGTTCGATGAAGGGACCGAAAGGCGTGTTCTCTCCTGACCCGACTCCGCCTGACCGGTTCATCTTCGGGTCGTATGGTGCGTATGACTCGGTCTGGGAGTATCCCGAAGGCCTGGATCCGTCCGACGACAGCGCGGTTCTGTACTACTGGGGCTGGGATGATGGCAACTCACCGATACGGCTCGCCTCCGGGAAGAGCGTGAGCGTGGTCTTCTACCTCTACGCGGTGCCGCCCGGCTATCTGGAACCCGGCGAGAAGGAGGAGAAGGCAGCGGAGGAACCGGAAAGGGAGAGGCCACCTGAGCCGGCGCACATGGTGGCGAACGGCCTCCTCGTTGACCCGCCGCAGGTACTGCCAGGGCAGGAGGTCCGCGTCTCCGCGAACGTGTGCAACTCCGGCGAAGAGAAGGGCTCGCTGACCGCCAGCCTCGCGGTCAATGGCGTGGCCGAGCAGTCCCAGTCCGTGGCCGTCTCCGGAGGCTCGTGTAAACAGGTGGTCTTCGCGCTGGCGAAGGCAGTGCCCGGCACGTACCAGGTCGCCATCAACGGCTTGACGGGCCAGTTCACCGTGCTGGCTCCGCGCACCGTGCAGGCGTCCGTACCCTCGAGTCAGGACACCGGCCTCGGCACGTGGGGTATCGCGGCCATCATCGCCGTGGCTATCGCCCTTGTCGCCGGCCTCGTGTTCGTCTTCAAGCAGTAGTCAGTCCGATTCCGGCGGATGTCTCTCTGAGGGGCCCTTGCGGGGCCCCTCTCGTTTTGCCTCTCAAGTGTGGATTGAGGCCGGTTCGCCGTTCGTCGCGGCCGCAGTGCTTCCCGTGGGGCGCGCGGATACGCGCTGGTGCGCTGTGCGATTTGACAGGCATGCCTCGTTATTTCTAACATATGTCAGAAACTCCAGCATGGAGTGGACGGAATATGCCGAGACCGATGAAGCTCAGACAGGTGGCGATGACGCCGTCGGTCACGTTCTTCAAGCCCGCGGGCGTCCCGATGGCAGCACTCGAAATGGTCACACTTGCGCTCGAGGAGGTTGAGGCCATCAGGCTGAAGGACATCGAGGACCTGCACCAGGAAGAATGTGCCGAGCGCATGGGTGTGTCCCGCGCGACGTTTCACCACGTCCTCGGGGCGGCCCGCGCCAAGCTCGCCGATGCTATTCTGAACGGCAAAGCCATTCAGCTTGAGGGCGGGGCATTCGCTCTTCCGGGTGGACGCTTTCGCTGCCGCCGGGATGGAAGCGAATGGGCGTTGCCTCCCGGTCCTCTGCCCGGAGTCTCCTCGGTTTCGTGTCCGAGGTGCAAGGGCAGGGATGTACAACCTATTCTCCCGCCGCATGGCCCGCGTTGCGGAGGTCGGGGCCGTGGCAGATGGATGCATGGCTGGCAGGGGCCCTGGGGAGTCCCGGGGCACGGCCGCGGTGCGACGGGACGCGATGCGGCAGACGAGGCGGCCCGAGGCGAGAAGGAAGCAGATGGAGAGACCAGGCTGTGACGATGCGGCTGACTGCAGAAGCAGCCGATCAGAGCTTAGCGAGCAATGACCGGAACGCAAGGACGCCGGACGTACTACGTGTTGATGAAGGAGGCGAGCGATGCCAAGAGGTGATGGGACAGGACCGATGGGCATGGGGCCGATGACGGGGCGCGCTGCCGGCTACTGCGCCGGGTTCGGCGTGCCCGGCTGTGTCGGCGCGGCTCCCGGCTTGGGTGGTGGCCTCGGGCGCGGCTTCGGCCGAAGGATCGGCCGGGGGTTCGTGGGACAGGGTCGCGGCCGCGGCCTCGGTTGGGGAGCGCGGTATGTCGGGATGCCATACAGCCGCGCGCCGCGGGGTTGGTGGTAGCGGCTACAGGAAGTCAACAATCGAGTAGCACTGCAAGGAGGTGTTGACGATGCCAGGAGGAGATAGAACTGGACCAGTGGGCGCCGGGCCGATGACCGGTCGTGGTGCGGGCTACTGTGGCGGCTATGCCGCCCCAAGATTCGCCAATCCCGGGCCGGGTTGGGTCCGGGGTATGGGACTCGGCTGGGGGCGCGGGCGCGGCTTCGGCTGGAGGTGCTGGGGAGCCCCCGCAAGGTACTTCGGGCCTCGGGGAGCCTATGGCGTTGGTCCGTGGGACGCTCGGCGCATCAGCCGTGAAGAGGAACTCGAGTACCTGAAGGACCAGGCAGGGGAGTTGAAGGACGAACTGGATGCTATCAGCAGCCGCGTGAAAGAGCTTGAAGCCGAAGAAGGCGGGAGCGAAGGAGCACGCAAGTGAGTGTCGCAGTCTCCGCTGAGGGCCGGACACTTGACGCGCGTGTGGATCCTCGCTTCGGCCGGTGTGAGTACTTCCTGATTGTCGACCCGACCACGATGGCGTTCGAGGTTATCGAGAACGCAAGCATCTCGGCCACTCAGGGCGCGGGGATAGCTACCGCTCAAATGATTGCCGGCAAAGGCGTGGAAGCTGTGCTCACAGGGAACTGCGGTCCCAATGCCTACCAGGCACTGGAGGCGGCGCAGGTGAAGGTGGTCACCGGCGTGACCGGAACGGTACGGGACGCCGCGCTTGCGTACAAGGAAGGCAGACTGCAGTCGGTCTCCCAGGCGAACGTCGCATCTCACCATGGCATGGGCGCCGGTCAGGGGCGCGGGATGGGTGGTGGCATGGGTGGTGCAATGGCCGCGCGTCCTCAGCCGTCTGTGCCTGCGGGAGGATCTGATGCCGTGGTGGGACTGCTGCGGGAGCTGAAGGGAGAAATGGACGCCCTGCGACAGCAGGTGAGCGACGTCAATCGTCGTATCGACGAACTGCACAAGAAGCAGTGAACCCGTTGGACCGGGGAGAGCGTCGCGCGGCGGCGCCCTCGCCCGGTCGCAGTCTGGGCGGGCGGCTTGCGTCTGGCAGCGTCTGCACCGTACGGAGGTGATGAGATGCCATGGGGAGATGGAACAGGGCCGGCGGGTCAGGGACCCGGTACCGGAAGAGGCCTCGGACGCGGCATGGGAAGGGGGCGTATGGGGGGTGATCAAGCGGGCGCGGGACCTGGCGGCATGTGTGTCTGCCCTTCCTGTGGGAAGAAGGTGCCGCACCAGGTGGGCGTCCCCTGCAACGGAATGAGTTGCCCGAACTGCGGCGCGAAGATGACTCGGGCGTAGCCGATGATAGTCTCAGTCGCGAGTGGAAAAGGCGGCACGGGGAAGACACTGGTCGCCACGAGCCTGGCGCACGCACTCAAAGGCACGATGCCGGTCACGCTGCTCGACTGCGATGTGGAGGAACCGAACGACCACATCTACATGCGTGCGCGGCTGGTGAGCTCAGAGCCGGTGAACATACCCGTGCCGTTTGTCGACGAGTCAAGGTGCATCACCTGCGGCATGTGCCACGATGTCTGCGCCTTCAATGCCATCGCCGTACTTGGTTCGGCGGTGCTGGTCTTCAAGGATCTGTGCCATGGCTGCGGTGCCTGTTCCCGTTTCTGTCCGGTGGGCGCCATCACCGAGGCGCCGCATGAGATTGGCGTTGTTGAAGTGGGCGACGCGGACGGTACCCGTTTCGTCGATGGCGTCCTCACCATCGGCCAGCCTATGGCGCCGCCTATCATCCGCCAGGTGAAGAAGCATACAGGCACTGAAGGAGTGACCATTATTGATACCTCGCCCGGCACGTCCTGCCCCGTGGTCGAGGCCGTCAAGGGAAGCGATTTCTGCATCCTGGTGACGGAACCGACCCCGTTCGGTTTGAGCGACCTTCGCCTTGCCGTCGAGACGGTTCGAGAGCTTGGCCTCAGGCACGGCGTCATCATCAACCGCGTCGGCGTCGGGGATGCCCGGACTGAGGCCTACTGCAGCGCTGAGGGGATACCCGTGCTGATGACCATCCCGCTCGACGAACGCATCGCCCGCTTCTACTCACGCGGTGTGCCGTTGCTTGAGGCGCTTCCGGAGTACCGGCAGCGCTTCGCCGAGCTCTACGGGCGCATAGGGGAGCTGCTGTCATGAAGGAAGTAGTCGTTCTCAGCGGCAAGGGCGGAACCGGAAAGACGAGCGTGGTGGGGGCGTTCGCTGCGCTCCCGGGCCGGAAGGTGCTGTCGGATTGTGATGTCGATGCTGCCGACCTGCACCTGCTTCTCTCCCCGACACCACGGGAGGAGCACGAGTTCTGGAGCGGCCAGGTGGCCGAGATCGACCCGGCGAAGTGTACTCGATGCTGCGCATGCCAGGAGGCGTGCCGCTTTGATGCCATACATGACTTCGCCGTGGCCCGAGTCGGCTGCGAAGGGTGTGGCCTCTGCGCCCACATCTGCCCCGCCGGTGCTATCCGGATGAGGGAGAACATGGCGGGACGCTGGTTTGTCTCCGAGACGCGGTTCGGACCGCTCGTCCACGCCAGACTGGGCATTGCCCAGGAGAACTCCGGCAAGCTCGTGCACCTGGTGCGGCAGAAGGCGAAGGAGACGGCCGAGCAGGCAGGCATCGAGCTGACCGTGAACGACGGCCCTCCCGGCATCGGCTGCGCGGTCATCTCCGCGCTGTCCGGCGCGGGCCTCGCCTGCATCGTCACTGAGCCATCGATTTCCGGCATCCACGACATGGAGCGGGTGCTCTCGGTCTGCCGGCATTTCAATGTCCCGGCGGTGGTCTGCGTGAACAAGTTCGATATCAACGAAGACGGCGCCCGGGAGATAGAGCGGTACTGCGCCGGACACGGCGTGGATGTGGTCTCCAGGATACCGTTCGATACCAGGGTCACCGAGGCGCAGGTGCAGGGAGTGCCTCTGGTCGAGTACACGGACGATGCCCGGCTGGTTGCGCCGGTGGAACAGGCATGGAGGGCGGTGTGCGACCGGCTCGACGTCGCCCCTTCCTGACACGTACAATTCGCGGATTGAGTCGCCCCTGGGTGGGCGCAAGGAGAACAGTAGATGCGTTACGCAATCCCCGTCACCGGCGGCAGGCTCGCGGCCCACTTCGGGCATTGCGAGGAGTTCGCCATGTTCGATGTCGATGAGCAGACCGGCGCGATAACCGGCAGGGTATTGGTGCCGTCTCCCGGCCACCAGCCCGGATTCCTGCCTGGATGGCTCGCGGAGCAGGGTGTCTCGGCTATCATCGCGGGCGGAATGGGCCCGAGGGCCGTTGGCCTCTTTGAGGAGAACCACGTGGAGGTCATTCTCGGCGCACCGGAAGGCGAGCCGGAAGACATCGTACTGGCATACCTGTCGGGCGCGCTTGCGACCGGCGCGAACGTCTGCGATCACGAGCATGGCGACCACGCCTGCTGAAAGGAACATAGTCACGATGGATGAACGGATGGAGCGGGTGCTGGACTCGGTCATCGTGCCGGGTGCGGAACGCAGTCTGCTGCAGCTCGGCCTGGTGCGCAGCGTCGAGCATGAGGACGGACAGGTGCGCATCGTGCTTGGTGACGCGGGGCTCATGGATGAATCGAAGCAGGCTCTGGACGACAGCGTTCGGGTGGCAGTCGCTGCCGTCACCGGCGAAGATGCCCGGGTTGAGTTCGTGAGCATGTCGACGGAGGAAGCCAACGACATCCGCCACACCGTTGCCGTCATGAGCGGCAAGGGGGGAGTGGGCAAGTCGCTCGTCACCGGACTGCTTGCCGTGGCGCTTGGCCGAGCCGGGTACCGCGTCGGCATCCTGGACGCCGATCTCACCGGGCCGAGCATCCCCAGGATGTTCGGCGTCGAGGGCAGGGCATACGGCAGCGCGAGCGGCATCCTGCCGGTCGCGTCTTCCCTTGGCAAGCCGGTCATGTCGATGAACCTGCTGCTGGAGAGCGACGACCAGCCGGTCATCTGGCGCGGTCCGCTCATCGACAAGGCGCTGCGGCAGTTCGGCAAGGACGTGCTCTGGGGCAAGCTCGACTACCTGCTCATCGACCTGCCGCCCGGCACCGCGGACGCGGTGCTCACCGTGATGCAGGCGTTCCCCATCGACGGCGTTGTCGTGGTCTTCACCCCCCAGGACCTGGTCGAGATGATCGTACGCAAGGCCATCAACATGGCTGGCATGATGCAGAAGCGCGTGCTGGGCGTCGTCGAGAACATGAGCTACCTCTACGTGCCTGAGATCGACAAACGGCTGGAGTTGTTCGGACCGAGCCGCGGCGAGCAGATGGCGAAGGTCGCCGCCGCTCCGCTGCTCGGACGCATCCCGGTGGACCCGTCGCTGGCGACGCTCTGCGACCGCGGCCGCATCGAGGAGTACCAGTCGGCGGTTGTCGCTTCCCTGGGCAACCGCTTTCTTGCGGCCATAGGTGAACCGTTGAGCTGAGCACCTCCCCGGTCTGCGAATTTCTCCGCCGGTCGACCCGGCCTATCTGTGACAGGGGCGCCCCGGCCGCGTATGATGGAATTGAGGTACTCCGTGTGCCCGTGTACTGCGTGCGCACTCACTGCCGTCACCGCCCTCCCCGCACCTCTTCTGACCTCGTCCAAATGGAGGTCGCCATGAACGTTCTGCTCGTGTACCCCCAGATCCCGGAGACCTTCTGGAGCTTCAAGCATGCCCTGCGGTTTGCCTCTCGACGCGCCGCGTTCCCGCCTCTTGGGCTGCTGACAGTGGCGGCCATGTTGCCCGCCACCTGGGATAAGAAGCTCGTGGACATGAACGCGACAAGGCTGTCAGAGCGGGATCTGAAGTGGGCTGACTACGTCTTCATCAGCGCGATGGTGGTGCAGCAGGACTCGGCGAGGGATGTCATACGCTGCAGCAAGGCGCTCGGGAGGAAGGTGGTCGCCGGCGGGCCACTGTTCAGACGGGGCTACGAGTCTTTCGGCTTCGAGGGCGTCGACCACCTGGTGATAGGTGAGGCGGAGGAACTCATGCCGCGACTCGTGAGGGACATCGAGGATGGCCGTGCAGCCGCACGCTACGAGGCTGTGGACAGGCCGGACGTCACGCGGAGTCCGGTTCCGATGTGGTCGCTCGTCAACCCCAGGCACTACGAGATGATGAGCCTGCAGTACTCGCGTGGCTGTCCGTTCAACTGCGAGTTCTGCGACATCGTCCTGATGAACGGGCACGTGCCCCGAACTAAGAGCACCCATCAGGTGCTCGCGGAACTGGACGCGATATGCGAGTACGGCTGGCGCGGAAGCGTCTTCTTTACGGATGACAACTTCATCGGCAACAAGAGGAAACTCAAGGCGGAAGTGCTGCCGGCCATCGTTGCATGGAACCGGCGGAACGGCTACCGCTTGTCGTTCTTCACCGAAACCTCCATCAACCTGGCCGACGATGAACAGCTGATGCAACTGATGAGTGACGCCGGTTTTGACGTTGTGTTTGTCGGCATCGAAAGCCCCAACGAGGACAGCCTTGTTGAATGCAACAAGATACCGAACGAGCACCGCGACCTTCTTAGAGATGTGAAGACCATCCAGCGCCACGGGATGCAGGTGCAGGGCGGGTTCATCGTCGGCTTCGACGAGGATCCCCCGTCCATCTTCCGCACCCAGATCAGCTTCATCCAGCGAAGCGGCATCGTGAGCGCGATGGTCGGCCTGCTCATGGCGCCTCCCGGCACGCGGCTGCACGAGCGGATGCGCGCGCAGGGGCGCTTGCTGCCGTGGGGCACGGGCAACAACACTGACGGCTCCACGAACATCGTGCCGAAGATGGGCCTCGAGAGACTCGTCAGCGGATACCGGCAGGTGATGGCGACCATCTACTCTCCCCGTGAGTACTATGACCGCATACTCACGTTCTTCAAGGAGTACCAGCCTCGCCCTACGCGCAGGAGGAGCTACAGCCCGAGATACATCGGCGCGCTGCTCCGGTGCATGTGGACCGTGGGAGTCCGGCAGCGAGGGCGCACCGAGTTCTGGCGCCTGTTCGCCTGGACGCTGCGCCACAAGCCCAGGTGCTTCCACCTCTACATCACGTTCGCGATCCAGGGATACCACTTCCGCAGAGTCGCCTCTCTGGCAGGCGTCGGCGGGCTTCAAACGCCGCAAGGCTAGCGGTGCTGCATGTGCGTTGTGAAAGCCCGGCCTTGTCTGCGGTTGGGGCTGAACCTCGGTTGGTTTGATTGAGTCCCGGACGTGAGTCTTCGTACTGGTGAAGTGCGTCTCCCTGGCGGCGAACGCACGCCGGTTCATGATTTCCCTTGCGGGAATTCACGGGTTCTTCACAGCGGGGTGGTAGCGTAGTACCTGAGGTTCACAGGCGGGGCGCGACGCAGGTGGGAGCAGCCGCCCGCCGGCGTAAACCGCGCCTCGCCCCTCAGTCCCTATCCGCGTCTGCGGATGGGAGTGTTGGTCGTAGTCGTTCCTGCACAATACGAAGTGCAATGAGGGCTGGAAGATTGTTGACTATACTTAGCGACAAACTCAAGAAGGAGACGTCACGATGAAGCTCAGCACGCGCACCCGCTACGGACTCAGGGCGCTGCTCGATATCGCCGCTCACAGCAGCGGCGCTCCGGTGCAACTGAAGGAGATCTCGCGACGCCAGGAGGTGTCGCTCGCCTACCTTGAGCACATCGTCGGCCCTCTCATAGCCGGCGGCATCCTCCGCAGCACGCGCGGCATGTTCGGCGGCGTCTCTCTGCTGAGGGAACCGCGTGACATCCTGCTCTGGGATGTGGTCGGCCTGCTCGAAGGGTCGGTGGCTGCGGTGGATTGTGTTCCGTATCCTCACATCTGCGCGCGCTCCCAAACGTGCGCGACGCGGCGGCTGTGGAGCGAGCTCACCGAAGCGATGCACCACGTTCTTGCGAGCCGCACCCTTGCCGACCTGATGCGGGAGGACGACGGGACCGCCGAAGGCTCGTGCGCAGTGGCTGCGGTCCGGCCACTGGCCGATGCCGCCCGGATCACGGGCAGAAGGCGCGGGCTGGAGGAAGGGAGCGCGGCATGAACCTCTCGACCATCGTCCTCAAGGACATGGCCCGCCGCAAGCGGCGGGTGGCGCACTCCGTCCTCGGCGTCTCCATCGGCATTATGACGGTCATCGCAATGCTCACGGTGGCCAGGGCCGGCGAAAGCCTGCTGCGCGGGGAGATGGAGCGTTACGGACCGAACCTGACGGTCGTTCCGGCAACCTCCAGGCTTGATGTGGAACTCGGCGGATTGACGATGGGTTCCGTTACGGTCGGGGACACCATCATCGACGAATCGGTGCTTCCCCGGATACAGCAGGTCGCGGACGACCTCATCCGCCACGACATGGGGATTGACGATGCCGGCCCCATCGCCATCGTTGCACCTCGGCTCTACCTTCCGGCCTCTCTGGAGGGGCGCAATGTCACGGTGGTGGGAGTGAGTCCGGACCAGGAGAAGGCGATCCGTGTCTGGTGGGGCTTCTCGGAAGGCGAGTACATGGATGGTCCGGACTCCGTTGTCGCCGGCTCCGTGGCGGCCAGGTCTCTCGGGCTCTCCGCCGGACGGACAGTCAGCCTCTCCGGCCACGACTTCACCGTGGCGGGAGTGCTGAGCGACAGCGGCTCGAATGACGACTACCTGCTGTTCGTTCCTCTCACCACGCTGCAGGCGGCCGCAGGCAAAGAAGGGCAGGTGTCCAGCGTGGACGTACGCGCCCTCTGCACCGGCTGCCCGGTGGAGAAGATAGCCGACGCGCTTTCCAGCAACATCGCCGGCATCCACGCCAGCGCGGTCCGGCAGGTGGCCGAGGCGGAGCTGGGCATGTGGCACAGCATGCGCTCCATCGTGCTGCTGCTCGCCTCCGTCACGCTGCTGGTTGGCCTGTTCGGCGTGATGAACTCGATGTCCGCCATGGTGCTGGAGCGCAGGAAGGACATCGGCATCATGCGCGCCGTGGGCGCGTCCAGGCGGCAGATAGTCTCGATGTTCCTCTACGAAGCGGCGGCCCTCGGCGTGCTGGGCGGCATGGCGGGCTACCTGGCGGGGCTGCTCCTGGCGCTTGCCGTCGGTCCGCTGGTTCTTGGCGGCGTTGCCGTGACGCCGGTTCTCTCCTACGTGCCGCTCGCGGTCGGGCTGGCTGGCGCCATCTCGATGCTCGCGGCATTGCACCCGGCGCTCGACGCGGCACGGATGCGCGTGGCCGACGCCGTAAGGACGGCCTCTTAGGAGTCCAGAGATGCTAGAACTCAAGAACGTGTCACGCTACTACGGCGAGGGGAACGCGAGAGTCGTGGCGCTCGACCGGGTGTCAACCGTCGTCGAGCGAGGAGCGTTTCTCTCAGTAATGGGTCCGTCGGGCAGCGGCAAGTCGACGCTCCTGAATCTGATGGGAGGCGTCGACCGCGTCTCCGAAGGGGAAATCCTCTTCGAAGGTGAGCGGTTCGACCTGCTCTCGGAAGAGGAGTTGACCTCGTTCAGACGAGGGCGCCTCGCGTACGTCTTCCAGCAGTATCACCTTGTGCCGTCGCTCACCGTGCTGGAGAACGTGATGCTCCCGCTTGTCTTCCGCGGAGCCGGACCCGATACGAGTCGGGCCGGGCGGGTGCTGGACCGCGTCGGGTTGCGGCACCGCGCCTCTCACCGCCCCTCGGAGCTGAGCGGCGGCGAGCAGCAGCGCGTTGCGGTCGCCCGTGCGCTGGTGAACGACCCCGCGCTCATCCTGGCGGACGAGCCGACCGGCAACCTCGACCAGGCGTCGGGCCGGCAAGTCATGAACCTGTTCATGGAGTTGAACGACGAGGGTCGGGCTATCGTCATGGTTACCCACAACCCGGATCTGGCGCACTGCGCCAGGGAACTGCTGGAGCTGTCGGATGGCAGAGTGGTGTCTCGCTCGGTGGTTCAGAAGCGCGGATTGCCTGCTGTCAGGACTGGCGACGGAACGGTGGACGGAACGCAGGCAGAGCTTCAGGCCGCAGGTATTGGTTTGTCCGTGCGCGAACTCGCTCTCGAAGGAGAGAACGGAACACGATGAGAGGTTATTCATTGGTATTGCCGGCGCTGCTCGTGCTGTTGTCGGCCGCCGCGTGCGCCGCGCCTGCGGCGGCGCTTCCGGAGGAGCTTCCGTCCAGGGAAACGGAGGTCCCCTCCGGGAATCCGGTGAATGCGGCTATGCCGGGGGCAGGCGACGTCGTAGCGCCTGCGCCCGGGGCCGCTCCCTTCTATGCTCTCAATCCCGGCCTGTCGGAGCGCAGCACACGCGGCCACATGTGGGCGGAGCCCGTCATCGAGGGGGATTCCGTCAGCATCTCGCTTCAAGTCGCCCGGCTGGACGACCACGTGAGCTTCGAGATTCCCTCCGACGATGGTGCGCTCGTCTTCCTGGGGTACTTCGCCGACGGTGAGTTCTTCGTGCGCGCAGCCGTGTGCCCGTCCTGTGGCGAGGAGCGAGTCGAATGGGGAGGGTCCCTCCTGGTTTGCCGCGCCTGCGGCGTGACGTTCGACGCCGTGACGGGAGAGGCGGACGGGGGCGCTCGAAGCTATCCCGCCGGTGAAGTGCCGTGCGCTGCCGGGGGCGACTCCATCACCATGTCGCTCGCTGACCTGGAGGAAGCGTACGAGCGCACCGCGGCCGGGGAGGAGACTCTCTTCGCGCAGCTCGAAGTGCCGGAGGACGACGACCGGGGAGACAGATCCTGGCCGAGGTGTTGCACCCGCTAGGCGCAGCCGGATGTGGTTGTGCGAAACGACCGTCAGGAGATGATAGTACGTGATACCAAGCAACAGGCTCTTCACCGTGGTTTCTCTCGCAGCGCTTGTCGCTCTGGCGGCCTGCGCTGCCCCCAGCGTGCAGGAAGCGACGTCTGTCCCGTCGACGAGCCCGTCTCAAGTTCCGGCCGCTGTGCCGGACCCGGCGTCGCCGCCGGAGGTCCCTTCCGTCACTAACGAACCGGCGGCCGAGCCCGAACCGGCCGGAACGGCTGGACCGCTTGTCGGAGTGGAGCTCCATGCGGCGCGGAGTGGCGATGTCGTCACTGTCCCGCTGGCCGCCGTCGTGGATGTACGGAACGCCGCGTTCGGCCTGACGGTCGACGACCGGCGGATGGACTTCATGGCCTATGTGCTTGATGGGGAGCTGTTCGTGCGGGCCGGGGCTTGCCCGCCGTGCGACTCGACTGCGTTCGTGCTCGACGGTGAGGAGCTCGTCTGCGATGCGTGCGGGACGCGCTTCGATGGCTGGACCGGGGCAGGCATCGATGGTGCTTGCGTGGACTACCCGAAGGCTGCCGTCGCGTACCAGCTCAACGAGGACATGGTCGCGATGACGGTTGCCGATCTGGTTGACGCCTGGGACGAGACGGCGGACGGCTCCGGGGCGCGGGATGAAATCGCGGAGGTCGGGCAGCCCGAACCGGCGCCTGAAGAGGAAGACTCCCGGCCGTCGTGCTGTCGCTAGCATGCGCCTTGCGCTCCCGAACGAACGTGTATCCGGGATACGAAGGAGAATGAGAATGACAACTCGACGTACTCCGCATCTGCTGGCCCTGGCGGCTGCGTTGTCTCTGCTTGCAGCCTGTGCCGGGCCCGGCGAGAGCACGCCCTCCGCGACCTCAAGTGCCGCACCGGCCGGACCTGTCAAGGGCACGTGGGTGGACGTGAGTGTCTCCGGAGACAACGTCATTGTGCCGCTGTCTCTGGTGCAGCAGAAAGTGAACACGCACTTCAGCGTGATGCAGTCCGACCGGCGGCTCGACTTCATGGCGTACGTGCTCAATGGCACGGTGCACGTGCGCGCGAATGCCTGTCCGCCGTGCCGCTCTCGCGGCTTTGCCCTGGATGGGGACGTGCTGGTATGCGATGCCTGCGCCACCACGTTCCGGGCGAAGGATGGCAGCGGCATCCAGGGCGCCTGCGTCGACTACCCCAAGGCGGCCGTAGCCTACTCGATTGCCGACGGGGTGGTGACCATGTCGCTGGCGGACCTCACCGCGGCGTATGAGGAGACGCTCGTGCGGGGGTAGGGCCGCGGGACATTCATGGGTTCTTGATATTCGACTGGTAGCATGAGTATGAAGTCCCGCAGCAGCGGATGCGGTCGGATTGCCGGCCGGTCGGGCGCGGGATGGAAGACGAACGAAAGGGGGACGGATACATGGGTTCCCTTAGCCAGATATACACGGTTGGTGGGCTGATGATGGTGCTCTTCCTCTCGGCCTGTGCCGCTTCCGAGCGGAGCGCGACCGAGGGGCCGATTCCTTCGGTCGCCACGCAGCCGTTGGCGGTCGTGGAGGTCGACTCCGACACGGACGACGTGGTTGCCTCGTAGCAGGCGGCGAGACTGAGGCCCCCCTCGCTGGCTGGCCGTCTGCTTTCTTTGCTGGACGCGGCATGCTTGACACCCATGTCCGCCGTGTCTATAGTCCCCTTGTCTCCAGTACTCCCGGGCAACGACGTCGCCTTCGCCTCTCGCCCCCTCACGCGTAGTCGAATGGAGGAGAGGCCGGACTCGATTCGGGACAGGAGAGAAGAGAGGGGGATTCCGGCCGTGCTGGCGCGGGCTGCCGTCATCTGGGCCGTCATAGGTCTCATCGTTTCGCTCGTCATTGATTTCGTGACGCCGCAGGGTGTCCATCTCTGGCTCTACGGCGGCTTCGGCCTCCTGGCCGGAGGGTGCTCCTGGGCGCTCAAGGATGTTCGAAGGATCCCGCAGGGAGTCGCCGTGGGCGTCATCGTCGGGCTCATCGCCGGCCTGCTTGACGGCACGCTCACCGCAGCCGCCGCGTCCCCGGGCGTGCTGCACCCCGGCCCGCTGATCGTCCTCAAGTACGTGGTCACGGTGGGGCTGTTCGCGTTTCTGGCCGGACTGCCGTGGTCGCTCCGTACTCTCTAGAATCGTCGTTCCGTTGCGGGCATCGTATTCGCAACGCGTGGTGCCCTGTGGTATGCTCGCGCTGCTGGACCTCAACGCCATCCGGGACGGAGGGCGCCCGGGCAAGGAGGGAAGCGATGGTCGACGATGTTGAGAAGGGACCGGCAACCGGTCCCGGCGATGCCGGCCAGCCCGATGCCGCGGTGCTCCAGAAGAAGGTCAGAGATGGCATAGCCGCAGAGCGGCGCCTCGACGATGGCAGCGTGGCGCCGTGGGAGCTATCCCGGCTCCGCCGTCTTGCCGTCGAGGGGCGGAAGGCGCAACTGAGTCTGCGGCAGCGCGGCCACGAGCCCAGCCTTCCGGAAGAGGCCGTGACGGACGAGTAGTGTTGCGGCGAGGAGCTATTCACCGCAGCCCGGCGCGTTCCGGTCCGGGACTGAGCGCAGACGCTGGTCCGTTTCGTGAGTGCATTGCAGATGCCTCGTGACCCGTCACGACGCGTGTGAGGAGAGAGCATGGGATTCCTCGTGGTGCTGCCCCTGGCGGTCGTGGGCGAAGCCGCCAAGTATCCCCAGCGATTCGCTTCGCTCGGCTGGGAATTCGCCGGTCGACCGTGTCCTACCGAGGATGACGCTATCGAGTTGGCCCGCGATGCCGACGCGATGATTGTGGAGGGGAGTCAGCGGCCCATCACCCGCAAGGTGATTGAGAACCTCAACCGGTGCCGCATCATCGCCGGCACGCAGATAGGCTACGACAGCATCGACACCGTGGCCGCTGCCGAGCGCGGCATCCTGGTGACGAACGTGCCCGGCTACTGCATCGAGGAAGTCTCGGATCATGCCATGGCGCTCCTCCTGGCGTGCTCCCGGCGGGTTGTCGCGCTGAACCGCGTGGCGAAGAGCGGCGGCTGGGGATTCGGACCGAACTCCTCCGAGATCAAGGAGGCGATTCGACCGGGCATCGGCCTGCTGCACGGAAAAACGCTCGGCCTGTTCGGATTCGGCGCCATCGGCAGGGCGCTCGTGCCCAGGGCGAGGGGCTTCGGCCTTCGCGTCATCGCGTGTGACCCCTACGCGGATGCCGCAGTGGCGTCAAGCCTGGGAGTCGAGCTGGTGGATCGGCCGACACTGCTGAAGGAATCCGACTTCATCTCCATCCATGCTGCCTACACTCCCGAGACGAAACACGTATTCAACCGTGAGGCGTTTGCCGCCATGAAGCGGTCGGCCTGCCTCATCAACACGGCGCGCGGCGGATTCATCGACGAAACGGCGCTGCACGACGCACTTGTAGCCGGGAGGCCGGCCATGGCCGCCCTGGACGTGCTCACAACCGAACCGCCGGAGAGGAACCCGCTCCTCTCTCTGGACAACGTCATCTGCACGGGGCACCTTGCGTTCTTCTCTCCCGAGTCTCTGGAGACTCAGTGGCGGCGCCCCTGCGAAGAGGTCGCTCGCGTGCTCCATGGCGAGTGGCCGGTCGCCCTTGTCAATCCTCAGGCGAAGCAGAGGTTCGTCGAGCGGTGGGGGGAGATGAAGCACACTTCGCCGGCCTCGGCTTGAAGGGGACACGCCGTGACAGGTTACGTGGGCAGGTCGTTGTCGGCGAGAACGGCGTCGTGCATAATCGGATGACAACGAAGAGGTTCCTGACAGGAGGTCAGCGATGCGTGCGATCATAGCGGCTCTGCTGGTGCTGGCGCTTCTCATCGCGCCGGGATGCAGCAAGGGGCCTGAAGCGGATGGGGAAGCCGGGCCGTCACCCTTTGCCCCGCCGGACTCCACTCCCACTTCTTCTCCCTTCGCTCCGCCGTCTACGACGTCGCCGGCCACCACGCCTCCGTCGCCGGCCACCACGCCTCCATTGCCGACTTTCACTCCGAGCGGGAACAAACCGCCGGTGGTCACGGGCATCACGCTCACTCCCGCCGGCTCAACCATCGCGAAGAATGCGACGGTGACTCTGGCATGCGTTGCCAGCGACGCTGATGGGGACTCGTTGACGTACAAGTGGGCCGCGACCGGCGGCAGCTTCGACAGCACGGATGCCGCCCGCGCCGTGTGGCGAGCTCCTGAGTTGACGGGAAGTTTCGTCGTAACGGTGACCGTTGCCGACGGCAAGGGCGGAACGACCACGTCTCAGCAGTCGTTCACGGTTGTCGCGAACGGCGCGCCGGCCATCAGCAGCCTGGTCGCGTCACCGACCTCTATCGGGCCGGGCGGTCGCGTCACCGTCACCGGCGCGGCCAATGACCCCGATGGGGACACGCTGACCTTCAAGTGGACTGCGGACGGCGGGACGATAACCGGCGTCGGCGCGAACGTCACCTGGCAGGCGCCGGATGCGAAACCTGGAGAGAAGTCCGACTATGCTGTCACGCTGACGGTAGAGGACGGCCGCGGGGGACAGGATGTCGAGACGGTACATGTGATCATTACCTTCGGCTATAGCACGAAGCAGTACAGCCCGGTCGCGGCGGACACGGGTACGTCCATCAAGAAC
>Ga0209609_10000157_pt1 | contig 40603 bp, 37 predicted proteins | sample LakKivw325mmetaG_FD_184136 | JGI IMG/M metagenome (GOLD analysis project Ga0209609, IMG submission 184136) | Anoxic lake water microbial communities from Lake Kivu, Rwanda to study Microbial Dark Matter (Phase II) - Lake Kivu water 325m metaG... | ecosystem: Environmental > Aquatic > Freshwater... | reverse complement strand
AAGGTAGGGTAGAGCGTAGCCATAGGGCGGCATTTAAAAAAACAGGGGTCCAAGCAAAATGCCTAAACCCCTGATATGACTGGTGGGCCGCCGGAGACTCGAACTCCGGACCAATTGATTAAGAGTCAACTGCTCTACCAACTGAGCTAGCGGCCCGATATTCTCTTTTCAATAACTGGCGCGCCCGGGAGGACTTGAACCTCCGACCAACAGATTCGAAGTCTGCCACTCTATCCAACTGAGCTACGGGCGCCTATATCTAATCGGTATAAAACCCATATGATCTGGGGTGAGTGAAGGGACTCGAACCCTCAACCTTCGGGGCCACAACCCGACACTCTAACCATTGAGCTACACCCACCATCTCGTTCTGGCGCGCCTGCAGGGATTCGAACCCGGGACCTACGGATTAGAAGTCCGTTGCTCTATCCAGCTGAGCTACAGGCGCACATATGCCCTTAAAAGAATTGCTTAAATACCTTCTTTGCCTATCTTTGTCAAGACGAAATCCCAATTCCACAAATGATTGAGTGGGATTCTGGATAGCGAAATTAGACGCGTTTTTGGTAACCGATCTTCGCGATGCGGAACGCCCGCAGCGCAACCTGTTTGAGCCCGTAGGGCGAGTTTTTGCATCTGCAGTGGAGCAAGCGTTAGAACGGTCAAAAAGCATCCATTCGCGAGCAGAATCCTGCTCATGCACTTTCACTTCACATAACCGGCCGTGCCGTCGAACCGGTACCCCTTTTTGGTAAAACCCTCGCCGTTGCCGTCCGTCGTGTAATAATAGAAGCCGGTCTTCGCATTGTACCATCGATACAGCTCCCGGGATCCCGCGAGCTTCACGGTGGCAATATTCCCGATGGGGCGCTCCCGCGCATATCCGGCGGGAACCGGTTTTTTCTCCTGGTCGAGGGCATAATAGTGACTCCCACGTGCGGCGTTGAACCAGCGGTAGAATTCCGATGTGCCCGGTGTCCCCTGCGTGAAAAGCCTGAAGGCAAGGCCTTGCTGACGGTACCCTTTCATGAGGCCTGTGTTTTCCGAACCGGGGTTGCCCGTCAGAAACTGGTCGGAGCCCTTCATGTAACGGTAGATCGGGATGACCTTCCCCGTGCTTTCCGGAGATACGGCCGCTGACACCTCCACGGTGGTCTCATCCTCCTCGGAGCGGAACACAACGCTGTCATTGTAAAATCCCGGTGCCATGCCGGCCGTCTGGACGCGAATCGTCACGAAGTCAATTTCCCGGGTCGTCGTGCCGACATCCGGCGAAACCTTGATCCACCCGGCAGGCCCCGGTTTGACGCTCCTGCTGTGAACCCTCAGGCCTTCAATGACGACGGGCCCGCTGCCCGCGGAAACGGTGAGGTTGTGGGGCTCTTCCGCGAGTCCTTCGACGATCCTGATATCCTTTCGGCCTTTCTCCTCTGCCGCGGCGCTCCACTGCATGACTCCCCTGGACTCCACAGAGGCTTTGATATCGCCCATGCCCGGACCCTCGCGAAATAGGACATCGACGGCCGTTCCCGTGAATCTGTATTTCAGAACCGCTTCCGATGAACCCTCCGCCAGCGGATATCCGTTTTCCTCGAGCCATGGCCCGGTCATTTCCAGATGATCCTTGAGATGCAAGGGCGGCGTATAGACCCCTTTCTGGCGAACCTCCTCGTTCAGAAAGGACACGTACGCACCCCTTGACGCGGGAGCGCCCCCCCTGACCCTGGCAGCGGGCCTTACACCGGCGCTCCACCGGAGTGTACCCGTACCCTTATTGGTGACCTTGATTCTTTTCAACAGGCTCTGTCCGGCCTCCGCCGTCCCCATGTCGAGGGCCGGTGGGTCGATGGCGAACATCGGCCCCATGGTCCTGGGAACAATTCTGAACATGATCGAGACGGCTTCTTCGCCCGAGCGGGTAACGAAAACGACCTTCTCGCCGTAGTACCCGGGCGTCAGGGTCTTCTCGTATGACAGGACCTGCCTGTCGTTTTCGAAAATCAACTGCACCGGATAGACCTTGCCATCATCGCCGGGGATATCGCCATTCACCTTCAAACACTTCACGCGCACTTTCACGTCGGCACCCCGTCTATCCACCCTGCCCGAAAGCCTTTCCGCGCCTGACGTCTCCCAGGCAGAAAGACCCTCCAATGCCCAGTCGAGAATCCCCATTTCTGAAAATTCGAGTTTAAAGACACTGTCCTTCGCAGCACCGGGTCTGATGCTTCCGAAATCGATTCCCCGGGGCGTAACCCTGAAGGGGGACCGGGTCACTCCCCTTCCCTTCCCTTCCCCTGCGGGAGATTCCCTCTCCCCGGTCTTTGCTTCAGGAGCCTTCGCTGCCTCCTCGTGGACGGCGCCGGTCCCCTCCCCGTGAGATCGCACTCTGCCTTCTTCTTCCACCCGATCGTTTCCCTCAACCGGCTGGGGCAGAGGCGTTTTGACGGGTTCCGTCCCCCTGATCGCCGGGGTGCAGGCCACTGCAAGAATAAGGATCAGAAGGCAAAGAAGATTTCGGCTTACTTTTCTCATCATCGCTCAATTCCTTATGATGGGAACTTATCCAATCCTTTCAAAAGAGACAAGAAAAACATTTCTTCACCAAACCGCTTGACATCACGAGATGATCCGATATATTGTCCCCCCCTTGAAACAGCCGGGGCTGATGGTTACCTTTTAAATAAGGTTTTTCGCCCCGCTTCCGATGACCTTCATGCGTAAACAGGGAAACCCATCGGGCCGCGACAATCATGACGGATCGTGATCTTCGATACTGGCTGGCCTTGAAATTCACGGAAGGCGTGGGGAACATCGGGATCAGGAATCTCCTTTCGGCCTTCGGCACGGCGGCGGCCGTTTTCCGCGCCGCGCGGGAGGATCTGAAGAGGGTACAGGGAATCAACGATCGGGGGGCAAGAAACATCCTGGCCTTCAGGGACTGGCGCCGCGTCGAGCGGGAGATGGATCTGGCCTCGAGAAGGAACGTTTTCATCATCACGGCGAAAGACGTCCTCTTCCCGAGATACCTTCTGAATATTGACGATTACCCGGCCTTGCTCTACGTTCGGGGCACGCTGCGGAAGGACGATGTCAACGTTGCCGTCGTCGGCTCAAGGAAGGCCAGCACATACGGAAAGTACACGACGGAGCGTCTGAGCCGCGAGCTGGCCCTGCACGGGATCACGGTGGTGAGCGGACTCGCCCGCGGGATCGATTCTGCCGCCCACCGGGGCGCCCTGATGGCAAAGGGCGGGACCATCGCGGTACTCGGCTCAGGGATTGACGTGATTTACCCGCCGGAGCATCGTGAGCTTTACGAGCGGATTTCCGAGCGTGGTGCCGTCATTTCCGAGTTTCCACTTGAAACGCCGCCGAATGCACCGAATTTCCCCGTCCGGAACAGGATCATCAGCGGCATGTCACTCGGTGTGGTCGTCGTGGAGGCCAGTGACAAAAGCGGATCGCTGATAACCGCGCGTCTGGCCCTGGAACAGGGAAGAGAGGTCTTCGCCGTTCCGGGGAGCATCGATGCGTCAGGTTCCCGGGGCACGCACAAACTGATCCGGGAGGGGGCAAAGCTCATCGAGGGCGTCAACGACATCCTCGAAGAGATCATCCCCCAGATCGACGAGGCCGGCCAGAAAAGGCTGGCGAAAGAAGGGGCTCGATCGGCCCGCCGGGAGAAAGGCGAAACGCGGGGGAGACCGGAAGCGGCTCTCGATGAAGGTCAGATGAAGATTCTGAAGATGCTCTCGACGAAACCCCTGGACCCGGACAGCATCATCGCCGCGACGGGGCTCAGGCCGCAGGATGTCATGAGAACGCTCCTGACCCTGGAGTTGATGGGCTTTGTCGAGCAGCTCCCGGGGAAACGTTTTATCAGAAAGGACCAGGATGTCTAACGCACTTATCATCGTCGAATCTCCGACGAAGGTCAAAACCATCAAGAAATACTTCGGCTCCGACTACGACGTCCGCGCCTCCGTCGGTCACGTCAAGGATCTGCCCAAAAGCAAACTCGGCATAGACATCGAAAACGATTTCCAGCCCACCTACAAGGTGATCGATGCCAAGAAAAAGGTGATCGCCGAGCTGAAGAAGGCCGCGGAAAAAGCAACGGTCATCTACCTGGCGCCCGACCCGGATCGGGAGGGCGAGGCCATCGCCTGGCACATCGCGGAAGAAATCGACGGTAAAAACAAGAAGCTCTACCGTGTGCTCTTCAACGACCTGACCCGGAACACGATGATCCAGGCGATCGAGAAACCCGAAAAACTGGATGTGAACAAGTACGAAGCCCAGCAGACCCGGCGCATTCTGGACCGTCTCGTGGGATACCAGATCAGCCCCATTCTCTGGGACAAGGTCCGGCGAGGACTGAGCGCCGGCCGTGTCCAGTCCGTGGCGGTGAGGCTCATCTGCGATCGGGAAGAAGAGATTCGAAACTTCGTCACCGAGGAATACTGGACGATCACGGCCCTTCTGGAGGGATCCAGCCCGCCCTCGTTCGAAGCCCGCCTGGTTAAGATCGCGGGGAAAAAGGCCAGTATCACGAATGAAGCCCAGGGCAAAGACATCCTCCGGAAACTCGACGCCGCTCCCTTCATTGTTACGTCCATCGAGAGAAAGGAAACCAGGAAATCCCCGCCGCCGCCCTTCACGACGAGCAAGCTCCAGCAGGAGGCGGCACGGTGGTTCAGGTTTTCCCCCAAGAAGACCATGAGCATCGCGCAGAAACTCTACGAGGGCATCGAGCTCGGCAAGGAAGGTCCCGTGGGGCTCATCACGTACATGCGCACGGACTCCGTCCGGATTGCCGATGAGGCCCTCAACGAGGCGCGCAAATTCGTAGACGAAAATTACGGCAAGGACTACCTTCCCCCCAAGGCAAGATACTACAGCAAGTCGAAGCGCGCCCAGGACGCCCATGAAGCCGTCAGGCCGGCCTCCCTCGCCTACCGGCCGCCGGACATCAAGAAGCACCTGACGAGCGACCAGTTCCGGCTCTACCAGCTGATCTGGAACCGCTTCATCGCATGCCAGATGAACCCCGCGGTTTTCGACCATACGGTGATCGAAATCTCCGCGGCCAACTGCCTCTTCCGTGCCCAGGGATCGGTCATGAAGTTTCCCGGTTTCACGATCCTGTACACCGAGGGGAAGGACAAGGAAAACGGCGAGGAAAACGGCATCGGCAAGTCGCTGCCGGAACTCCAGGAGAAGGAAGTGCTCAAGCTGATCTCTCTCACGCCGGATCAGCACTTCACTCAGCCGCCACCCCGTTTTTCCGAGGCAACGCTCGTGAAGGAGCTGGAGGAAAAGGGCATCGGAAGGCCGAGCACCTACGCGGCCATCCTGAGCACCATTCAGGACAGGGAGTACGTCAAACTGGAGGGGGGGCGGTTTTTCCCGACGGAACTCGGCACGCTGGTCAACGAACAGCTCGTGAAGAATTTTCCCAAGATCCTCGACGTGGAATTTACGGCGATGCTGGAAAGCCAGCTCGATCAGATCGAGGAGGGCAAGCTCGAGAGGCTCGCCACCCTGAAGGAGTTCTACGGCCCCTTCGAAAAGGATCTGGAAAAGGCCAAGACGCAGATGAGAGACGTGAAGAAAGAGGAGATCCCCACGGACATCATCTGTGACAAGTGCGGGAGCCCCATGGTGATCAAATGGGGAAGAAAAGGGCAATTCATCGCCTGCTCCAATTACCCGGAGTGCAAGAACACGAGCAACTTCATTGAGGACGAAAACGGAAAGATCACCCAGACGGAAACCGAAAAAACGGATCTTCTCTGCGACAAGTGCGGAAAGCCCATGATCATCAAGGAGGGCCGCTTCGGCCGTTTCCTCGGATGCTCGGGGTATCCCGAATGCAAGAACACCGCGGCCATCAGCCTCGGGGTCCAGTGCCCTGAAAAGGATTGCGGGGGAAACCTCACCGAGAAGCGAACAAGAAAAGGCAAGGCCTTTTTCGGCTGTTCGAAGTATCCGAAATGCAAATTCGCCACCTGGGACCGGCCCATTCCCGAGGCGTGCCCCGCATGCAGAGCGCCCTTCCTGGTGGAGAAATTCAGCCGGAAGAAGGGACGCCTGAAGGCATGCCCCAACAAGGACTGCGGCTTTCAGCAGGCACAGGAATAGCGTTACTGCATCTCACCTCAATCATCGGGGCTTTTTTCTCCGACACCCTGAAGGGGCCGGAGATGCCGTCCATCACCTGAAGACAATCTCGCCATGAATGACCGGAAAGTGATGATCATCGGCGGAGGGCTCGCCGGCTGTGAGGCGGCCTGGCAACTGGTCTCGAGGGGCATCTCCCCCACCCTTCACGAGATGAAGCCTCGTCGGTTCTCCCCCGCCCACAAATCCCCGGGCCTCGCTGAACTGGTCTGCAGCAACTCCTTTCGCTCCGGGGAAATTTCAACGGCCGCGGGGCTTCTCAAGGAAGAGATGCGTCTTTTAAAATCCGTGATCATCGAGGCGGCTGACGCGTCGTCCGTACCGGCGGGAAAAGCCCTGGCCGTCGACCGCACGCAGTTTTCATCCCGCGTGGAGGCCCTTCTGAACCGCCGGGACCTGCAGGTGGTCCGTGACGAGGTAAAGGAAATCCCCACAGGCACCCTCGTCCTCATCGCCACGGGACCGCTCACCTCTGATGCCCTGGCGGAGAAGATCTCGGGGCTGACGGGAAGGGATTATCTCTACTTCTACGACGCCATCTCCCCGATTGTCGATGCCGCGACGATCGATTTAAAAAAAACCTTCAGCGCGTCAAGGTACCAGGAAGGCGATGGGGACTATCTCAACTGCCCCCTCACGGCCGGGGAGTACGAAAGGTTCCACAGGGCCCTCCTCGAAAGCCGGCAGGTACCTCCCAGGGAATTTGAAGATTCGAAATTCTTCGAGGGGTGCCTCCCCGTGGAGGTCATGGCCTCAAGGGGCGCAAGCACGCTCCTTTTCGGCCCCATGAAGCCCGTGGGTCTTGTCGATCCCGAAACGGGAAAGAAACCCCACGCCGTGGTCCAGCTTCGCCCCGAAAACCGGCAGCATACAGCCTACAACCTCGTGGGCTTCCAGACGAAGCTGACCTGGCCGGAGCAGGGCCGGGTCTTCCGCATGGTCCCGGGGCTGGAAAGAGCCGAGTTTCTTCGCTTCGGAAGCATACACCGGAACACATTCATCAACGCCCCGGCGCTTCTCGAAAAGACGCTCCGTCTCCGTTTGAACCCGGACATCTACTTCGCCGGCCAGATCACGGGGGTGGAAGGTTATATCGAATCGGCCGCCACGGGGCTTATCGCCGGTATCAGCATCTGGTGCCGCCTGACGGGGAAAAACTTCGATCCTCCGCCCCGGACAACGGCCCTGGGCGCCCTCCTCCACCACATCACCGGCTCAGACTCGCCGAACTTCCAGCCCATGAATGTCAATTTCGGGCTCTTCGAACCTCTCCCGCAGAAGGTACGGAAGAGAAACAGGGGAGACCACTACGCCGCGCGGGCCCTCTCAGATCTCGGGGATTGGAGTTCAAGACTCGGTCTTCTATGAAGGCTTAAGAAAAGACAGGTTCGTTCTAAAGGGGATCTTCGGGGAGAGAACCCTAGATGTAACGGACGGTCTCGACAGACGATCTAATGGCATACACCCTGATATTATTGCACTTATCATCCGCCGGGAAGAAGAAGAAACCGGAACGGTTCGGGTCGTATCCCAGGGTGGCCCCCACGAGCTTCTCGCCGTCTTTGAAAGTGACTTCCACTTTGCGTCCCTGAGCTCTTTCCCCTTCCATATAGGCCTTTCTCTCATTATGAGAAGGGTTCCCGCCGAAATCCCTGACGAAGAAAAGGGCTTTCAGGTCCTTGAGGAGGATTTCCTGAAGACCATTGCCCGAGGCGTTGTCGAGCGGACGCAGGTGGAAACAATCCTTGTTGGGAAAGAAGTCCTGTGTGAACCCCTTCACAACCCGCCCGTCCATATATCTGACGATCACTTTGCCCTGTTCCATGGTGGTATCACGTCCCGCTTCGAAGTCGGCACTCAAGACACACCCGTGCTCGCACATAATATCGGGTGCCATGCCGTTCAACTTTAGGAAACATTTCACTAAAATGCCTGAAAAAATCAGGATCGATAGCTTGTTCTTGACAGAAGACGGGGCTTTTTTATAGCGCCGCATTTCGAATCAATCAAATGAAGGGACCTTGGTGAAGAAAAATGAACTTCCCATACAAACGTGAGGGCACGATTCTGGAGTTTCTCGGTGTGGAATTGAAGGAGCTGACGAAGGAAAGGGTACCATCGCCCACGTGGACCAGTGAACGGTAAAAAGGAATGATGGGCTTCAGGACTGTTTGTTTTTGAGATGGATGATCCGGAGCCCCTCCAGGGTCAGGTTCTCGTCAACGATCTCGATGCATTTCGTTTCAGGGGCAATGACACCGGCAAGCCCGCCCGTGGCGATCACCGTCGGATTCGATTTCACTTCCGCTTTCATCCGTTCCACAATCCCGTCCACAAGCCCGGCATAACCGAACATGATGCCGGCCTGCATGCTCGAGATCGTGTCCTTCGCGATGATGGTTTTCGGCTTTTTGAACTCCACGCGGGGGAGCTTTGAAGCCCGCTCGAAGAGGGCTTCGCTGGATATGACGATCCCGGGCGCGATGCAACCCCCCAGGTATTCCCCCTTCACCGACACGTAATCAAAGGTGGTGGCAGTCCCGAAATCGACGATGATGAGATCCGTTTTGTACTTTTCGAAAGCGGCCACGGCATTGACGATGCGGTCTGCACCCACTTCCCTGGGGTTGTCATACTGAATCGGCATCCCCGTTTTGATCCCCGGTTCGACGATGAGCGGTTTGATGTGAAAGTATTTTTCGCAGAGGGGCTCGAGGATGTTCAGCATCGGCGGGACGACGCAGGAGATGATGATGTCGCTGATAGACTTGGTGCTGATCTTCGAGGACTTGTAGAGGCTGTAAATGAGCATCCCGTATTCGTCCACCGTGTGGTTTGCAACGGTCCGGACCCTCCAGCTCTGTACGAGTTTTTCCCCGTCAAATACCCCCACAACGGTATTCGTGTTTCCCACGTCGATCACCAGAAGCATGGCTAATCCCTTTCTACGATGATGTCTCCCGTTATCACACGCTGCCGGAGACCACTTTCGTTTTTGGTGATAAGGGCCCCGTCTTCATCCACGCCGGTGACCTCCCCCCCCTGCGCGTCCTTCCCTGCCTCAACGCGGATCTTTCTCCCCAGGATACCGGCGAAGGCGAGCCATCTTTCCCGCACCGGGCTAAATCCCTCTTGCAGGAGCATCTTATACCACTTCTCGAGGTGATGATACAACTGTACCGCGAGTTCCTGGCGTGGGATGACGCCTCCCGTCTCTTCCCGGATGGAGGTCGCCCTGTCGCGGATCCCGGCATCAAAATCCTCTTTCCGCATATTGACGTTCAGGCCGATGCCGACAACGACGAAATCCACCCGATCCCCCAGGGCCTTCATCTCCGTGAGAATCCCGCAGACCTTCCGGCCCCCGATCTGAACGTCGTTGGGCCACTTGAGTGAAACGCGCCTCAGGCCATATTGCGAGAGAAGATCGGCCACGGCAACCCCCGCCGTCAGCGTGATCTGGGGCGCGACGGCGGGCTGGAGCGACGGTCTCAGGATAACGGACGTGTAGATGTTGAGGCCCGGAGGGGACTGCCAGACCCGCTGCAGGCGCCCCTTGCCCTTTGTCTGCTCATCGGCGAGAATCACGGCGCCTTCGTCTACCCCCTTTCTTGCGAGATCAAAGGCGCAGTCGTTGGTCGAGTCAATTGTTTTAAGGTAAATCACCTTCCGCCCGATGAGCCTCCCCGATAGGCTCTTCTGCAGTTTCTGTTCGTCGATCATGGGTCTTTGTTTTCTGGCGGAGGGAAAGGTGAAAAAGATTTGATCACAGGGCGTTTCTCAACACTTCTTCCGGCCCGGGGACTTCATGATCGGACCTTCAGAGAGATATCCGCCGCGGGAGCGGAATGGGTGATCGTGCCGGTCGATATGAAATCCACCCCCGTCTCCGCGATTTCTTTCACCCGCTCAATCGTGACATTCCCCGAGGCCTCGACCAGGGCCCGGCCGTCGATGAGGGCGACGGCTTTTCTCATGTCCTCCCCGGTCATGTTGTCCAGCATGATGACATGCGCCCCGGCTGACAGGGCTTCACGGACCTCTTCCAGGTTCTTGACCTCTACCTCTATCCTGACCATCATGGGCGCACGACCGGCGACCCGCCCGACGGCCCTGGCGATGCCGCCCGCGGCACTGATATGATTGTCCTTGATCAGGACCCCGTCATAGAGGCCGACCCTGTGGTTGAACCCCCCGCCTGCCTTGACAGCGTACTTGTCGAGGATACGAAGGCCCGGCACGGTTTTTCTCGTGTCGAGAATTTTTGCCTTTGTCCCCTTCGTCTCTTCCACGTATCGCCGGGTCAGGGCGGCAATCCCGCACATCCTCTGGAAGAGGTTCAGGGCCACCCTCTCGGCCGTCAGGATGCTCACGAGCTTCCCCGAGACCTCCGCCACGACCTCCCCGGCCCCGGCCGTTTCTCCGTCCTTCTTCAACAGGACAACGTTCAGGCTGGGATCTTGGACGAGAAAGACTTCCCTGAAGACCTCGATGCCCGCGATGATGGTGTCTCCCTTCAGGAGGGCCCTGGCAAGGCCCATCTCCTCACCGGTGAGCACGGCATTGGTTGTCACGTCGCCCGATCCGATGTCCTCATCCAGTGCCGCCTTGATGACCTGCCTGATTCTTGCCCGCTGAGAGGATTCCATCATCTCCATGAAAAACCCGTCTTCACAAAGATCATCCCAGTTTCTTCAGGGCCGCATTCAGGATGCCGAGTTTCTCCCGGATATCCCTGTTCTTGTCTTCCTCTTTGCGGATCACCGCCTCGGCCGCTTTAGCCCTGAAATCCTTGTTCTCGAGTTTTTTCGTCACGGCAGCGAGATCCTTCTCCAGCCGTGAGATCTCCTTCTGGAGCCTCGCTCTTTCGCCCGCCCTGTCGATCTCCCCCTCAAGGAGGACGAAGACCTTCACGGAGCCGGCAACCCCCGTTGCTGCCCCCTTCGGGTCTTCCACTAAGCCTGCGATCTTCAGGTCCTCGAGCCTTGCCATATTCGAAATGAAATCCCTGCCGTCTTCGAGAAGCGGGATGAGGGTTTGATCGGCAGCAGAAAGAAGAGCCTTCAGCTTCTTCGATGGTGAGATGCCCTTCTCACCGCGAATGTTCCGGATGATGCCCACCACATCGATGATCATTCCCATCTCCTTTTCGGCGAGGTCGTCCCTCAGAGCCGGGTCCTCCGCGGGGAACGGGCTCACCATGACGGAGCTTCCATCCCGGACGACGCGGTGCCAGATCTCCTCCGTCACGAAGGGCATGAAGGGGTGGAGGAGCTGCGCGACGGTCTTGAGCGCCCGGAGCATCGTTGCCTGGGCCGCCAGTTTCTTTTTCGGATGGTCCTTGCCGTACAGGACGGGTTTGATGAATTCGAGATACCAGTCACAGAACTCATGCCAGATGAATGAGTAAATCGTGCTGCAGGCATCGTTGAAACGATATTCTTCGAGCGCCTTCGTGGTCTCCGCGACGGTCCAATTGAGCCTGGCCAGAATCCACCGGTCGCAGAGGGAATAATCCTCCTTTTTCAACTTCATTTCCCCGCCGGGGAAATCCTCCGTGTTCATGAGGCAGAGCCTCGCGGCATTCCAGATCTTTGTCACGAAGTGCTTGTAACCCTCGATCCGCTGCTCGGACATACGAATGTCCCGCCCCTGTGCCGTGAAGGCTGCCAGGGTGAAGCGGAAAGCATCGCAGCCGAATTTGTCGATCATCTCGAGGGGATCGATGATATTTCCCTTGGATTTGCTCATCTTGTCGCCTTGCTCGTCACGCACCAGGGCATGGAGATAGACATCGGTGAAGGGGACGTCCTTCATGCAGTAGAGCCCCATCATCATCATCCGGGCGACCCAGAAAAAGAGAATGTCAAACCCCGTCACCAGCAGGGTTGTCGGATAGAAGGTCTTCAGTTCCCTGGTCTTCTCGGGCCAGCCGAGCGTGGAAAACGGCCAGAGGGCCGAACTGAACCAGGTGTCGAGCACGTCGTCTTCCTGCCGGAGCTTGGCACCCTTGCACTTCGTGCATTTCGTCGGGTCTTCCGAGGCGACGATGATCTCCCCGCACCCCTCGCAATACCAGACCGGGATCCGGTGACCCCACCAGATCTGGCGGGAGATGCACCAGTCGCGGATGTTATCGAGCCAGTCGAAGTAGGTCCCTTCCCACATCTGGGGGACAATCTTGGTCTGTCCCTTGATCACCGCTGCGGAGGCCATCTTGGCGAGCGGTTTCGTATTCACAAACCACTGGGTGGACACGAACGGTTCGATGTCCGTCTTGCAGCGATAACACTTCCCCACGTTGTGCGTGTACGCCTCCTTGCGGACGAGGAAACCGCCCTTCTCGAGATCCTTCACAACATTGTCCCTGGCCACGTAGCGGTCCTGCCCCTGGTACCGGCCGCCGTTTTCGTTGATGACGGCGTTGCCGTCCATGATCTTGATCACTTCGAGGTTGTGCCGTTTTGACATTTCAAAGTCGGCGGGGTCGCAGGCGGGCGTGATCTTCACGGCGCCGGAGCCGAAATCCATGGTGACATAATCATCGGCAATGATTGGGATTTCCCGGTTGACAAGCGGCAGGATGACTTTCTTGCCGATCACGTCCTTGTAGCGTTTGTCCCTGGGGTTGACGGCAACAGCCGTGTCGCCGAGCATCGTCTCGGGGCGCGTGGTGGCCACGACAATCTCGCCCTTCCCGTCCACGTAAGGATAGCGGATGTCCCAGAGCGCTCCCGCCTCCTCTTCGAACTCCACCTCGAGATCCGAAATGGCCGTGCGGCATCGCGGACACCAGTTGACGATGTAATCGCCGCGATAGATGAGCCCGTCATGGTAGAGCCTCACAAAGGTCTCGCGGACGGCCTGCGAGCAGCCGGGGTCCATGGTAAAGCGTTCCCGATCCCAGTCACAGGAGCAGCCCAGCCTCTGGAGCTGGTTGAGAATGACGTTCCCGTACTTTTCCTTCCACTGCCAGACGCGCTCGATGAATTTCTCCCTCCCCAGGTCGTTCCGTGATATGCCCTGCTTGGCGAGTTCCTGTTCCACGACATTCTGGGTGGCAATGCCCGCGTGGTCCGTCCCGGGCATCCAGAGCGCGTTGTACCCTTGCATGCGCCTGAACCTCGTCATGACATCCTGAAGGGTGTTATTGAGCGCGTGCCCCATGTGGAGCATGCCCGTCACGTTGGGCGGGGGGATCATGATGCAGAAGGGCTTCTTGGTGCTCTCGGCCTCGGCGTGGAAATAGCGGCGCTCGAGCCACATCTGATACCATTTTTTCTCAACCTCGGCCGGTTCGAACGCCTTCGGGAGCATTCTCTCTTCCATTGGGCATCTCCATCACTCGTTTTTTTCCAGACGGACCCCGGGTGCTGTCATCTCGTCCATGCGGCATCCGGAGACTTTCACATCCCGTTTCCTTTATTCATTTTCTTTGCTTATGAGGGTCCCCATCTTTTTCTAAACCCCCATTTTTCAAAGGCAATTGGCGATTCTTTATCGTTATACCCTGAACAAGTCAAGGAAATTCCTGGAGAGGGTCAGCGACCGAGAAAGCCCCTGACCCGCGCCAGGATGGACTCCTCGGCCCGTGGACTGAACCATTCGATGTCCTTCTCCGCCCTGAACCAGGTGATCTGCCTCTTCGCGAAATTTCTCGTGTCTCTCTGCATGAGGCGCAGGGCCTCTTCAAGAGGCAGCTCCCCCCGGATGTAACGGATGATATGCTTGTAGCCCAGGGAATGGAGGGCCCTGGCTTTTTCTTCGTAGCCGCGTGCCAGGAGATGACGGACTTCTCCGATAATCCCTTGCTCGATCATGTCCTCGCAGCGCCTGTTGATCCGGTCGTAGAGATCCTGCCGGTGGAGCTGGAGGCCGACCTTCAGGAAATCATACTGCCTTTGCTGAAATCCGTGGGCCTCCTGCTTCTTGCTGATGGTCTCCCCGCCCTGCTCGACAACCTCCAGTGCCCGGATGGTCCGCACGGCGTCATTCACACCGATCCGGCTCGCGGCAAGCTCATCTTGCTGCTTCAGCCTTTCGTGGAGATGGGCCGCGCCGAATTTCTTCAGGTCCTCCCTGAGGCGGCGGCGAAGCTCCCGATCCGGGCTCGGCCCTTCGATCAGTCCCCCCGTCAGAGCCCTGATATAGAGGCCCGTGCCTCCCACGACGAGAACCGCCCTGCCCTCGGCGTTGAGGCGCCTGATGATCTCGCCCGCCTTCTCGGCAAAGCGTGCCGCGTTGAAATCCTCATCGGGATCCGCAATGTCAACGAGGTGATGCCTGACCCTGGATCGCTCCTCGGGCGAGGGCTTTGCCGTACCGATATCCATGAAGCGATAGACCTGCATGGAGTCGGCGCTGATGATTTCGGCGTCAAGCTCGGGGGCAAGCTTCAGGGAAAGATCCGTTTTGCCGGTACCGGTGGGCCCGAGAATGATGACGATTTTTGGCCTCAGCGTTTTCTCTGCCACGGCTCTTTACGACCGCCTGAACAACTTCCCCAGTTCCTGGAAGGTGAGCTGGGCGAAAACGGGCCTCCCGTGAGGGCAGCTCGACGAAAAGGGGACCGCGTCGAGTTTCCTCAAAAGCTCTTCGACCTCCGAACGGGAAAGCTCCTGGCTGGCCTTGACGGCTCCCCTGCAGGCCATGAACGTGAGAATCCGCTCTTTCAGGTCCCCGAGCCCCTGAGGTCTTCCCCATTCGGACATTTCATCGGCAAGATCCCTGAGAAGCACTCCGCAGTGGACATGGGAAAGGATGGTGGGAACGCCCTTGACAACGACAGCATTCCCCCCGAAGGGTTCCGCCTCAAACCCTGATTCCCGTAGCGATTCCATGCAGGCCATGATGCTGGTGTAGTCTTTGGGAGGAAATGAAACCACCTCGGGCATGAGAAGCCTCTGGGAGATCGGGTTTTCCCCGGCGGCGTGTTTTCTCAGCTCCTCGAAGAGGATCCGCTCGTGGGCCGCATGTTGATCGATGACAACAACGCCCCCCTCATGTTCAAAAAAGAGATACGTCCCGCCTGCCTGCCCGACATAGCGAAGGGCTGAAAAGGGCATGCGGACGTCCGGCGTGTCGCTCGTTTCAAAAAAATCCGTCCCGGGGGCATCGCCCTCCCGGCGCGCCGTCTCTTCTTCTCTCTGAAAGGATCTGAAAATCGTCTTGTCCCTGCCCGTGGAGACCCGGTATCGCTTCATGGCCTCCGCTACACCGGCCCTGTATTTCTCCGTGATATCACCGGCAGGCGCTTCGGCCCCCGCATCCGCCGTTCTCGAGCGAGGGGTGAGTCTCGCGAGAGGTTCCGCGACGGCTTCCGCCACAACATCATGGATCTCGCCGGGGTTCCTGAACCGTATCTCCATCTTCGTCGGGTGAACGTTGACATCCACGTCTTGCGCCGGGACATCGACAAAAAGTAAAACGGTTGGGTAGCGCTTGCTCTCGATGAGCCCCCGGTAGGCACTCATGACGGCGTGGCTCACCACCGGGTCCCGCACATATCGCCGGTTGACGTAAAAAAACATGTTCCGCGCGTTCGCCCGGGTCTGCGCCGGCGTGGAAACAAAGCCCGATATGGCCACATCTTTTTTCTCCATCCTCACCGGGATCAGGCTGTCCCGGAGATCCTGCCCGAGGAGAAAAACGATCCGGTCGCGGAGATTCCCCGTACCGGGGATGTCGAGGAGCCGCTTGCCGCCGGCAAGAACGGAAAACCGCACATCGGGATGGGCGAGAGCGATTCTCGTTATGACGTCGACGCAGTGCCCCTGTTCAGTGGCATCCTGTTTCAAAAACTTCTTACGAACGGGAACGTTATCGAATATCCGGCTGACGGAGACGGAGGTGCCGGCCGGGCACCCGGCGTCATTGACGGTCTTCATCTTCCCTGCTTCGATGACCACCCGGGTACCTGAAGGCGACGCCCCCTGCCTCGTCAAAAGTTCCACCCGTGATACGGCCGCAACACTCGGGAGGGCCTCCCCACGGAAACCGAAGGTCCGAACCCGGTAGAGATCATCGAAGCTCGAGATCTTGCTCGTGGCGTGACGCTCGAAAGCCAGTGAAGCGTCCCTGCGCCCCATCCCGTCGCCGTTATCCATTACACGGATAGACTCCTTCCCGCCTTTCTGGAGCTCCACGGTCATTTCGGTCGCACCCGCATCAAGGGCGTTCTCCAGAAGCTCCTTGACGATCGAGGCCGGCCTCTCGATGACCTCGCCCGCGGCGATCTTGTTCGTCAGCTCTTCGGGCAGGATGATGATCTTTTCGCTCAACTTGAAACCTCGCGAAACGGGGCGGATCAGGCGTCCTCCGGTTTCGGCATATTTTTCTTTCCCCAGGTTTTCACTACGAAGTCCTTCAGGGCGACCTGCCAGTAGCGGGTTGTCTTTTTTGTCTCATGGATGAATTTCCGGCAGCTGAGGACGGAATAGGCCGGCCGGAGGGCCTGCCTCTGGAGCATGCTGGAAGAAATGGCCTCTATCTCCACGTCCGGAATCTGGGCGTATTGAACGATTCTCACGGCGAACTCGTACCAGCTGCAGCGGCCCCTGTTCGTCACGTTGAAGACGCCGGTGTGATGCCCCTCGAGGAGGAGCCTCACCGCCAGGGCGAGGTCGCTGCTGTAGGTGGGGGAACCCACCTGGTCGTTGACGACTTGCAGTTTCTTCTCATACCGGGCCTTGTCCAGGATAGCCTTGACGAAGTTTTTGCCCGTTCTGCCGTACAGCCAGGCCGTCCGGATGAGGAGATAGTCCCTGATATATTCCTTCAGGTAGATCTCGCTCTGCAGTTTGGACTGACCGTAAACGTTGATGGGGTTGCACAGGTCTTCCTCCACGTAGGGCTTCCCCTTCGTGCCGTCAAAGACGTAATCCGTGGAGAAATGGACCAGCTTGATCTCCCGATCCGAGCAGACCCGGGCGACGTTCCGGACCCCTTCGGCATTGATGGCAAAACAGAGGTCCCGTTCCGTTTCGCAGCCGTCGACATTGGTATAAGCGGCGGCGTTCACAACGGCATCGGGACTGAACTCCGCGACGGTTTCCCGGCAGTCGGAAAAGGAGGTGATGTCGAAATCATCGATATCGACCCCCTGCACTGCGTGGGCGGAACCGAGGACCTCCATGAGATCCGTCCCCAACTGCCCCTTGCTACCGAGCACCAGAATTTTCATTCGTATTTCACTCCGGCGAGAAATAGACCCTGCGGCGGTGCGGTCACGCCGGCCTTTTTCCTGTCCCTCGACTCGAGGATCCCCTGAAAATCCATCGGGGTGAATTTCCCCTTGCCCACGTCAACGAGTGTCCCCACGATGGCCCGGACCATGTGGCGCAGGAAACCGTTGGCCTCGATGGAGAATCTCAAAAAAAACCCATCTTCCCTCTCGAAGCGGGCGTCGTAAACCTCACGCACAGGGCTCTTCACGTCCGTCTGGGCGGAACAGAAGGCCGAAAAATCGTGGACGCCTTTCAGGACGGACGCGGCCTCCGCCATCCGCCCGACATCGAGAGGCTTGAAGACACACCAGCAGTAATTCCGCTGAAGGGCCGCCCGCACATCGCTGTTGAAGACCCGGTAAAAATAGGTCTTGCTCCTTGCTGAGTAGCGGGCGTGGAACGTTTCGTCCACCTCCGTCAGATCCTTGACCACGATATTTTGAGGGATGAGACTGTTCAGACCCAGCAGGAGATTTCTCACCGGGATCCTGGACGATGTCCTGAAATGAGCCACCTGGTGCAGGGCGTGAACCCCGGCATCGGTCCGGCTCGACCCGTGGAGCGTCACTTTCTCGCTGGTCATCCTCTGCAGATTCTCTTCGAGCACCTCCTGGATCGTGATATCACCGCTCTGGCGCTGCCATCCGTAGTATCCCGTCCCGTCGTACTCGATAATCATTCTCAGATTTTTCATGACATGGTCAACAAAGAGCGCAGGCCCTCCGGGCCCGTTATAGATGAAGCGCCTTGCAGGGCAAGGCGCTCATCCGTTTTTGTGTGGATTAACGAATCGAGGCGGGCCGCCGCCTTATTTCTTCCCGCTCGAGCACTGCTCGAGTGCGAGGATGGCCGGCAGTTTTTTCCCCTCCAGGAGTTCCAGGAAGGCTCCGCCCCCCGTGGACATGTAGGACATGTTATCCCTCTCCCCCGCCCGGTCGATGGCCACATCGGTGTCCCCGCCGCCGACGATGGAAAGGGCATAGGAGTTAGCCACACTGTGGGCCAGGGCAAAGGTCCCCCGGCTGAAGGCGTCCATCTCGAAGACGCCCATGGGGCCGTTCCAGACGATGGTCTTTGCGTTGTTCAGGGCCTCCGTAAAAAGGGTGATCGTCGCGGGCCCGATATCCAGACCCATCCAGTGGGCGTTGATTTCCTGGACCGGCACGATCTTTGTCTCAGCCTCTTCTTCCACGCTCTCCGCGATCACGCAATCCACGGGCAGGTAGACCTTGACGCCGTGATCGTTCGCCTCTTGCATGATCTCGCGGGCTCTGCCCAGAAGCTCGTCCTCGACAATGGACTTCCCCACCTCGTATCCCTGGGCCTTCAGAAAGGTGAAGGCCATCCCGCCGCCGATGATCATCTTGTTCACGAGCTTGATGAGATTGCCGAGTGCCTCCAGTTTCCCCGAAACCTTTGATCCGCCGACGATGGCCACCAGCGGCCGGGCCGGTTTTTCGAGGGCCTTGCTGAAGTACGTCAGTTCTTTTTTCATGAGGAATCCCGCGCCGCACTCTTTCACGAATTTCGTCACCCCTACGTTTGAGGCGTGGCACCGGTGGGCATTGCCAAAGGCGTCGTCGATGTACACATCGGTGTAGCTGGCCAGCTCCCTGGCAAACGCTTCGTCGTTTTTCTCTTCCCCCGGGTGAAAACGAAGGTTTTCCAGCATGATCGTACAACCCGGATTTATCTCTGCGATGGCCTTCCGGACCTCATCACCGGCGCAGTCCTTGAGTATCGTCACTTCCTTCCCGAGGAGTCTCGAGAGTCTCTTGGCCACCGGTGCGAGGCTCATCCGCTCCACCCGTTTCCCCTTGGGTCGACCCAGGTGAGATGCGATGATGACCTTTGCATTTTCATCGAGGGCGTAGTTGAGCGTCGGAAGCGCTGCCCTGATCCTCGTGTCATCGACGATATTGAGGTCGGCGTCGAGCGGCACATTGAAATCGAACCGGCAGAGGACCCGCTTTCCTTTCAAATCCATTTCGTCTACATATCTCATGGCTCCTCCTTTTGGTGCCTGTATCCCTGTGACCCTCTGCAACGGAATTTAAGCTCTTTCGATTCCTGTTCGCGTATCCTCCGGATGCCCCACGGGACGCCCGTGATCCCCGAAACCGCAAGATCCTTTAAATACGGTTATTTACGCTTTTAAGAGCCACAATTTTATATAACTTTGGAGGATTGTTCGTCAAGGATGAAAAAGCCCGCCAAATTACTTATTGCATTGACAATTGATACATGCTATTTCAGCGCGATTTTAAAAACCAGACCGATAAAAAATCAGGGGTGAGAAATATGGGTATCACGGAAGATAGAATAAAAGATCTTGAAAAGAAGAAAGAGCGGCTGATGACCATGGGCGGCGAGGCGCTGGTGAAAAAGCAGCACGAGCTCGGCAAACTCACGGCCCGGGAGAGGCTCGACAGGTTTTTTGATCCGGGAACCTTCCAGGAAGTTGGGCTCTTTGTGAAGCATCGCTCCGCACTCTTTGGTCTCGCCGACAAACAGATTAACGCCGATGGCGTCATCACCGGTTTCGGCAACGTCAACGGCCGGACTGTCTTCTGCGCCGCCCAGGACTTCACCAGCTCCGGAGGAAGCCTGGGGGAGATGCATGCCAAGAAAATCTGGAAAGTGATGGATATGGCCACCGACACCCGAAAGCCCTTTGTGGCGCTCAACGATTCCGGCGGTGCCCGCATCCAGGAAGGGGTGCCCGCTCTGGAAGGGTACGGCGGGATCTTCTACCGCAACTCCATCGCCTCGGGTTACATCCCCCAGATCTGCGCCATCATGGGTCCCACGGCGGGTGGCGCCGTCTATTCCCCGGCCCTGACGGACTATGTTTTCATGGTGAAGAAATCGAGCTACATGTACATCACGGGACCCGACGTCATCAAGGCCGTCATCGGTGAGGAGGTCACGCACGAAGATCTCGGCGGGGCGCTGGCACACGCCACCAAGAGCGGCGTGTGCCACTTTGCCACGGAAAACGACGAGGACTGCATCAACAAGATCAAGGGGCTCCTCTCCTACCTTCCCGACAGCTGTCACAGCCCGGTTCCGGTGATGCCGTCATCGGACACACCCGACCGGGAGTGCCCGGAACTGGACAAGATCATCCCCGACAGAGCGACGCGCGGCTACGACATGAGGAAAGTCGTTGCCGCCGTGGCGGATGGCGGTGTCTTCTTCGAGCCCCACGAGCTCTGGGCGAGGAACATGTTCGTGGCCTTTATCCGGATCTCGGGCAGGACCGTAGGCGTCATCGCCAACAACCCCATGTTCGCGGGCGGCGTCCTTGATGTGAACGCCTCCGACAAGGCCTCACGGTTCATCCGCTTCTGCGACGCCTTCAACATACCGCTTCTCACCTTCGCCGACGTTCCCGGGTACATGCCCGGGACATTCCAGGAGTGGGCCGGCATCATCAGCCACGGAGCCAAGCTCCTCCACGCTTACTCGGAGGCGACGGTCCCCAAGGTCACGGTGGTGACCCGCAAGGACTATGGCGGAGCTTACATCGGGATGTGCAGCAAGCAGCTCGGCGCAGACTACGTCATGGCCTGGCCTTCCGCTGAAATCGCCGTCATGGGGGCCGAGGGCGCCTGCAACATCATCTACCGCCGGGAGATCAACGCCGCCGAGGACCCCGCGAAAAAACGCTCTGAGCTGGTCTCGGCTTACGAGGAGCAGTTCAACAACCCCTATTTTCCGGCCAGCATGGGGATCATCGAGGAGATCATTGCCCCGAGAAACACGCGCAGGCGCGTGGCCATGATCCTCGAGGCCTACAAGGACAAAAAGCAGGATCGTCTGCCGAAAAAGCACAACAACATTCCCCTGTAACAAAAAAAAGGGGGGGGCAGCCGGCCGGCTGCCCCCCCCTTTTTCACTCTTTTTCCTTCCCTATTTCTCCATTAACTTTTTCAGTCTATTCACAAGGGTGTCACGGCCCAGGATTGCGAAGATCTTTTCAAGCTCAGGGCCTTTCCTCCTGCCCGTCAAGGCAGCCCGTACTGGCATGAGGAGTTGCTTGCCCGCAAGCCCCGTCCGCTTCGAAACCTCGCCGATGACGGCACTGTACAGCGCTTCTCTTTCTATATCGACGCTCTCGAGAACATCAAGAAGGGCGGCAAGCACTCTTGCGGACTCCTCACCGGCAAGGATGGAAGCGGCCGAAGGCCGGATGCTGAATTTTTCCTCGACGAAGATGTCCAGGTACTCCCCGATGTCGGCAAGCGTCACCAGGTTGGGTCGTATGGCCTCCAGGACGGACCGGAGCCATGCGGGATCCGCACCTTCGACCTCCAGCCCAGCCTCGCGCAGAAAGGGCAAAGCCCGGGCCAGGAGATTCTCCGGAGAGTCGCTTCGAATGTAGATGCTGTTCAGCCACCGGAGCTTGCCCTCGTCGAAGACAGCCCCGCTCTTTCCGACCCGGTCCATCGAAAATCCCCGGATGATTTCATCAACGGTTCGTACCTCCTTGCTGTCGGCAAAAGACCCCCCCAGAAGGGACAGATAGTTGATGAGGGCCTCGGGGAGAAAGCCCTGGGTGCGAAATTCCCGGACAGCGACGGCCCCGTGCCTTTTGGCCAGTTTCTTGCGGTCCTTCCCCAGGATCAGCGCGTGATGGGCAAAGGCGGGCCGGTCATATTCGAAGGCCCCGTAGAGCATCAGCTGAAGGGCCGTGTTGGAGAGGTGGTCCTCGCCGCGGATGACATGGGTGATCTCCATCAGGTGATCATCCACAACGACGGCGAAATTGTAGGCGGGAACACCCGTGGACCGGACGATGATGAAATCGCCGATGGCCTCGCAGTCAAACTTCATGGGACCGCGGATGAGATCGTTAAATTCAACGACCCCCCTTCCTACGCTGAAGCGAAAAGCAGGTTTTCTTCCCTCCGCTTCGAGCCTCCCGCGGGTCTTCTCATCGAGATCGCGGCACTTCCCCAGGTAGCGCGGCGTCATCCTGCGGGAGATCAGCGACGCGCGCTCGGCTTCGAGTTCCTCCTCGGTGCAGAAACAAGGGTAGATGAGGCCCTTCTCCCTCAGGCGATGCAGGTGTCTTCCATAGAGCTCGAGTCGCTCCGACTGGCGGTAGGGACCGAAGGGGCCCCCCTTGTCGGGGCCCTCGTCCCAGTCCAGGTTGAGCCATTTCAGGTCGGCCAGGATGTTCTGCTCGAAGACGTCGGAGTTGCGGTCGCGATCGGTGTCTTCAATCCGCAAGACGAAACGGCCGCCTGTGTGCCGCGCGAAGAGCCAGTTGAAGAGGGCGGTCCGGGCGTTCCCCACGTGGAGATCCCCCGTCGGCGACGGGGCAAACCGGACCCTGGGTATCTTCGTCTGCCGGCTCAAGCTTTCTTCTCCTTTACCGTCAGCACCGCGAACGCGGCGATCCCTTCACCCCGGCCGATGAAGCCCATCTTTTCGTTTGTCTTCGCCTTCACGTTCACCCTGCTCTGCTCGATCCCGAGGACCGAGGCGATCCTCGCCACCATGAGCGGAACGAACTCGGCAAGCCGCGGTTTTTCCAGGACGACCGTGGAGTCGAGGTTTCCGACAACGAGGCCCTTGCGATCCGCCATGTCATTGATCTTCTGAAGGATCAAAAGGCTCGACATGTCCCTGTACGCGGGATCGGTGTCCGGGAAATGCCTTCCGAGATCCCCCTCGCCGATTGCCCCCAGCAGGGCGTCGCCGATGGCGTGAAGAAGGACATCGGCATCGGAGTGACCCAGGAGCCCCTTCTCGAAGGGGACTTCCACGCCGCCGATGACCAGGCGGCGTCCCTTCACCAGTTGGTGGCTGTCGTATCCGAATCCAACCTTCATACCTTTACCCTGTTCTTCATGAGGATGGCCCCCAGGTCAAGATCCCCGGGGGTCGTGATTTTGATATTTTCGTAGATCCCGGGAAGCATCTTGACCCGGATCCCGGTACGCTCCACGAGTGAGGCGTCATCCGTCCCGTAAAATCCCTCTGCGAAGGCCCGCTGGTAGGCCTCCTGGATGATCTCCCTGCGGAAGGCCTGGGGCGTCTGGGTGAGCCACAGTTTCTTTCTCTCCATCGTCTGTTCGATCCAGCTGCCGGCCTCCACCGATTTGACCGTGTCCTTCACGGGAACGCCGAGGGAGACCGCCCCGAATTTACGTGCGCCTTCAACGCTCACCCCGATCAAATCAACCGTGACAAAGGGACGCACGCCGTCGTGTATGACGACGATCTCCGTCTTCTCCGGAAGCGCGTCGATGCCGGCCTTGACGGAATCCTGCCTCTCCCGCCCCCCCGGCAGGATCTTCCTGACCTTCTTCAGACCTTGGAAATCGACCATCTCCCGCCGGATGACGTCCACGTCACCGACCGGGACAATCAGGAAAACGGCGTCAACCGCCGGCGCCTCCTCAAACCTTCTCAAGGTGTGGACCAGGATGGGCACGCCTTCGAGGGCGAGGTATTGCTTCGATACCCCCCCTTCCATCCGCTTTCCCGTGCCGGCCGCCGGGATGATCGCCACGGTTTTCATCCTTATCCCTCGACTTGTCCTGTCGCAGAGAAACGTTCTTTTCGGCCCATAATAAAAGACCCGGGGCTTTTCTACCCCGGGTCTTTCAACTCCCGTTACAGGGCGTTGAGCCCCTGCATCCTTTTTTCGGGTACAACGGTTTTCATTTCTGAAAAGATCATCCGCCCCGCCGTCGTCTGCAAAACGCTCGTGACGGCCACCTCCACCGTGTCGCCCAGGTTCCGGCTGCCGTGATCGATAACGACCATCGTCCCGTCATCCAGATAGGCCACACCCTGCCCGGGCTCCTTGCCTTCCTTGATGACCTTGACGACCATGGTCTCTCCAGGCAGGACGACGGGCTTGAGGGCGTTGGCCAGCTCGTTGACGTTGAGGATCTTGATCCCCTGGAGTTCAGCCACCTTGTTGAGATTAAAATCGTTCGTGATGAGCTTCCCGTTCATCTTGCGGGCCAGGGCGACCAGTTTGCCGTCCACCCCTTTGACCTTCGGAAAGTCCTGATCGATTATTTCGATGTTGATGCCGATGATCTTCTGCATCCGGTTCAGGATATCGAGGCCCCTGCGGCCGCGGGACCGCTTCATGGAGTCCGAGGAATCGGCAATGTGCTGCAATTCATCCAGCACAAAGCGCGGCACGATGAGATTGCCCTCGATAAAGCCCGTATCGCAGACGTCGGCAATCCGGCCGTCGATGATCACGCTCGTGTCGAGGATGCGAACATCACCACCTCCGCGGACGCCCTTCAATGACGCCAGGAGGGGAAATGAGACCTCCTCGCTTTTCTTCGTCCCGATGACCAGCCCGAGATAGCCCAGGATACAGGTGAGCAGGATAAAAATCCACAGAGCGATTTCCTGTTTTTCCAGGTTGGTAATGAATCGCAGGCCGTAAGAAAGAAGAAGAGCGATCGAAAGCCCGATGATGGTCCCGATGACTCCCCCGAGAATGATCCTGAGGGAGGCCTTCCTGATGACTTGTTCAATCTGGATAACCGTAAGAGCAATTAAAAGGCCTAACAATAATCCTATGAATGAAAACGGTATGCTCTTATCAAAATTAATGTAAGAGATAAAAAATCCACTGATTGAACAAGCGGTGATCAAAAGAAATCGAATAAACAAGCTGATAACCCCCTTTCCGTATTTTTTTTCCACTTGTCCTCACCTACTTTTCAAAGAACGAAGGTGCCCATGATCTAAGATATGAAATATAAAAAAGCCCCGAGAAGACACACGCATCGATCGGAATATCACAACGGGATTTCGATGGAACTTCCCGCTTACACCATGAAGGCAGCGAAGAGTGCTGAAAGTCTGGACCCGTGATGCGTTTTCTTGGAGCTCTAACGTCTTTACCTGGTGCTTCGGCTCGTCAGTGAATCGGGAAAATGGCGTTGATATCGGCCTCGATCTTCGCCTCCGCCATGCGGCTCGCGATCGAGATCTCCTTGATGAGCAGGTTCTTGGCCGTGTCCATCATCTTCCGTTCGCCGAAGGAGAGATCCTTGCCGTTCTTCAGGATGAAAAGATCCCGGAGAACCCGGGCGATCTCATAAACAGAGCCTGTCTTGATCTTCTCGAGATACTCCCTGTATCTCTTGTTCCAGGCCTGCTTGTCGATAGCCACCTTCTTGTCTTTGAGGATTTCGTAGACCTTCGGTACTTCCTTCGCGGAGATCAACTCTCGTAGACCGACCGACCTGGCGCTATCCGTCGGAATCATGATCCTCATTCCATTTCCGAGTATCCGCATGACATAGAATTTCTGCCGGCTTCCCATAATCTCGCGATCTTCGATCGATTCGATGGTTCCGACACCCTGCGCCGGATACACTGCCAAGTCGCCAATTTTAAACATTGCCTGAAAACCTCAATTTATTTTAAAACCAAGGCATTATAGATGAAAAACATCTCAACTGTCAACGATTAATAATCCAGAAGCCCCGGGCTGGTTAAGGGTTTGATTAGATTTATATAAAGTTCTGCCGGATGGGATCGAGGTCGCGGTCCATCTTGTCCGGATCTTCAGCCGAATAGTTGTCGACAACGGCCTTGAGACGGCCGTAGACCTCCGGATCGGAGAGATCGTCCATTCGCCTGTAAATTCCCCGCCTTCTTCCGAGCCTGTAAATCATCCGGCCTTCGTCGGAAAGACCGAAATACCGGTCGATGGTGGCAAGCATCTTCTCCTTGTCTTCAGGGAGTTTACCCTCCAGCTCCTCCAGGAGGTTCAGGATGTGGTCGCTGATCAGCGTGCTCGCAATCCCCTCGAGGTTCTCGATGAAAACCCTGATTTCCCTCAAGACATCCTCGTCCCCCAGAGGCCGGAAATCCCCCTTTTTCATCATGTCGTAGAGGGCCGTCCCCCGGCGCACCTGCAGGGACCTCAACCGGATGAAATCGGGGTTGATCGCGTTCAGCACCCTGGCCGTTTCCACGGCGTGCTCCCTGGACCATCGGTCCCCACCGAGACCGGGCATGACGTACTCGCAAAGCGAGATGCCCGAGGCGATGATGTTCTTCCCGCCTTCGATGTGCTCAGCCGCCGTGACCCCTTTCCGGATGAATTTCAGCAAAGGGTCGTAACCCGTCTCCAGTCCGATGTGGATTCGCGAAAGGCCGGCTTCGTAAAGCTTTTTGAGTTCCTCCACCGATTTCCTCTTCGCCGTTTTGGAACGGCAATAGGAGGTGATCCGGTTCACCTGGGGAAAGGTCTCCTTGATGAAGCGGAGGACCTCGAGAAGGTCATCGGTCTTCAGAATGAGGGAATTGGCATCCTGGAGAAAGACCGAATCCCCGCCGTAATAAAGCCAGGCCGCAACAGACCTGAAAGCGTCCCCGTAGAGATGCTCGTTGGCGTAAACGGCGGCCACGATCGACCGGGATACCCTTCCACCCTCCCCCATCTTCCAGGAAAGCTCCCGGATCCTGTCGGCGATGTCCCGGGCCGCCTGAATATCCTTTTTTACGTCCTCCACGGAACGCAGCTCAAAATCACACCCCTGGTAGGTGTGGCAGAAGGCGCACTTGTTCCACGGGCAATTCCTCGTTACCCGGATGAGGAGGCTCTTCGCCTCGCTGGGCGGCCGGATGGGTCCCTGTTCAAAATCAAGTGACATGGCTGCTCCCTGCTTTTGCTCTTTTATAATCTAATCATCTGAAACCGGCAGGTCAACACAAGGACGGGTGATGTTTACGGGATCAGGGGAGAAAAAACATGGGGTTCCGGGCTTTGTTTTGATGGCGGATTTCGAAATACAGGTAGGCGCCGTCCGAGCCGTCCCCGGGTCTGGCGAGGAGAGCGAGTTTCTCGCCTTTTTTAACACGGTCATCCTTTTTGACGACCCGGTCTTTCAGGTTGGTATAGACCGTGACGTAATTGTCGTCGTGCCTGAGGAGAATGGTGTCACCGTAATATTTGAGGGGTGCCGAGTAGATCACCGTTCCGCCCGCCGACGCGACCACGGGGGAGCCTTCCTTGGCCGATATCCGGATGCCGTTGTTTTTCATTCCCGTGGCCTGGATGCCGAATTTGGAGGTGACTTTCCCCCTCACAGGCCACACGAACCGCCCTTTCGAAAATTCGATTTTGCCCGGCGGTTCCTCCGCGGAGGGCTTTCTCCGCGCTGTTTCGGGCGCAGCCCTGGCCAGCTGTTTCTTTTCCTCCGCCGGGGCCGGCTTCCGGACTTTCTCCGGATCAGCCTTCGCAACCGGCTTCTTTTCTTCCGCTGGAGCGGGTTTTCGCTCCTGGTCTGCCTCCGCTTTTTCCTTCTTCTCCTCCTCCCGTAACCTCTTTTTCACGTCCTCGAGCGTCGGCCCTTTTCCGGCCGGATCCGTTGACGCTGCTTTCGGGACCGGATCATGGGATTTCGCCGTCGCAACGGTACTTCCGGCGGTCTTCGCCGGCGGTTTTGCCTTCACCTCGGGTTTCGCGGCCGGTATCTTGGATGCGGTCTCGGCTTTCGGTTTCGAGGTTCCTTCTGATGGTTTTGTGACCGGGGCTGTCTTCGGTGTCGCGGCCCCTTTCGCAGGAGGAGTCGGTGCTTTCATCGCTTCACCACCCTTCGGGGTTGTCTTCTCCGCGATCCCCTCCTTGCGGACTTTTACCTTCGGTGGCGTGTATTTTTTCGCGACGGCGCCTTCCGACCTTTTGGCCGGCGTTGCTGCGGCTTCCTTCTTGTCCGGTTTTTTCTCGAGCGGCGGCAGATCGACGACCCTGTGGGCCTCGGGAATGAAAAGGACGGATCCGGTGGTCACCATGGCCGGGTCCGTGATGTTGTTAACCTCGGCGATCTCCTGCAGGGGGACACCGTAGGCCTGTGAGATTCTCCAGAGGGTTTCCCCGCTTTTGACGAGGTGGTAGACACCCCTGGCCTGGTCCGAGTCCCGAAGAAAGGGCGGAACGGTGGTGCAGGAGGAAAAGATCAGGAGCAGCACGAGGGGGAAAAATATTTTTATGCGAAAGCCCATCTTATCTCAGGGATCGGGTATTGAAATTCAGCACGGCCTTCGAATGTGAAGACCTCTCAACAAAAAAGACCCTCATTCTCTCCAGCCGTGTTCCCCGATGAGATTCACGAAGCGGCAGCCGCCGAGATCTTCTTTCTTCATGTCCTCGACATTTTCGGAAAGCCGGGTCACCCGGTAGAGGGTCTGAGTGTACCGGCCGCCCACTGGAATTACAAGACGACCGCCGATTGTCAACTGCTCCACGAGCGGCCTCGGGATATCGGGGGAACCGGCTGACACGATAATACCTTCAAAGGGAGCCTCCTCGCGCCAGCCGTAGGTCCCGTCACCGACCCGGATGACCACATTGAAATAGCCGAGAGACTCGAGCACCTTCCTCGCTTTGCTCGCCAGTAACGAAATTCGCTCGATAGAAAATACGCGCTCCGCAAGCTCCGCCAAAATGGCCGTCTGGTATCCCGATCCGGTTCCCAGCTCCAATACCTTTTCGCTTCCCTTGAGTTCCAGGGCTTCCGTCATCACGGCGACCATGTAGGGCTGCGAGATCGTCTGCCGCTCGCCGATCGGAAGGGGATTGTCGTTGTAGGCCTGGTCGATCAACCCTTCATCTATAAAAAGGTGCCGGGGGATTTTTTCCATGGCCTTCAGGACACGGACGTCGGTGACCCCCCTCGATCGGATCTGGGTATCGACCATCTTGACTCGCTGTCTCTTGAACCTGTCCATGGCCCGTCAGATAATTTTTTTCTTGGGCGGAATTCTGTAGTGCTCCTCGACGGTCTTGTGCCGCCGGAAGCCGACCGCCTCCCGGGTAACGATGAGATAGTAGTAACGAAGCTTCGCGTGCTCCCTGGCCCGGTTGTAGCGCCTGATCTCGCGGTTGATTTCAACCGTGATGGCATGCTGCAGATGGGCAAGCCGTTTCAAGTCCTCCATCCCTCTGCCGTTCACCGTCTCTTCCGAAAGCCCCTTCAGCGATTCCATTTTCCCTTCGATGAGCTGTTCGATCCGTTCGAGTTCTCGAAGGGCCGCAGAAAGTCGTTCACCGGCACGGCCGAGCACCTCTGCGCTCTCTTTTAGAATTTCTTCCCTGGTCTTGTCGTGACGGGTCTTGAACACGATGGTCCCGCTTTTGGAACATACTTTAATTTTGTATTGTTATCACGTAAGTATGGAGTTTTCAAGTGAAATCGCTTTTATCTTTCATGTTTTGCTTTACAAGGTGTGAAGTTTTAGCTACTAAAGGCGAGTTGAAAAACAGGTTTGAAATTTGAGGGGTCAGTCAGGATGAAGATGAATCCTCGCATCATGTCCCGGGCCATTCGGGAGGCTTACAGGCGGAAAGAGGACGACGAGACCATGGAGCCTCTCGTTCTATATGCTACGGACGGCAGTCCCGTCGGCAGGATCCGCAAGGACGATAGCGTTATCTTCTACAATATCCGCGGCGAGCGGGAAGCGGAGCTGACGCGGAGCCTTACCGAAGAGGAGTTCGACAAATTCCCTGTCGAGAAAGACCTCGCCCTCACCTTCGCCACCATGGTCGAATATGACAGAAGATTGAACACCCGGGTCGCCTTCCCGCCGGAGGGCGTTGTGCGGGACACTTTAAGCGAGGTGCTTTCCAAAAGCGGCATCAGGCAGGTCAAGATCACGGAAGCCGAGAAGGCCTTCCATGTGGGGTATTTTTTGAACGGCAAAATCGACGAACCCTTCCCGGGCGAGGAGCGGGTCATTCTCCCCACGAGAAAAGACGTGAGGCTTTTCGACGAAGCTCCCGAGATGTCGATCGAGGCTATCACGGAAGCCGTCGTGAAAAAAATCTCCGACCCTCGTTACCGTTTCATCTTTTCGAACTTTCCCAATGTCGATGTCGTCGGCCACATTGAAAATGAAGAGGCTGTCACCCGCGCCGTCGAAGCGGTAGACCGCAGTACCGGCCTGGTGCTTGAAGCCGCCCGGAAGGCGGGTGTCACCGCCATCGTCACGGCCGATCACGGTACGGTGGAGCAGTGGCTTTACCCCGACGGGAGCGTCGACACGGGACACACCGGAAGCCCCGTTCCATTCATCGTTGTCGAGGAAAAAGAAAAAGCCGGATTGAGAGACGGAGGAGATCTGACGGACATCGCACCAACGGTCCTGCAGCTCCTCGGCCTGCGAAAGCCCCCGGCCATGACGGGCTCGTCGCTCATCGGGAAAAGTCATCGTCCCGCCGAGCGCCTCCTCGTTCTCATCCTCGACGGCTGGGGCATCAATGACCGCCGCGACGGCAACCTGATCGCGAGGGCCGCAACCCCCGTCATGGATGACCTTCTCACCCGTTACCCGAACACACGGCTCAAGGCCGCCGGGTCGGCGGTGGGCCTGCCCGAGGGGACCGTCGGAAACTCCGAGGCGGGACACCTGCACATCGGCGCCGGCAGGCGGATATACTCGGACCGGCTGAAAATCGAAATAGCCATCGCCGACAGGTCCTTTTTCAAAAATGAGGCCTTCGTGGAAACCATGAGGGCCTGCCAGTCAAAGGGGACGGCCCTGCATCTCATGGGCATCGTGTCCTTCTTCAGCTCTCATGGCTCCATCGATCACCTCTCCACCCTGATGGACATGGCGAGAAAGGAGGGCGTGAAAAAACTCTTCATCCACGCCATGCTGGGGCGGCGGGGGGAGATGCCGGAAAGCGGCGCCAACTATGTCGAGACGATCGAGAAGAAAACCGCAGAGATCTCCCTCGGGCAGGTGGTATCCGTCATCGGGCGCTACTGGTCCATGGACCGCGAGGAGAACTGGGATCGAATTAATAAGACCTACCGGATGCTCGTTCACGGCGAGGGCAGACATATTTCAGAAAGGGGTTAGGCCATGGAGGTCAGGATCAACAAATCAAGGCTTTCTCTGGTTGAGGGGGATATCACGAAGGAAGAAACCGAAGCCATCGTCAACGCGGCCAACTCCAGGCTGGCCGGCGGCGGGGGCGTGGACGGCGCCATACACCGTGCCGGAGGGCCCGCCATCATGGAGGAGTGCCGCAGGATCGGCGGCTGCCCGACCGGCAAGGCCGTGATCACAACGGGCGGCAACCTGAAGGCCAGGCACGTCATCCACGCCGTAGGACCCATCTACCGGGACGGGTCGAAGGGTGAGGCGGATCTGCTGAAGAGTGCCTACCTGGAGTGTCTGAAGCTGGCATCAAAAAATAAGATCAAGAGCATCGCCTTCCCGGCCCTGAGCGCAGGCGCCTACGGTTATCCCCTGGACGAGGCGGCCCGCATCGCCCTCAAGACGTCCATGGACTACATGAAGGAACACCCGGAAATCGAGCTTGTCCGTTTCGTCCTCTTCGGAAGCGCCACCTACAGGGTTTTCGAGGAAGAGCTGAAGAAGCTTGCGGTTACCTGATGGATCGTTAGTTCCGGCAGGAGATCCTTCTTCCGATAATCTCTGTGATGGAACCCAAGATAGATCTGCCGGGGTATGAGGCGGGGTTTGAGTGGCCTTCATTTGAGATGCCTGACCAGGCACTCGGCGCCAGACGGTCAGAGCCCCCCGAACTCGGATGTTCCCTGTATTGCCTCCGGGACGGTCTTGCGATCGACCCTCTGATAGCCCTTTTTCTCAAAGAAACCACCGGCAGTCATTGTCAAAAGATAAAGGGTCTCAGCGCCCTTCGCCTTCGCGTATTCCTCGATTCTTGCGAGCAGGTTTGACGCGAAACCGAAACGGCGGTAGTTCGGCGCCACAGCGAGGGAGCGCAAAAGGGCCACGGACCCGTAAAGTTCAAACCCCGCCACCCCCGAGATCCGCTCACCGTCCCTGATCACGAGGAAGTGCTTCAACTGCGGGGTCTGGATGTCCTCGTGGGGAAGCCCTGCTTCGCGAAGCAGGGTCTTTATCTTCGGCCAGTCCTCGTATGCGGCATAGTCGGTCTTCACTCAGGAAGACTCCTTTTTTTCGTTTAAAGAGTTTGAACTACTTTTTTGCCTCCGTGAAATCCAGTACTTCGCCCGCGATCCGGGCCGCCTTGCCCGTAAGTCCCGCGCACTTCAGAAATTTTTCTCCCTCATGGTAGGCCTTGACCTGTTTCGGGTCCGCCCAGTTTACGTTCGCAATGTCGCGGCAGAGGATGCTTCCGCCCCCGGCCTCCTCGCGGAATCGCTTCATGAAATGAAAAGCGCAGGACCACATCTTCATACTCGCCTTTCCCTCGCCGTCCACCCGGCCGTAACGGAGGCTCAAAGTCGCGAGACCCCCGACGACGGCTCCGCAGACATCTCCGTGTGCCCCGATGCCGCCGCCGAATATGTCCATGGCCTTGAGAAGGTTCGAATCCTCGATCCCAAGTTTTTCTTGCCCGACCGCAAGAACAGCCTGGCTTCAGTGGTAGTTTTTCATGAAAAGCGCCCTGGCCTTTTCTTCCATCTGCTGAGGTTTCATATCTCCCCTTCCCCCTAAGCGTTTTTTTTCGGTTTCACAGCCTGGACCTTGATGCTCACAACCGAGCGGGCAAGATCCCTCACGTCCTCCAGCCCGAGATTTGCCTTTTCCATGATGGCCAGGGCGATGGGGTCGTTCACGGCAAATTCGACGGGAAATGAGGTTTCATCGAGTACTCGGACATTTTCGAATCCCGCCTTCTCTGCGGCCTTGATGTAATCGCCTTTGAGGCTTGCCCCGGCAAGACAGCCGATGTAGGCCTCAATGGAGTCCCTGACGGCAGGGGGCAATTCCTTGAGCAGGACGATGTCGGATACCATGATCCTCCCGCCCGGCTTCAGGACCCGGAAGGCCTCCTTGAATACCTGGCCCTTGTCCGGCGAGAGGTTGATGACGCAATTTGAAATCACGCAATCGGCTGTATTTGCATCCACGGGCAGGTTTTCTATCTCACCGAAGCGAAACTCCACGTTTTCGAAACCGTCTTTTTCCGCATTACCCCTCGACCGCTCGATCATCTCGGGTGTCATGTCCACACCGATGACCCGTCCGCTCTTGCCCACCCGGCCGGCAGCGAGGAAACAATCGAACCCGGCTCCCGACCCCAGGTCGACAACCGTTTCGCCTTCCGCAAGCGAAGCGAGTGCAATGGGATTCCCGCATCCGAGACCAAGATTCGATCCCTCCGGTACGGCTCGAAGATCATCGGTACTGTAGCCCAGGTTCCTCCCGATCTCCGCAGTGTCGCGCGGGCCGCAGCATGTGAGGCCCAGGCTGGCAATCTTCCCGTAGCCCTCTTTCACCGCTTTTTTGATATCGTCATCCTTTATAATGGTCACGTCCATACCTCCGTTTATTTATTTCAGCGTATTTCTCATCACAGGTCCCAGAAAATCCTTGATCTGCTCCGCAAGGTGTTCCGCCTTGACCAGTGTAAAGCAGCAGATCTCGCCGTCCTTTTCCCATGTAATGACGGCGAGCTTGTCCCCTGCCCGGATATTGGCTTTGTCTCTCAATTCCTTGGGGAGAACCATCTGGCCGCGCTCATCAACACCGATGAGCGACTCGACCCTGCAGGCCCCCTCCCTGCACGCTGCTTGCTCTTTTTTCTTCATGTCGAAATCCCCCGATAAATCGAAATCAGATTGTTTGTTTATTCAGAATATTCAGTACATGCTGAATTATAGGCATCGCCGCCCGAAAGTCAAGCCTGAAATTTACGGTCTATCGGGACGGATAGGACATCAAAAGATCACAGGGCTTGAAGTCAGCGTCCGACAAAAAAAGGAAAAGTGATGCTCATTCTTCACAAGAAGGTCGACCGGGCAAAAAATGCCTATCCATATCCTGAAAAATGTGACTCACGCCTCAAAACCAACCCGTCATACCCATTGATTAATTCCTATTAAAACAGTTAGTTAGCTGATAAATATTTTTCGACTTCCCTTGGCACATTTCATGCGAATACAGGTTGAAAAATCATTGTTTTCAAAAGGACCCTTCCGATGATCGGACAGACAATTTGCTCCATCGTTATCCTGGCGGCCATTTTCTGGCTGGCATTCAACCTGGAGGTCAGAGAAATGGGCCTGGGTGCCAATCTCAACGCCCTCATGATCGTCCTGGGGGGAACCCTTGGCGCCACTCTGATCGCATACCCCATGACAAAACTGCTTTGGACGGTCCAGCTGATCAAGAGATCCTTTACACACCGTGATGAAATCCATTCGACTATTCGGACCATAGCCAACATAGCCCATATCTACCGGACGAAGGGCATCCGCGCCCTCGAACAGGAAGGGAATCGTCTGCCTTCGGGTCTTTTGAAGACAGGCATAGAGTTGATCGCCTACCGTTATACTAGGGACAAGATTGAACAAGTCCTGCACAAAGAGGCCCTCTGCACCTACAGCAAATACGAAACATCCTTCAAGATTCTTTACAATATGGCCAGGCTTGCCCCGGCCCTTGGCCTGGCGGGGACCGTCGTTAATCTCATTCGCATCTTCGGGCACATCAGCAATCCCCAATTTCTGATCGGATATATGGCGATAGCGCTTTTGAGCACGTTTTACGGTGTCGTCCTGGCCAATATCTGTTTCGTGCCCCTGTCCAACAAGCTCAGGGAATTCATGGACCAGGAGGTCCTGCAGATGGATATGATTCACGAGGGGATCCTGGATCTCTATGACCGGGAGCCCCCGAGGGCGATCCATTACAAATTGGAGACGCTCGCCTCGTCCATGGAAACATCAGCGCGAAGACCTATCCGGCCCCAGCTCGTACTGCGGCCCCCCTATGAGCAACCCGTTGAAATCAAGACATGAAGGATTCGTCTGACAGCCCCCTGATGCATGAAAATCCCTCAAACCGGGCGCTTTTTAAAAAAGCGGCCAGTCCGCTGCGCCTTCGCAAGAAATCGCTCCAGACCGATGCCGGAAACGAAATCTGGCTTATCACACTGAGCGATCTTCTAATGCTGCTGATGATATTTTTTGTCCTCCTTTTCGGAATGACCCTGTATCAGCAGAAACAGACGGAGGCCTCTCAGGATGCGACCGCAAAACCCGCCATACTGCTCCCCGTCGCGGAGTCACAGCCGTCCGCGCAGGCCGCTTCTTTCGACCTATCCGCGAAAGAGACAACGGCCACCCTGGAATCCGATCTCCAGAGAATTCTGGGTGACAATGAAGGCCTGGAGGGTGTAACGGTGCGGCGTCGTTCTCAATTCATCATCCTGACCTTTCCGGAACGTATCATGTTCGACTCCGGGCAGGCCCAGCTGGAATTATCCGTTCAACCCCTCTTGGAAAAGGTAGCCGCTTTCATCCTGTGTCATCCTGATCTGCTGGTGGAGGTACAGGGCCATACCGATGACAGGCCGATCAGCAATCAGCGCTATCCCTCCAACTGGGAACTCTCCGCCGACCGGGCTACACAGGTCGCCAAGGCCCTGATCGAGATGGGTATCCATCCGGCAAGGATATCCGTGAGGGGATTCGGCGAGTACCAGTCCCTGCATCCGAATGACAGCGATCTCCACAGGCTTCAGAACCGCCGGGTGGAAATCCAATTCTCCCCGATCCTATCCAATTCTTAAAGGCGTCCCGTCGAGGGGTAAAAAAAAAGACAGGCTACTTTTTTAGTTCAAAAATAAAAAGGCCTCGCCGCAGATAGGCCTTCGTGTTTAATAATTTTCGTGGATGTACATGGAAATTTAACCTACTTGCACAATTTAAGAAGAAAATAGGAATCTTCTCACGGGAAAAGTAGCCTGTCCCCTTTTCGTCCCCTTTTCAAATACTGATCATAACGACTACAGAAATTCAAAAGCCCCGGGGGCATCAACTTCCGGGGCTTTTTATTTGCCCGCGTTAACAACAAATTCATCAATTAATAAATTGATGGGGTCAGGTCTTGTATTTCAACATGTCCTTTTCAACCTGGACCACTATGCGGCTGATCGATGTGTATTTATGGGCAATGCCATTAAACCTCATCATAACTGTCGCTTCGCTCACTTCGCGCTTCCCGGGCAGATGACCCGGTCCCCGAGATTCAGGCGAGTTGCAGCGCAGACTTCACCTCGTTCAGGAAGGACTGTTCGGCACTACTCACCCGGACGCCGCCGAATCCGAGAAACCCGCCTTCTTTGGACGCATTCGCCGCTTTCTCCGCCACAGTCATGATCATCTGCTTGTAAGCCTTTGCCTCCTCGGGTGTAGCCTTGCCGTTCACCAGGTTCGCCACCGCCTTGATGCGCTCAAGCACGGCGGCCTTGAGGTTTGCCATCTGCTGTTCACGGGTACCCTCACCGAGCAGTGTCTTCGGGTCAGGCAATCCGGGTATGCTCTTGTCCGCCATTATCGCGCCCAGGAGCTCGAGCTTTGAGCCCTGCTGGAGCGCCTCCATCACCCCTGTCATTCCGGCCGCGGCTTCCTTGATGGAGCCGAAGATGCCGCTCGGATCGGCGGCGGAGACGCCACCTGTGACGAGCGAAGGCACGATCCTGAGAAGAGTCCATTCCTCTGTTGTAAATGCATCTTTTGTGGCCATTTTATTTATCTCCTTTCTCTGATTTGTTAAAAAACAAACATCAGGTTGCCCGTCCAGCCCGTGCTGTGAACCCACCGGTCCCAACGATAGAGACTATTGAGTTATCTCTTTTTTGGCCTGGCGTCTTCACATACCATTTTCATCAATGATTCCACCGCTGAGTCTGGAGCAGCATACCCCCAAACCGTTTTATCGGCTTTATACATATCCAAAACACGTCCATCACTCGCATGATGACGGCCTTCAGTTATTGTAAATATTTCATCGACACAATTTATTAACCACAAGTTTTGTGTTTCGCTTAATCGCTCAAACCCAGTAGTCGAATATCCGTCCTTTTTATAATCGGATATTTTTCGTGTTCGTCCTTCATCACTGTAGACCACCTTCGTCCATACCCTGATAACATTCTTAGAGACGTTGCGAATACTGGCCTTGTCGTAAAAATACTTGTCACCGGGTGAACCGGTCCCGTAATAAACCCAATCCGAGCCTCCGGCAACATTCGGAAACCCGGTAAAGAAAATGATGGCAACGATGAAGCCGCAAAGCACAGATAATCCTTTGCCAGCCATAATTGCTTCCCCTTTTTCCATTAATACGAACCCCGCCTCTTGCGAAAAAGAAGGTCTTCAGTCGTTCTGATGTATGAAGAAAAATTTTAGAGATAATCAGGCGTGAATCAGAAACGTATCCCCTGTAATTTCGATAGCACTTTGGAAGTACGGAATCAAGGGCGGCTTTTTGCCTGTCTGCCGATATTGCCGAATAGGGTATCTCTATCGTGATGCTTTCAGCTACAAAGACTTTCTTTTTCAATGGAAAAAGATACAATAATATGAGAAGCGTTTGCAGGTAAGGCGAAACGCAGGTCATGACAATCACCAACTTCGAATGAGACAATATGGAGGGAAGCGATGGTCTACGCAGTCAATGTAATTCAGGGGAACATGATTATTGCCGTTGCGGCGATTCTGGTTATTCTTGGCCTTTTGAGCTGCGAAAACGAAGTCTATCTTCAAAGCAACGTGGTAGACCTGACAAGGATCGTAGCCAGCAGCATCGCGGACAAGAAATTCAATGTTGCGAGATTTGAGACTTTCGGTCCGCAACCGGAACAGATCTATGGTTATGTTCTTTACGAGGACGATGCTGATGTGCGAACGACCGGCGCCCCCCTGGCAAAACTGGGCAAGATGAATTTGAAAGAAGTCCTCGATGATTACGACAGGACGCGGCGGGCCACGGGCTGGTATAGAGCGAGCAGCCCGGTCATCAGGGAGGTGTTCCGGAGCGGGAGTCTCATCGCCTTGACCGCAAGCGACAACATGCTGGATGTCCATCTCTGGGAGGACAAAGCGCTGAGCAACAGGGAAAACAAGGTCATTATTATTCTGACCTACGATGATCGCAGGATAGCGGATAGAGCCGCAAAGCCCGGTGTTTGAGAATAAACAAACGCAGCTTATCGCTACATTTTCATCCTTAGCAAAAAAAGAATCTACTGATACTATTGTTTGTATATGATTACAAACTATAGTATGTATTTTCTACATGAATCCAGCCATTGGCAAATGCCGACAGAAAAGGAGGGGACGAGATGGACGGAAAATTTGAGGTATACAAGGACAAAGCGGGCAAGTTCAGATATCGATTAAGATCGGCAAACGGCAAAACAATTATGGTCGGCCAGGGCTATAGCTCCAAGGCTGCGTGCCTTAAAGGCATTGCGTCTGTGAAGAAAAATTCGCAGAAGGCTTCTAATTTTCAGGTGTATCAGAATAAGAGCGGCGGTTACAGTTTCAGGTTGATAGCGCCGGAGAACAAGGAAATCATCGGAACCGGGCAATCCTACACATCGAGCAGCGGATGCCGAAAGGGGGTTGCGTCGGTGAGCAAGAAAAACGCCAGGGCCGCAAAAATTGTCGATGTAGACTGAGAGGTACCGCAGGAACCAGGAGGATATTAAAAGATTGACAGTTACTCATATCAATCAAAAGGCAGAGTCAAATTGACTCTGCCTTTTTTATCGCCTGCGATGCACACTTACCGATGCAAATTTTGTATAAGCTAAAAATAGGGGACAGGCTACTTTTTTCTTCAGTAAAAAATGGAAAGATTACCTTATAATTCAGGACCTGATATTACGAAAAAGGCTGCACACAGCAGAGAGTATAATTTATAGGGTCTCTATGGACCAACCGCCTAAGCGGACCGTGATCATTCCCGAAGGAATGTCACAAACTCTTCTGCAGGAGGTGCAGCCATATATCTAAATTTATATTAATATAAAAGCTATGCTGTTGCAATAAAGATAAACCAGCAGCGGATTTTAGCGGATTTTGGGGTCAGGTCTTGTATTTCAACATTTCTTTTTCAACCTGGACCACGATGCGGCTGATAGAAGCATAGTGCATGTTCAGGAAGTCCCCGATTTCCTGCAACCTGTATCCCTGCTCGACATGCGCCGCGTAAATGGTCCTGTTGCGCTTCTGCCGGTCTGTCCTTATCTCCCCCAAAAATAACCGGCTCAATGCCACTCGGCTTGCGAACCTCTGTTTTCTGGGAACCTCACGCAAGAAGCCGATGCCCGAGATGTGCTTGGAAATGCTCTGAACAAAATCATCATCCCCCAGATATATCTGGCCCTTCAGGTCCTCCCACGGCGATTTCTTAAGATTATTCCCGGCTCTCACAAAATCAGCAAAACGCCTTTGAGCTGTCCTCCTTTCCTCTCCAAATTGACCCAGCAGCCAGTCCGGGGTCAGGAACTCCGGGGTCACGGTCTTCCCGATGGTCGCCCGGTAGCTGCTCCAGGTGTAACCTTCAGGGGTTTCGGCAATGCCTGCGCGGACTGGATTCAGCATCATGTAACGGGCAAGCTCCAAAAGATATTCATCCTTGTCCACGAGGATCGCCTTATATCGTCCCTGGAGAAGATGACCGGTCTTCTGGTGTCTGTAATTATTTTGTTGCGTATAGATGCCATTCAATTGTCTCATCCCCCGGGATAGGTTGGCATCGGGAGTTTCGACCAGCAGATGATAATGATCGCCCATGAGACAATAGGCGTGGCAGAACCAGTTGAACCGCTTCAAAACGAAACCGAGGATACGCAGAAAGGTCTTGCAGTCAATATCATCTGCAAAAATCGTGGCCTTTGCGTTTCCGCGTGATGTGACATGGTACAGGGCGCCGGGATATTCTATGCGGAGGGGTCGAGCCATAATGGAAACATATCAGAAATCATGTTGAAATACAAGACCTGACCCTCTTTTCTATGATTTCTGTGTCTATTTTAAGCTCGCAGCACACTTGCATTTTGTAGATTTTACAGGGTCGCTACGAAAAAAGTATTACTTGCCCTTCCCTTCTAATGCTTTTTTCTTAGATTTGGTTGCGCAAAAATAAGCTTGTGAATTAACCCTTCTACCTATTGAAAATTCCATTGTGTTATGTATTTGAATAGCAAGTATCTGCATAACGGGTTTTCTAAAAATGGGGATCTCGACATCTGGAAAAAATGGAGGATATAGCATGACGACAAAGCCACGTCATCATCAATGGAAAAGGTATCACGAATCAGGCGCCAGCCTTATAGCTGCCCTTGTGATTTTATGCCTGTTACTGGCGGTCTCTGCCTGCGATTCCACCCCAAAGAAAGACACAAAGGGCTCATACGGTTTCATAAG
>Ga0209609_10000154_pt1 | contig 40841 bp, 25 predicted proteins | sample LakKivw325mmetaG_FD_184136 | JGI IMG/M metagenome (GOLD analysis project Ga0209609, IMG submission 184136) | Anoxic lake water microbial communities from Lake Kivu, Rwanda to study Microbial Dark Matter (Phase II) - Lake Kivu water 325m metaG... | ecosystem: Environmental > Aquatic > Freshwater... | reverse complement strand
TTTCTTGTAATACAGAGTTTGCTCACCATCTTTCACTACTTCCGGGACGATCTCTTCGGTTTCAGGAAAAGCTGTTTCTTTGCTGCCTTCCCCCAGATAGGTCAACCCCAATCTGGAGAGGTATCTGACGATGTCTTCCTTAGCCAGTCCAAGACCGATGACTTGTTTGAATCTGGCAGGACGAAGTCTTATAACAGGATTGTTCTGTTTGATTTGCCAGTCATCAAGAGAACCCTGGCATAGTATTCCACCCGCTAAATGTAAAATCAGTTCAGCGGCCCTGCAGCTTGCGTATTCCGCTGTTTCAGGTGCCAGATGCCGTTCAAACCGATAGGATGAATCTGTCGATATCTTATGTTTGTAAGCAGTTCTCCTGATGGATGAATGATCAAAGCAGGCAGCTTCCAGGACTATGTTTTGCGTGGTCTCGGTAATATGCGAATTCATTCCGCCGATCACACCTGCCAGAGCCACAGGTTTAACTGCATCTGCAATGACCAGATTATCACTGTCCAAGGTGTAAGTCTTGCCGTCCAGAGCAGGAAATTCCTCATTGTCAGCAGCCCTTCTGACTTTAATAATGGCTTTGCCTGATTCTGTTTCCAGCTTGTCATAATCAAACGCATGCAGCGGATGGCCCGTTTCCAGCATTACATAGTTTGTTATATCAACAATATTATTGATGGGCCTGAGGCCTGATTTGAGCAATCTCAGCTTCAACCAAACGGGAGATTCGGAGACAGTGACGTTTTTAATCACTCTGGCTACGTAACGGGGACACAGGACAGGTTCGAGATTCTTGAGATCAAGATTATCTGCAATAGGTGAACCTGCATCTTCCAATTGTTTCATGTTACCTGTTTCAGGAACTGTGATGTTCTCATCAATGCTGGCTGCCAAGTCTATTGCCACACCCAGATAACCCAAAAGGTCAGGCCTGTTGGGTGTTATCTCCAGCTCGAATAAAGTATCCGGAAGTTGGAACATATCCTTTACCGGCAGACCTATAGCTGTATCAGAAGGCAAAACAATGATTCCGCTGTGGTCATCTGAAAGCCCCAGTTCTTTTTCTGAACAGAGCATTCCTGATGACTCCACACCGCGGATTTTTGTCTTTATTAGAGTTAGGTCTCCGATCCTGGTTCCCGGCAGTGCTAAAACGCCTATCATGCCCTTTCTGCAATTGGGAGCGCCGCAAACGACCTGAACCTTTTCAGAGCCTGTATCGACCTGACAAACCATCAGGTGGTCACTGTCCTTGACCATTTCCGCTTCCAGGACCTTGGCGGTAATGATGCTGTCTGGCAGGTCTCCGTAATGGATCACATTCTCAACTTCAATCCCTGAAAAAGTCAGCAGGTCGGTCAGTTTCTGCACATCGGCATCGATTCTGATGTAATCTTTCAGCCACTCAAGTGATATCTGCATAACTCTTTCCTTATCTGAACTGACATAAAACCCGCAGGTCATTTTCAAACAGAATTCTTAAATCCGGGATATTGTATCTGAGCATCGTAATGCGGTCGATGCCCATTCCAAAGGCAAATCCTGTATATTTCTCGGAATCTATGTTCAGCATATCAAAGACATTGGGATCCACCATTCCGGCTCCCGCAATTTCCAGCCAGCCTGATTGCTTGCAGACCCGGCATCCAGAGCCGCCACACATTACACAGCTCATATCCATTTCGGCGGAAGGTTCCGTGAACGGGAAGAAGTGCGGCCGGATCCTGGTGCGCACATTTTCGCCGAACATGATCCTGGCAAAGCTGACAAGTGAATCCCGCAGATCAGCCAGGGTTATGCCATCGTCCACCACCAGGCCTTCGATCTGATGGAACACCGGCGAGTGAGATGCATCCGGCTTGTCGTTGCGATAGCATCTGCCAGGAGAAATGATCCGGATCGGCGGTGGATAATTTTCCATCACTCTCACCTGAACCGTGGAAGTCTGTGTCCTGAGCAGGTTCCCGTCCTTCAGGTAAAAGGTGTCTGCCAGATTTCGGGAGGGGTGGTCCTGAGGTGTATTAAGTGCATCAAAATTATGAAACTCGTCCTCTATGTCAAAGCCTTCTGCGATCTCATAACCCATGCTCAGAAAGATATCTTCGATCTCTCTCTGCACGATGGTCAGAGGGTGCAAACCTCCCATGGCAGGTATAAAACCAGGCATGGTAAGGTCTGATGAGCTGTCCTTGCCTTTTTGCCAGGAGCTTTGTTTCAAAGCTGTTTCCTGTGCAGAAAGCTTTTCTTCGATTTGAACTTTTGCCTGATTCAGACTTTGTCCGAAGGCGGGACGCTCTTCGGCAGGCAAGTCCTTTATTTTTGCATAAAGCTGAGTAAGCTCGCTTTTTTTGCCCAGGAATTTGGCTTTGACATTAGCCAGTTCATTCAGGGTATGGCAATTTGCTATTTCCTGAGCAGCCAGCCTGACGAGTTCCGATAATTGCTGCTGCACTTATCCTATCCTTTTTAGTTGCCTTTGACCAGTTCCACCAGTTTGGAGAAAGCAGGCGCATCATGCCAGGCAAGATGAGCCAGGACCTTGCGGTTGATTTCCACATTGGATTTGTGCAGGCCGTCAATGAATCTGCTGTAGCTGATGTCATTCGTTCTGCAGGCTGCGTTGATTCTAACGATCCAGAGCCTTCTGAAATCTCTCTTTTTGGCTTTCCTGTCCCTGAATGCATAGGTCAGCCCTTTTTCCACTGTCTGTCTTGCGATCTTATAGGTCTTGCTGCGTGCGCCAAAATAGCCCTTGGCGGCTCTCAGGTATTTTTTATGACGTCTTTTTGCTGCTACGTTATTAGTTGCTCTTGGCATGGTTGCTCTCCTTTATAATCCCAACATTTTCTTGACGCGGCCTTCATCAACTTTTTTGACGATGGCGCTGCTGCGCAGTTGTCTGTTCAATTTTGGACTTTTCTTGGTTTTGATGTGCGCTGCCTTGGCATGGTGACGGACGATCTTACCTGTCCCCGTGACTTTGAACCTTTTGGCAGCCGAACGATTGGTTTTGATTTTCGGCATTTGTATCTCCTTTATTTCTTCTTTTTTTGTTTTACTTTATCAGAATTCAGCTAAACCGGAATCCAAAGAGGGCAGATCTTACTTTTTTGCCGAAGCTTTGGGTTTGGCGGCAGGTTTGGCTTTGGGTTTGGCAGCCGCTTTTGGCTTATCCTCTTTTTCGATCACAGGTTCCGGTTCAGGAACTGGTTCCGGAGCAGGCTTCACTTCTTCTGCGGGAGCGGGTATTACTGCGCTGTCGGCTTCTTTTTCTTTGACAATCTTCTCCATGATCTTTTCAATGTCCTTTTTGGGAGTCATGATCATGGAAAGCAGGTTGCGCTCGCTTACCGGATCGGCATCCGGGTCGGCCATATGCTGCAGTTCCATTTTGAGTCTTTCCAGGACATCATAGCCCAGTTCCTTGTGAGCCATCTGGCGTCCCCTGAACCTGACCGTGAACTTGACTTTATTGTGCTGTTTCAGAAACTTGATGGCGTTGTTCTTTTTGAAATTGTAATCGTGTTCCTCTGTATTGGGACCGAACTTGATTTCCTTGATCTCCACCTCGTGTTTCTTCTTGCGGGCTTCCTTAACTTTTTTCTCTTTCTGGTAATAGTATTTGCTGAAATCCATTATCCGGCAGACCGGCGGTTCGGCTGTGGGAGAGATCTCCACCAGGTCAAGATCGGCTTCTTCCGCTTTGCGCAAGGCTTCCTTGATCTTGACAACACCCAGCATCTTGCCATCTTCACTGATCAGCCTGACTTCATTGGCTGTGACTTGCTGATTGATCCTTTCCTTGGGCACGACCTCTTTGGTCTTTGCCTTTCCTCTTCTGAACCTTATTATGGGAACCTCCAATTCCATTGCCTGTTTGTATTTGACCACCAGGTCAACAGACAATAAAAAAAGGCGGATGGAAATCCGCCTGCTATCAAGTATAAGTTCTCTATTTAACTTAACCTTACAAGCATTCTCAGCCGTAAGGTAGAAGCAGACAGCTTCTTTATTGCGCTAAAATCAAGAGCTCCGAAAATCAGTCAAGCAAAATCATCTGGCAGTAATTTGAATTACAAATCACGCTCTTTCAGGATATCTGAAAGATTCATCCTGTCTTTGATCCACGCAGGGTCCACCCGGGCTCAGCCAGCGTGGACCCCGCGTGGACCCCGGGTGGATTGTATGGAAATTGTATGTTTGATGATTGTATCATATATGATTATCAGTTTAATAGATATACTTTGTGTCCTGCTTTTTCTTTGATATCATCTGAGATGTTAAGCGAAATATTGCAATACCATCTCAAGCGGGAGTTCGGGATATTGAAAAGTAGTTTGACAAAGAAATCAGATTCGAAATTGTAACATTTCAGCTTGTCATAACATTCTGAAGTCAAAGATAAGTGCTTGAAACAATGAAGATAAGGGATTGAAATGAGAATCGCTTTTTTGGGGCCATCACACCCTTGGCGGGGCGGGATTGCGCAGTTTGCTCAGAATCTGGCAAACAAACTGGTGGAAAGCAGACAGGATGTAATGATGTTCACCTTTTTACATCAATATCCCGAGCTGTTTTTCCCGAGTTCGGAACAGACAGAAAAAAGCGCTCCTCAAAAGGTTCTCCCCACTCAAAAGATCCTGACTCCATATAATCCACTGACCTGGTTTTCCGTCTTGCGTGACATTAAAGCCTGGAATCCCGACGTGCTGATAACTTCATACTGGATCCCCTTTATGGCACCGGCTTTCGGGTTTCTGCTGAGATATCTGAAAAAAACCAGAAAGATCTATCTGATCCATAACCTTGACTTTCACGAAAAATGGCTCCTGGCAAAGGTCATGACCCGTTTTGCCATGCTTCCTGCCGACGCTTTTATCACACTGTCGCAAGTCAGTGTAAATGCCCTCAATGATCTTATCAAAGGTCTGAACAGTGACAGAGTTCTGCAGTTGTTTCATCCTGTTTACGAATATCTGCACCTGCACAATTCGGAAGAAATCGAGATCAAAAACAAGCTGCTGTTTTTCGGTTTCGTCAAACACTACAAGGGTTTGGACATTTTGCTCAAGGCAATGGCGATAGTTGTCAGGAACGCGCCTGAATTAAAACTCGTGATCGCCGGAGATATTTACGGCGACAGGAAAATCTATCTTGACCTGATCAGCGAACTGCAGCTCCAAGACAATGTGGAACTTAACTTCCGCTACATTGCGGATGCTGAAATTGAAGGGTTTTTCACAGGTGTGGATGTCTGTGTACTTCCCTACAGATCCGCTACACAAAGCGGAGTGGCACAGCTTTCCTTCGCTTTTGAAGTGCCGGTCATCGCCACCCGGGTGGGCGGCATCGAAGAAGTTGTTAAGGACGGTGAAAACGGGCTGCTGGCCGAACCCGGGAATCCGCAAGCCCTGGCAGGCAAAATTCTGGCTTTTTACTCTGAGAAAAGGATGACGCACTTTATGCAGAACATCAGGAAAGCCAATCGAGAAAATTCCTGGGACGCTTTTACAAACAAGCTTTTGGACTATCTGAAATGACCAGGCTGCTGCTCATCACCTACTACTTTCCACCCAGCGGAGGCGCTTCGGTGCAACGTTGGCTAAGGCTTCTGCCCCATCTGGTAAAGGCCGGAATCGAAGTCACGGTGCTGACCACCGAAAACGGGGATTATCCGCAAACAGATGAATCGCTTCTACAACTTATTCCGGAAAAGGTTAGAGTGATCCGCACCTTTACGCCTGTGTTCGGCAAACTCTGGAAAACGCTCACCGACAATGATGAGCCTCTGCCCTATGGCAGCCTTAAACTGCCGGAAACATCATCAATACTGAAAAAAACAATGTTCTGGTTCAGACTGAACACTGTCTATCCGGATGCACGGGTGATCTGGAATCCCTTTGTACGAAAACAAGCATCGCAATTGCTGAAAAATGAGAATTTTGACTGGATCATTACAACCGGTCCCCCGCATTCCACTCACCTGGTCGGCCTGCATCTCAAGAAACGCTTTAACATCAAATGGATGGCTGATTTTCGAGACCCCTGGACACAGATCTTTTATTTGCAGGAGAAGAAACAGAATTCTTTGATCGTAAAGCGCAATAAAAGATTGGAATCTAAAGTTGTTAAAACAGCCGATCTCAACCTGATTGTCTCACAATCCATCGCAAATCAACTCCCTGCAGGCAATAAGGTGGTTTTCTACAATGGATATGAAACGGATCAATTCAGCCGGATGACCTATCAGAATGCAGACCGGTTCAGACTTAAGTTCATCGGTCAACTGACAGAAGGACAGGATATTAATCCTTTGCTTGAGTTCCTGTCCAAGGCTGCAGAACGTTATTCTATCCATGATATGATTTTCAGTTTTGTGGGAACCCGCTTTGATGCAGACGGAAAATATTGTTTCCCAATAGAAAAGACAAGCTTCCTGCCACACGGAAAAGCTTTGGATGAAATGGTTAATTGCGAATTGCTTGTCTTGCTGATTAATCAGTATGCAGACAACCAGGGTATGCTTACTACCAAACTGTTTGAGTATATTGCTTCCCGGACACCCATTCTCTGCATCGGGCCACTGGATGGAGAGGCTGCAATGATAATCAGGCAGGCCCAGGGTGGAAAAGTCTTTGAAAGTTTTACACCGGAAATGGAGATCTATCTGCTTGATCTGTATCAGAAATGGCAAAGCGGAAATCCTGTCCGCAATGACCAAGACATATCACAATGGTCTGCCGGACAGCAGATTAGTAAACTCATCAGCTTACTTTCCTGATATTTAAAAAGATAAATCCGCTTTTCAGCAAAATTCTATTGACAAATAAACCCACTAATTATTTTTGTAACATCATAATATGATTTTGGAGGAAGAATGCCCCAACATAAGTCGCCGATGAAAAGGATGAAGACGGACAAGAAAAGGGAAGCCCGCAACAATTACGTGAAGCGGACTATCAAAACATTGGCCAAGAAGTTCAGAAGTGAACTTCCTGTGGAAGAAAAACAGAAGATGCTCGATACACTCTATGCCCAACTTGATAAAGCCGCCAAGAAAGGCGTTATCCATAAAAGAACAGCTTCAAGACGCAAATCAAGACTGGCCGCCAGTTTGAACAAAGAACTCTCAACCGCCAAAAAATAGAAAGTCATCATATTCAGTAAAAAGAAGACCTCAGTTTCCTGAGGTCTTTTTCTATTTGTACAAAATCATCGTACCGATTTGAGAGAAAATGACATTGGAACAGTGACTTTTGCTTTGACAGATTTTTTGTTATATAATGCGGGTTTGAATTTCCACTGTCTGATCGTGAGTAAAGCTTCTTCATCCAGACCTTCGGGGCCTGCCATCAGAGACTTTGTTACTCTGGCGTCTCCGACCGAACCATCTTTCAGGACAATCACCTCAAGAACCACCACACCCTGGATCCCAGTCTTTTTTAATCGTTCCGGATAAACTGGCATCGGATGTATTAAGGGTACCGGCGGAGTGTCGTAATCAGTCAATTTGAGGTCGTCAAAGTCATCAGCAAAAAGGTCACTGTTTTCCGCATCTGCAGAAGTGGTATCATCCGAAGTCCAGGTTTCCTCAACCAGCAGGGTATCGCTATCCAAAAGACTGATGTTTGGGTCTGCAGACTCCTGCTTTTGGCATCCAATTAACAGCATCACAGATAAGGTTGTCAAAAGCGTAATTGTCATATTTCCAATGTTTTTCATATTTTGTTTGAACCTCTTATTTTTTTGTTTTCAGGCGGGACATATGTTCCTTGAGGTACATGCCTGTGTGGGACGCCTTGTTTTTCATAATCTGCTCAGGAGTCCCCTGCGCCACAATATAGCCGCCGGCATCGCCGCCCTCGGGGCCAAGGTCAATGATCCAGTCTGCACACTTTATCACGTCAAGATTGTGCTCGATCACAATGACAGTGTTCCCCATCGCCACCAGCCTGCGCAAAACCGACAGCAGTTTGTTGATGTCGTCAAAATGCAGACCCGTAGTCGGTTCGTCAAGTAAATAAAGTGTGTTGCCGGTGCTGACCTTGCTGAGTTCCCTGGCGAGTTTGATCCTTTGCGCTTCGCCACCGGAAAGAGTGGTGGAGGGCTGTCCCAGTTTTATATAGTCCAGACCCACTTCGTGCAGGAGCTTCAACTTGTTCTGTATGGTGGGGATGTTGGCAAAGAAATCCACTGCTTCCTGAACGTCCATATCGAGCACTTCAGCAATGTTTTTGCCCTTGTAGCGGACATTCAGGGTTTCGTTATTATACCGGCTGCCCTTGCAGACTTCGCAGGTGACATAAATATCAGCCATGAAGTGCATTTCTATCTGCTTCAGGCCAGTTCCCTCACAGGCTTCGCAGCGTCCGCCCCTGACGTTGAAAGAAAATCTGCCTGAAGAGTAACCTCTGATCTTTGAGGCCGGCAACTGGGCAAACAGGTTTCGGATGGGATCAAACAATTTGATGTAGGTGGATGGATTGGAGCGCGGGGTCCTGCCAATCGGCTGCTGATCGATTGCTATAACTTTATCAATGTGTTCGACACCGCTGATGGACTGCATTTCACCCACCCTATGAGAAGTCCGGTAAAAAGCATTATGCAGATGAGGATACAGAGTCTGATTGATCAATGAACTTTTCCCCGAGCCCGAGACTCCGGTTACACAAATAAACAAGCCCAGGGGTAATTCCACATCAAGGTTTTTCAGATTGTTGTGACGAGCTTTATGGATCGTGATCTTTCTTGAATCAGCCGGGATTCTCTTTTCGGGAACAGGAATATTCAGGTTTCCTGATAGATACTGCCCGGTCAGGGAGGATTTGTTTTTCAAAAGAGAACTAAAATCACCTGTGTGGACGATCTCGCCGCCATGCACACCAGCTCTGGGACCGAAATCCACAATCATATCCGCAGTTCTGATAGTTTCTTCATCGTGTTCCACCACAATTACAGAATTACCCAGATCTCTAAGCTGGGCCAGCATATCGATGAGTTTTCTGTTATCTCGCTGGTGAAGACCAATGCTGGGTTCATCTAAAATGTACATCACACCAACCAATTGACTGCCGATCTGACTGGCCAGCCTGATGCGCTGTGTTTCGCCACCCGAAAGGGAGGGCGACCTGCGGTCCAGAGTCAGATAATGCAGGCCCACGTTCATCAGGAATCCGAGCCGGTTCAGGATCTCCTTCAAGACTTCCGCAGCTATGACAGCCTGATTGCCTTTCAGTTTAAGGTCCGAAAAGAAATCATAAGCGTTTTTGATGCTCATCGCTGTGATGTCACTGATATTCTTGTCCTTGATCCTGACTGCCAGATTCTGGGGCTTGAGTTTCATTCCGTTGCAGTCAGTGCAGGGTTTGTCACTGATGTACTGCAGATAATACCGCCGCATATCTTCAGAAGTGGTTTCGTGCATGCGTCTTTTGAGTTGAGGGATGATCCCTTCAAACCGGGCATTGAACTGACCGGAGCCGTGTTTGCTCTGATAGCTCATCTTGAAACGCTTACCCTTGGATCCATACAGGATAAGGTCTTTGATCTCCTCAGGCAACTGATACCAAGGAGTGTTCAAAGAAAAGTCAAACTCGTGAGCCATACTGCGGATGTATTGCATGGTCCAGGTGGATTGTTTGTCCTCCAATCTGCCCCAGGCTGCCACAGCTCCATCCATCAGAGTCCTTTCCGGATCTGGAATGATCAGGTCCGGATCAAATTCCAGCTTATAGCCCAGGCCGTTACATGTCTTGCAGGCACCGATGGGGCTGTTGAAAGAAAAGTGCTGGGGTGAAAGTTCTTCATATCCAATGTTACAGCGTGAGCAAGAGTTCTTGGCTGAGAGGATCTCGACCCTGTCTTCATCGCTGTATTCGATTTTAACAAAACCGTCGGTCAGTTTGAGCGCTAATTCCAATGAATCACTCAGGCGCGACCTGATATCATTCTTGATCACTATGCGGTCAACAACCACATCAATGTTGTGCTTGCTTTTTTTATCAAGTTTGATCTCTTCGTCCAAAGATCTGAGTTTCCCGTTGATAATAACACGGACAAAGCCCTCCTGCTTTAGTTCATCCAGTTCTTCCTTGTGCTCGCCTTTGCGGTTCTGAACTATGGGCGCCAGGATCTGAAGTTTTGTGCCATTTGGATAACCAAGCAGATTATCAGCCATCTGGTCAACAGTTTGAGCTCCGACCTCCTCTCCGCAATTATAGCAATACTGCTTGCCTATGCGGGCAAACAGAACTCTCAGATAGTCATAGATTTCCGTCACAGTACCGACTGTGGATCGGGGATTTTTACTGGCTGCCTTCTGTTCAATGGAAATGGCTGGCGACAACCCTTCAATATAGTCAACTTTGGGTTTCTCCATCTGACCTAAAAACTGTCTGGCATAGGCTGATAAAGATTCTACATAACGGCGTTGACCTTCTGCATAAAGAGTGTCGAACGCCAAAGAAGATTTTCCTGAACCTGAAACACCGGTAAAGACCACCAGTTCGTTTCTGGGAATCTCCAGATCAATATTTTTCAGATTATGCTCTGCAGCGCCTTTTATCACTATCTTAGTTTTCAATTAAGCCCCATCACTATCTTGTTTTTTTATCCTCAATCCAGATATCAGAGTATATGTCAAATGAAAAGTTCTAAAAGCAAGTCAAATTTAGTTTACTTACTTCTTGACAGAAAGTGTAACCTTTTTTTACAGTAGACAGTGTAAACTAATTAACCGCAGGATGAGGTAGTTATGCCAGAACAAATTAAGCAGATACTACATCAGTTTGTCTTGGACCGTTTCATGCAGTCCAGGATCAATGATGCGCTCAGAGATACCGAACAAAACCATCTGATCGAACTGATCGGCAGTCCCGGCAGCGGCAAAACATATATGATAGAGCCTATGATCGAGACTCTTAAGAAGCAATACAAGAACATAGTACGCTATTCCCCACACCCCTTCTGGAAAAATCATTTAAAAGACCTGCTTTTGCTCATCGCTTCCCTGAATAAGAAAGACCTTGATGAAATCTACTCCGACCCCTCCCATAAAATCAGAACCAGAAACAAATATGATTTTTATTTTTACATCTCAGAAGAACTGATCAGAAGAGATGCTCTCAAACAATGCCTGCTGATCATTGATGACTGCGATATGATGGATGCCTACACCCGTGATTTTTTACAGTATCTGGTTCAATACGCCGAAGACAAAGGCATTCAAGTTGTTGCACTTTCCCAGAAACAGCTATTCACTTTTTCAGAAGTGGAATTTATGACACCTCTCACTGTCGAAGATATCGATAATCTAATCCAGAAATCTTTCCCAAAATCTCAAATCGGATATGCAAAGGATAGTGAAATTCTGCTTAATATCAGTGGGGGAAATCTGCTGATCATAGAGACAATCCTATCAGAAATGGCTAGAATTAAAAAGAAGGAATTCGATATTACCAATTTTATAGCCCGTCAGTATGATACTGAAAAGATATATTTAAACACTCTTAATAGTCTAACCCCAACGCGCCAAAAAGTGCTTTTATCAATATATATGATGGAAGAGACATCTAATCTTGAAACTTTAAAAAAAGCACTTGGTTTCAAGACATTAAATAACGAAATTGAATATCTGAAAAACAACGATCTTATTTATGAGGTCAAAGGCAAATGGATCGTCCATAAAAAGAAATCTTTGCAGGACTGGATTCAGTCTTTGGACCAGTCCTGGTTGGAAGAGCTATATACCAAAATACTATCATTCGTAAAAAAAGATGGAAGTTGCAAGCAGTTGCAAGTCGTTTTAAACATTCTACAGAATAAATATGACACCAAGCTTTTTGAAGCTATGGAACATGAACTGAACAGCCTTTGTGACAATGAAGCACTTTTAACATTATACAATTATAGCCTGTCTCATCTGAAAGAACCTGAAAAGCAATTTACAGCAGCTAAAGCGATTGGTATCATATATTCGGATCTAAATCAAAAAGACAAAGCAGTCGAATATTTTAGACAATGCCTGCAACTGTGCGTTTCCAATGATCTGCCTGCTGAAGAAATAGTTTACCTGTTGGCAAGTAATCTGTTTGCCATAAACTCATCCAATTTTGCTTTGGAGATCATAAAAAAGTACACTCCAGAGAATTTCGAACCATACTGGAAATCAAAGATATTACTGCTCAAAGCTGAAATTTTAGCTGAAACTGAAGAATATACAGAATCAGACAAAGTTCTTAATCAGGTTGTGCGTAGCATGACCCATATTGAAGATAAACCAACGCGTTACACCTTACAGGGGGATGCAAAAAAGATCAAAGGCAGAATCCATTATTACATGAATGAGTATGAGAGGGCTGAGAGCGTTTTCAGAGAAGCTGAAACCTTTTATAACATGGCAGCCAACCAGGAAGGGCTGGCAGCAGTTTATAATAATCTTGGTGTCCTTTATATGTTCAAAGGAGAGTGGAAGGAAAGCGAGCAGTATTTCCTAAAAAGCCTGAACATGGAGAAAGAGAATTATAATCTTAACGGCATTTCAGTCTGCTACAACAACTTAGGCGGGTTAATGGATGACAAGGGGGACCAGGATAAATCACTGCTATATCTGGAAGAAGCTTTGAAAATCCAAAAGCTGTTAAATGAGCCCTATAATATTACTAACATCTATAACAACATTGGCGTCACCTGGATGGACAACGGACACTATGACCAGGCAGAAAATGCGCTTAAAAAATCTCTGGAAACCGCCATTAATTTCAATTTCTTCCGTAATATAGTGGCTTCTTTAAACAATCTAGGTTGCCTTTATTTTAAGAAAGGTAACTGGAAACAGGCAATAGAATACTATGAACAGGCTGTCAGGAAATCTGAGGAAAACAACTTCACAGAAGGGCTTCTACGCTCATTTAACAATTTGGGTGAGTTGTACGAAAAACAGGGCGAACTAAATCTTGCTTATGACCTCTACTTCAAAGGCCTGGAAATGCTTCCGGGAGTCAGTGATGATTTCATAAAAGCAGAATTATATGGCAACATCGGCTCTGCTTTAACAAAGCTACATAGATTCAAGGAAGCCTACAGCTATCTTGTGGAGAGTTTTGACTACTTTAAGACACACAATGCCAAGGATAAAATAGTCGAGGGTTGTCTGCAGCAGGCATATTACTTCATTCTGACCCGCAATTATGAAAGCGCAGATTATTACATTTCTCAAGCTGTTAAGTTTGCCACTGAGTTGAACAACCTCTTTGAACTCGGTAGAGCTCATTACCTGCTCTCTCTCTTGGAACGCAAAAACCTGGACCAGGCACAAGAACATCTCAATGAAGCCATCAAGCTGTTTGTTGAAACCAATAACAACTACGAATTATCATTAGCTAATTATGAACTTGCCAGCGTTTTGAATGAGAAAAAGGAATGGGAACAGGCTCTTCAGATTCTGAAGAACAACCATAAAATAATCCAGCAGTTTGGTTCAATCAAGCTTCTGGAACAAAACGATATCCTGATTCAAAAAATCAGTCGCGATTACTCCACTCAGATGAGTGATGCCAAATTTGAAGAAACTCTTCTCAACCAATTCTATGAAATTACACAGAAACTAAACACTATCACCGATATTGACGTGTTGATTGAGCAAACACTGTCATCCCTGCTTGATATTTCAGAAGCTGATGGCGGCATTTTATGCCTGCACAGTAATCCCACCATTCCTGAATCCTGGGATTACAAAGTTTATCAGAACTATACACAGGATGATCATACCTATGACACCTTTATGGATATTTGCCGCCAGGCCTGGTCTGATAATAATATGGTGAATTTAAAACAGCCACATTTTGCACCAGAATACAACAACATTCTTGTCATTCCACTCGCTATGAGAAAGAAGGCGTTGGGTGTAGTTCTGCTGTTTACAAAGGAGGGATCGAATTATTTTTCAGACAGGGTAATCAATCTGCTGAACGCCATGGCAAACCAGGTAATCGTAATCATTGAGAACATTCGAACCTCAAATCTAGAGAAGACACATGCAATCATCAGAGAACAGCTCAATGCAGGTAATCTTTATGCCAACATAATTGGTAAGAGCCCTGCCATGCTGAAGATATTCGAGATCATAGAAAAGATCAAGGATACGCCAACAAGCGTGCTTCTGGACGGACCCAGTGGAACTGGTAAGGAACTGATCGCCAGAGCACTCCATTACAGCAGCAACAGACGTAATAAATCATTTGTGGCTCAATATTGTGGCGCTTTGCCTGAAACCCTATTGGAGAGTGAGCTTTTTGGCCATGTTAAAGGCTCTTTCACCGGTGCAGCTTATGATAAGAAAGGACTTTTTGAAATAGCTGATGGAGGAACCTTCTTTTTGGATGAGATTTCCGATATAAGCCTTTCCACTCAGACTAAACTGCTTCGCTTTCTCCAGGAAGGCGAGATAAAAAGAGTAGGTTCAACCAAGACAGAAAAGGTCAATGTCCGTGTAGTCTGCGCCACCAATGTCCCATTGCTGGAAAAAGTTAAAAAGGGTGATTTCAGGCTTGATCTATACTATAGGCTGAATGTCATTAAAATTGAAGTCCCGCCTCTCAGGGAAAGAGCAGATGACATTCCATTGCTGGCCATCTTCTTCCTTGACCGATACAATAAGCGGATCAACAAAAATGTGCTAGGCATCACCGATGAAGCCATGAAATGTCTGGAACATTATGAATGGCCTGGTAATGTTCGTCAGCTTGAAAACGAGATTGAACGTGCCGTTACCCTTGTGGAAGACAATTCTTTTATTAAACCCGAGGATCTTTCGGAAGAGGTTTATAAATACTCTGAAAATGAGCAAACTATCCGCCTGCTCAGTAAGAAGAGCACACTGAAAGACGCCATCGAGGATCTGGAACGCAGGATGATCCAGGAGATCCTGGAAAAATTCAATTGGAATCAGACCCAGGCATCCAAAGAACTAGGACTTTCCCGACAGGGGTTGATCAAGAAACTAAAACGCTATAATCTGGACAGAGATAATGAGTCCTGAGCCTACTCCAATACCAAAATTTGCTGACAACCTAGAGGTCGTCTCGATAGACACAGAGACCACTGGTCTGGATCCTCTCCGGGATGAGATCATCGAAGTAGCTGCTGTAAGATACAAAGGCGGGATAAAAATTGATGTTTACAACAGCTTTGTCAGACCGCAGGGAGAGGTTCCTCATTACATAGAATATCTAACCGATATCACCTCTGCTCAGCTTAAAAACGCACCGGATATAGCTCCTGTTTTAAAGGAGTTGAAAACTTTCATCGGCAATTCAGTAATTGTAGGCCAAAACACCAAGTTTGACCTAGACTTCATCAATACTAAACTGATAGAAATAAACGAACTGCCATTATTAAATGCCTGGTGGGATACCGGCGAACTTGGAAGGATTTATCTGCCCTTTACATCCAATCACAAACTCTTTACCTTATGTGCTGAATTCGGAATCGAGATGGGCAAGACGCACAGAGCCATCAATGACTCCATCGCCACTGCAGAGCTCTTTTATTCTCTGGTTGAATACATACTAAGCAATTATGGCGTGGCCGTCAATGCCAGGGTCTTGGAACTCAGTCGTCAGACACAATTGGACAGCAACCTGACTTCGCTTATGGATCTTATAGTTGATTATCAGCGTAAATACTCTTTGGTCGGACTTAAACCCAAACATCCGTCTGTCCCTCTGCATAATGTGATCGAGCATAAGTGCCTTCAACCAAAACTGCTCAGCCAAGCTGAGATTTTTTCTGAAAAGGGAATCTTGCATCAGAATTTTGACCAATACGAGTTCCGCTCTGGACAGCTTGATATGGCTCAAAGCACGGAACAAGCTTTTAATGAAAATCATTATCTGGTTGTAGAAGCAGGAACGGGAGTCGGAAAATCATTTGCTTATCTAATCCCGGCTCTTCAGTTTGCCTTTTTGAAACAGCAAAAAGTTGTTGTTTCCACCAATACGAAGAACCTGCAGGAGCAGTTATTCAATAAAGATCTTCCTCTCCTGAAAAAGATCCTGCAAGTGCCCTACAAAGCAGTTCTGGTCAAGGGCAGGGACAATTATCTATGTGAGCGCAAATGGGAAGAGCTTCTGTACGAGCAGGTGAAAGGGATCACTCCTTATGAAGCGTCTGCCATGCTGCATCTGCTGATCTGGAAACTGCAGACCAATACAGGAGATGTTTCTGAAAACTCTTCCTTTGATAAGAACCGCTTCAGTATTAGCTGGAGGCGTTTGAGTTCAGATCGCTACACCTGCGCCGGAAAGAAATGTCCGCACTTCACGCAATGTTATGTAATGAAGCTCCGAAAACATGTCGAGGATGCCAGCCTGATCGTTGCCAATCATTCTCTGCTGCTGGCTGACCTCAAGTCTGACCATGTCAGTCTGGGTGAATATGAATATCTGATTATCGATGAAGCGCATAACATCATGCAGACAGCTTCACGGCAATTGGGCATTGAACTCAGCTATTCCGAACTTATCATCCAACTAAACCAGATCAGTAAATTATCCAGAAAGAAGAACATCGCCTTTCTTGAGCAGATTTACAGAGCTCTGGAAAAAAGCGTGCTCTCAGCTTCCGTCAAAGAACAGATCCAGTTTATCTGTACCAACATTGAAGAATTGATAGAAAACCACCGGAAGCCCTTGGTGAATCTATTCACTTTCATTTCTGACATCAGTGACAGGAATGACACCTTTGGCAAACTCAGGATCAAATCCAAAGATCAGCTTCCCGACTACTTTACTCAGCTCGAAGCAATAGTCATTTTCTGGAAAGATCTGATGAAGGAATTGCATGCTTTGAGCAATGTTTTTTCAAGTTTGAACTCGAACCAGATCCCTTCCTATGACATTCTCTTGGAGCGCATTCAGGGTTTTGAGATGAGAGCCCTAGAAACTGAGAATGACTTGCTGACATTACTCAATCCTGATCTCGAGAATTATGGCTACTGGCTGGAAGCAGGACAGAAAAGCGATAAGATGACACCTCCTTCCGTCATCTGCTATGCCCCGATTGAAGTGAATCAGCATTTAAACAACATTGTTTATAAAAATGTCCCCTGTATCGTTTTCACTTCTGCCACCATGGCTTTGCGCAATTCGTTCAAGTTCTTCAATGCGCAGTCCGGATTGTCATTGATTGAGGACAAGCAGATTGTGGAAAAGGTGGTGGCTTCGCCTTTCAACTATGAACAACAATCTCGACTGATGGTGGCTGGTTTCCTGCCCGAACCCAATGAGAAGTATTTTCTTCCGCAAGCGCTGGATCTAATCGATTCCATCCTCGAAAACACACCTGTTGGAACCCTTACATTATTCACTTCCTACAAGGATCTGGACGCCGCGTATCAAAAACTGAACGAAAAACTCTATCAGGCCAACCGTCCTCTGTTTGCACAGGGTAAATGGAGCAGCCGTTCTGCTTTGCTGGATGAATTCAGGAAACATAACAACGCTGTTCTGTTGGGTACCAGTTCTTTCTGGGAAGGCATAGATGTTCAGGGCGAATCACTATCACTGCTGATTTTGTTCAAACTGCCTTTCCAGGTGCCTTCAGAGCCGATCGTGGAAGCCTACATCGAAAAACTGGAAAAGGAAAAGAAAGATTCTTTCATGCATTACATCCTGCCTAACGCCTTGCTCCGTCTCAGACAGGGTTTTGGCAGACTGATCCGCAGTAAAACAGATAAGGGAGTTATTCTGATCATTGACCCGCGGGTTGCAACCAAACGTTACGGACACTATTTTCAGGAAGTTCTGCCCGCTGCCAGCCAGATTATGAGCAGCCCTCTGCAGATGCAGGACAATGTCATCAGTTTTTTCAAACATAGCCATTCTTATTACAGGCAGTGACGAATATGAGATTTCAAGATCCCAAACTGATAAAATCCATACAACTGTTGGTCGGCAAAACCAATCTTAGACTCAACGAGCCGATGTCAGAGCACACAACTTTCAGGATCGGCGGTCCGGCTGATTTCTATGTAACCCCCACCACACAACAAGCCCTGATCAGACTTCTCGAACTCTGTCTGAAAAAAGATCTGCCGTATTTCATCATGGGGCGTGGTTCAAATCTGATCATCAGTGACAAAGGAATTCGCGGTGTAGTGATCTCGACCAGTGAACTTAAACATGTTATTTACATGAATGATCGGATTGCTGCGAACTGCGGAAGCGATTTGTGGAAATTGAGCCAGAACTCAGCCCGCAGAGGGTTGGCGGGACTTGAATTTGCCTGTGGAATTCCCGGTTCTGTGGGTGGAGCGGTTTTTATGAATGCCGGCGCTTACAATGGTGAGATCAGCAAAGTACTGATTTCATCCAGAGTTCTGGAGATCGATCCTCAATCCGCAACCCCGGTCAGGAGCAGAAAGCTTTCCCTGACGGATCATTTTTTCTCTTATCGTCACAGCGTGTTTCAGGAGAAGTCATTGATCCATCTGAGTTCCACTTTTCAATTGACTAAGGGAAACAAAGAATCCATCATGAATGAAATTGAACGTCTAACCAAGGAACGGGAGAACAAACAGCCTCTGGAACTACCCAGTGCAGGCTCAGTTTTTAGACGTCCCGAGGGGTTTTTCGTCGGAAAACTGATTCAGGACTGCAATCTGAGAGGGTTTCGCATCGGCGGCGCTGCCATATCGGATAAGCACTGCGGTTTCATTGTCAATATGGGCAGGGCGAGTGCCAAAGACGTTCTTGCTCTCATTGAACATGTCCAAAACACAGTTCAGAAAAGGTTTGGAGTTCTGCTTCAAACAGAAGTAAGATTTGTCGGCGAGAAATGAAAAACAGCAAAACCGGACAAGTTCTACTCCCCGCCGGATTTGCCCTTCTCATAATCGTTTTTTGGGCGGTTTTGACGCAATATTACAGGGGACTTTATTGGATAATCCCGTCCCCGTTTAGCATTGGTAAAGTCTTTTTCTCTCATCCCGGCCTGCTGCTTTCTCACGCTATTGTTACAGTCATGGAAACTCTTATAGGGCTTGCCTTAAGTGTTTTTCTGGGAAGTCTGATCGCCATTGCCATGGACAGATGGAAAACCGTAAAGGACACTCTTTATCCATTTGTCGTTGTCAGCCAGACTGTTCCCATCATCGCTTTGGCACCTCTTTTCGTTCTCTGGTTCGGATACGGTGTAATCGCCAAGATCTTCATTGTCACCCTGGTCTGCTTCTTCCCCATCGCAGTCAATCTGTATGACGGTTTCCGCCAGGTCAGCGTGGAGCATTTGCGCCTCTTCAAATCCATGAATGCGTCTCCCTGGCAGATATTCCGCCTGCTGAAAATCCCCTCCGCTTTGCCATCTTTTTTCACCGGATTTAAACTTGCCGTCTCCTACAGCGTGATGGCTGCCATTATTGGCGAATGGCTGGGCGGATTTAAAGGCCTGGGCATCTATATGACACGCGCAACAAAGTCTTACCAGACTGCACACGTCTTTGCGATCATCATCATCATTTCTGCCTTTTCCCTATTCCTCTACGGTCTTGTTCTACTGCTGGAACACCTGCTCCTCAAGTGGCAGTTCACCCATCTGGCGGAATACAAGGATACTTCAGTCACCTAATACATCCGTCTTATCCGTAATTTTAAGCTCTTCCATCCACCCTAGATCTGAAAGTCAAGATGAACACACACAAATCACAACACGAAGCCGGTTATTGGCTTTATCCAGGGCTAATACCCTGTTCAGCATGCGTTTAAGTTAAATGGGAGATGTACACAGAAAGCGTGAACTAGAAGATCTAACTGCATTGTTTTTTAAACTGCCGGTTTCATATTATAATGATCCTGCTGAAACTGAGAATTGGCCACTGTAATTAATCGAAAAAAATCCCCGTCACATCTTATCAGAAATCGATATGGCAGGGATTCAGTTGAATTTTATCTCAGGTTAAAAAGTGTATTTGACTCCTATGGCGGCTGTACGCTTGGTGTCTTCCCACCAGTTGATGCCGCCTTCCTTGTCTTTATAGCGTTCAGAATATTTGCCGATGATGAACCAGCGCCTCTTTTCATTGAAACTGAAAGTCAAGCTGAGCGCCATGTTGGCTTTGGGAACAACCACTTTACCCAGCGCCAGCTCTTCCACATTGGTTTTACTGTAGGAGAAAGCCACATTTTCCAGACGCTTATACTGCGTATCGACCCAAATTCTGAACCAGAGTGACTTTCCGGTCTTGAGGTCCTTGCCGTACATATCCTGCCAGGCGATCATGGTTTTGACCTTTTTGCCTGCAAAACCCTGAACTTTGCCATACCAGCCATAGGCGGCTTTAACATCCTTCAACAATTCTTCCTTGGTCACGATCCGGGTGGAATCATAGGGTGCGGTTATATCATCCATCACCAGCACCGCTCTTTCTTCTTCATAGTAGTGGTCAAAAAAGGCAGGCACAAACTGGCTCCCGTAGATGCGGTACTCCAGGTTCACCTTCAGGAAATTGAAGTCTGCCCACACACCCGGAAGAATGAATCCGGTTCCGTAATCCAAGATATGAGCTATTTCGGCGTAGTGCCCAAATTTCGCTTTCTCGCTATGGAAGAACGGCATCTTATAATCCAGGCTGAAGACCGATGCAGAGCGGCTCTTTTTGATGTTCAGATCATCGTATATCTGCTCATACAGCGAATCAGCCATCACATACTTGAGGTTGCTCTTCTGGTTTCTGTCCGTGACGAAGGAAAAGCCGATCACAGTCTCATCTATGTTCTTGATGGTGGAATCCGGCAGTGGTTGAATGTGGGTGGAAAAGGAGAGGATATTGTTCTTCCGGATATTGGATGTAAAGATCTCAAAAACCGGTTTCAGAGGCCATTTGGGACTGCCACCCATCATCACTCCCGTGTTTCTGAGCTCAGGATAGAGCAGCATATTGGAATAATTCAGCATCAACAGGCCGTTGGTCACTGTGCGGTTGGGAAAGCCGCCCAGATGAAAGTAGAAGGGCTCTTCCACCTCACCGTAGCGCAGATAATAGATCTTGCTCAAGACATCGTCGAGATTGTCCCAGTCGTCTTTCTTGAGATGAATGTGCTTGTCAAACAGGAAATCAAGATCAATGCCCATCCCAATCTTCCAGAACTCAAACTCCTGGATCAATCTGAACTGGTAATATTTGACCGAATCAACCTTCTCATAACCCACCATGCCCGAAACGCTGTATTTGGTGGATGACTTTACGGTAAAAGGCATATCCTGGGCCATGAGCCACAAGGGGATGATTACCAGGAAAAGTAAAACTGCTTTCTTCATGCCACACTCTCCCAAAAGAATTTTAATGACACAGTTTTTATCTCTGACAAGCGTTAGTTTGTCAAGCTTATTATCAGCTTATCGTGGTTATTAGTATTTCATCAAAACTATAAATATTGATTGATCCTGTCCTGAATAAGCTTCTGGATTTCCAGCATGCGGGTTTCTGTTTCTGCCTCAAATCTTGTGACCAGCACCGGTGTTGTATTGGAAGCACGGACCAGACCCCATCCGTCAGCGAAAGTGATGCGTGCCCCGTCGATGTCATTGACGTCTAGACCATCGTCCTTGAAGGATTTGCAGACCTTTGCCACCACATCGAACTTGCGGTTGTCCGCGCAGTTGATATGAAGCTCCGGTGTGTTGAACATTTTGGGCTGGTCTGCCAGATATTGACTGACGGGCATTTCGGTATGGGAGACTATTTCAATGAACCTGCAGCTAACATAGATGGCATCGTCAAAACCCAGATACCGGTCTGCCATAAAAACATGGCCGCTCATCTCGCCCGCAAATTTGACTCCGATCTCCTTCATGTAATTCTTGATGTTGGCATGCCCGGTTTTATACATGATCGCCTTGCCGCCGTGTTTTCTGATATCGTCAAACAGGTTCTTTGAGCATTTTACATCAGCTATGATTGTTTCACCGGGATTGTTTTTCAAAAAGTCTCTTGCCAAAATGTTCAGGATCTGGTCTCCAAAGAACATTTTGCCGTTTTCATCCACGACTCCGATGCGGTCTGCATCACCGTCCAGGCCAATGCCAAGCTGCGCTTTCTTCTCCACAACTTCTTTCGCCAGAAAGACATTGTTCTTTTCAATTGTGGGATCGGGATGATGATTGGGGAAGTTTCCATCCGGATCACAGAATATCTCCGAAACCTCACAGCCGAGCCTTCTCAGAATAACGGGCAGACAGGGACCGCCCATGCCGTTCCCCCCGTCCACGACTACTTTGACAGGACGTTCCAGATGAATGTTTTGCACTATGTAATCGATATAACTGTCACCCAAAGTGTCGTCAGTTGTTAGTTTCCCATCTCCTGATGCGAAATGCCCTTTCTGGATTATCTTCAGCACATTCTGCAGTTCTTCGGCAAAGACGCTGCTCAATCCCAGATTGAGTTTGATACCATTGTACTGGGACGGATTATGACTGGCTGTGATCATCGCTCCGCCGTCCATATTTAGTTTCCAGATGGCAAAATACAAAACCGGTGTCGCCACAATGCCAATGTCAGTAACGTCACAGCCTGTTTCCAGTAGGCCCCGGATGAAATGCTCCTTAAATAGCGGTGTGCTAAGACGTGCATCCCCGCCGATCACGACTGTTCTTTTATCCAGATTGCGCAGATAGGTGCCAAATCCCTTACCGATTTCATACAAAGTGTCTGTGGTCAGGTCTATGTCCACCACTCCGCGAATGTCATATTGACGGAAGATTGCTCCGTTTATCATAATCTATACCTCACTATTGATTATTTGTTGAAATACTCTTTCAGTAATGGTAGAATGTCCGTTAGTGCCTTTTCTCTGTGCGAACAGGCATTTTTCTCTCCATCATCCATCTCTGCATAAGTCTTGCCTGTCCCTTCCACTTCAAAAACAGCATCATATCCAAAACCGTTTCCGCCTCTTTCAGAGCGGGTTATCTGACCCTGGACAACGCCTTCCCTATATGCCACTACACCGCCAGGCTCTGCCAAAACAACTACTGTTCTGAATTCCGCCTGCCTGTCATCATTGTTCTGGAGCAGCTTTAAAGCTTTCAGACGGTTGTCGGCATACGAACACCCGGGACCGGCAAAGCGCGCTGCAAAAACACCAGGTTCGCCATTCAGGGCTTTGATGAACAGGCCAGTATCGTCTGCCAGAATGGGCAATCCTGTAGCCTTTGCAGTTTCCAGAGCTTTCTTGGAAGCGTTGGCAAGAATCGTATCTTTGTCCTCGATCACATCAAAACCGGGTAAAACTTTATCCACGCTGATTACTTCAAGCGGTAGTTCTGAAAGCAGCGCTCTGATTTCTCTGAGTTTGTCAGGATTGTGAGTCGCTATGACCAGTTTCTGCATCTCAGACTTTTTTATTTATCCAGCTTTTGATGCGCTGCAGGATTTTCCTGTCCAGGAACTGTTCAGCTTTGGCAGATATTGTCTGCAGAAGCTCCAAAACGTTGCCCTGACCGCTCCAGTTGTCGATCAGCACCTGTTTGTCAATTTCGTTCAGGACCATGTTCAATCCCAGAACTGCCAAAACCAGATCATCGATCTGACCCAGAATGGGTATGAAATCAGGAATGATGTCGATCGGCATGATCATATAGGCAATGATAGCGCCTGCAAAGACCTTCTTTCTGGTCGGCACCCTATCGTCAATTGCCAACCTGGTCAGCAGCACAAAGAAATCCGGCAGAGCAAACAGGTATTCAGACAGGACACCTGCTTTGCCACCTTTTTCCTGAGAGTATTTCCTAACTTTTCTCCGCAATTCTTCATAGAACTTCATCTTGCGGTCATCATCAGTGAAAATGACCTTTTCCTTTGCCTGCTCTGCTTCGTCCTGATTAATTTCCTTGGCTTTGATATCTTCATCTTCAAAAGTAGTGTTCATATCGTACTCCTCAATGAATTTCTTTATTTATTACCGGAAAGCATCCGTCAACAGTTTTTTTATCCCAGTGATGCTTTCCGTGTGATTGATGGCGTCCCGCAGTTTAGCACTGCCGCTGATCCCTTTGGTGTAAAAGCAGAGCTGGGAACGCACCTCTTTGACGACCAGCCGTTCCGGTTTTACTTCAAGAGCATGGTCGATGTGTTTGATGACCGTATCCAGTTTATCTTCAGAGGATATTTCAACACAGCTTTCCTGATTCAGAGCAGCTTTAATTTGTTTAAAGACCCAGGGTTGTCCCAAAGCTCCACGCCCCAGCATAATACTGTCGCAGCCCGTCTCAGACAACATCTGCAGAGCATCTTCCACATTTTTTATGTCACCGTTGCCAATCACGGGTATGGACAAATGCTGTTTCAGAAGCCTGATATGTTCCCAATTGCTCATTCCGGAAAAGATCTGTTTGACAGTTCTGGGATGAAGTGTAACAAAATCAGCGCCCGCATCCTGCATGGCAAGCCCGAAATCCAGATAGTTGAGATGGCTGATATCAGTTCCTGAGCGAAACTTAACAGAAAGCGGAAAATCATCTGGCAAAGCTTGTCTGATTGCTTTAACGATCTCTATGGCACGGGTAAGATCATGCATCAGAGCCCCCCCGGCTCGTCTTTTGATGACTTTTTTCACCGGACAGCCCATATTGATATCAATGAAGTCCGGCTTATAGATTAGCGCAGCTTCTGCTGCCCTGGTCATGACCATAGGGTCTGAGCCGAAAAGCTGCGCACCGAAAGGTCTTTCCTCTTCCGTGAAGTGCAGATAGGCGAGGGTTTGCCTCTGCTTATGAATGATGCCGTCCGCACTGACCATTTCACTGACTACGACGTCAGCACCCCACTCTATACAGATCTGTCGGAAGGGACGGTCTGTATATCCGGCCAATGGTGCAAGCCAGAGTTTACCTGCTGTCAGCTTTTTAATCGAACTAATATTTCAGCTCCGGGTGATAGATCTTCTTGATAGTTTTGATGTCAATTTCGTCGATCTGATCTGAGCGCAGATACTGCTGTGCAAATTCAAGATACAGTTCGCTGTCGAGCAGCACATCAAGCAGGCCGGCATCAATGTCTTTGTTCTTTGCCAGTTCAGCCATAATTTTCAGGGCTTCGCTGAGTTTGTTGCCTTTTTTGTAGGGTCGGTCAGCAGCAGTCAAAGCTTCATATATGTCTGCAATCGCCAGAATGCGTGACTGAAGAGGCAGTTTCTTTGCATCCAATCCTTGCGGATAACCCTTGCCGTTGAGTTTCTCATGATGAGATGCGGCATACAACGCCACATTTTGATATTTCTGTGGAAAGGACAGTTCGGAAAGCATTTCCCAGGTAACCTGCACATGCTCATTCATTACCTTTCTTTCTTCGGAAGTCAGAGTTCCGCGCCTGATAACCAGATATTTGTACTCTTCATCAGTCACTAATGACCAAGTTTCTCCAGCGTGGTTGAAGACGATATTTTTGATCCTCGCAATCCTGTCTATAACATCGTCTGCAGTATATTCCTTCCCAGTATTGACATCGGTTAGAAACTCGAGATCGAAATCCAGTTGTCTGAATATGTCATCAATGTTTCGAAGTTTCACATTAGGAAACCACTCTTTAGATGGTTCAATAACTGCGACTTCTCCTAATTCACTCACAGCTAACTGAATGGCTGTTTTGAAAAGTTTAAAGCGCATTTTTATGATCTCGATCCGGTCAACCACACCTTCCAGTTTGGTAGATTTATCCATTATGTATTCCGGTGTGACGATCTTCCCCACATCATGCATCAGGCCTGCCATGGAAAGCTCTTTCAGTTCATTTTCACTGAACACGGTATCCCTGTATTTTTCTGAAACATCGGCATTGATCTTGCGGGCAAACATATCTGCCAGAGTGGAGACCCTGATAATATGGTTGGAGGAGTATTTGCTCTTGCGTTCAATGCCTTTGGCTATGGAATGCATGAACTGCAGCAGCAGGGTTTCCAGGTCATTGATCAGCTTGCGGTTGGACATTGCGATCGCGGCCTGCGCTGCCAGGGACTTGAGCATCACTATGAAGTCATTTTTAAAGGTCGTGACTTTCCCCTGACGGTCCAGAGCATTGATCACCTGCAGCACGCCCAAAACTTCATTTTCGTGGTTCATCAGCGGAATGGTCAGCATTGATTTGCTGCGGTAGTTATTCTGCGCATCGACCTTTTTTGTGCCGGAAATGTCATAATCCCTGGTTTCATATACATCTTCAAAGCACAACAAGCGTTTTTTGTGATAAACATTGGTCACGATGTACTTAAGATGCGGTCTGCCGTTTTTATCATAGAGAGGAATTTGGGGCCAGGTGATCGGATCGTTGGTCCCGCCCATCCTGAGTTTAAGAGACTCGTTGAATACCAACACAAATTCAAGTGATTTTTTATCCTCAGAAACTTTATAGATCGTTGCCGCATCTGCATTGGTGAAAGCGATCGCCTCATCCAGAATGAGATTGAAGATCTTCTCCAGATTATTGATGGAAGACAGGGCCACACCAATTCTGGTGAGATTTTGAATATGCCCGGTCTGCTTATCTCTTTGTTTGGCAATTTCCTCGACTACGACCTTGATATTGTTCTCTATTTCTTTGGCATCAAGTGGTTTGCGCTTCATACTATTATCTCTTATGACCTCTGATTTACATTTTTAACAATTTACTCCATTTATCCTTTCCTGTCAATCTATGTTTTATTTCATACATGGATACCCCATTTTTACACAAGCCTGGTTTTTTGGCTACATAGGGTCATCGTTACTGGCTACATAATAATACTTTGAGCATGAGGTAAAATCCCTTGTAACTTCTTTCATAAGTTTGATAATGAAGTTCTTTTGCTCATCAAAAAGCAAAGGCAGGCCAGAGGATACTGTATGCATGATAGGTACTTTTCTTAGTTTTTAGATGATTCAAGGATTAGGAGCCTGCTGTTTATTGTTAAGCACTATTTCAGGACATATTATGCAGCCATGTCATTAAATGCTTATGCGTTACAATACAATGCACTAAAAGTTATGGGGTGTCCCTCTAATACACAATAGAAAACCCCGTCTTGGCTGATGGGGTTTATAAGAAAGCCTCTGGATTATTTCAGCAACAGCATTTTCTTAGTGGTTGCGAGCCCGTCGATCCTAATTCTGTAGAAATAAACTCCTGAACCAACCAGACTGCCGTTATCATCTTTTGAGTCCCAGATCAGGCGATAGATACCCCTTTCTTTTGTCTCACTCATCAGATGTTTGACTGCCTGGCCTTTAACGTTGTAGATGATCAGTTCGCAATCAGAACTCTTGGGAATTGAGAATCTGATTGTAGTAGTTGGATTGAAAGGATTGGGATAATTATCTGTGACAACAATGTAATCGGGCACATGATAGGTCACTTCTCCGGGATAAGGCTGATTGAGTAAAATACCCAATATTTGAGACTCCAGTTCTTTTGCCCGCTTGCTGCTGATCAAAAGTTCTCCAATGCACATGACGGTCTCTGTCAAGGCCTTGTTTCCATTGGACTCAGCTTCCAGAAAGGTATAGATTATGTCCAACTGAGTAAGTAATGAGTCAATATAGGTGCTGCAGTTTTCGAGCAACTCCTGATAACCTGCAATGGCTTCTGAATACTCTTCCAGCAAGCGTTGACAGACCAGGTAATCCAGCCGGGCAGTTTCTGCTAACTTGATGCTGGGGTACTGGTCATAGATTCCTTCCAGGTAATTCTTTGCCAGGATAAGTTCTTCTTCGGTTACAGCTATGCAGACCAATCTGGAAGCTGCTGCCATTGCAACCTCGGCAGTGGGATATGTAACAATTATGGTCTTGTACATAAGTCTTGCAGTTGCCAGTTCGTTGTTCTCCTCAAAGCCAAGTGCCTGCTCGAAATAACTCGCGATAAGATTCTGGTTTCCTGCCGAATGAAATGAATCCGTTAAAAAGGGAATGAAATCTACCGGCCATTCAGGCGGGTAAAACGACTGAGCTATTATGCTCTCATCGATAGTTCCCCAATAGTTGTTAGGGCAGGCATAGGGAAACGGATTGGGGTCATAAGAAAAGAGCGAATAGCCATCACCAAAGATGATATCATTCTTATCCAAGATCGGATAGCAGGACTGGTATAATGTGAATTCGGGTCTTTCGGTATCATCCAGATGTATGTGTCAGAAAAGGCAGATCGGGTTATATAGGGATTGGAATTCCGCATACACAGAACTCCTACTTCATCATTGTTCACAACCATGATGGAATCGATAATGGGAGATGAGTTATATAAGAATATGCCATACTTATTGTTATTGAAATGAAGCTTTGAGAAGCGCGACCTGTATGCATCAGGCAAGCAATTCTGCAGCACAAGCCCATAACCGTCGCAATTGGATATTACTGTATCCTCTATCCAGCCGTCAGCCCGGCTGATCAGCATGATTCCGGCCTGGCAGTTGTTTATGGTAACATTTCTGATATCGAGTTTGCCTCTGGATTGGATAACAGTGGCTTTTTCGATATTCGCATATTGCATTTCCAATCTGCCGCAGGAATTTACAACAATCTGTCCCCAGTTGTTTTCATCCGGTGAAAACAAACTGCATCTGGAACCGTTATCCATGCCTGTTATGGAAAGAACACCATCAACTGCTATATTGAAATCTGGGCTCAAGGTGATAGAACTATTCCCGGTTATATTTATCCTGCTTTCAGGAGGTATGGCCCAATCGCCGGACAGAGTGATTTCCTGTCCTTGGAATTGTAAAAGAGACCAATTCATGGGACTGACATATTCCCCTTTAAAGATATATGTGTCAGAGTTTAATAAACATTCTGCCATTAAATCATCTATGCTGTAATTGACATAGAAGTAATCTTCATCATACGCAAGCATTTGGACTATGTCTTCAATAGTGGTTCCAATTTCAGGTTCTGCTGGTGGAATAACTGGATTTGAATATTGCATAGATGCACTGAAGTTCTGGGGCAAATTTCCACTTCTGGATATTTTGAATTTTGGAAGGCATTCTGAGCTAGCATGTAATTCTACATGCAAACAACCATTCAGGTAACTCGCATTTGTTATATCGACACCTTGAGTATAAATGCGGTAAACCTCATTACTGTTGTAAATTAGATAATTACCTTCAATTAAGATCAATGAATTATCTAAACAAGTTTGTGGTAAATTCGAGTCATCAGGTTTTGTTACAACAAAGAATTTGGAATTAGTATTGATTGTATTTGTTGAAACCGAATTCTGATATACTGCAGAAATATCTGTGCCATTACTGCAACAAGCATATGTTTTACAAGCAGATTGGTTAGTATGTGATTTGGATATGATACAAGTTCCATAGTAAATGCCATAATTATAAATATCTGAGCCTAGCCTTAGAGGTGAGTTATATGTTTCCCTTGGGGCAATAACTGTTAAAAATTTCGGTGAGACTCCCCATGCAGAAGATCTGACCCTCTTATGATTAATACATTTATGCCGGTTTCCAACCCTTATACCTTGTGAGGTATCTCCTCCAATCCTTTCTAATATTGTATTGCACGAGGGAAGAGGGTAATTACTATAGGATGTAGACGTTTCTTGGTCAATATTAATAGGAATTGGATTACCATTAAAACTTGATGCACTCATATTATTACCCAAGGCAAAATCAACACAATCCAAGTTATTGGGGTAACTTGGATCATTCTCAGAACCTTTTGTTAAACTGAAACAACTATAATGACTGCCAGTCTCAGGTAACCCAATGCTGTTTTCAGTAAACCCCATTTGCAGCAGATTCCAGTATGATATAAAACTGTTGTTCGATGATACTAAATCATCAAATATAAAGAACAACTCACCATCCCTAATATATGAACGTGTTAAATCAACAGTGAAGCCTCCCAAAGGAGCTGAATAATCGTAACGTAAACATGTTTGTAATAAATCTGAATTGTTGTTTATTGTAAAATACTTTTTATATGCTGGAGACTTGTAAAGGTAATTATCGGAATCAGGATTTGTATTTTCCTGTCTGCAAGTTGGTCTAAATGAGTGATTAATAACACTGCCATTACATTTTAAGTAACTTCCGTCAATGTATGTATCATCATCAAATTCAATATATCCGTGTTGTAATTCATCCCTTTCAGTATCATCTAATGGGCTTACTACAATCATGTTATGGGCATAGGGAGATTCCATCCAGGTATGAGTATAATTTGAGTTGTTAATAAAATTGTTTCTATAACCAGGATCAAGTAGAAACTGCTTCCCTTTATAAAAAAAGGAGTAGGAAGTCTGGTCGGCATGATTATGCCAATGATTCATGCTATGCTTAAATGTGATATACATAGATGGATTATTTACCAAATCATCCGTATTGGTAATCGGTTTTCTGAGTATTCCAAACTCGCTATTAGTCCAAGATCCCTGTGAATAGGAAGTTGGAGGTATTGGTGCTGTAACTTCGGGCATTTGTTCATTTGGATTTGATAAATATAACAATTCATAAATATAAAACTCACCCCATTCAAATAAACCTGGATAACCAACAATATCAAGTCTTCTGCTGTTAATATACCATGAACATTTTGATTTTATATTATTGCTGTTCGATGAATTATAGTAATAACAAGCTGCTACACAGCCCATAAAACAATTCAGATTGCCTTGATCTCCTATATAATTTGGATTTCGTACACTTCCGTAACCAACATAATACGTATCATTATAAGCCCAATCCCCCAAATATGGTGTTGTTTTTTCAGTTATATCATTAATCCATCCTATGATATAGGGATTATCATAGTAATTGTAATAGGCCGAGTCGGTTGGTGATAATCTGGCGAGGTTCGAGAAAAAGGGGCATGAAAACATCATCACCCAGTTTAAATAACCCAGACTTTCTATATAACCACCAGAATCATTAGTGTGAAACGCCAGCAAACCGGTTTTATTCTGGCATGTCCCCACGTTAGGATATGCATCAGAAGTTAACATATTTTTTATATTATTAATACAGGTATTCATTTCAGCTATATAAGTCAGATATCCACTCGGTTGTGTGATTTCAGCATCTTTTCTTAAAACCAATGCCGCATATCCCCAGGCTGTATTCATCATGAGTCTATCCTGAATAAGGTAATATTTAGGCAAATATACGTAAATATTATTGTTTGTCACTGGATCAAATACCTCATCTGGAGTAAATACTTGATTACCATTACCATCTAAATAATAAGGATCATTGGGGCTTCCCCAAGCATAATGATTATTTTCTGTTTGAAGTCCATGAACTGGATCACAATATGCGTAATCTATAAATTCCAGTAAATCATAACATGATTTTACTATCCTACGTAGAGTATTTAACTTTTGCAGGTCATAACCCGGACTTGATATTTCATAATAATAGTAATATAGCGCATCAAACACGGCCGAAGCTTTTACAGTCAAGTAGCAAAGATATAAGGCTCTGGTTTTAGCATTTTCATCAGCATTATAAGAAGTGAAATAATTAAAAAGACCGTTTTCTGTAAAAGCATCTGAGCCATTTGTAAGTTCATAAAGTGTATCATCAATATCCATAAATTCAGTTAAATGATTTGTACTTATAATGGCAGGAAGTAGATAATTAGCTAGGTCAGCTATATAATTTGCAACTTCATAAGATGAACGATCAATATCTTCTCCTTTGTAATTATAACCTCCAACTATAACATCCTTGCTTTGAGAAAGAAAAGTATTGGGAGTATTGGTTGATTGGTCGGGGGGTATTCCCCGACCATTGATTGATTTATAAACATCAGAAAAGGATGTACAGTCCATTGTTAGAGTTCGTGTGATATCTCCCATTAATAATTGATATGAACTTAAGACCAACACTATTAGAATTATTACTCTTTTCATATACCCTCCCTATTTAATGATAATAATTTTCTTAGTTGATTTATAAATTCCGGTTTCTGACTTTACTATATATGTACCTGATGCGCACACATATCCAAACGCGTCTCTACCGTCCCAAGTTTTTGAGAACAACCTGGATGATATTTTTTCCAATTGGATGGTTTTAACTACCTGTCCTTTTATATTATAGATTCGTATTGGAATATTCTGAGATCTGCTATTTTCTGATAACGATAACTCAAGTTTTACAATTGATTTCATAGGATTGGGATATGCAAGTAAGTTGTTTTGTGGGATAGGCAAAGTATCTTCTTCATTTGGTGTACCATCAGGATGTAGTTTTACAATTGTTAATCCATATTGTCCAAAATGGCTATTTCCAAACCCATATAATAAGCAACCGTTTGCTAATTCAATTGTACAGTCCGTTGACTGATCCCAGTTCGATGGAGAAATTGATGTCCAAATCCACATGGGTTGACCAGATAGATTATAGTTTGAGATATGTATAAGGTGATCCTCGGGATTTGCTGGATAAGGAGCATAAAATCCGGATAAACATATCCCCTGATTATGGCCAACCATAGAATAATAACTGCCTGCACAGGTGGAATCAGTCATCTGGATGGTGAAAAGGCTGTCTATTCCATCAGTTGTAACTTTGTAAAGGCAGAATTGGTTGTAATTCCAATTATTCCAGGCTTGGCAGCCAAAGATTATTTCATTAGTCAAAGGTATCTTGGTAAGAGGGATTGGCTGAACGGCGGTACGGTAGTTTGTATCTCTGCGCCAGATGATGTTGCCATCCCAGTCGGTTTTAACCACACTGGCAAAGCGGTCAGAAAAGATGCAGGAGGAGACAGGCAGGCCATCTGCGTCAAGTTCCATGTCATATGCAGCTGGTGCACTAGGATCAAAATATACCCATAAAGAATCGGAGGGATAGCTTCTGGTTGATAATGTGTCTCCCATAGCATTTAAATGCATAAAGAATATATGTTTTCCCAAATCAGCACCTGGATGGTCCCATCCAATAGCAAAGATGCTGTTATCTGATAGACGCAGAGCGCGATTAATCTCACAACCTGGAAGTTGTAAATCTTGTAACGAGAAGTTTTGCTGAGGGTCAATCCAACCTATCTTATCATGAGGATAATGGTTTATTAGAAAGTTTACTCTTCCATCTGCTTCCTGGTCTATACCAATAATACTGGGATCATACGTTGCATAGAAGTCTGTGCTCCACCATTGCCACTGGCAGTTGCCATCAGCATCCAGCTTGATTACACCGCAGTCTGCGGCAAAGCGTGGGGGATCTTCATTATACTGGGCAATGCAATCTCCCAATACCATTATACCCCCATCGGGACATTCAAATATCTGCTTGGTTGTATACTTGTACCGATAAAACTCAGGATCAGGCATTATAATAGGGATATTGCGCACATAACGCACCTGGGCAGACAGAGTGATGGAAATACTGACAAAGAGCAGTACACATAAGACAAACTTTGTTTTCATAATAGACTCCCTCTTGATGTAGTGGAATGCTATTAAATTCATTCAGATTACCGGGTTAGTATTGTCAATGATTTTGCGAAAGAAGATAGCACAAACAATGAAATGTAAACAGAAAAAAAGTACTCATCATTCCGTCCCCCTATTAGAAATCGAGGATTAATAGCTACTAATGACTTACCTATTATGTTCGAGGTTGATGATACATATCCCAGATGATAGGTTTTTCGGTTTCCATGCTGTTGTTTTTATGCCAGGTTGTATCGATTTAAATAATTGTCCATTGATATAGTAGACTGCTATCTCAATCTCAGATTTGAGATCAGTAGACAACTCAATGTTAAGTTGTAGATTAACAGTTTGGGGGTAGCACTCATATTTAATTTCACTTTTACACTGAATCCGTTAAATAACTTGTTGCATAAAAGCTTTGTTGACAAGCAGGTAACCCTCCCTCCATACAATCCACCCGGGGTCCACGCTGGGTCCACGCTGGCTGAGCCCGGGTGGATCCTGCGTGGATCAAATGCTTTAAGTATGGCTTTGAAAAGCTGGAAACAAGTTTTTGTTAACGGTGATTCAGTTGACTGCAAAGCAGTTTAACAAACAGATTGACAGCAAAGACAGGCTTGTCAATTTGGATTATATGGTGAAGATATTATATTATATAGCTTATAAAACACTCTTTATCGCACTCGTAACAGTGCTGCTGACGGGATATCTGCAGGCAGATGAACTGGATGACAAAATGCAGCAGCTCCGGCAGATCGAACGCCAGATCGAAGAAGTTCAGCAAAAAGCGCGACAAGCGGAACAGAAAAAGAAAAAGGCGCAAAGCGACATTGCTTCCTCGCAAAAGGCCAAACTGCAGACCGATAAACTGGTGACCGATCTCCAGAAAAAGGAAGCCGCCGTTCAGGATTCGCTGCAGGCAGCCCGGGAAAGGGTTAGCAGCAACGAAGAAAAGATAGCTGATCTGAAAGAACTTGCCAATCATGAGTTTCTGAGGCTCTTTTACATCGACCGACATGACAAGTATGTGGTCAGGGAGACCGGTGACAAACACCTGCTCTCGATCCTGATCAGCCTCACTGCAAGAGGCATCTCAGACCTGACTGAATTTCACAAACAGCTCATCCTGACCGAAGAACAAAGACGCAATGAATTTTACAGGGTGCGCAGTTCCAGAGTTAAAGAATCCAAAAAAAGCGTTCAATACGGTAAAAAGATCCAGACTCTCAGCCAACAGGCAAAAAAGCTGGAAAAGGAAAGACAGACCTTTGAACAGCAGATCAGCAAACTGAAAAAGGACGCTGCTGAACTGGAAAGCCTGATCGCCAGACTGGCGGCGGAATCGGACAGAGCCCTGAACACATATCAATTTTCTTCAAAACGCATCCCCTGGCCGGTCAGAGGACAGATCATCAGGCAGTTTGGTGAAGAATATCGTGGCAATAATACAAGTGTGATCAGCAACGGCATCGACATTGCAGTTCCTGAAAACACCAGCGTGACAGTCGTCGATGACGGTGAAGTGGTCTTTGCAGACCGTTACGGCGGACAAGGCAAACTGCTCATCATCGATCACAAAAATGGCTTTTTCTCAGTTTACGCTTACAACAACGAACTTCTGGTCTCCCGCGGAGCAAATGTCAAAAAAGGCCAGACCATTGCCAAATCTGGCAAAACAGGTTCTGCCTCTCAGCCTTCCCTGCACTTCGAACTGCGCAAGGACGGCAGGGCAGTCAACCCTCTGAGCTATCTGGAATAGTGACTGGAGCAAGGATTTGAAACTGTTCAGAAACCCGCATCCCAAAGACCTGCAGAAACTGATTGAAAAAAAATGGCAAGCTGACAGCATTGTTTTGCACTACACAGGACAAATGTTTGGCATCGGTTGCAGACTGAGCAGTAAAAGCGCTATCAGCCGTATCAGCCAATTAAAACAGCGGGATGAAAAAGGCGGATACATCGTCCTGATCCCTGACCTGCAATGGCTCTATGACAATGAGATCGAAGTACCTGCTGCTCTGCACACTATCCTGATGCAGTTCTGGCCGGGTAATCTGACTGTAGTTTTCCCCGTGAAAGATGAAATGTTTGAACATGTTGCCGTGAATGGCAAAGTGGCTTTCCGGGTCCCTTCCGACAATATGCTCAGGCAGATGATTGACTATCTGGAAGAACCTATGATCAGCACCAGCGTCAACGTCAGCGGAGTGCCTCCCGCAGCCGATCTGGATGAGATAAAACAACGTTATGACGCCTGGTTCGATCTCGGATTCATCCCTCACGACACGTCCAGAAACGAGCCATCTACCATAATAGAATACATCGATAAAGACACTGAGGGAAAACCGGTTCTGCCTTATCTCAAATGCCTGAGGGAAAGCTCCGTGCCGTTTTACAACATCAAACAGAGTTTCCAAGAGCCGACAGTTCTGTTTGTCTGCACGAGAAATATCTGCCGCAGCCCGATCGGAGAATACCTTTTTAACCATTACAGCCAGATGAGGAAACTACCCTTCAGGGCAAAATCCGCAGGACTGATGGGCGACGGCGCCATGATATCACTTAATTCCATGCAACTCCTGGCAGAACAGCGAATCATGGCTCAAGAACATTCTTCCCGCAACATCAATCCGGAAATCCTGAGCCAGAGCTGGTTGGTGCTGACCATGGAAGAGCGCCAGAGAGACATTATCAGAGCCAACTTCCCTGAATATGGCGAAAAAGTCTTTACTTTACTGGAATACATTGGCGGGGAAGGTGACATCGCTGACCCCATCGGTGAGGAACTTGACTATTACAGAAACATCTATAACCAGATCGATGCAGCTTTGCTGAAGCTGTTTGACATCTTGCAGAAAAATCCGAATCAGGGATGATAAGTGGAAAGTATTAAAATCACGCCTGAGCTTCTGACTGAGCATGCGCTCAGCACGGAAGAATATGAAGAGATCAAAAAGATCCTGAAACGCGAGCCGACTTGGGTCGAATTGGGCATTTTCAGCGTTATGTGGTCCGAACATGCCAGTTACAAAAACTCGATCAAGTTGCTTAAAACACTTCCCAAAGACGGAGACTGCATGCTTGCCAAAGCCGGTGAGGAAAACGCCGGTGTGGTCGATATCGGTGACGGGCTGGCTGTTTCTTTCAAAATAGAAAGCCACAATCATCCATCCGCCCTGGAACCTTATCATGGCGCTGCCACAGGCGTCGGCGGAATTCTCAGAGACATCTTCACCATGGGTGCAAGACCTGTCGCAGTGCTGGATTCATTGCGTTTCGGCAATCCTGACAATCCGCAGGTCAAACATCTGATCAAAGGTGTCGTCAACGGCATTGCGGATTACGGCAACTGCTTCGGGGTTCCCACCGTGGGCGGTGAGATTTACTTCGAGGACAGCTACGAAGGGAACCCCCTCGTCAATGCCATGGCAGTGGGAATCCTTAGGCACGAACACCTTGCCAAATCAGGTGCCAAAGGCATCGGCAATTATGTCGTCTATGTAGGCGCAAAAACAGGCAGGGACGGAATCCACGGCGCCACCTTTGCCTCGGTCGAGCTAACGGAAGAATCTGAAGAAAGACGCACTGCAGTTCAGGTCGGAGACCCATTCATGGAAAAGCTGCTGCTGGAAGCCACTCTGGAAGTGATACAAAAGGGGCTCGTGGTTGCCATTCAGGATATGGGCGCAGCAGGATTGACCTGCTCCAGCAGTGAAATGGCAGGCAAGACCGGAGTCGGCATAGAAATCGATGTGACAAAGGTTCCTCAACGCGAGAAAGGCATGACACCGTATGAGATCATGCTTTCCGAATCTCAGGAAAGGATGCTGCTGATAGTTCAACCCAAAGATTTTGAAACTCTACGCAATGCCTTTCATAAGTGGGATCTGGAAGCTGTGATCATAGGCGAAGTAAAGCCAGACGGACTTTTACGAGTGAAAAACCAGGATGAGATCGTGGCGGAAATTCCGGCGGAAACCTTGGTTTTGGGAGGCAGCGCACCAGTCTATACAAGGGAAACTGCTGTACCGGAATATTTGAATCAGACTCGCAAATTTGACATTGATCAGGTTCCCGAGCCAATTGCTTACACCGATGTTATGTGCCGTCTGCTGAAATCCCCCAATCTTGCCAGCAAGAGATTCGTCTACCGGCAGTATGACCACATGGTACAGATCAATTCTGTAACAGAACCAGGTTCTGACGCTGCTGTCGTTAGAGTCAAGGATACAGACAAAGCATTGGCTTTGACAACTGATTGCAATAGCCGCTACTGCTGGCTCGATCCCTATGAAGGTGCCAAAGCTGCAGTGGCAGAAGCAGCAAGGAACGTTGCCTGTTCAGGCGCAAAACCGCTTGCCATCACAAATTGCCTGAACTTTGGCAATCCTTACAAACCAGAAGTATATTGGACATTTGCAGAGTGCATCAGAGGCATGTCCGATGCATGCAGGGCTTTTGGAACGCCGGTCACTGGAGGCAACGTCTCCTTCTACAACGAGAATCCGGACGGGGCCATCTACCCCACTCCGGTTATCGGAATGCTGGGACTGATCGAAAACTATCAAAGAACAGTGAATCAGTTCTTCAAAAATGAAGGAGACCTGATCTATCTGATCGGATCCCACAGCAGTGAAATCGGTGGTTCTGAATATCTGAAAGTGATCCATGATCAGAGCTCAGGACTGCCTCCAAAAGTCAATTTAGCCAGTGAAACCCAATTGATTGAGATTCTGCTTACACTGATTGACAAAGGACTGCTTAACAGCGCTCATGATTGTTCTGAAGGTGGCCTGGCTGTATGCCTGGCAGAGTGTTGTTTCAGACCGGATGGTAAGCATCTGGGCCTGAAAGTCAGTATTGATGCTGCTGGCCGCAGAGATGTCCTCTTCTTCGGAGAAAGCCATGGCAGAGTGTTGGTTAGTGTCAGTCCTGATAACAAGCAGAATTTTGAAGAATACATGTCTGGGGTAGATTATCCCTATTACAGACTGGGTTCTGTTCAATCAGAAGAATATCAAATAGATGACAGTATAAAGATAAAAACAGAAGAAATATACGATTATTGGGCGAATTCAATGCTCTAACAACAAAAATCGCTTATACTAAATCTCTCGAGGAGGAGGAAATGAAAATGAGCGGATTATTCTTTGGCAGTTTGTTTTGGGGAATCCTGATCATCCTGATCGGGCTCTCCATAGTTCTGAAACATGCTTTCAACATCAACTTCCCCATTATCAGATTATTTCTGGGAGTTATCGTCATCCTGATCGGGTTTAAACTCATTGTCGGCAGTTCGGCAAAATCTCATGTGCGCAGCCGTAAGCATGTCAGTTCATATTACAGTTCCAAAGAATTTGACGTGATCTTTGGCAGCAGGACACTAGATCTGACCAAGCTTTCTGACCTCAGCAGCTTCCCAGGTGAGATCTCAGTCGTTTTTGGCAATGCCCTGGTCATTCTACCCGATAGTATCAATCTGGAGGTGTTTTCCACAACCGTTTTCGGCTCTACGATACTTCCGGACCGCACTTATGCCGGTTTTGGCGAAGACAGATACGTGATCGGTAAAGATAATCAGGCTCCCCTGCAGAGATTGGAAACCAACACAGTTTTCGGCAGACTTGAGTTTGAGCTGGCACCGGCTATGGAACCTGCTCAGGAAAAGCCACAGCAGGATTCTACAAAAACAAAACAGGAAGACACCTTCTGATTTGAAAAAGAAAATCCTTTTCAGCATACTGGCTGCCCTGATTCTTTGCAGCCTGGGTTCAGTCAAGATCGGCTATGCTTTTAGTGGCGGCGGTGCACGCGGATTTGCGCATATCGGCATGCTGAAGGTGTTGGAAGAAGAGGGCATCTGGCCAGATTACATTTCAGGAACAAGCATCGGCGCGCTGGTCGGAGGGCTCTATGCCATGGGCTACAGCGCTGCTCAGATGGAAAGCCTGTTCACGCAATGGCAATGGAGAGATGCTTTCAATGACGACTGGAAACGCGAACAGCTATACATAGGTCAGAAAAGATGGGCTCCCTACGGAAACATTTTCTTCCGCCTAGATGAAAACTGGATTCCGCAACTTCCGCAGTCAGTGATCATCGGAAACCAAATTAATGTAGACCTGTTCAGACTATTTGCTCCAACTTCCGGAATCAGCTCTTTCGCAGAACTGCCCATCCCCTTTTCCTGCGTTGCGACTGACCTTCTGACCGGTGAACAGAAAGTCTTCACTGAAGGGTCCATGATGCAGGGCATAAGAGCCTCGATGTCCATCCCCAGCATTCTACAACCTTTTCCGATGAACAATACTCTCTACATCGACGGCGGTATTTCACAAAATCTGCCAGGTGCTCAAGTCAAGAATATGGGTGCGGACTTTATCATAGGTTTCAAGGTCAACACTGCACTCCGCGAAGAGGATGATCTGAAAGGTCTGGTAAGAGTTCTTGATCAGACCATCAATATCGGCATCACCAATCGCCTGAATGAAGAACTGCACTTTTGCGATTTCATTTTGGAACCTGAGTTGCCATCCTTCTCCACGACGAGTTTCAGCGCTGTCAGAGATATCATTGCAGCCGGTGAATCATACGCCAGGCAAAATATTGAGCGCATAAGAAACCTCTCTGATAGCTTGCAATCAGTGAGAGAAACCAGATTCATAAGACCCATCATCTCTACTTCAGCTTTTAATGTATCTCGCATTGCGGTGTTTGGTAATGAACATATCAGTGCCGCCAAGATAAGAGAGTACTTGGATTTGTATTCCAACCAAGATTATACTGTTGACGAGATTATCTCTGGCATCAATACTGCCTGGAATTCACAGCTCTTTGAATTGATCTATCCCGTTCTGGAAAAGGATTCCACCGGTTATATCCTGAATGTTTTTGTAAAAGAACGCGAGCGAAAATATCTGGCCATGAACTTTTCCTATGACAGCGAAAATGCTCTGGTTGCCGGTGCGGTATTATCTTTGCATAATTATCTTATGAAAAACTCACGGGTTCTGGCAGAAATCAAATTGGGCGGGAAGTATGAGCTGAATATCGACATGGTCAAGAATTTCGGGGAGGATTATGGCATTTACTACAGGCTTTTCCCCTATCTGGATGAGAAAAGGATCTATTTCTACAATGACAGCCATGATAAGATAAACAGCGCTCGTTCCTTGGAGTACGGTCTCGTCACCGGAATAGGCCTGTATGCCCGAAAAGCAATCGTCCTGGAAGGTTACACCTACACTTATGCCACCAGATTGTATCGGGATATCTCTGAAGTGGACATTTCCGGCAAGACCCAAAGCATTTCCGGCATTGGATTCAAGGCCTATCATGAAAGCCTTGACGACTTCATCTTCCCAATGCGCGGGATGCAGGCATCGGGTAAAATAACTTATGCCAGAAACGATCT
>Ga0209609_10000152_pt1 | contig 40962 bp, 41 predicted proteins | sample LakKivw325mmetaG_FD_184136 | JGI IMG/M metagenome (GOLD analysis project Ga0209609, IMG submission 184136) | Anoxic lake water microbial communities from Lake Kivu, Rwanda to study Microbial Dark Matter (Phase II) - Lake Kivu water 325m metaG... | ecosystem: Environmental > Aquatic > Freshwater... | reverse complement strand
TAAGATTTTATCTTAAGTGGCTTAAGAATTTTTGTAATATAAAGGATGAGGATATTAATTTTTCCATTTATCTCCATGAAACAGCGAATGGTAAGAGAGCACAGCGATACTGGTCGAAGATTACAAATTTTCCATTAAATAGGTTTAGTAATATTATTTGGAAGAGACATAAAATTAAAACTAGAAGAAAAAATGTTAATCTGGATTATCATGGTTTATTGAGAATTATTGTAAAAAAAAGTACCAACTTAAATAGAAGAATACAAGGATGGATTGAAGGGATATTAATAGAGAATAAATAGAGAATAAAATATTGCGGGGTCGTCTAATGGCAGGACACGGCTCTTTGGAAGCTGGAATGAAGGTCCGATTCCTTCCCCCGCAGCCATAAACCGAACTTCGTTCTGGTTTATGGCTGCGAACCGAATTTATTCTGGTTCACAGCCGCGCCATAGATATATAAAAAATAAAAACTGCTTGAAATGAAAAAAGTAGTTACAATTAGAAAGTTATCTCGGTGATTCTTTTGGGTTGAGGGGATTTTTAATAAGGATTAACTTAAATATTTATGGAAAAATATTTGCGTTCCAGAATCAAAAAAGAATTTAAAGATATTAAAAATGATTTTGGCAAACTTTTTTCTAAAACTAAATGGTTACAAAATTGGACTAATAAAGGAGACCATAATAAACTTTATTCTTTATATGTAAAACTTCAAATTCTTTGTATTTTACTAAGAATTTGTTTGAAGTATAAAATGATTGATAATATATCGCTTCCAACAATAAGTGGAAAGAAATCCCTTAACGATTTCTGTAATTATATTATCCATCGTTTATCCGGTTGTTATTACGATAATCGTCAATTTAAAAATTTTTTAAGGACAGATTTAAAAATTTATTTAAAGATAGATACAGATCGAAAAAAAGAAGTTTCATTTGTTATAAGTGATATAATACCTTTAATTGGTAAAGAAATTCAAAAATCCTTCCAACGACTTAAAAAGGGTACCTGATGTCGTTATTATAACTAGAACTTATTTAGATTTTTAGGCAAAAAAGTGACCATTCCCGAAAAATGGCGTTCGAAAATTGATTTATGGGGTCGATTTTTGGGGTCAGACCCCAATATTAGATCTAGACCCCAATATTTAGATCTAGTAGCTTGCTGTTCCAACATAAAGCTTCCGTTTCTGGAAGTTTTGTGTTATAATAATATAGTGAGTAGCGGGGTGGGGTAAGACTCATCACTTCACTTTTTATTATGTAAAATAGATTTTATGACAAACGAACTAATACCAAACGCTCCACATAGAGATTTTGAGAGCATAAAAAAGATTGACGAAAATGGCGTTGAGTATTGGATGGCTCGTGGGCTTATGCTTTTGCTTGGCTATTCCCAATGGCGTAACTTTGAGGAGGTTATAGGAAGAGCCGCACGGGCGTGTATGGAAAGCGGGCAGGATGTGGATAACCATTTTGCTAAAATCAGCAAATTGGTCAAAATTGGCTCAAATACGGTGCGAAAAGTGGGGGATTTTAAGCTGGATAGATACGCTTGTTATTTGATAGCTCAAAATGGAGACCCCAGTAAACCCGAGATAGCATTAGCACAAACTTATTTTGCCATTCAAACAAGGCGACAAGAAGTATTTGAGCAACTCCCAGATACAGCTAAAAGGCTATTTATTCGCGGTCAAGTTTCTGACCATAATAAAAAACTTTTCAAAACAGCGAAAGAGGCGGGGGTCTCTAATTTTGGACTATTTAATGATGCTGGTTATCAAGGGCTTTATGGTGCTCCTTTATCTGAAGTAGAACAAAAGAAGGGTATTAAAAGGGGTGAGTTGTTGGATAGGGCGGGTTCTACGGAGTTAGCCGCAAATTTGTTTCGCATTACACAGACTGATGAAAAGATAAAAAATGGTAAAATACAAGGAGAGGGGGCGGCATCCAAAATTCATTTTATGGTTGGTGGTAAAATAAGGCAAACGATTAAAGAGATTGGTGGTGTTCCCCCAGAACAGTTGCCTTCAGAAAAGCACATCAGAGAAATTAAAAAAGAGATAAAACATCTGGAGAAAATAGAAAAAAGGAAACTCAAAGGGAAGTAATAAGACAACAATGAGAGGCTGATTAAGTTCAGGCGTTCGCAAATTTTCTCAAGTCAGGTATATAAATATACTCGTTTTGTCGCTGAATAATGGTTCTAACATCGTCCACGACACGGAGCCATTCGGTAATCTCATGGTTTTAGTTTGGCGATTCAAGGGTGATTTGGCATACATGTATTCTCTTTTACGACCAGAAAATCTTTCATGTTGAAATCACCAGTAATTTAAAAGAGCAGTTTTGGACACCATTTTCTAAAATCAAAAGCCCTTGTGGATAAGGGCTTAAATGTATGCGGTATTGGGCGCTTCCTACCTTTTTTATATTAGGGGGGATATTTAATTTTAGTAGGATATGAAAGTAGAGAGATAGCGCACCCAACACCGCCGGGATATATTCTCCTATTTTCAGGTTGTTTAATGTTAATATTATAGTAGTTTATTTAAAAAAGTCAAGGGGCCTCCGGGGGTCTGATATTCCTTTTCCGAAGTGAGTTAATGAGTTGAGTCTGAAACAATTATCCTTGACAAGATTTATAAATTTATTTATAATAAGGGCAACTTTAATTTATGGAGGTAAAATGAAATATCGCTTAAGGTCGGCGGCAAAGAGAAGGATTGAGGGACAGCCAGCCAAGAGATGGCTGGAGAATCATCCAGATTTTACTATTATCCCCCGGGAGGATGGGGTGATAGTGAAAAATATCTGTTGTCCCGAGATGGAGGCTCTTTGCCATGGTAATAGAGGGAAAAATGTTCCCATGGCGACCAGCGTGCTGCTGACGCCGGAAGGGAAATTTGGAATAAGAATTTATGGGCATCTGTTTCAAATCTAAATTCCTCTGTATAAATGGGGTTCTCTTAATTGAGGACCCCTTCGCTTAACTAATTAGTAAATAAAAATATGCCTGAATTACCTGAAGTGGAAACAATTAAACTTCAACTTGAAAAGCGAATTAAAGGAGAAACTATTAGAGGGGTGGAGGTGCTCAATCCTCGCCTGATTAATGTTTCTGTCCCTAAATTCATTTCTAAAACGAAAGGAGTAAAAATCAAATCTCTTCGAAGAAGAGCAAAACTTTTAGTTATTGATTTATCCAGCGGCGATTCATTATTAGTTCATTTAAAATTGACCGGTCTTTTGATTATGGACCAAAAGCCGGACAAACATACCAGTGTTATTTTTGAATTTGAGGGCAGTAAAAAATTGCTTTATAAAGATTTAAGGAAGTTTGGTTACATGAAATTATTGAGTACTTCCCAAACAGATAAAATTTTAAATAAAGAGTTTGGGCCGGAGCCGCTTTCCAAAGATTTTACCCCGGAGAAATTCAAAGAGTTATTGTTAAAAAAGAAAAAGGCCAAAATTAAACCGTTGCTGATGGACCAGAAATTTTTAGCCGGTATCGGGAACATTTATGCTCAGGAGACTTGCTTTTACGCCAAGGTCAATCCGGAAAGAAAAGTTGGAACTTTGGAAAACGGGGAAGTCAAGGATGTTTATGATGGCTTAAGAAAAATAATGAACGCGGCTATTAAGAGCGGAGGAACATCAGTAGACGCTTATCGAGATGTTGATGGGAGAGAGGGAAACTTTATTACCCGTTTGAAAGTTTATGGGAGAGAAGGTCAAGAATGTTTTCGTTGCGGAGCAAAAATAAAAGCAATCAAACTTTCCGGCCGGACTACTTGTTTTTGTCCAAAATGTCAGAGGTGAGACAAAAATTGAGTTTTTAAAGTTATCCACAGTTGACAATCATTTCAATGAATATATAATGACCCTAGTAATGATAATTATTTCCAATGCAAACTCTTGAAAAAACAAAAACTTCATCTATTACCATAACTAAAGAAGAAGACGAACCTCCAAGTAGGAGCGGACCTTTGGAGATTTCAATTAAAGAGTCTAAAAAAGAAGAGGGCGACTCTTTTTTTATTTCGAAAAAGATTTTAATCAAGCCGGAAATTAAAGAGAAAGGATTTCTTATTAGTTTCAATCAAAAAGATTTTTCCGTCGTCTATCCCAGAAATATTTGGGGGAAGTATCCCTTGTTTTTAAAGAAAGTTCTTTTAGAGAATTTGACTTTTGCTTTAACCTTGCACCTGCCTTGTCTCTTGGATATTGGTTCTTTGTGGTATCTTATGTCAAAACCTTCAGTCAAAGATATGATTGGAGAGGGATTCAGGGATTCTTTGCCCGCCACCGCCCTAATGAAGTCCGAGAAGGCTTCAAAGTATTTAGAAAAATTATCTCAAACTAAATATCATTTTAATAGGAAAGAAGCTTCCGTTCCTTTTACCCTACCATTAAGAAAGATTAGGAATACCGCTCTTATATTTTTTACTTTTGGGAAAGACAGTTTGCTTACTTATAGTTTATGCAAAGAAATCGGAATTAAAACAATGCCGGCGTATGTAAAGGAGCCTCTTTCTCAAACCGAGGATCATCTCAAGGAAAAATTAGCGGAAAAATTTTTTGAAGAATTCAAACAAAAAATTTTATTTATTAAAAATGAGGCCGGCAGCTTGCGCGAGCCGTATAAAAATCCGTCTGACGATGGCTGGTATGGTTGGGAGATGCAACTAACCCAATTTGGGTTAATCGTTCTGCCGATTGCTTTTGCAAGAATGACTAACTATCTTTTCTTCTCCAATGAACAGTCTTGCAATGATAAATTTTTGGATAAGGAAGGTTTTTGGTGTAATCCCGTCTATGAACAAAGCGTGGAGTGGATTCAGAAATTAGGAAAAATCGTTCAACTTTTGGGGATGGAAAATCTTAAAGTCGGTTCTTTAATTGAGCCGCTTCACGAACTTGCCATTATTAAAATTTTACACCATCGCTATCCTGAAATTGCCAAATATCAGATGTCTTGTTCTTCTTTTAATGAATATAAAATAATAAAAAGGAAGAGTCGTTGGTGCGGAAATTGCTCAAAATGCGCGAGAATTTTTATTTTTCTTTTAGCGAACAATATCAATCCCAAAAAAGTAGAATTAAGGAACAATATGTTGAAACTGAAGTATAGACAAAAATACGCCCTCTTCGGTTGCGACAAGGATAGTAACTATGGTTACGATGTTTCTCTTTTAGGGAGGGATGAACAATTATTAGCTTTTTACTTAGCTTACCAAAATGGATATAAAGGCGAATTAATTGATTTATTCAAGAAATTGTATTTAAAAGAGGCAAAAAAAAGAGAGAAGGAATTAATAAAAAAATATTTTGGCATTCACTCGGCCGAAACTATACCGGAAGAATTAAAAGACAAAGTTTTAAAAATTTATAAGGAAGAGTTAAAGATCTAAGATGAAAATCGCCCTGACTTTTAACGTCCGTCACGTAGAACCGTCTTTGAAAAATAGAAAATCCATTGAGGAAGCGGAATTTGATACGCCTAAAACAATCGGGGGAATTGCTAGATCATTAAGAAAGCTTGGTCACAAGGTTTTTTTAATTGAAGCCGATGAAAACGCTTATTTGAAATTTAAAAAATTGAAGTCAAAAATTGATCTTGTCTTTAACATTGCCGAAGGAATTCATGGCCGAGACAGAGAGGCTCAGATTCCGGCGATACTTGAAATGTTGGAAATTCCTTATCTTGGGTCCAAACCCCTGACTCAGGCAATTTGTTTAAATAAGGCTTTAACCAAAAAAGCGCTTTCTTGGCATAATATTCCCACCGCTAAATTTCAGATTTTCGAAACCGGCGAGGAAAAATTAAAAGGAGAGCTAAAGTTTCCCTTACTCGTTAAACCGAATAATGAGGGTTCGTCAAAGGGGATTTTTCAGGATTCCTTAGTAAAGACCAAAAAAAAATTAAGAAAGAAAGTGAAAGAAGTGATAAAAAATTTCAATCAACCGGCGTTAGTTGAAGAATTTTTATCAGGAAGAGAATTCACCGTCGGTTTAATTGGGAATAGTCCGGTGGAGATTTTGCCTCCGGCGGAGCTGAACTTTTCGTCACTGCCTAAAAATTTGGTTCCGATAGACTCATATGAAGTAAAGTGGCTGGTTGATAATCCAGAGAGCGAGATAGAGACCGTAATTTGCCCGGCAAAAATTGAAAAAACTCTAAGGAGAGAAATAGAAGAGATTTGTTTAAAGACCAAAAGGGTTCTGGGAATTTTAGATTGGTGTCGGATAGATTTAAGATTAGACAAGACAAATAAACCAAATGTTTTAGAGGTAAACCAAATACCGGGAATCATCCCCGACCCGAAAGAAAATTCTCGCTTTCCTTTAGTCGCGAGAGCCGCCGGTTATAACTTTAGAGAAATGTTAGATAAAATAATTAAAGCCGCTTGTCGGCGTTATAAAATCTATGTTGGTTAAAATTAGCAGTCATTTAAGACAGTTAGCCAAGAAATCATCGGCGATCAAAAAACAGTTTTATTTTTCTCCAGAGGAAAAGGTTTTTTCCAAACGGGCGTTAATCGACCCCCTTTTGGAAGATAAACATAAAAAAGTCAAAGGGTTAGTTCATAAATATTCCCGAAGAGTTTTGATTGAGTTGACTTTAAATTGCGCTTCTTTTTGCCGATTTTGCACCAGACGTCGCGAGGTTTCCGATCTTAAAAAAGGAGAACTTTCTTTAAGAGATATTGAGAAAATGATAAATTACATCGAATCCAAACCGAAAATCAATGAAGTTGTCTTTTCTGGAGGCGACCCTTTGACCGTTCCGAGGCTTTTAATTTATGCTTTAAATAAATTTTCAAAATTAAGACAGATAAAAATAATTAGAATTCACAGCCGGGTTCCGGTATCCGACCCCCAGCTTTTGACTAAAAGGATTTTGGAAACCTTAACGAGAATTAATAAAAAGAAAACGCTTTATTTTTCCATCCATTTTGAACATCCCGACGAATTAACTCCCGAAACCGTTAAGGCGGTAAATGCTTTGAGAAAAACCGGGATACCCTTGTTTTCTCAGTCGACTTTTTTAAAAGGAATTAATGATTCTTATAAAGTTTTGGAGACCTTGTTCACTAAACTTGTCGAACTTGGCGTTAGACCTTATTATATTTTTCACTGCGACTTGACTAAAGGGGTTGAACATTTTATTGTTCCAATCAAGAAAGAGATTGAAATTATGACCAAACTTAGAAAAAATATCTCGGGTATTGCCTTTCCTTTTCATGTGGTTGACGCCCCAAATGGTTCGGGTAAGATTCCTATTCCCCTTAATTTTTGGAAATTTACTTATTCATCCTTTAATGATTTTAAAAATAAAAGTACTCGAATGTATTAGAGCTTATCAGTAGTTTTACTTATAGAAAAGTCCGTTGGCCGGACTTTTTTAATAATAACCCGTTAACCGTTTTAGTTGTTGACCAATTAAGTTTCAATTCTTTTGGATTCTTGCTAGTCCGAAAGAATTTTTGTATAATGGAATAAATTAGAGAGTAGAATTTTACAGAAGATTTTTAAAGGAAATGAGGAGTGAGTAATTGGAGAACTTTTATCAATGACTAAAAATATAAAAATTTTTATTATAATAATCGCCGTCTTGACCGGATGGTTTTTTATTAGATTTGTTATCGGCGGTCCGGAAGACAATTGGATTTGCCGGCAGGGGCAGTGGGTTAAGCATGGAGTTCCTTCCGCGCCAATGCCATCTGAACCCTGCGGCGGAGAAGAAACAATAAATTCGGGAAAAACCGACCTGATAAAGATAGACAGCCCTCAACTTAATCAAATTATTGAAAGTCCGCTTTTTATTAAAGGGGAGGCAAGGGGGTTCTGGTTTTTCGAAGCCAGTTTTCCGATTAAACTTTTTGACGGCAATGGTTTTCTCTTGGGCATAACAACAGCTCAGGCCTTAGAAGATTGGATGACGGAGAAATTTGTGCCATTTAAGGCCGCCCTTCCTTTTGCCGTTCCGTCCACCTCAGAAGGCAAATTGATTTTAGAAAAAGATAATCCTTCAGGATTGCCGGAGCAGGCGGACGAATTAGTTGTCCCGGTTTATTTCAAAGAGGTGACGGAAATTTCGCCGGAGTTTATGACCGTAAAGATTTTTTTGAGCGACTCGCGTTTTGTCAATGAACCGTATTTTGATTGTTCCCGCACTATAGCCGTTGAGAGACGAGTTTTTAGAACCTCGGCGGTTGCCCGGGCGGCCATAGAAGCTCTTTTGCGAGGAGCGACAGAGGAAGAAATTAATCAAGGTTTTGTTTCGAACATAAATTCGGGAGTGAGGGTCCAGAGGTTGTCCGTTAATCCGTCAACTGGCGGCGGAACGGCCGAGATTGATTTTGACGAACAATTGGAGTTTCAAGTCGGTGGTTCTTGCCGAGTGGCGGCAATCAGAGCTCAAGTAACAGAGACCTTAAAACAACTTTCTACAGTTGACAACGTTGTTATTTCAGTCAACGGTCGAACCGAGGATATTCTTCAGCCGTAAATTTTTGTTCTTGCTTTCATTTTGTTTTATTTGGTCGTCGGAGGAATTGCCTTTGATCTTATTTAGGTAATTATGCCAAGTTTTGCTCAATTAAAACGTTTTGACTGGAGTTTATTTATCTCAATGACATTGCTGATTATTATTGGTTTAGTGAGTTTGTATAGTTTGTCATTGGCTAAACAAGGAGCGGGGGTTAGCAATTTCACCAGGCAACTTATTTTCGCCTTAGCTGGCTTTGTTTTATTTTGGTTTGTTTGTCTGACTGATTTCCGATTTTTTAGATCAACCTCTTATTGGATTTATATTTTAACCGTCTTTCTCTTAATTGTTGTCTTAATAGTTGGCCAGGAGTTGAGGGGTGTAAAGGGATGGCTGAATTTCGGTTTTTTTAGTTTTCAACCAACTGAGTTGGCTAAATTGGCTGTAGTTATGTTTTTGGCTAATTTTTGGCAAAAAGCGGCCAAGCCGGTACGTTTGGGAGATATTTTAAAAAGCGCTATTTTTATTTTGCCGAGTATATACTTAATTATCCGCCAGCCGGATCTTGGTTCAGCCGCAATGATTGCTATTTTATGGATAAGTATTATTTTTTTGGTTGATAAAAACAAAAAGCACATTTTGGGGTTAGTTTTAATTGTCATTTTGATTAGTCTTTCAGGTTGGTTGTTTTTTTTAAAGGATTATCAAAAGGATCGTATTTTGACGTATCTTAACCCGCAGAGCGATCCCTTGGGTCGCGGTTATCAAATTACCCAATCGGTCGTAGCGGTTGGCTCAGGCAGAATTTTAGGACGGGGGTTTGGCTTAGGTTCTCAATCCCAGTTGCGGTTTTTGCCGGCGGCCGAGACTGATTTTATTTTTGTCGTTATTGCCGAAGAATTTGGTTTAATCGGTTCCTTGATTCTTTTGGGATTTTATGTCTTTCTTTTATATCGTCTAATTAAAATAAGTTTAACAGTCTACGATGATTTTAGCCTAGTCTTTGCTTTAGGCGTTATTATTTATTTTTCCCTCCAGATGGTTATTAATGTTGGGATGAACATCGGGCTGCTGCCGGTTATTGGGCTGCCCTTGCCATTGGTCAGCTATGGAGGTAGTTCTCTGTTTATCAGTATTCTCGCCATTGCTATGGTTGAAAGTGTTGTCATCCATCAGCCCTTTACAAAAGCGTTTTGACACTGTAAAATGAGAACATTAGGACAAAGAAAAGAACTTCTGCGGAGCAAAAATTTTTGTGTTCCAATACTTTAATGTTTTAGCGAACTTATATGTTTACCCTTAAAGCACAATCTAGAAAATTACTTGGTGGAAAAGCCGGGACGCTGCGGAAGAGCGGAGTCATTCCCGCCGTGGTTTATGGCCACAATTTTAAAACTCAATCTATCCAGGTTCCCTATCAGGAGTTTGAAAAAATTTATAAGCAAGCCAGAGAAAGCAGTCTGATTGATTTAGAAATTGAAGGGGAGAAATCCGAAGGGGCCTGGCCCGGCTCTGTTAAAGTTTTAATTCACGATATCCAATATCATCCCCTGACCAACCAATTTCAACATATTGATTTTTATAAAATTAAAGCCGGTGAAAAAATTACCGTTGAGGTAGAACTGAAGTTGACGGGCTTATCGCCGGCCGTTAAAGAATTGGGCGGCGTCTTGGTTTCAAGTCTGGATGAGGTGGAAATAGAGTGCTTACCGGAAGATTTAATTCATCAGATTGAAGTAGACATTTCAGGTTTAAAGAATTTTGACGATATAATTAGGGTAGGCGATTTAAAGGTGCCCCGGAATATTAAGATTTTACAAAACCCGAAGGATGTTGTAGTTAATATCGAAAGACCGCGTGAAGAAGAAGTAGCTGAAGGAGCCCCGGAAGAAAAAGTGGAAGAAGTTGAAAGAATCGGAGAAACGGTTAAAGAGGAAAAAGAAGGGAAAGAAGAGAAAGAAAAGAAAGAAGGGGGGAAGGAGAAATAATTCGTATCAATGTCTAATTTTACAAAAATAGTTGGACTGGTTAGTTTGGTCTTTTTTTTGACGTTATTCTTTATTTTATTGCCTGATCGTCATAAAAATCAATTATCCAACCAAGAAGTTTTTAGTAGTCAAGATGTTTCTATCGGACGAGAAGTTTTTCCTGATTGGCAAGGTTTTGAAGATATTGGGGAGCCGCTGGTTGTTGAACAGCTTCAGGAGAATCGTTTTGATAAGTTGCCGATAGCTGTTGTTTTGGATAATTTGAAGGAGTCTTTACCAATCAGCGGCGTTGACCGGGCCTCGGTTGTTTATGAAGCTCCGGTTGAAGCTGACATTACTCGTTTTTTGGCTGTATTTGACCAAGATTTTTTGCCGGATGAGATTGGTCCGGTTAGGTCAGCCAGACCTTATTTAGTTGATTGGGCGGGAGAGTATGGGGCGATTTTCGTTCATGCCGGAGGTAGCAGTGAAGCGTTGCAGAAGATTAGCCAACATTTTTATTCCATTATTTACGATTTAGACGAAATTAGCGGAGACGGAGGTTATTTCTGGCGTGATGAGCAAAGACAAGGTCCGCACAATTTATATATTTCCAGGCAATCAATCGTTAGTCTGATAAATAAAAAAAATCTGGTTAATGCAATTAGTCCAGATTTTGAAGACTGGGGATTTGAAAGCCTCCCGACCCTTTCCCTTTCAAGCGGCGAAAAAAAAGAAGAGGAGAGCGGGGTAATAGTTAAAATTGATTACCGCCAGCCGGTTGTTTGGCAGTTTGACAAAGATAATCAGGTTTATTTGCGCTTCCAGGACGGCCAACCGTTTTTTGATCAGAGCGGAAGGCAGATCGGAGTTGAAAATTTAGTTATTCAGAAAACCGAAATAAATATCTTGGACGAAGTTGGTCGGCGATTTATTAAAACTATCGGTCAAGGGGAAGCGCTTATTTTTCAAAACGGTTTTTTAAAGCAGGGGAGATGGGAGAAATTGGAGCAAAACTCGCGGACTAAATTTTACGACCTTGAGAGTGAGGAAATAAAATTTTTGCCGGGAACAATTTGGATAGAGATTGTTTCTAAAAATCACCGAGTACTATATTGAGCGTCCGCCTTCAGACTAATAATTTAGTCTGATGGTAATTTTTTTGTTTTATAGCGCTTTGATTGATTCTTTTGTCATTATGGGTTATGATGTTTTGTCTTGCAAGGTTTCAATTATTGAATCGAGGTCCCCGTCCATAATTTGTTCAAAATCATACCAGGACTTTTTAATTCTGTGGTCGGTAATTCGTCCCTGAGGATAATTATAGGTTCTGATTTTTTCTGAACGGTCGCCGCTGCCAATTTGGGATAGTCTTTTCTCTTTTAAATCTTTATTCTTTTTTTCTTGTTCAATAGCCAAGAGTCGAGAGCGCAAAACAGTCAGAGCCTTTTCTTTATTTTGTGTTTGAGCTCTTTCGTCCTGGCAGGCGACGGTTAAACCGCTTGGTCGGTGGGTGATTCTGATTGCCGAAGCGTTTTTTTGGACGTTTTGACCGCCGTGGCCCGAAGCCCGAAAGGCCTCAATTTTTAAATCTTCAGGGTTTATTTTTATATCTATCGGGTTGGCTTCTGGTAAAATGACCACCGAAGCGGCTGAGGTATGAACGCGGCCGTTTTTTTCTGTTTCCGGGATCCGTTGGACTCGGTGGACTCCGCTTTCATTTTTGAGTAGAGAGTAAGCTCCTGGGCCCTTGATTCCAAATATTATTTCTTTAAATCCGCCGATGTCGGTTGGATTGGATGAAATTAAATAAGTTTGCCAGCGTTTTTTTTCAGCAAATCGCGAATACATCCTGAATAAATCAGCGGTGAATAGACCCGCTTCTTCTCCGCCGGTTCCGGCCCTGATTTCTATAATGACATCCTTTTCGTCAATTACCGATTTCGGTTTTATTTCTTTGTTGATTTCTTTTTCCAAGATTTGTTGTTCTTTCTGCAAGCTTTCTATTTCTTCTTTAGCCATCTTAATTATGTCTTGGTCGGATTCACAGGCTAACAATTTTTCAGTTTCAGATATTTTTCTGTTAATTTCTTTCAATTGTTCAGATTTTCTTATCAGGTCTTTCAGTTGACTATATTCTCTAGAGGTTTGTTTTAGTTTTGCCTGGTTGTTATAGATTTGAGGATCTTGTAACTGGTTTTCCAGATTCTCCAGTTGTTTTTTTAGTCCATTAGATTGGTTTTCCATAGAATCATTAAAACATTGAAACAACTTGTTCTCATGTTTTTATGTTTTTTTCCCCGGGACTAACTTTTTTCCCTTGGGATTAACCTTTTCTCCCTTGCTTTTTTTGCCCTGTTTCAGTATTTTTGACTTTTCAACTATTTTTTGATATCTTTCCAATCTTCCGGCTGTATCAATAAATTTTTGTTTCCCGGTATAAAGCGGATGGCAATTTGAACAAATCTCCACGTTCGCGTTTTCGACGGTTGAGCCGATAGTAAATTTCGCGCCGCAGGCGCATTTTATTTTCGCTTTTGGATAATATTTTGGGTGAATATCCTTTTTCATAGGAGTTATTTTAACATAAATAAAATATTTGACAAGTATTTTGCTTTTTTCTATGATTATGTTATACTAAGATTGGTTTGATTCCCCGTAGGAGGTTTAATTTTTTCTTTTAGCGGCGGGGCGATAACTTAATTTGATTGAATAAACTTATGGCAACAGATAAACAAAAAATCTCCGTTTCTAATGAGGTGAAGATTCCATCTACTTTGGATATGGCTAAAGCCGGCCTTCATTTAGGGCATAAAACAACAAGACATTCTCCCCAAATGGACCCATATATTTACGGCGCTAAAAATACAATTCATATTATTGATTTAGAGAAAACGTCTGAAAAACTTCGGGGAGCTCTTAATTTTATCGCTAGCTCTGTCAGTCAGGGGGCTAACATCTTATTTGTTGGCACCAAACCGGCGGCTAAAGATATTGTTAAAAAGTATGCTGAAAAATTAGATATTCCTTATGTTACTGAACGTTGGTTGGGAGGTATCTTGACTAATTTTTCCACCATCTCGGGCTTAATTGAAAAGTTCAATAAAATGCAAAAAGAGAAAGATGAGGGAGAATGGGAAAAATATACTAAAAAAGAGCGGCATGAATTTTTAAAAAAATTGGATAAACTGCAAACCTTAGTCGGCGGAATAAAAAATCTTAAAAGGAAACCGGATATAATTTATATAATTGACATTGTTAAAGAAAAAACGGGCGTTAGAGAAGCGAGAAGGTCTAAAATACCAACCGTAGCTGTGGTTGACACCAACGCCAATCCAGAACTTATCGATTGGCCAATCCCGGCCAACGACGACGCGATTAAGTCAATTGAATTAATTACCAGCTTGGTTGCCGAGGCTGTAGAGCGGGGAAGAGAAAAAACAAAAAAAACGCAAGAGCACTAGAACATAAAAAGATCAGTTAAGGTCTAAGGGTTAAGGCAAAGATAAGGCCCTAAACCCTTTCCCCAGATTCCGTTAGAAATTAATAATTGTTCCCGCGATGAATCTAAGCCGGTTTTTAGCCTCAATTCCTATTGTTAGCTGTCCCAACGTTTTAATGATTTAATGTTTTAATATGGATGCAAAAATTATAAAACAATTAAGAGAAATAAGTGGAGCAGGATTTTCAGATTGTCAAAAAGCTTTTCGGCAGGCCAAGGGCGACTTGGATGAGGCTCTGGAGATATTAAGAAAAGAAGGCCGAAAGATTGCCCAGAATAAGGAGATTAAACCAACCAACGAAGGCGTTATCGGGTCATATATTCATTCTAATAATAAGATTGGAGTTTTAGTTGAAGTAGTTTGTCAGACTGATTTTGTGGCCAGAAACGAAGAATTTAGACAACTGGCCCATGATTTGGCTATGCAAATTGCCGCCGCTAATCCAGCCTGGGTTAGCCCGGAACAAATTCCCGAACAAGTGATTAGAAAAGAAAAAGAGATTTATAGCCAGGGGATAGACTCTAAAAAATCCGGTCAAATAAAAGAAAAGATAATTAACGGAAAATTGGAGAAATTTTATCAGGAGGTTTGTTTATTAAATCAGCCCTTTATCAAAGATGATAAAGTGAGCGTTAAAGAATTGATTCAAAATGAGATAGCCAAGTTGGGGGAAAACATTCAGGTTAAAAGATTTATTAGATTTGCGTTGTGAAATTAGGTCTTTTAGTTTTCCCGTTTTTGCTAATTTGTTAAATTGCTTATCCGCTAAATGATTACTGTTTACGTTCAATTAGCTTCTTGGGATAGCACGCCAGTTCAACTGTCGCAAATGAGGGGGGGCGAAATGATTGTCAAAGATCAATTTCAAATTGGGGATTCGGTAATTATTAAGACTGAATTAGGCACGGATTTAGGCAAAATAATAAAGATTGAAGAAAAGGGCGAAAAGGTTGAAGAGACGGAAATCTCGCCCTCCGAAGTCCCGAGTAAGACAGAGGAAGCTAATTTTATTTTAAGAAAGGCCTATCCTGACGATATAGAGAAATGGAAGCAAAGAAATCAGAATAAGGAACAAGCAATAAAGAAGTGCGAAGTTTTGGTAAAAAAGGGAAAGTTGCCAATGAAAATTGTTGACGTTCTTTTTGCTTTTGACGGGGGGAAAATAACTTTTGCTTTTATAGCTCTAAACAGGGTAGACTTTCGCGGTTTAGTTAAGGATTTGGTTCAGGAATTTCATAAATCGGTTAGAATGTACCAGATTGGGGTCCGGCAAGAAGCAGGCTGGGCTGGGGGTATTGGTCCCTGCGGTAGAGGTCTTTGCTGCAGCAGTTTTTTAGGTAAATTAGGTAATGTCAGCGTAGATATGATGTTGGACCAGCAGCTTTTTCAGCGCGGTTCAGAACGATTAACCGGTATTTGCGGACGGCTCAAGTGTTGTTTGTCTTATGAGGAAGAAATGTACAAAGAGCTGATAAAAAAATTGCCGCCAATAGGCAGTAAGGTTAAAACCAAAAAGGGCAAAGGGAAGGTGGTTGATTGGCACATTTTAAAACAAACCATCGTTATTGAAGAGACAGGACAAGGAGAAGAAAAAGGAACCAGAGCGGAGGTTCCTTTGGCTGAAGTTAAATTATTGGGACATTAAGACAACTCTCTTAACTGGATAAATCTTTTTATTTTTTAATTTATCATAAAAAATGAAAATAAAAATAGCCGTCTTGTTAATCATCCTTTTAATGGCGGTTGTTTTAGCCGGCTGCGTTAAAAGCGATGAACAAGAAAAAATTATTCCTATGGAAATTATAAGTTCTAAAAAAGCGGTTTTAATCATCGCCTTTGAGGGGTTTCAAGATTTTGAATATGACGAGACAAGACGGATTTTGGAGAGTTCTGGCGTCGAGGTAACCGTCGCCAGCTCGAAAAAGGGGTCGGCGGTTGGTAAACTCGGCCAACAGGTGGAAGTTGATTTAACCCTTGATCAAGTTAAACCGGATGATTTTGACGCCATTGTTTTCATTGGCGGACCCGGGGCTTCAGAATATGAAAGTGACCCGTTGGCCCATAAATTAGCTCAGTTGGCCATGGAGCAGAATAAGGTTTTGGGCGCGATTTGCCTTGCCCCGACGATTTTAGCAAAAGCTGGCGTTTTAGAAAACAAAAGGGCGACGGTTTGGTCTGACCCTTTAGCTCAGGAGATGATTGAAATTCTAAAGAGTCAGGGAGCTGATTATACGGACGAGGCGGTGGTAATTGACGGGAAATTAATTACCGCCAATGGACCTTCGGCGGCTAAAGAATTCGGGCAAAAAATTGTTGAGGCCTTGAATAAGTAATTAGAGTAAACCGGGCGGGTCTCATGCCAAAACAGAGCTTAATATGGGGCGAGAGGAGATAATACTTAATTATTTAATTTTTGATTTCTATGTTTATAAAAATTGCTATTAACGGTTTTGGAAGGATCGGGCGGCCGAGTTTCCGATTAGCTCTCAAGTCCAAAAAATTGAAGATTGTGGCCATCAATGATTTGACTGACACTGAAACTTTGGCTCATCTTTTGAAATACGACTCTATTTATGGTCGGTTTGACGGTAAAGTTGGCTATGATGAAAATCATCTGATTGTGAATAATAAAAAATATCCCGTCTATTCTGAAAAAGAGCCGGGGAAATTGCCCTGGAAAGACTTAGGTATAGACATTGTTTTGGAAAGCACGGGCAGATTTGTTACTAAAGAATTAGCCGGAGAGCATTTGAAAGCTGGGGCGAGAAGAGTCATTCTCTCGGCTCCGCCAAAAGATCCGGATATACCGACCTATGTCTTGGGAGTTAATCAGAAAAAATTTGACCCCAAGAAGGACTTGATTATTTCCAACGGTTCTTGCACAACTAATTGTTTAGCCCCTTTAATTAAGGCTTTGAACGACGAATACGGAGTTGAGTATAGCTCAATGACCACTGTTCATGCTTACACCAATGACCAGAGGTTGCTTGATTTATCTCATTCGGATTTGCGTCGGTCTCGGGCTGCGGCTCAAAATATCATTCCGACAACCACCGGAGCGACCAAATCGGTTATTGCCGCCATTCCTGAATTAAAAGGTAGACTTGAAGGCATCGCCATACGCGTTCCTGTGCCAGTTGTTTCTATGATTGATTTGGTTTGTTTAGTGAAAAAATCAACCACGGTAAAACAAGTCAATAATAAATTTAAACAAATGGCTAATGGCCAATTAAAAGGTATTTTGGGCGTAATTGATCAGCCATTGGTTTCTTCTGATTTTATTGGCGATTCTCATTCGACTATTGTTGACCTCAGTTTGACCGGAGTTTGCGGGGGAAATCTTATTAAAGTGGTTGCTTGGTATGACAACGAATATGGCTACGCTTGTCGGTTTGTTGAGATGGCTGAATATATAGGGAGCAAATAAAGTATGATTATCTCCGACATCAAGAAGAAAATTGTTGATTTTGTCAGGAAGGTTTTTAATTTGCCTTCCGATTTTGATTTTGAGATAGAGATTCCTCCGGAACCAAAAATGGGCGATTTAAGCATTTCTTGTTTTAAAATAGCCAAGTATTTGGGACGGCCGTCTGCTGGTCCGGGCGGAGTTAACAAAATAGCGGCCCAAATAAAAAGTTATTGGAGCCCGGAGTTGAAACAGATTGCGGAGAAAGCGGAAAATGTCGGACCTTATCTTAATTTCTTTCTTAATAAACAAGCTTGGTTTAAGACAGTTTGTCGGGAGATTTTAAAGGAAAAAGATAAATTTGGTAATGTTAATTTTGGCAAAGGGAGGAAGGTTTTAATTGAATATTCGGCTCCCAACACGAATAAACCTCAACATTTAGGCCATCTGCGAAACGATTTTTTAGGAAGGGCATTGTCAAATTTGTTTTCCGCTGCCGGGTTTAAAGTGACCAGGATTAATTTAATTAACGACAGGGGGATACATATTTGTAAGTCAATGTTGGCGTATCAAAAATGGGGCGAAGAAAAAACTCCGGAGACGGAGAATACAAAAGGAGACCATTTCGTGGGTAAGTATTATGTTTTGTTTGAACAAAAGGCGAAAAAGAACCCCGGGCTTTTGGATAAAGCGCAGAAATTAGTTGAAAAATGGGAGGAGGGGGATGCGCAGACTATTGCCTTATGGCAAAAAATGAATAAGTGGGCTATAGATGGGATAAATCAAACTTATAAGAAAATAGGTGTTGATTTTGATTATACTTATTATGAAAGCGATATTTATAATTCAGGAAAAAAAATTATTTTAAAGGCCTTAAAAAAGGGGTTATGTTATAAGAGGGAAGACGGGGCTATTGAAATTGATTTGGCTAAAGACGGTTTGGATAAAAAAGTGTTGCTTAGAGCCAATGGTACCGGCGTTTACATCACTCAGGATATCGGTTTGGCTAAACTGAAACACAAGCAGTTTAAGCCGAATAAGTCAATTTATGTCGTCGCTTCGGAACAAGATTACTATTTCAGAGCCTTGTTTAAAATTTTAGAAAGCTTTGGTTTTGATTGGGTTAGAAATTGTCATCATCTTAGTTATGGGATGGTTTTCTTGCCCGAGGGGAAGATGAAATCAAGAGAGGGTAAGGTTATCGACGCCGATGACATTATCTCCGAGATGGAACAGTTGGCTAAAGGCGAGATTTTGAAAAGAACTCCGAACCTCAGCCCGATTGAAATTTCCAAAAGGGCTGAGGTCATTGCTTTGGCCGCTTTGAAATTCTTTTTCCTTAAATTTACTCCGGGGCAAGACGTTCATTTTGACCCTCAGGCGTCGCTTTCCTTTGAAGGGGACACTGGTCCGTATATTCAATATACTTATGCTAGAATTCAGTCCATTTTTAAAAAGAGCGGTTTAACCGGCGGACTTTCCGACAAGGTGAACTATAAAGTTTTGGGGAATGAGGAAGAGATTAAACTCTTAAAGTTATTGTTTATTTACCCCGATATTCTACGACGCTCAGTCAATCTAGAAAAAAATATATACAATCCTACGTATTTGTGCCAATATTTATTGAAGATAGCCCAGACGTTTAATGAATTTTATCACCGGCACCCGGTTTTAAAAGCGGAATCCGACCTAAAGAACGCCCGCTTGGTTTTAATCTCCAGCGTGGCTGAAGTTATTAAAAAAGGATTGAGTTTGCTCGGTATTGACGTCCTGATAGAGATGTAGCGATTTACTTTTTTAATGCTAATAAATGTGTTATAATACAAAGATTGGAGGTTAAAGATAGACGGGTGTTTATAAGACAAATGAGTTTTGATTATCTAATTGTTTAAATTCGCGAGGGGGCGGAGATTCAATAATATTATTATATGTCTAACGAGAAACCGAAAATTTTACTTGCTGAGGACGACCAGTTTATTTGTCGGGCTTATAAAGATGGATTAAGTCAGGCTGGTTTTGAGGTGATTGTCGCCAGCAATGGGGGGGAAGCTGTTGAAAAAATAAAATCGGAAAAACCCGACTTACTCCTGCTCGACTTGATTATGCCTCTTAAAAGCGGTTTTGAAGTTATGGAAGAAATAAAACAAAACAAGATATCAGACCTGCCCATTATGGTTCTTTCTAATTTAAGCCAAGAGTCAGATATTAAAAAAAGCGAAGAGCTTGGGGCGGTGGATTATATCGTCAAATCCAACGCCACAATGAGAGACGTGATTGAAAAAATAAAAGATATTTTAAATAAATAATAATCCGAATCTACAGATAAATATGCGGATGCGACGAATTACTGATGAGACTATTATTCGTGGCGTCCGCATGGATTTGTAGACTACTTTTACTAAACAAGGCGTTTATGAAATTTTATAATGTTTTAGGAATACCAATAAGCACGGCTGACGTCGTCGGGTTGGCGATAAGTATAGCGGCGGCTATTATCGCTTTAATTGCTTTTTATTATCTTTATCGCGCCGCAAAGATTATGGCTGGCGGCGTTTTGGAAAGAGCGTTCTCAAGAATAGCCACCTGTGTGGTGATGATGATTTATACAGTTGGCTTTTTGTGGTTTTCTTTCAGCGTTTTTGATTTAAGAGAAGATATTTGGGTGGCGGTTATTGGTCCAAGTTTATGGCTTTTAGGAAACCTTTTTTTGCTTTTAGGATGCAAAGAGATAGCTAAACTGACCAAAAAAGAGTAGAGAGAGGGTTTAAACGATTTAGCGACCATGCAAATAGCAGTTAAAAAACTAAAAGAACTTTTGGTTCAGCCCGGTCATATCAGCGAGGACGATTTTGAGTCAAATGTTAAAAAAGCCGAGAAGCAAGGGAAAAATTTGGCTGACGTTTTAATAGAAGGGGATATCATTAAAGATGACCAATTGGGGAGATTAATTGCCGAAGACGCGGGTTGGCGTTATGTTAATCTTAAACAAGAGAAAATAGACGAGGAAACGCTTAATTTAATTCCCGAGTTAGTCTCTGAATCCAAAGGCGTAATTGCCTTTGCCAGGTCTAAAGAGGGGATAAAAGTCGGAATGAGGAATCCGGACGATTTGGAGATACAGCATTTTATAGAGAAACGGACCGGGGAGAAAATTTTCCCTTATTTCATCACCAAATTAGATTTACGCGAGGCTCTTTTCAGTTATCAACCCTCTTTAAGGCAGGAATTTGATAAAATTTTAAAGCAATTCAAAAATAGAACTCTAAGCGGAACCCAAAGAGACGAAATTATGGTAAAAATGGTTGATACCATTTTGATGTACGGTTATCAAAATAAGGCGTCGGATATTCATGTTGAGCCGTATATCAACAAGATTGTGGTCCGTTTTAGAATAGATGGCGTCATGCACGATGTTTTATCTTTGCCAAAAGATTTATTGGATTCTGTTATCACCAGAATTAAAATTTTATCCAGAATGAGAACCGATGAGCATCGGGCAGCTCAGGACGGCAAATTTCGTTTTAACGTTAAAGACGGACTGGTTGACGTCAGGGTTTCAATAATCCCGGTGGTTGAAGGGGAGAATGTGGTAATGCGGCTTTTGTCAGTTAAAAGCCGGCAGTTTAGTTTGACAGATTTAGGTTTATTATCTTCTGATTTAGAAAAGATTAAAGGGGCTGTTGGGCGTCCTCATGGAATGATTTTAGTTACTGGTCCGACCGGCAGCGGGAAGACGACCACCCTTTACGCTGTTTTAAAGATTTTAAATACTCGCGACGTTCATATCTCAACCATTGAAGACCCGGTTGAGTATGATATAGAGGGAGTAAGCCAGATTCAAGTTAATCCCAGAACCAATCTGACTTTTGCCAAAGGGTTGAGAGCCATTGTTCGTCAGGACCCGGATATTATTATGGTCGGAGAAATCAGAGACAAAGAAACAGCCGGTATCGCCGTCAATTCGGCTTTGACCGGACATTTAGTTTTATCGACTCTTCATACCAACGATGCGGCGACAACCTTGCCGAGATTATTAGATATGGGGGTTCAGCCGTTTTTGGTCGCTTCGACCGTTAATGTCGCCATTGCTCAGAGGTTAGTCAGAAAAATTTGTCCGAAGTGTCGGTACTCTTGTAAACTAACTAATGAGGAAAAAGCAGTTATTCAAAAAGAGCCGCGTTTAATAGAGATTTTAAAAGCTAATGGGCAGACGGATTTAAATAAAATTATTCTTTATCGGGGTTTTGGTTGCAAAGTTTGCGCTCGCACGGGCTATGTCGGTCGGATTGGGGTTTTTGAGGTTTTAGAAATGAGTGAAGATATTAGGAGTTTGATCATTGGACGTTCTTCAAGCGAACAGTTGATGAAAGTGGCGATTAAGAATGGGATGACAACGATGTTAGAGGATGGGATAGAAAAAGTTTTTAATGGAATCACCACCTTGGAAGAGGTGCTAAGAGTAACTAGAGAATAGTAAATATGTCTGAACAAATCGAACAAAAAAAGGGGGTTTTGGAGAAAGAAATTGCCATTGGCGGCGTAACCCTAACCCAAAAAGCGCTTTTGGCTAGGCATTTAGCCGTGATGTTAAAATCCGGTTTGACTATTACCGAGGCCTTGAATCTTGTCGAGACTTCGGCCACAGGAAAACTTAAAGGAGTATTGAGAAGTGTTTTAAAATCAGTCAGGGCCGGGCGTTCGCTCTCTTCTTCGTTGGGCGATTATCAGAGATTTTTTTCCGGTTTGTTTATTAATGCTACTTTAGCCGGGGAATCTTCCGGGACATTAGAGGAAAATTTGGAGAATATCGCCAAACAATTAGAAAAAGAAAGAGAGCTGATTTCAAAGATAAAAGGAGCGATGCTTTATCCAATTGTCGTTTTAGTGGCGGCTTTTGTTTTGGCGATAATTCTTTCTTTCGTTATTTTACCCAAGATCACCCCTTTATTTGAGGGACTAAAAGCGGATTTGCCGGTGACAACCCGGGTTTTAATTTGGTTTTCTCATTTTATCGAAGATCATGGATTAATTTTGTTTATCTTGCTTATTGCCGTGATTATTCTGACGGTTTGGCTGGTCAGACAAAGGTGGGTTCGACCGGTCACTCACTGGCTTTTTTTAAAACTCCCGATTATTAAGAAACTCGTTATTCATACCAATTTGGCTCGTTTTTCCAGAACTTTAGGCACTTTAATAAAAAGCGGACTCAATCTTGACGAGGCAGTAAATATTACCGCCCAAACAATGAGTAATTATTACTATGGGAAGGCCCTGTCTCAGTCCGGCCAGCGGATTAGCAAAGGGATTAAACTTTCGGATAATTTGATTTATTTCAAAGATATATTTCCCGCTTTAGTGGTTAAGATGATTAAGGTTGGAGAAGGATCGGGACGTTTAGAGGAGGTCCTGTTTTATTTAGCCGATTTTTATGAGTCTGAGGTTGATACTTTGACCAAGACTTTATCAACGGCCATTGAACCGGTTTTGTTGATTTTTATCGGTTTAGTGGTCGGTTTCTTGGCTTTATCAATTATCACTCCCATTTACAATATTACCGGGAACATCGGAGGATAATATCGCTCCACCTTTTGTTTATGTCAAAAATAAGACAATCTTTCACTTTAATTGAACTTCTTATTGTTATCGCCATTATCGTTATTCTAACGACGGCCGCGATACCGATTTACGGCAATTTACAGGTTGAGAGCCAGCTTAATGAGAGTTCGGCGCAAATTATTCAAATTTTAAGAACAGCTCGAGGACGCAGCGTTGCCGGACTAAACGATGCGACTCACGGCGTTTATTTTGAAATAAACTCCGGTAATGACAAATACATTTTATATCAAGGACCCTCTTATACTGAGAGAGAGAGCAACTATGACAGAGAGACAACTTTAGACGATTCTCTCCATATATCAACGACATTAGTTGATAATGATGTTAATTTTTCCAAAGGGTTTGGACTGCCTTTGGGAGCGGGTCTGCCCAATGCCGGCGCGATTATCTTAACTCATGAAACGAGCGGTAACAGAACAATTAGTATAAATAGCCTGGGGATAATAAAGGAAAGTCATTGAGAGACAACATTAAAATGAATTGAAAAATGAGTATATCTTATTCATTCAAAAGTCTTTCTCGCCATAGCCAGAGTACCCTTGAACTCGTCATTGCTATGGCTATTTTTTCTTTGATTAGCGCTGTAATGATTTCTCTGGCTTTAGGAGGTTTTAACGCTTTGGGGCAGGGAGGGGAACAAACTCAGGCCGAGGCGTTGGCTCAGGAAGGTGTTGAGGCCGTTCGGTCGATTCGGGGCAGAGGTTGGAATGAATTTATTTATAATCAGAGCGGAGTGGAGATAAATGAGGGAAAGTGGATTTTCTCCGGCGAAGGAACCGCGGAAAAAATAGATCAATATACCCGAACAATTACTTTTGAAAATGTTTGCCGGAACATTTTAGACGAGATTACCGCTTGCCCCGGGCTTTATTCTGACCTACACAGCAAAAAAGTGACTGTCACAGTCACCTGGGAAGTTAGGCCGGGAATAATTAATTCCGTTCAGAAGATAACTTATTTAACTAATTGGGACTCGCAAGAGTGGATTCAAACTAATTGGGTGGGCGGTCCAGGACAGGACATCTGGTCGGATCAAACCAAATATAATTCTGATGACAATAATATTGACTATAGCGTGATGGGAGAAATCCGATTAGCTAAAGCCAGAGATGGTTCTTGGATTTTAGCCGGAGGAGAACAGTTTAGAGACATTACAGATGTTGATTTTAATGCCGGGGAAGAGTTTAATAACACCGTTGTCGTTGGGACAGGAGAAGACGCCGGTGTTTTTTTAGAGCAGGATACCCTTTGGACAGAGCATAACGACAGCCAGAGTGCCACGACAAACGAAATAACCGATATAACTTATTTAAGTGCTGATGATATTTGGGCTTCGGCTGGCGGCGGAGAGATACTCCATTATAATGGAAGCAATTGGACTGAATTTACTGATTTGGGCAGCGACGATATAAACGGTCTTGAGATGATTTCAGCCAACGATGGTTGGGCTGTGGGCGAAAGCGCCAAAATATACCGTTACAATGGATTTAATTGGACCCAATTATACAATTTTAGCAATGATTTATTTGGTATTGATATGGTTTATTCTGACAATGGCTGGGCTGTGGGAGACAGCGGGAAAATATATAAATATAATGGTGTTAATTGGAGTCAGTTTGCCGATACTGGAGGAGAAATATGGAGAGCCGTGGCTATGATAACGGCCAATGACGGCTGGGCCGTCGGCGATAAAGGAAATATCGCCCAATATAATGGGACGTTTTGGGTGGAACTTGACGAAATTAGCTCTCAGGATTTGAATGATATTGATATGGTCTTCCCCAATGACGGTTGGATCGTCGGCGATAGCGGGAAATTTTTTCATTATAACGGCTGGATGTGGTCTGAGTTTGCCGACCTCGGCAGCAATGACATAAACGTTGTTCAGATGTTGTCTTCCAATGATGGTTGGGCCGCCGGCGAAAGCGGGAAAATATATCACTATAACGGAACGTCTTGGAGTGAATTTGTCGACAACGGAGGGATGGACTGGCGGGCAATTTGTTTCTCTTCCGTCGATAGTGGTTGGGTAATGGGTGACGACGGAAGAATTTACCAATATGGCGATTTTTATCCTGAATCGGGCGTGTTCTTCTCGCGGATTTTCAACAGCGAGGAGATAAATACCCGTTGGGAGATGATTTACTGGACGGAAGTTTTGCCGGCAGGTTCAGACTTAACTATCGCTACCAGAACAGGCAATACGCCGATTCCGGATGGCAGTTGGTCGTCATTCAGCGGCGAGCTGACCGACCCGGAATCGTCCTATATTTCTTCTCCCAGTCGTCAGTATTTGCAGTATCGCGCGACTTTAACAAAAGGGGATTCTGGTCTTGAGACGCCGGAGCTGGCTGATGTTACTATTGTTTACAATACGCCGACTGATAAAAATTTAAACGGAATTGACGTTGTCTCTTCGTCCGATATTTGGGCCGTAGGCAATAGTGGCGAAATTTTGCACTACGACGGTAATGATTGGAGCGAATTTATTGATTTGGGCGAACAAGATTTATATGCCGTTGAAATGACGGCGGCCGATGACGGTTGGGCGGGCGGGGAAAGCGGGAAATTTTTTCATTATAACGGCTCGGCTTGGTCTGAATTTGTTGATTTGGGATGGCGAGATATAAATGTTATTTATATGTTGTCTTCTGACAATGGCTGGGCCGCCGGGGAAAGCGGCAAAATTTATCATTATAACGGGGTTGATTGGACAGAATTTGCTGATACGGGGGAGATGAACTGGAGAGGATTAGATGTGGTTTCAGATAGCGACGGCTGGTTAGTCGGTAATGATGGTAAAATATATCACTATAACGGAACTGATTGGAATCAATTTGTTGATACCGGAAGTCAGGTTTGGAATTCTGTTTTTATGTTAGAGGCCGGCGACGGCTGGTTAGTCGGCGACAGCGGGAGAATATATCGTTATAATGGGACTAACTGGACTCAATTCATTGATACCGGGAGTACTAATTGGCGAAGCGTTTATTTTATCACGGCCGACGATGGCTGGGCAATGGGCAGCAGCGGAGAAATATACAGATGGCTTGACGGGGGTTGGGCTGATTTTTCATCTCCGACAAACAGAAATCTTAATTCAGTAGGGATGATTTCTGAAATCGACGGTTGGACGGTCGGCAATAACGGGACGATAATTCACTTCACCAGAGAAGCGTTATTTGTTCAAAACGGCTATCTGATTTCTTCAGCCTTTAATATGGGCGACATTTCTCCTGTCCAAATTATAGATTGGGGTGAAAATATACCTGCTTGTTCTTTATCTTGTCAAATCAAGTTGCAAATAAGGGTTGCTCCCGACTCAGGGGGGTCGCCCAGTCCTTGGACAAACTGGTTTGGAGTAGATGGCCCGGGGTCTTATTTTACCAACGCCGACGGATCGCTAATTTCTTCAGATTTGAACGACAATCAATGGCTTCAGTATCGAGTTGAGTTGATTGGCGACGGTTTAGACACGCCGATATTGGAGGAAGTCAGAATAAATTATAAATAATCTAATCTTTCAATTGTCAATGGTTAAGATTCAATCAAGTAAATCAAAAGTTGGGTTTACGCTTATTGAAACATTAGTTTATCTTACTATTATTTCCATACTGGTGGTTGCTTTTGTCGGTTTTAGCATCTCTATTTCCAAAACGCGAAACAAGGCTTATGTTATTCAAGAGGTTCAAGCGAATGCCCGGACCGCCTTAGATTTGATAAGTCGGGAGATACGGGCCGCGACCGGCGTTAATATCGAATCCTCTACTTTTGACAGCGACCCGGGGGTTTTGTCTCTGATTATGGCTAATAGCGAGGAAAATCCAACGATTATTGATTTAGATTCTGATGACGGTTTTTTGCAGATTAGACGAGGAACAGACGACCCGGTAGTTATAACCAACAATAAAGTTAAGGTTGTTAATTTAGTTTTTACTAATCTTACTCCTTTAGCGGCTAACCGAGAGAATATCAGAATTGAGATGACGGTTAGGTATAATGACGATTCCGGAGGGGCGGGGTACGGATATTCATATAATTTGCGAACGGCGGTGAGCTTGAGGCAGTAACGTAATTTAAAATTAAGATTTAAAATTTGGATGCGAATTAAAGAAATTACAAATCATAAATCACAAATCACAAATTCTCAGTCCGCTGTTGCGGCGTTGATGACTGTTATTATTGTCGGAGCGGCGGTTTTGATTATGGCTTATAGCGCCTCAATATTGGGGTTGGGCGAGTTAGATTTAGGTTATACTTCTCAAAAAGGAATGGAAACTTTATCAACAGCTGATGGATGCCTGGAAGAGGTTTTGCGTCAGATTCGTCTTAAGACTGATTATGGAGTCGGGCAAGGAGAAATAAACTTAACACTTGATAACAGTTCGTGTATAATACAAGTATCGGATTTAGGAGGCGGCCAAAGAAGGATTAATCTTGTTGGGTCGGTAAACAACGAGTATTATAAGAGGATACAAGCGGACTTGACCTTGACGGATAATGTTATTAGTTTAGATAACTGGGAGGAGGAGTAAGGGTGACCTTTCTCCCGGCAACGGGGAGATACTTGCCGGGATTGGGATAATTAAACGATTAAGATGATGTGTTTCTAATTTAGGAAGCGCATTATTACTGAGCGAAAAATGCAAGAAAAACAAAAAATCCAACAAAATAATTTGATAATAAATTTAGGCCGACGAGCTAAAGTATCCTGGTTGACCATAGTTTCCTCTTTAATCGTCTTATTGTTTTATATTCCGACTGGGATTGTTTTCCCCTGGCAAACAGTCTTTTATTCTCTGATAGCTATGGTTGGACTGAACTTATTTTTCAGCTGTTTTGTTAAAAGGGGCAAGTTGCTTAAACTGGCGGTTTGGTTATGGCCAGTCGGCGAAGTTTGTTTAATCACTTTGATTGTTTATTATACGGGAGGATTTTCCAGTATTTTTAGTTTTCTGTATCTTATTCCGATTACTACTTTGGCTATATTATTTTCTCTAAATGCCGGTATGGGGATAGCTATTTTTTCCAGCGTTGCTTATCTAGGTTTAACGCTTTTGGAGGTCTATGAGTTTATTCCCCATATTTCTAAGATTGGGGCCCAGGTCTTAGAATGGCAGGATAATGTTTATATTGCTTTTTCCGTTCTTTTGAATCGGATACTCATTTTTTTTGGGGTGGCGTTTTTAAGCGGGGTTTTGTCAGTCAAACAAAAAAAAGCCGAGGAAATGAAAGATGAGTTTATTTCTATTACCTCTCATCAACTTCGGACCCCGATAACTTCTATTCGTTTATTTACTGAAATGCTTCGCAATGAGAAAATAGGCAGTTTAAGTGATAAATACGGAGAATATCTGGATAATATTTATTATTCGGCTAAACGGGTAACTCAATTGGTTGACGATTTTCTTAATGTTTCTCGCCTTGAAACAGGCAAATTGGAGGTTAGGTTGCAATTGGTTCAATTTGAAAATCTTATTCAGAACGTTATTAATGAAGTCAGTCCTTTGGCTGGGATTAGAAAATGTTGTTTAGTTTTTCAAAGACCTGAGACTAAATTGTCTAAAATTTTGATTGACTCGGATTTAATCCGACAGGTCCTCCATAATTTATTGACTAACGCCATTCGATACTCGCCGGAAAGGGAGTGCGATATTTTAGTTAAATTGGAGCAAAAGAATAATGAAGAATATTTAATTAGCGTTAGAGATAGCGGTATTGGCATACCGGAAAAAGCAAAGCCGAGTATTTTTGAAAAATTTTTCCGAGCGGATAATGCTAAAAAAATAGAAACTGAAGGAGCAGGACTTGGTCTTTATATTGCCAAGATGATTATGAAAGTCTTAAATGGAAAGATTTGGTTTGAATCAGAAGAAAATAAAGGGTCGACATTTTATGTCAGCCTGCCAATGACTGGTGAAGAAAAATAAATTTTGATATTTTCATCTTATTCTTTCCGCTAGAGGCGGGTTAGTTTTTAACTGATATTTCAGCGCTAATGTTTTATTATGTTGAATTTATTCCAAAAAAAATCCATTGGTTTGGATATTGCCGACCACACCATTGAGGCGGTGGAATTAGTAAGTAAGGCCGGAAAAACAAAGATTTTGAATGTTGGCAGAATTAAGTTAGAGCCTGGTATTGTTGAGAGAGGGAGAATTAAAAACCAAGAAAAACTAACTGAAGCAGTGAGACAAACTTTTTTAAAAGCCGAGCCTAAACGAATTATAGCCAAGAGGCTCGTCTTTGGACTACCCGAGAGCCAGGTTTATACGCATGTTTTTGATTTAATTATCAAAGATAAAAGCGTGGCTGAGACTCTGACTAGTATTAGAGACAAGTTGATTTTAAAAGAAGTGCAAGAGAGCATTCCACTGAAAAAAGAAGACATCCTATTTAATTATAAGATATTAAAGGCCGTAGTTTTAGATCAAAGAAGAATTAAGGTGGAAATTTTGGCCGTAGCGGTCAGTCGTGAAGCGGTTTCAGAATGGCAAAAGTTTTTTCAAGATTTGAAAATAGAGATAGAGTTTTTTGATATTGAAACCCTGGCTGTGTTTAGGGGATTATTTGTTAAACCTCCGAAAGAGCCGATCTGTATTATTGATATGGGCGCGGTTACCACGACTGTGGCTATTTTTGATAGGAATGATTTGCGTTATTCTTATTCAATTAATTTAGCCGGTAATTTATTAACTCAGAAAATTGCTGAGGAATTAAAGGTTAAACAGGAACAAGCGGAAGAACTAAAAATAGAGAATGGTTTATTGCCTCCGACCGCTTCCGGGACAAAAGCAGTGGGAAACATTTTGACAAAGGTATTAGAGCCGGTGGTAGAAGAAATAATCCGATTATTTAGATATTTTGAAAACAAGGCGAATAAAAAGGTCAGCGAAATTATTTTAGTTGGTGGGTCCAGTCGGTTAAGGGGTTTGCTTGAGTATTTTAGGGGTAAAGTTGATTTACCGGTCCGGCTTGGAGAGTCATCTTTAGATGTTGACGCGTTTAAAAAAGTAAAGCCGTTTTTATACATTGAAGCTATTGGATTGGCTTTACGCGATTTAAACAAGAGGAAGTGGGATAAGGATCATCCGGTTATAAAACTGGTGGAAAAATCGGGAAGTTTAAGGAGCGAGGAGTCGGAAATCGCAAAGGTAGAAACTCCGATGACGGAGGAGGGGAGCGGGGAGAAGGAAAATTTAAAAACGTATCGACCAGAAGAGGATGGTCTTAGAAAAAAGAAAATTCGTTTGCAAAAGGCGTTGTTGATTATTATCCTCATTTTAGGTATAGTCGGTTTTAGCTTAGCCCTCACTTATCGAAGGCACGAGAAGGAACAAAAAAAACGAGAGATAGAATCTATGGTCAGCCAATACAGCCAAATACAAATTTTTGATTTGAGAGTTCCGGTGGTTGTTAAGGCGGAAGAATATACCAGCGACAGAGTCAGGGGGCGGATAATTGAGAACACCATTAAGGGAGCCGGTGATTATAATGAAGCCCGGGCAAATTCAAAAATTTTAGCCGGGAAAGAACTGCAACCGGGAGAAGTTTTATGGGAAGAACCGATAAGTCCGGAACCGAAAGAACTTATCTTTCCCCTTATTATTAAGTGGCTTGTTTATTCGGAGGGGGACGCTAATAAGATACTCTTGGGAGAAGTGGACAAATTAAATAAAAATAACGTTGATTATGCTTTAAATAACATTATTAAGACCGATTTGGAACCTAGCGACGATAAAGACATGTATTTTCTTTTTGGTAAAGTAACGGTTTCTATCAATCAGTTAATTGAAATTAAAGAAGAAGAGGAGGCGGAGTCCGGAGGAGAAGTAGAAAAAAGACAAAAAGAGGAGGTAGAACAGGTGGAAGAGCAGGTTTTAGAAAAAGAAACGGGAGAATCAGAGAAAAAAGAATTAGTAACGATTCAAGACACGGAGGTTGGCTGGTTAAATATCAGGTCGGGACCGGGGACTAATTATTCTAAAATAGGCAGGGCTTATCCGGGAGAGAATTATCCACTCTTGCAAGAACAGGACGGATGGTATAAAATAGAGGTAGATAAAGAGACTCAGGGTTGGGTTTTTTCAGATTATGCTGTAAAAACCGCTGGTAATCAATAATAAAATAAATATATAATTTATTATGTTGAAAACAAAAAATAGAGGTTTTACCCTTATCGAGCTTTTAATCGTTATTGCCGTGATTGCTATTTTGGCAGCGGTGGTTTTTGTCGCTCTTGACCCCTTAACCAGATTTAAAGATGCCCGAGATTCACACCGCTGGGCTGATATAACGGAAATCTTGAACGCCATTAAAGTAGACCAGATTGACAATAACGGTTCTTATTTGACGGCAATTGCCAATATGGACGCCGGGAATGTCTATATGATTACCAACGGAGATGTGGCGGAGGGCTGTGACGACCAGAACGCAAGTTGTGATACCGCTGTTGAGGACGATACGAGTTGTGTTAATTTGGCCGGGTTGGTTACTGAGGGATATTTGGGCGATGTGGCAATCAGTCCGAATGGCGCTGGTACTTGGACGGCGGGTATGACTGGTTATACCCTTCAACGTTCAAGCACTGGTATTATTACAGTTAGAGCTTGCGAGTCTGAGAATACAACTGAAATTTGGGTAGCTAGATAAGGCGAGAAAAAAATAAAAAGTTTGTCTTGAATATCCGAATCACCCGGGTTTATTCGGAGATATTTGTGTCTTCAGAACATTTTATTTTTTATGAGATTACTGTCTAAGAGGAAAATTTTTATTCTTTCCCTGGGTGGGTCTTTAATTGTTCCCCAAGCAAAAATGGCCGTTAATTTTTTGAGAAGATTTAGAGTTTTAATTCTAAAGCTTTTAAATCAGGGCTATAAGATTGTTATTATCACTGGCGGAGGGGGAGTCTGCCGTCAGTATAATAAAGGGGCAAAAAAAATCGCCAAGGTCAAAAATGTAGATTTGGATTGGTTAGGTATTGCGGTGACCAAATTGAACGCCGAATTATTGAGGGTGATTTTTTCTAAATATGCTTATCCTCGAGTTATTTTTAACCCAAAAACAAAAGTTAAGACCAATAAGAAACTCATTATCGCTTCCGGGTGGAAACCGGGTTGCTCATCCGATAAAGATGCGGTCCTCTGGGCTAATAATTTAGGGGTGGGGACAATTGTCAATTTAACTGATATTAATTTTGTCTGCGATAAGGACCCGGCTAAATATCTCGATGCCAAACCCTTAAAACAAATTAATTGGAAAGATTTTTTTAGAATTATCGGCGCTAAATGGCAGCCAGGGAAATCCGCCCCCTTTGATATAACAGCAAGCAAATTGGCCCAGAGGCTTAAGTTAAAAGTGATTATTTTGAACGGGAGAAAAATAAAAAATTTGGAGAATTGTCTGAAAAACAGAAAATTTAAAGGAACTATTATTTGGGGATAAGATAGTTTGACTTCGTTAGATAACCCGCCCCCGGGGTTGACAAATTTATCAAGTTATTTATAATCTTATTTATAGCCGTAGACAGCAGGCGTTTTTAAAAGAACTTAATTTTCCGCTCTCGGCGGAAGAGCCTGCCAAGGCAAGCTTAGCAATCAATATTAAACGAAGTCTGCGGCGATTCGCAGTTTTTTATTAAAATGTTTTTGAGGATATTATGGCGAAAACAAAAGAACAAAAACGGGAAATCGTTAAGACGTTGGAGCAAGAGTTAAAGAAAGCGAAGAGTTTAATTTTCGTTGATTATTACGGCTTATCGGTGAAAGAGATTGATAAATTAAAGAAGATATTAAGGGAGAAAAAATGTCTGTATTTAACTGCTAAAAAGACGCTTTTAAAGTTGGCTTTGGTCAATGCCGGATTTAAGGTTGACTTAGATAAAATTAAAGGCGGGATTGGTTTGGCTTACGGTCCTAGCGAGGAAACCGAACTGAGTAAAATAGTAGAACAGTTTGTCAAAACTCATCAGCAATTAGCCATTCAAGGCGGCATTTTTAACGCCGAGTTTGTTGAAGCGGATATAGTTAGGGCATTGGCGACATTACCGGGCAGACGAGAATTAACAGCTAAGATAGTCGGCGCTATTAAAGCACCTTTGAATAACTTAGTTTATGTTTTGAGCGGGAATATAAGGGGCTTACTATTCGTCCTGAGAGCAATTAGAAAACATTCAAAATTAACCTAATTAACCTGAAAAATATTATTATGACAAAAGAAGTTCAAAATAAAGACGAAAAACAAAAAGAAATAGAAGTCCCGGCTAAATTCAAGGATTTGATAGAAGAAATAGAAAAAATGAGCGTTATGGATTTGGCTGAATTAGTTGATGTTTTAGAACGGAGGTTTGGCGTTTCGGCTCAGGCGCCGGCGGCAGTAACAGCTGCGCCAGCAACTGAACAAGGGGGCGAGCCCAAAGAAGAACAGACTACTTTTAATGTTGAGATTACCAATGCCGGCGGAAATAAAATTTCGGTAATTAAAGCAATCAGAGAATTCACCCCAATCGGGCTTAAAGAAGCCAAAGACCTCGTTGACGCGGCGCCGAAAGTGGTTAAGGAGGGGGTGAATAAAGAGGAAGCGGAGAATATGAAAAAGAAATTAGAGGAAGCCGGAGCTACTGTAACTTTGAAATAAAATAAAAAGCCGGTTATTAAGGACCTAAAACCGGTGAGAAAATCCTCTTCTGAGTAGCTTCAAAGGGGCTGTTTTTGCTAAAGCCCCTTTTATTTTAGCAACCCTATTCTATCTGGATTTCAAATATTTTCGTGCCGGCCAAAAGCCAGGCTCTAGTTTCATTTTTGCTGATAATAAAGTCTTTCAGGTCTTCAAATTGGGGGCTTGTTATTTGTTTAACTAATTTACCCTGTTTAGTTAAGATAATCAGTCTTTTAGTTTGTCCGTCCAAAAGATAAAGATATGTTTTATCGGGGTCGGTAAATATTTTTGTTTTTTCCCGGCCATTGACAATGTTTGGGTCTTGGATAGAAAGAGCGGGCTGGATACTGTCCGGAGTAAATTCTTCTACTTGTTTGTTTTTGTAAAATTTAAGGATTTGCCCGTTTCCTTTAAGAATATAGACAGAGCCGTCAATGGTTAAGGATAAAGCGCCGACGATGTTTGTCCCGTCCTGAATCCAGGCTTCTTCTTTGCCAAAACCGTCAATGGTTTTGGAATATTTATAGATTTGATTATTAGTCGGCTCAAGGAGGTAAACGTAACGGCCGTAAACAAATAGGTCTTCAATGCCGGTTGTGCTATGAGAACGATTAATCTTTAGCGGGATTAATTTATTGTCAATGGTATTAAAAGTGGCTAAGCCTTGATTTTGGTCATAACCGATTAGATTATCATCGTCTAAAATGGCTAATTGTCGTAACCGGCCGACATTAACCGATGTCCTGTTGACCATTTTGGTTTCTCTCGTTTGGATATTGAGGAAATAAATATAATTGTTTCCCGGATTAAAAACATAAAAATTGTCCCCAATATTGGTTAGTCCGCCGGTTTCGATGTTTTCATCAATTTGCTTTAAATCAATTAGGAGCTCAGGATTATCAAGAACAAATAAGTGATAAAGTTTATTCATTTGTTGAATATATCGATTATAAAAAAGTTGGTAGTTTTCTTTTTGTTCTTGGGTTTTTTGAGGCAGTTCATTTAATAATCGTTTTATTTCAGCCAGCAGTTTCTCACTTTTATCCGAGTCGGGATAAATTAGGGCAATAGATAATTCAGATTCTTTGTTTTTCAAGTTTTCCACCAATTGGGTGTATTTTTTATCTTGACGGGCTTTTAGTTCTTGCTTGCTTAAAAAAACTATACTTTGAATGAAAAGTAGAGCAAAAATGATTAAAATAATCAGGAGTGTTTTTTGTTTATTAATTTTGGGTTTTGTCTCTCGGCAGGGTATTTTGAGGAATGTTTTTTTTATGGGCGGTTCCGCTTCCTGGGATGTTTTTATTTTTTCCGCTGCCGAATGGATTCCGGTTTTACTCGGCTTTTTCAAAACAGGCTGGATTGGTTTATCCGGACTGAATAATGAAGATTCGTCGCGGTTAGAGATGATTAAGGTTAATAGATTAATTCGATTGATTTCGTCTGGCAAAAGCTGTTTTATTTCTGAGACAGCTCGCTTAACCGGCAGTTCTTTCAACATTTGAGTGATTTTTTTAAGAGGAAAATAGTCAAATAGGTTTTTCGTGGCAAAAAGCAGAACGCCATCGTCTTCTAATATTCCGCTGATTACGTTTAGGAAAATTTCAACGTTTGTCTCCGAAGGAGGGGAGAGGTCTTCGGTTAATTCTTGTCCCGCCTTATTAGATTTGTCTTTCGGAGATACAGGGATTAAATAGGTCTTGATACCGCCAATTTGGCTAAAATAAACGTTTTTATCCAGGATAGCAATCACGTTAATATCAAGGCTGGAAACGTCTTTTTTAAACAAATCGCTTCTTTTTATTTTTTGCTGTTGAAGCCAGTTATTGATTTTCTGCAGCAGGTTTTCAAATTCTCCTTCCGCGTCGTCGGTTGGTCTGGTGGAGCTGTAAAAGTCGGCCTTGATGAAATCGGTTAAACTTTGCGTCCATCCTTCGGCTTGGGAGAGGACCTCGTTTCCTATGTTGTGTTTGAGGTTCAAATTGATTAAAATACCCAACCGGCCGAATTTTTCCAGGAATTTTTTTTCCGGCTCGGCCAGATAAAGATAAGAGCACTTATTTGATTTCTTTGGGTTGGAAACGCAAATTTGACCGATGTTGATATTATCAGACATAGAATTGTATGATTGATAAATTAGGGCAATTATATTATAATACAAATCAATAAGAGTGTAAACAAAATATATGTTTTTATTCATCAATAATTTGTCCGGCAATAAAGTATTTTCATCTTTGTTCAAAAGTAGAAATGACAAGAATTTAGTTTGGATTGATTCGCCAAAACAAAATAATCAAAGTGAAAATATCTTAAAAGGCATAGATAGGCTTTTAAAAGGAAACAGGAAGTCTTGGAAAGCCATTAAGGGGATTGTTGTGGTTAATGGCCCGGGTTCTTTTGCCGGCATTAGAATCGCTTTGTCCGTGGCTAATACTTTGGCTTGGCTGTTAAGGATTCCGGTTGTCGGAGTTAATTTGCGGCCAAGCGAGGACAATAAAATATTGATGAATAGGGGTTTGGCTAAATTATTAAAGTTTAGAGAGAAGAGGATAGTTCAACCATTTTATGGTCAGGAGCCGAAGATCACCTCTTGAAATGAGGTGATTATTTTGTTAAAGATTTTTTATTATTGTCAAATTTAAAGATTGTGTTAAAATATAGTCGGATGGATATATATCGAGCGATTAAAAATAGATATAGTGTTCGGGACTACAAGCTGGAGCCGGTGCCTAAACAAAGTTTAGAGAATATTTTGTCAGCTGGACGTTTAGCTCCCTCGGGCCACAATAAACAGCCGTGGAAGTTTGTGGTTGTTCAAAATGAAGATAAAAAGAGAAAATTAGCCCGAGCGGCTCACCATCAAGATTTTGTTGGGCAAGCCCCGATAGTTATTGTCGCCGTCGGGTTAGAGCCCGATTATGTTATGAGCTGCGGTATTTCAGCCTGTGCTGTTAATTTGGCTATTGCCGTTAGTCATATGATTTTGGCGGCGGTAGCCGAGGGTCTGGGGACTTGTTGGATTGGCGCTTTTGATCAAAATCAAGTCAGAGATGTTTTAAATATCCCTGAGAAGTATAAAGTGGTAGCCTTACTTCCGCTTGGTTTTCCAGCTGACCGGCCAGGACCTAAAATAAGGAAAAATTTGTCGGAGGTGGTTTGCTATGATGATTTCTCCGAATAATTTTTGTCGGCCAGAGAACGCCATTGCTTATGGATATGGAAGAAGGGTTTTTATATGGTAAATAAAAAATTTTTTCAAAAATTAAAAAAGGCAAATCAGAATTTTGATTTTTCAAGGCGTTTGATTATTGGTCAATCGAATATCGTCCTCCATAAAGCCAAGCAGGCTGTTTTTTGTCTTCATCGAGATCAGATTTTTGAGGCGGGGAAGAGATTAAAAGAAGCAGAAGACATTTTAATAAAAATCAGCCCGCGTTTTTCCAAGGCGCCCGATTTGAAATATAGCGGAGCTTATAAAGCGAGTCTGGAAGAGTATTTGGAGGCAAAATTATTTTATCAAGTTCTGAGGTCCGGCGAAGTAGGGCAGTTTTCTAAAATTAAAGTAAGTTTTGACGATTATCTGGCCGCTCTTTGTGATTTAACCGGGGAAATAAACAGGAAAATCGTTCTCTTAGCCACAGGCGGAAAGTTCAGACAAGCCGAGGGTTTAAAAGAGTTAATTGCCGATATTATTTCCGGATTAATTCAAATTGATTTAACCGGTTATTTGCGCCACAAATTTGACGAAGCTAAACGCAATCTTAAGAAAGCCGAAGAGGTTATTTATGACCTGAGGGTGAGGAGAAGTTAATCTCGCTTCATTCGGTTTTTTATTGAAGCGTTGTTTTTATATGTATTTTTTGTTTTTTATTTCTTGTCTTTTTATTTTTTTACTTTGGTATTGTTTTGTTTTTGAACCTTATAATTTTAAGATTGAAAAAGTAAAAATCAGCTTGAGAAATTTACCTTCGTCGTTTGAAAACATAAAAATCGTTCAAATCAGCGACATTCATTCTAAAAAGTTCGGTCGAAAAGAAAGAATAGTCCTGGATTTTCTTGATAAACTAAAACCAGACTACGTTTTCATTACCGGAGACATTATTGATTACAAGGCCAGGAAGATAGAACCCTGCCGACCCTTTTGGCACGCTCTCGGGCAGAGATACGTCGACAGGATTTTTGCCGTGTTTGGAAACCACATTCATCAAAATAAGAAGGTTAATGTTCATATTTTTAAAAGAACGTTGGAGGAAGATAAAATTTCCGTTTTGGTTAATGAAAATAGAAAATTGCAAAGGGCTGGCGAATTCATCTATATTGTCGGTGTCGATGACCCGTCGTGGACAAAGCATCAGGATTTTGAAAAGGCGAGGCAGGGGGTTGAAAGTTCTTTCATTAAGGTACTCTTGGCCCATTCGCCGGAAATAATTGAAGATATTAAACCGGGAGATGTGGACTTGATTCTTTGCGGCCACACCCATGGCGGCCAAGTAAAATTGCCTTATCTTCGGGCATATTGGGATATGACTAAATATCACGGCCGATATGCTCGGGGATTATTTAAAGTAAAAGAAGCGAATCTTTATGTTAATCGGGGAGTTGGGACTAGTCTTTTACCGATAAGATTTAACTGCCCCCCGGAAATAACTCTAATTGAATTAAGAAAAAAATAAAATAAAAACTAAATGAGGCGCTATGACATGGACAATTTTAATAGCTGGCTTTTGCGGCGGGGTAATCAGAGGTCTGGTTGGATTTATTAAACACCAGTTTTCTTATAAAAACGTCGGTTTTAGCCTGCCCTACTTCTTTGCGATGGCATTTTTATCCGGCATTATTGGGATGGTTGCCGCGGCGACATTTAATCAGGATGCGACCTTTTCTCTGATTATTGGTTATGCCGGCGGCGATTTTATTGAGAATGCTTATAAAATTATCCGCCAGAAATCGTCGTTATATCCAGTAAAATAAAAACATATGAAATTACGTATTATCCCGCTTGGCGGGATGGATGAGGTGGGGAAAAATTGCACTGTTTTTGAGTGTCTGCCTGACGGCGGGCAGGGAGGGGATATTATTGCGGTTGATTTGGGCTTTGATTTCCCGGGGCCGGATTTTCCCGGCGTAGATTACCTTTTACCTGACGTTAGTTATTTGGAAAAAAATAAGAATCGTCTCCGCGGCATTGTCTTAACCCATGGTCATCTTGATCATATCGGAGCTATTCCTTATTTGGTTGAGAAACTCGGCAATCCAATAATTTACGGCACGAGATTAACTATTGGTTTAGTTCAAGACCGATTGAAAGAAGTTGGATTGCTCAAAATAAAAACGCAAGTTATTAGTCCTGACCAGCCTTTTAATTTAGGTCTTTTTAAAATTAATCCCTTTCAGGTGGTTCATAATATCCCTGACAGCGTTGGTTTAGCCATTAAAACACCCTTAGGTATAATTATTCATACAGGGGATTTCAAATTTGACAGCAATCCGGCGGACCAGAAACCGATAAAAAAACAAAGATTGATAGATTTTAGTAAACAAGGGGTATTGGCTTGTCTTTCAGACAGCACTAATGCTGAAAAAGCCGGTCGGGTTGTTTCGGAGAAGGAGGTTGGCAAGGTAATTGATTCAATTATTCGTCGGGCTAAAGCGAGAGTCATTTTTACCACTTTTTCTACTCTAATTAGCCGGATTCAACAGGTAATTCAGGTTTGTCAAAAATACGATCGTAAAATAGCCATTGCCGGTCTTTCCATTAAAAAGAGCGTTGCTATTGCTCAGGACCTTGATTATTTGACCGTTCCCCCTAAACTTTTTATTGATTTGGAAAATAATAGCAAATATCCTGATAGAAAACTTCTCATCTTGGCCGGCGGATCCCAAGGGGTGGAGGGGTCGTCTATGGTTAGAATAGCCCAAAATGAGCATCGACTGATAAAAATAAAAAAGTCAGATACGATAGTCTTTTCTTCTTCGGCTATCCCGGGGAATGAGTTGGCTATTCATAAGGTGATGAATGGAATTGTAGACTGCGGGGCTAAAATAATTTATCAACCCGTTTTGGGAGCGGGTGTTCACAGCTCTGGCCATGCTTTTCAAGAAGATTTAAAAGAGATACTAAGGTTAGTTAGACCAAAGCTTTTTATTCCTATTGAGGGCGAACCTTATATGCGAGTCCAGCACATAGAATTAGCTAAGGCTGTCGGGATAAAGAGAGAGAATTGTTTTATGCTCCATAATGGTCAGATTTTAGAGATTAATTCTTCGTCCGGCAAACTGGGTAGGGGGCGAATTGAGGCAAGAATACTGCCCAAAAAGGTAGTTGGTCTGTCTATGGCAGTCGAGGGCGGAAGAGCCACGGTTTTGCAAAAACGGATACTTGAAATCCGGGAGAAAATGGCTGAGGCGGGAGTTTGTCTTATTTCTATATCATTAACCAGAAAAAGCCAACGGGAGATTCAGATTATTTCAAAGGGGCTGGTGATTGATCAACAAACGGCTCTAAAAATAAAGAATAAGGTCAAAAAATTAATCAAGAAGTTTGGATTGAGAGAAAGCGCCAGACCTAAAATAGAGAATAGCTTAAGCGATTTTCTTTTAAATAAAATCGGGAAAAGACCGTTGGTTATTGTTGTTTAGAAGATATATTGTTAAATCAAGCGATTTTGCTATAATGAAGACTAAGATATTAAAATGTTAAAAAATGAATCAATATGGACAACGAAGATATTACTCAAAAAATTGCCTCGGTAGTCGAGGCTGGTAAAAGGGCGGGGATTATCGACAGGTTATTGTCCGGAGTTTCTTATTTGGGGGTTCTGTCTTTATTGCCGGTTATTTTGCATGTTAAAAGTGATTATGTGCGTTTTCACGCCAAACAGGGGTTATTGTTGTTCATCGGCGAAATTATTTTTACTTTGGTTTGGATTATTCCTTTTATTGGTTGGGTGGCGGGTTTCTTGGGCTGGATAATTTGTCTGATTTTGTCGTTGGTTGGCTTGATTAAGAGTTTAGCTGGAAGGTATTGGCGAGCGCCGGTCCTATCCAGATTTGTTGATAAAGTCAAATTTCAATTTTAATTGTTTTAGTCAGATCAAATGCGATTTCGTTTGGAAACTCGAGATTCAAAACAATCTTCAGATTATGGTTTCCCAAATTCTAAACAGAATAACCTCCTGCGTTTTATTTAGAAAAACGGTTTTTAGATAAACTAAGTGGTTTTATAAAATTAATATGGCCACAAAAATTTCCAAAGCGATGAACAGACGTTTTATCTTATGGTTCAAAGATATTACCATTAGGGACGTTCCTATAG
>Ga0209609_10000151_pt1 | contig 40964 bp, 36 predicted proteins | sample LakKivw325mmetaG_FD_184136 | JGI IMG/M metagenome (GOLD analysis project Ga0209609, IMG submission 184136) | Anoxic lake water microbial communities from Lake Kivu, Rwanda to study Microbial Dark Matter (Phase II) - Lake Kivu water 325m metaG... | ecosystem: Environmental > Aquatic > Freshwater... | reverse complement strand
CGCTTATGATAAGAAGTTTACTGGCGGAGTTAACGTTGCCGCTGGCGACGTTGACGGCGATGGTAAGGATGAGATTATTACCGGAGCCGGAGCCGGTGGCGGTCCTCATATTCGGGTCTTTGATGGCAAAGGTGGTTTAAAATTTCATTTTTTTGCTTTTAATAAAGATTTTCTTGGCGGAGTTAACGTTGCCGCTGGCGACGTTGACGGCGACGGTAAGGATGAGATTATGGTTAGCGTGGCTTCAAACGCTTCTTCTTACATTAGAGTGTTTGATCCTGAATTTCTTCTATTGCGACTTCAATTTTTGGCTTATGACAGAGATTTTTACTACGGAGCTAAAATAGGAGTAGCTGATTTTGACGGAAATCATCAAGTAGAGATTGTCGTTGCACCTAGCCGAGATAAAGAATCTCAGGTTGAGATTTTTAACTTTCAAGGCAATCAGCTTTCTGAATTCTATGCTTATGCTCGTCATTTTCAAGGCGGAGTTAATGTAGCGACAATGAAAACAAACGGATATTAGGTATTTGGGCGTTCGGGCAGTTAGGAAAGCCCGGCTAATTAATTAACCAACAATTATTATGATGTCTGAGATTCGTAAGGATTATTTTCTCAACAGATATGTTATTGTTACCCCTGCCCGAGCAAAGCGACCGAAACAAGCCGCGCCTAGAATAATTCAACCCCGTTATAGTCATCAAGAATGCCCTTTCTGCCCCGACGGCGTAGAAAAAAAGTTGATCATCAAAGAATATCCTTCATTTAATAAACAATGGCCCTGGTCAGTTCTAGTTTTAAAGAATAAATATCCGGCCGTTATTCTTACCAATCCACGAGCCTATGGTCAGCACGAGGTGATAATTGAAACACCAGACCATGATAGAGAACTCTCCCAGTTGAGTGTTAAAGAAATTATTAGTCTTTTAAGGGTTTTTCAAGATAGAACTAAAGAATTAAGCCAAATACCCAAAATCGACTATATTCTGGTTTTTAAAAATGAAGGTGGTTGGTCCGGAGCAACGTTATCTCATGCTCATTGTCAAGTTTTCGCCTCCCAACTGTTACCTCCCGACTTATCAGAGGAGTTTTCAGTTGCGCATCAATACAGGCTCAAACGTCATCATTGCCCCTATTGTGAAATAATAGAAAAAGAAGAAAAGGGTCCTCGACGGATTTATACTGATAATTATATTGTGGCTTTCACTCCCTATGCCTCAGCTTATCATTATGAGTCTTGGATTTTTTCCAGGAGGCATATTGATAATATTACTAATCTTTCTCGCCCGGAGATTGAAATTTTAGCTAAAGTTTTAAAAGAAATTTTACAAAAAATTTGCCACCTGAAGTTGTCTTATAATTTTTTCCTTCATCAAGCAATTTTAGAAAAAGATCAGCATTTTTATCTGAAAATTCAGCCTCGCGAAGCGATCTGGGGAGGGATAGAATTAGGGTCGGGCATTGTCGTTAATTCTTTAGCCCCGGAAGTTGCAGCCAGATATTTGAAGATAGGACGGGGATAATAAATAAAAATTTTTTAATATCTAATATCCAACCCTTAAAAGTTCTAAATTCTAAACTCAGGATTTTAAGCCTTAAAGTATAATTTGTTTTGTTTTTAATTTTAGAATAGGCGATTTTATTTGCCGCAGTTAAATTCAAAGGGTTTATGTCATTGTGTTTAGAAATTGGAAATTAAGGGTTGGAATAAAACCACATTTATGTCTTGGGTAAAAATACTAGGTCTAAGTAAAGATATTTTAGAAAAGCAAGGAGAAGAGGTGATGGTTGTTTTTGAAGAGAAAAGGGACGAAAAGGACCTTGGGGGCGAAAAATTTTTAGGCCGAAAAAAGCGCAGAGAAATACCCCCGGTAGAATGGCTACCAGATCATAATCAGGGTCAACTGAAGGTTGACGTTTATAATGATGAGAGAAATAATGTTTTGATTATAGAGTCAATAATCGCCGGTGTTAATTCAAAAGATATTGATATTACCGTTGAACCGGACTTGATCGTCATCCGAGGGCAAAGAGAAAAACCCAAAAGTCTTGACCCAGGGCAGTATTATTATCAGGAATGTTTTTGGGGTAAATTTTTTCGGACCCTTGTTTTACCTTGCCCAATAAAACCGGATCAAGTCAAAGCAAACCTGAAAAACGGCGTTTTGACCATTGTTTTACCTAAAGCAGAAGAAGGAGGGGATAGTATTAAGATAGAAGAGTAAATTGGGGCGGAGTGTTTATGCATCGTTCTATTTTAGCTGAATACGGAATTGGGGAAAAACGTTATCATAAGCGACAAGCGATTTTTTGTTCCTTAATAATATTAATTATCATTGGAATTAGTTTTTTTATTTTTCAAAAGATTTATGCCTTAGCAATCTATCCGCGAGTTTATTGTTGCCATGGTCTTAATCTGGGCGGGGTTAGTCTTAAACAGGCAGAAACCCTTTTAAAGGTATTTGTTGAAAAAATAGAAATAGAGGGTTTTTCTTTTCGGGTCAGGACCGACTCGGAAGAAAAACAAGCCGTTATTTATTCTAATTTGATTGCTTTAGCTGATCCAGACCTCAGCCGTTCTTTAGTCTATTTCGACGTCGCTGCTATGACGGAGGAGGCTTTCCGGGTCGGCCGAGGGGGTAATTTTTTTAAAGAAATATACGAGATAACTTCTGTCTTAGCTAAAGGCAGAAACATAGATCCGGTTATTAAAGTTGATGAGACTGAAATAAAGCGAGTCCTAAAGGAGAATTTTGGAAGTTTAGAAAAACCGGCTGAGAATGCCGGACTGACAATCTCTGATGATAAACTAATTTTAACTAATGAAAAACCGGGGTTTATTTTGGATTATAAAGAAGCCGTTGAAGAGTTAAAAAACAATTTGATAAGTTTTAAGAATAAAGAAATTCAAATCCCCATTATTCAACAACCCTCGCCAATAAAAGCGCAAGACTCTTTGGTTGTTTTGAATCAAGCTCAAGAGATATACGATTTCGCTCCTTACACCTTGTTTTATCAAAATAGGAAGTGGAGACTGACTCCGGAACAAATCGCTCAGTGGTTTAAAATAGGGAGGGACGAGTTGGGACAGGTTAGCCTAACGTTTAACCGGGAGGGGGTCTCAGATTATTTGCAAGACATTGCCAAACAAGTAAATATTGAGCCGGTTGAACGCCGCTTAACCATGGATAATGGCCGGGTGACTGAATTCCAAACCGGCCAACCAGGATTACTTCTTAATTTTGAAAAAAGCGCGGATAATATAATTCAGGGAATTTTAAATAAGACCAAGGAGGTGGATTTGGTGGTTGAGAAAATAGACCCAAATCCTTTCCCGGAAGATATTGCTAATCTAGGGATAGAAGGGTTAATTGGTCGGGGAGTCTCCGATTTTTCCGGCAGTCCTAAAAGTCGCCAGCATAATATTAAAGTTGGAGCGGAAAAATTGCACGGCATTTTAATTAAACCGGACGAAGAATTTTCTTTAATTAAAGCGTTAGGGGAGGTTAACGAAGAGAACGGATTTCTCCCCGAATTAGTTATTAAAGGGGACCGAACGATTCCCGAATATGGCGGTGGTCTTTGTCAAATTGCTACTACCACTTTTCGAGCCGCCTTGAATGTCGGTCTGCCAATTACTGAACGTCAGCCCCATTCATATAGAGTGGTTTATTATGAACCGGCCGGTATGGACGCGACCCTTTATACCCCTCATCCAGATTTAAAGTTTATTAATGATACTGGGTATTATATACTTTGGCAGTCAGAAATTATCGGCGATAGTTTGATTTTTAACCTTTATGGCACGCCTGATGGGCGAACGGTGCTTACCACTAAAACAGAAATTTCTAATGTTACTCAGCCCGGCCCGACCAAGTTTATTGAAACGGACGAATTAAAGCCGGGGGAGAAAAAAAAGGTTGAGTCATCTCATCCCGGGGCTGACGCGAAATTTAAAAATATAATTACTTTCGCCAACGGTATTGTTCGAGAAGAAATTTGGGAGAGCCATTACCGTTCTTGGCCAGAGGTTTGGCTAATTGGGAAAGAGATAGAAGAGTTAGACAGCAAGTCGACAGAGAAATAGCCGTTTTCGGGGGTTTATGCTTTTACAAAAATTCCAAATAACAAATTCCAAATTTCAAACAATGTCCGAATTACAATGGCCAAAATTCAAAACAGTTTTTAAAATTGGAATTTAGAACCTTGAATTTGTTTATTATTTGGTGCTTGGGATCGGTGGTTTAAAAATGTTAAAATGCTAAAATGTTATAATGTTTAAACGGTTATATGAACATCACTGAACTTGCGCGAAAGCTTAAAATTACTCCCAACGAGCTTAGACAAGCTCTACCCGAGCTCGGCTTTCACATTGGGCCGAGAGCTATTCAAATTCCTGACAAACAAGCGGAGAAAGTTGTGGGAGCTTGGCAGAAAAAGAGAGATAAGGAGTTATCTCTTCAAAAAATTAAGGAAAAAATTTCTAAAAGGGCGGGAGAAAAAGAAATAACTGAAACCGACAAATCAGTGTTTATCCCGCCGACTATTCGAGTTTATAATTTGGCGGAAAAATTAAATTTACCAATCACTAAGGTAATAGGTGAATTAATTAAAAATGGCGTTTTAGTCAGCATTAATGAAAATTTAGATTTTGAAGTAGCCGCTATTGTGTCTGAAAATTTGGGATTTGAGCCAAAGAAAGGAGAGCCGGAACAAAAAAAATCAAACATTTCAATTGAACAGAAGATAGAACAAATTTTATTAAAAGAACATAAAAATAAATTAAAACCAAGAGCGCCGGTGGTGGTGGTTATGGGTCATGTTGACCATGGGAAAACCCTTCTTTTAGACTCAATTCGTCAGACCCATCTGACAGAAAAAGAGGCCGGCGGCATTACCCAACATATCGGCGCTTATCAGGTGGAAAGAAACGGTCATTTGGTTACCTTCATTGATACGCCTGGGCATGAAGCATTTCAGGCTATGCGGGCCAGAGGGGGCGCTGTAGCTGACATTGCTGTTTTGGTCATTGCGGCTGACGATAAAGTTCAGCCTCAAACACTTGAATCAATTAAGGTCATTCAGCAGGAAAATTTGCCGTTTATCGTGGCAATTAATAAAATTGATTTACCGGAGGCAGATGTAGAAAAAATAAAAAAAGGATTGTCTGAGATTAATTTAATACCCGAAGATTGGGGGGGTAAAGTGATTTGTGTTCCGGTTTCAGCAAAAACAAACGAAGGGATTCCGGAATTGTTAGAGATGATAAATTTGGTGGCGGAAATGGGGAAAAAACGCTTGATTTTTAATCCCCTTGGTCAGGTAGTTGGGGCAATTATTGAAGCGCATTTAGATTCGGGGTTAGGCCCAGTGGCCAGTTTAATTCTTTATAATGGTACTTTGAAAAAGGGAGATAATGTTATTATTGGTGAAAGTTATGGCCGGATACGCTCTATTAGAGATCAGTTTGGGGAACTGATCGTTGAAGCAGAAGCCAGTTTACCTATTCAGATTTCTGGCTTGAGGGGCGTGCCAAAAGCTGGCGATATTATAGAAGTCGTTGCTAATAATCGAGAGTTTAAAAAGAGGGTTAAACAGATGTCCGCAGCAGATATTTATCAAAAAGAAGCGGAGGGGGGAATGGCGTCCGAACAGGCAAAAAACAAGGTCAAATGGCTTAATCTTATTTTAAGGGCTGATGTTTTAGGGTCGCTTGAAGCCATTGCTCACTCTTTAGAGAAATTAGAATATCCAGAAGTAAAGATTAAGATTATAAAAAAGGGGTTAGGCAATTTAAATGAGTCGGATGTTGATTTGGCTAAGACTTCCCAAGCCTGGCTAATTGGTTTTGGGGTGGAGATTATTAGTCTGGCTGAACAGTTAGCTAATGAATTAAACTTAAAAGTGAGCACTTATTCTGTTATTTATGACCTGATTCGGGATGTTAAAGAGCGAGTTAATGAATTATTGCCGGAAAAAATTTTTGAACAAAGATTAGGGAAGGTTGAGATTTTAAAGGTTTTTCAAAGTCGGGCTAATGAAATAATTTTAGGAGGCAGGGTGACTAAGGGAAAAATTGTTAAGAATTCTCCAGCCCGGGTTTGGAAGGCGGGCGAGCAAGAACTAAAGGGTGAGGGGAAAATAGGGCAATTACAAATAAATAAAAGGGATGTTGAGGAGGCTAAAGAGATCAGTGAGTGTGGAATTAAATTCATCAGTCGGATGGCTATTGATATTGGCGATATTCTTGAAGTTTATCAAGAAATAAAGAAGAAGAAAGGGTTAGATAAGGAGGGTTGATTTAATGGGTTGTATATCATAATCCAAGAAGAATACGATAGATATCGAGCGTACGTGAACGTCATAAAATGGATAGATCGCCATTGCTTTTTGAAAAGATTGTGTTAAAGTATTACCATATTTTAATATCGCAGTTTTTAATATGAGGATGATTTTTTTATGTTAGCTATTAAATTCAGTCGAAAAGGAAGAAAAAACCAGCCGTTTTTCCGGGTGATTGTTTTAGAAAAATCTAAAGACCCAAGAGGCGATTTTTTAGAGGATTTGGGCTTTTATAACCCTTTGATAAAAAGGACTTCTTTAAAAGTTGAGCGGATAAAATATTGGCTTTCCCGGGGCGCTCAGCCAACCGGTTCAGTACATAATTTATTAGTCAACCAGAAGATTGTTAAGGCGGAGAAAATTAAGGTAACTCGAGTCAAAATTTCCAAAGGGGGAGCCAAAAGTTGACCCTGTTTAAAATTGTGTCCCTTTTTGATGGTTAAGGTTATTTTCTAACGGTATTGACAGAATATTTTTTTTTGCTAGACTTATAACAGATTAATTGATATATCCCAGCCTAGACTTCGTTAAAGACTTTATTGGAGTCATGACTTTGCCCTTTGGGGTCTTCAACGGGGTAGAAAATCTGAAGATAGATTCACTTCCAAAACCATAAATCCGTCCATTTTTAAGTCGGTTTTGGTAAAAGGTCGATGGGACTGCGGAGTTAGATTAAAGATATGTAAGTTGGATTACTTAAAATTAAGAGTATGGCTGAAAAACACAAAGATCAAGCGTTTTTAGAGTTCCTTATCAAATCGCTCGTAACTCATCCGGAAGACGTCGTGGTTACTCGCAACGTTGACGAAATGGGTGTGCTTCTTTCTCTTAAGATTAATCAGGAGGATATGGGACAAGTTATTGGCCGACAGGGAGCAACCGCGCGATCCATTAGAAGTTTGCTGCGGATTGTCGGTTTAAGAAATAACGCCCGAGTTAATCTCAAGATTGAGGAACCCGAAGGATCAACCAGAAGAGCTCCAAGAGCAAGTGCTGATGACGAGTTGAAATTATAAAATTATACCCAATGCCTACCGGCAGGCAGGCCAATAAAAGGGTTGCGAATCGCCATCCATATTGGGTGGCGTTTTGCTTATTTATATATTTGTAGAAATTTGTGTTTTTAGTTTGCGGCGATTAGCATAATCTATGATTCGGTTTGACATCATCACAATATTTCCCGATATTTTTGACTCTTATTTTGGTACTTCAATAATTAAATTGGCTCAACAGAGGAAGCTGATTAGAATAAAAGTCCACGATTTAAGAAGGTGGACTGACGATAAGCACAAAACGGTGGATGGTAAATCCTATGGAGGCGGTCCGGGCATGATTTTGAAAATTGAGCCGATATATAAAGCGCTCCGTACCCTGAGGTCAAAAGTTTTTGTTAGAGACAGAAGTGTTTTAAAAGGGAAAAACCAAAAATCAAAAGTCATTTTATTAACGCCCGGGGGAAAGCGATTTGACCAGAGAATGGCCGGGCGGCTGTCGAAACTGAAAAGGATAATTTTTATTTGCGGTAGATATGAAGGGGTTGATCAGCGGGTAACAAAATTCGTTGATGAGGAAATTTCAATCGGCCCCTATGTCTTGACAGGCGGAGAAATTCCAGCTATGATAATAGTCGACGCTGTGACTAGATTAGCCCCGGGGGTGATAAAAACTAAATCTCTGCAAGAAGAAACATTTAGCTTTGACAATAAACAGGATGGGTTTAACTTAGGATTTAAGACTCCGAGAGAGTATCCCCAATATACCCGGCCGGAGGTGTTTACCTATAAAGATAAATTTGGTAAAATTAGGAGGTTGAAGGTACCGAAAGTATTATTATCGGGCGATCATCAGAGAATTAAGGAATGGCGGGAGTGTTTTGTTCATTAACAATTAGGTCAAACAAATAAAAAGCTTATCAAAGACAGAGATTAAGAATTTGCTTTGCAAATTTTAACTTTAAACCTTAAACCCAAACCTTGGATTTATTTTTGTCGTTTATAGTTTTTTGCGAAGCAAAAAAATGGTCAATCTATTTCTTTGTTTTTATTAGATCTTACTACTCTTTTAAGAGAGTTTGGTCTGTCCATTTTCTTCGCGAGCCTTCAGGCGAGCGACTAGAAAATTGGAGCACCCAGCCCTAAACTTCGTTTTAGTGCTGGGCAGGATGTTTTTGATTCAAAATCAAGACGAGCTTAATCAAATTTACTCTTATTTTTTAAGAGAGTTTGATCCTGGCTCAGGATGAACGCTGGCGGCGTGTCTAAGGCATGCAAGTCGAACGGTCCTTCGCTTCACACTGCGTGTGAATCTACGGAACCGCAAGCGATCTTATTTTAAGATAGCTTGCTATTCCGAAGTTTCGCGCTTAGCGCGAAGCGGAGGATAGTGGCAAACGGGTGAGTAACACATTAGTAATCTGCCGAAAAGTGAGGAATAACTCCGCGAAAGCGGGGCTAATACCTCATGTGCTCCGGCATTGTGTCGGAGTAAAGCGAGCAATCGCGCTTTTCGAGGAGCTTATGGCCCATCAGGTTGTTGGTAGGGTAACGGCCTACCAAGCCAATGACGGGTAGCGGGTGTGAGAGCACGACCCGCCTCATTGGGACTGAGACACTGCCCAATCTCCTACGGGAGGCTGCAGTTAAGAATATTCCTCAATGGCCGAAAGGCTGAAGGAGCGACGCCGCGTGCAGGATGAAGCTCTTCGGAGTGTAAACTGCTTTTCTGGGAGAACAAGCTTCGGTTGAGTGTACCCCAGGAATAAGCCGCCGCTAACTTCGTGCCAGCCCTAACACCAAATTAAATTGGTGGGGCGGGGCTGACTTCGGTGCGAAGTCGTCATAGTAATATGATGAAAGAAAATCTCGCTATATGCTGGAACACCTTATTATGTCCGCAGATTGTGTTGCCTAAATGGCAACCGCATAATAAGACAATCAGCAGGCAACCTCCTGGTTTTATATCAGGAGAGAGTCCTCAGAGACTACACGCGAGACCCCCGACATTATTTCGGGGTGATGATATAGTCCACTACCTATGCCATAATTGGTGTGGGGCCAGCAGCTGCGGTAAGACGAAGGCGGCAAGCGTTATCCGGATTTACTGGGCGTAGAGCGTGTGTAGGTGGTTTAATAAGTTTCTGGTTAAAACCCTTTGCTTAATATTGGGAGTGCTGGAAAAACCATTAAACTAGAGACCGGGAGAGGCAAGCGGAATTGCCGGTGTAGGGGTTAAATCCGTTAATATCGGCAGGAACACCAAATGCGAAAGCAGCTTGCTAGAACGGCCCTGACACTGAGACACGAAAGCGTGGGGAGCAAAAAGGATTAGATACCCTTGTAGTCCACGCCGTAAACAATGGATGCTGGATATTGGAAGTGTCGACCCTTTCAGTATCGCTTTAAAAAAGCTAACGCGTTAAGCATCCCGCCTGGGAAGTACGACCGCAAGGTTAAAACTCAAAGGAATAGACGGGAATTCGCACAAGCGGTGGATCATGTGGTTTAATTCGACACTGAACGAAAAACCTTACCAGGGTTTGACATATTAGGATGTAAGCTGGCCGAAAGGTTGGCTGACCCCTGCAAAGGGGAACCTAGTACAGGTGCTGCATGGTTGCCGTCAGCTCGTGCGGTGACGTGTACCCTTAAGTGGGAAAACGAGCGAAACCCCTACTCTTAGTTGCTACCCTGAGTTTATCGAAGGGGCACTCTAATGGGACTGCCAGTGATGAACTGGAGGAAGGTGGGGACGACGTCAAATCAGCACGGCCCTTATACCCTGGGCAACACGCATGATACAATGGCCGGGACAAAGGGACGCAAAATCGTAAGGTGAAGCTAATCCCGTTAAAGCCGGTCACAGTTCGGATTGAGGTCTGCAACTCGACCTCATGAAGCTGGAATCGCTAGTAACCGTATATCAGCATGGTACGGTGAATACGTTCTCGAATTTTGTACTCACTGCCCGTCACGCCAAGAAAGCCGGTAATACCCGAAAATCCGCGTTCACGGAGATAAGGTAGGATTGGTAATAGGGGCGAAGTCGTAACAAGGCAGCGGTAGGGGAACCTGTCGCTGGATCACCTCATTTTAGAGATTAATTTATTTCGACTTTGTCGGAGTAAAGGTGTCGACCATATATTCTTAGAATATATGAAGGATTGACCTGCTGCCCAATTTGCGTTTAGCGGATTGGGGGGCGGTTTTCTCTGTCTTTGATAAGTTTTTTATTATCTGCAAACAGGGCAAACCAGCTAATTATAAAATTAGCTTTTTTATTTATTGTTTGCTATTGTTTTTATATTCTTGACAGAATGTTATAATATTATAATGTTATAATAATTATGGGCGTGTGGTTCAGTGGTAGAACGCTTCTCTGATAAAGAAGAGGTCGAAGGTCCGATTCCTTCCACGCCCACCAAGGGCTCGTAGCTCAGTTGGTTAGAGCGTTTCGTTGACATCGAAAAGGTCTCCAGTTCGAGTCTGGACGAGCCCACTCCGTTAGAAGCGGGAAATTGCGATTTAAAAAATTAAAACAAATCAAAGATGAAAGTTATTGGTTTAAATCATTTCTAATGGGGGCCGCCATCACACTAAATCTCTGCGGATAATCGCATGCCCAAAATTAAATTAAATCTCCTGATCAGAAATTCTTATTTGAAAGTTATAAATAATAGCGTGGGAACGCGCCTGTTTCGGAATTTTTACGCCGACGTTGGCAACAAAAAACAAGATATTACGAAAGATGGACAATTTTCTTGCGCTTTCTTCGTTTCCTCGATTTTAAATATTTTCAATTTGATTAAAGAGTCCCATTTGACGGTCTCCGGCACGGTTAAAGATATGAAAAAGTCCGGTTGGCGCGAAATCAAAAAATTGAAAAGAGGAGTAGTTATTGTCTGGGGGGCGAGAAAAATCGGGAGGAGCGTCAATGAGCACATCGGTTTTTATGTCGGCAATAAGCAGGCGATTAGCAACGGTTATTTAAAACGCGTTCCAGTCCGCCATCATTTTACTTACGGTTCAAAAGGCAGTAAGTCTTACCGTCAAATAATAGCGGTTTTTTGGCATCCCCGATTGTCAAAATAGATATTATGTCACTTGAAAAAAATAAAAAAAGCGATTCTGTTTTTGGTTTCGAGTTTTTGGAAAAGGGAGAAGACTTTGGTTTTTTAAACAAGATTAAAGGTGAATTCCCTCAGGCTGAAGTTTTTTTGGTTGGCGGGGCGGTTAGGGATTTGCTTTTGTTAAGACCGACTAAGGATTATGATTTCGTCGTCCGTAATGTTCCGGCCGGGAATTTAGAAGATTTTTTAGCCAAAGAAGGAACGGTGAATTTGGTTGGTCAGACCTTCGGCGTTTTTAAATTTATCCCCCGCCAAGGCGATCCTCATAATCCCATTGACATTGCTTTGCCGAGAAAAGATTTTTCCCTGGCTATAGGGGGATATCGCGACGTGGAAATCCAAAGTAATCCCAATTTGGCGATTCAGGAGGATTTAAGTCGCCGCGATTTTACCATCAACGCCCTGGCGGTTAACCTGACCAAAGAACAGGGGGAAAAACGAATAGTTGATTTGTTTGGCGGTTTGGATGACTTGAAAAAGGGACTGATTCGCACCGTTGGCAGGCCCGAACAAAGATTTAAAGAAGATTATTCCCGCCTGCTTAGAGGGATACGATTGGCTTGTCAGTTCAATTTTCAGATTGAAGAGTACACTTGGCAGGCGATAAAGGAAAAAATTAAAGGTCTGAACGAGATAAAAAGGAGTGTTGAGCTGATTCCCGACGGACAATTTGCCGAGCCAAAAGTGGCGGAAACAAGAGTAGTGCCCTATGAAACAATCGCCAAAGAATTTTTAAGAGCCTTTGCTTTCAATCCCTCTCGCGCTTTTGATTTATACGACCAAAGCGGCGCTTTTCAGGAATTAATGCCGGAAATTTTGAAAATGAAAGATTGTCCCCAGCCGGAAAATTATCACACCGAAGGAGATGTTTGGGAGCATACTCGTTTGGCTTTAAAGAATTTAACTTCCGCCGATTTTAAAAAACAATTCGAAACCGAATTGTCAAACGAGGTGATTATTGCCGTCTTACTCCATGATTTGGGAAAACCCTATACTCTCCAGACCCCGGAAAAGGACGGAGCGGATAGGATTCGTTTTAACGAGCATGACGTGGTTGGCGCGAGAATGGCGAAAGAAATTGCTGACCGGTTGAAACTTTCCAGCCCGGATAAAATCGGGCTTGATGCGGAAGAGATGTCCTGGCTGGTAGAAAATCATATGATTTTAATCAGAGGCGATATTGCTAAAATGAGACCGGGGACAATTGAAAAATACTTTTTTAGTCCCCGTTTTTCCGGAGATAAATTACTCCAGGTCTCTTTTGCCGACATCTCGGCGACGATTACCAAAGAAGGTGGCCCCAATTTTGACAAATTTAATCAAATGTTGGAGAGAATTGAGAACTTGAGAAAATTGAGTCAAAACAAAAAGGATTTGCCCGAGTCGCTTTTAAACGGTCATAAAATAATGGAAATTTTTAATCTCAAGCCGGGTCCGAAAGTTGGAGAGTTACTTGGAGTTTTAAGAGAGGAACAATTAAACGGAAAAATCAGAGACAAAGACGAGGCAATTAAGTTCTTGAAAAAAGAATTAGCTAATCATTCTTAACCAAATGGAATAATCTGTATAAAAAGGGTTTATTTAGACCTTTTTTCTTTATTTTTTTATTTGGTTTTGTTAAAATATTATAATGCTTGACATTTCGTCGAAAATAAATACAATTTATCAAGGCGGGGATTTTTTAGTTATTGAAAAACCGGCCGGATTGTTAGTTCATTCCGTTAGGATATCTAAGAAAAAATTAAAGTCGCTGTCTTTATTTAAAAAATCAAGGTCGGTCAGCGGAGAAAATACTTTAGTTAATTGGTTGTTAAAACAATATCCGGAGATAAAAAATATCGGGTCAGAAGACCGACCGGGTATTGTCCATCGGTTAGATAAAGACGTTTCAGGGTTGATGGTTGTCGCCCGGACAAAAGAAATGTTTTATTCTCTGGTTGAGCAGTTTAAAGACAATCAAATTAAAAAAGAATATTTAGCTTTAGTCTGTGGAGCTCCGCCGGAGCAAGTGGGTTTAATTAGCTTGCCGATTGGCCGAACCAAAAAAGGCAAATTAGTGGCAGTTAGGTCAAGGAAGAAGGTTAAATTAGAAAAAAAGGCCTTCACCGAATACGAAGTTATTAAGAAGTTTTTAAAATTGACTCTATTAAAAGTAAGACCGCTAACCGGTCGGACTCATCAGATTCGCCTTCATCTTAAATCAGTTGGCTGTCCAATCTTTGGCGACGAGCGACGCGTTAAAGTTAAAGGTAGTTTAGATAGAATATTTTTACATGCTTCTTACCTTGGTTTTTATGACTTAGAAAATCAATGGCGGGAATTTAGAAGTGAAATGCCGGGAGAGCTAAAGGACTTCTTAAAAAATTTTAGAAAAGGTTAAAATGGGAATATATTTAGAATCTTTAGAAAAAATCAAAAAGGCGAATGTTAAAAAGAGAGGGTTAACTATAACCGTTTCCGGGCTTGCCGCCTCCGGTAAAGACACAATCGCTAAAGAAATAGCTCGTTGTTTTAATTTAAAATTCGTTAACGCGGGCGACATTTTAAGAAGATTTGCCAAAGAAAAAAAAGTTTCTTTAGCTAGGGCCTCCGGGATATTGCCGGCGAAGATAGACTACTTTACGGATGAACAAATGTTGAAGATTGCTATGAGAGGAAATTGCGTTATTGCTAGCCGATTAGCCGCCTGGGTGGCTGGCGATTTTGCTGATTGCAAGATTTTTATTAATTGTCGAAAATCAATCAGAATTAAGAGGTTGGCCTTAAGAAATAACTTGACCCTTATTCAGGCCAGAAAAATGGTTGGACAAAGAGACAACGGCGACCAAAGGCGGTATCGACGTCTTTATGGAGTCAACTTAAGACAAAGAAAAATATACGACCTAATTATTGATAATAACAGGCGAGGCATTGAGATTCTAAAAAAGAGGACTATTCAAATGCTGAGGAAGTTTCTAAAGAACAAAAGTAGAATGCCTAAAGCCAAGCTTTAAACGAAATTTTTATGTCTGAAGAAAAACAAGAAAATAAAAAAGAGGAGGAGAAAAGACAAATTCCCGACCTTAGGCCAGGGATGATTGTTCGGGTCCATCAAAAAATAAAAGAGTTGGACGCTAAAGGTAAACCTAAGGAGAGAACGCAGGTTTTTGAGGGTACGGTTATTGCTTGCCATGGCGGGAGAACGCCCGGAGCGACTTTTACTGTTCGAAAAATTGCCGCCGGCGGCGTGGGCGTGGAAAAAATTTACCCCTTACATTTGCCCAGTATTCTGAAAATAGAAATAGTCGGAAAATATAAAGTCAGAAGAGCCAAATTGTATTATTTGCGTCGCGGTTATGGGAAGAAAATGAAAGAGATAAAGTAGTGTCGCTGGTTCCAGGTTTATACAATTTTATAGTTTAGGGTTTCAAATTTATTTGGGCCCAGGTGGTGGAATTCGGTATACACAGCAGCTTGAGGAGCTGCGCTCATTTTGAGCGTGCGGGTTCAAGTCCCGCCCTGGGCACCACACCGTTGTAAATCAACGGAATTTCAAAATCACAATTTCTAAATCCTAAAAAATTCGAAATTCAAAGTGTCCAAAATTTGAAGAATTTAGAGTTTAGAGTTTTTTGTGCAAGGCATAAATCGCGGGAAAGGGGCCCGTGGTATACCGGTAACACGCTTCCATGGCATGGAAGAGTAAGGGGTTCGATTCCCCTCGGGTCCACCAAAAAGAGTTTTTCAGATGAAAACTCTTTTTTGAATCGCTTAAATTTTTAAAGCCGTTTTTTAGTGTTCTTGCTTGCCCTTATAAAGGGTGATAGAATAGAATCAATCAAGTAAAGACGAATAATTTTATCAATAACTATACATACTTCGCCTAAAAACGAGTCAGCTGAAATAAATTTTTTAGAACTTTATATTTTTTTACTCTAAATTATGAAGCATATTCATTTAAAAGATTCATGGATAATAAAAGCTTCTATTGAGGAGGTTTTTAACATCATTACTGATTTTGAAAACATGCCCAAAAATTTTCCTAAAGTTGCCGAGTCGGTCATTATTACGAAACGAGAAGGTAATAATTTGGAAATTGACGCTCAAGTAAAATCTTTTGGCGCCAGCTTTCCTGTCAAAATGAAAACCAAAATTCTTCCGCAAAAAGGCTTTATTTCCGATAACCAGAGTTTGAAGTTCGGCACATCAGGGCATGAGGAGTTGCTATTGGAAAAGGCGAAAGAGGGTACAAAAATCAATTATGTTTACGAGGTTGATATTCATAAGAAGTGGTTGCGGATTATTGCCAAGCCGCTTATCGGTTGGTTTGCCATGAAAGCCTGGGAAAAGGCTGTTGTAGATGAATTGAGAAAAATTTTAGAAAAATAAAGTGAAATAAATTTGGGCAAAATTTTACATCCGATAACAAAGAGCGTGTGGTTCATCCCGCCTTTCAATTTATAATAACAAGGAATGGCGGGATCCGACCCAAATTCGCTTTTTTCGGTCTAGTAGTATATTAGGCAAAAGTACGATAAAATAATATTAAGTCAATACAAATTAATGCAATAAATCAGAAAAGAGGACTTCGTGTGCTCTTAAACGTCAGACGAAATTAGTTGGCGCAAAAGTACTATAAATAATAAAAAAGCAGAGAATAAAAAATATGACTTTTAAAAAAGTAGTTCCGGGCTCAACAAGTAGATTAACTATTGTTGATCATAATGAGTCATACGGCAGGCATATTCTTGAAAAAATCGCAAAAGGCATAGAGATAAAAAAATGTCTTGATATTGGGTGTGGAGACGGAAGTGATTTATCCATTATTTCTAAAATTCATCCTCGATCTGAATTGATTGGCATTGATTTTGGGGGATGGAATTATGAAAAATTAAAATCACTTGGTATAAAACCGCTTTCTGTTAACATAGAAGCCGAGTCCCTGCCTTTTGAAAACAATTCAATAGATTTTATAATTGTCAACCAAGTGTTTGAACACACAAAAGAGATTTTTTGGATAAATCATGAACTTTTTAGAATTTTAAAGGTTAGAGGGTATCTATTTATAGGCGTACCGAATCTTTTATCCCTCCACAACAGATTACTAATGATATTCGGTTATCACCCAACTCAACATAAATTGACTTCAGCACATGTAAGACCTTTTTCTAAAAAAGATGTTTTTAATTTTTATAAAGATATAGGGGGTAAGTTTTGTAATATTGCCGGTTTTTGGGGTTCGCAATTTTATCCATTTCCAAAATCAATAGCTCGGCCGCTTTCAATATTATTCCCAAATTTTTCGTTCTCTATTTTTTTCCTAATTCAAAAAACTAGTGAATACAATGGCATTTTTATTAAATGGCCAAAGATAGCACAACTAGAAACCAATTATTTTACCGGGCCATTGAAAAAATATTAATGAAAAAATGTGCCAGATTATATTGCCCAACAAGGAATATCTGGTTCAAAGTAGACACGATTTTTTGAAATAAATTAAAGGAGTTTTATGCTCGCCTTTCGCTCAAATTCGTTTTCGCTTCGCTTCGGCTCGAGCGCGACGGAAGGGGGAGGTGAAAGGAATTTAATTCGCCAAGTCCGCTTGGGCCGCGAGAATGGTGTGGATTTATTTAACTAAAATGTTAAAATGAGATTATTAAAGGTCGTTAACGCAATAATTTAAAATAAAATATGAAAAACAACAAAGGTTTATACGTTATTATCGTCGTTCTAATTTTAGTCGCTGTTGGTTTGGGGATATTTTTGAAAAACAGCGGGGAAACTGAGAAAAAAGCACCGGAACCGACAGGGGAAATCGCAGCCGAGAACGAAAATAAGATGGTCGACTGCGGTATGGCTGATAACCCGAGGTGTTTTATAAACAGAATGAATGGGTGTTTGCCCGTAACTGTTAAAATGATGGGGTCGGATAGTACAACAAGGATTGATTTGACGATTTTGGGTGTGGAAAATGAGAAGTGTCATTTTCAAAGAAAAATAAACGACGTTATGGATCTTGATTGTTATTTTCCAAAAGGAACCTTTAATATGGATACTCTTGACCAGACCTTTGGAAACGATAAGGGTCTGCAACAAGTGGTTGATGATGCCTGTAAACCGGCGGGATGGTAGTCGGCGAAGTTAATTATGTTTGATAAAAGGGCGACAATTGAGGATGAAAAATATACGGAATTGAATAACGCTTTCGAAGAAAAACTAAATGATTTAGCCGCTTTACTTAAAGAAATCCATGATAAGATTATCGCCGGAGAGATTAGCACAAGAAACGATTTGATTACCGCTTATGAGAAAAAAATTAATGTAATGGCGGGAAAATTTCCAGATGCCAATCATGAGCGAGTCAAACCTTATTTTGACCGTTTTAATGAGATTTTGAATAAATTTGGCGAATATAGAGAAAAGGGAGGCAATATCTAATAGGGGCACTTGGCGCAGTTGGTTAGCGCGACTGATTTACATTCAGTAGGTCGGGGGTTCGAATCCCTCAGTGCCCATTGCTGAAATTGGCGAAAATTATTTAGGATGTAAAAATACAAAATTGGTCTGTTATCGGCGAAAAGTCCTTGTCGTGGGGCTTATTTTCATTTTAAAAAACTCGAGTACTCGAGTTTTTTAAAAGGAGGGTGCCGAGGGGCAGAATCGGACTGCCGACACAATGGTTTTCAGCCATTTGCTCTACCACTGAGCTACCTCGGCTTATTTTTGTATTGGATAAACGTCTCTTTTAAGTGTTTTTGGAGATATTTTCTTCCCGGGCCTGATTTATAGTATTTTTCTTTTATAATTGCATCCTTTTTATTCGTAAACGCTTCATAATAGATTAAAATTAGCGGCCTACGATTTTTTGTGGATGATACCAGTCCATAGCAATGTCTTTGTAGGCGCTCTTTTAGATTATTCGTAAAGCCGGTATATAGTTTTTTATCTTTCTGGCTAAATAAGATATAGACATAAAACATATTGTTTCCAGTCATTTGCCCCGCCCGCTTGCTCGCGCAAGCGAGCGGGCGGGTCTACCACTGAGCTACCTCGGCATCTGGGCATATTTTATAGGATAAAGTCAAAATTGTAAAGGAGGAGAAAGCGACGGCTTGAAAAATCCGTTTATTTTTTATAAAATTAAGATATGTTCAAGTTTGGAAAAACCAGTTTTAAATCATTGCTTTTTGTTTTTTTTGTTTTAGGATTTTCCTGTTTGACCGCTCAAACCCTGATTTTTCAGGAAGCGATTATCAGTTTTTTAGGTAATGAACTTTTATCGGCGCTTGTTTTGGGGTTTTGGCTTGTTTCGGTCGCCTTTGGCAGCTGGTGGCTGGCAAAAAGGTTAGAGCGTTTTGAGCCGACTAAAATTTTGATTTTTGCTCACGTTTTTATTTCTTTTTCGCTGCCCTTGGAAATTTTGTTTTTGCGTTTGGCAAGAAATCTGTTTTTAATCAACGGCCAAATACCCAATTTTTTAATCGCCTTAGGTGCGATTTTTTTTATTTTGCTTTTTTTCTGCCCGATTCTGGGCATTTTTTGGACCATGGGCAGCCGACTTTATTGCCAATTAAAGAAAACGCCGGCGGCTTTGCCTAAAGTTTATTTTTGGGAAACCCTCGGCTACATTTTCGCTGGTCTGGTTTTTGGTCCGCTTTTGCTGGCCACCAACGAATTTTTTCTTTTCTTGCTTATCGCTGTTTTAAATTTCGTCAGCGTTTTATTTTTAAATTTGCGTTTCGACCGAAAAATGAGTCGTTTTAAAACCGCGTTATTGGTTTTATTGATTTTTTTTCTCGGCATAACGGCTTTTAATAAGAATCTGGCGGATAAATTTGTTGGTCTGAGATTTAAAAATCAAATTCTCTTGCAAAATGTTAATAGCAAATACGGCAATTTAGCCGTTACTCAATGGCCCGGTTCAACCCAAATAAATTTTTTTCAAAATGGCGCCTTGCTCGGGCCGGACGAAGAACTCGAATTTAACGAGCAAATAATTCATTTGTCATTACTTCCAGCTCCGGAGATTAAAAAGGTTTTGTTAATCGGGCAGGGTTTTAACGGCGCTTTGTCTGAAATTTTAAAATATCCGGTGGAAAAAGTGGACTATTTGGAGTTAGACCCGAAGTTGATTGAATTGGCTAGAAAATATTTGTCATCGGATTTACAAAATGCCTTAAAAGACGAAAGAGTAAAAATAATTTTTCAAGACAGTCGTTATTTTTTAAATCATAGTCGGGAAAAATTCGACGCGATTATTTTAAAAGTGCCGGCGCCGTCTTCTTTGCTTTTTAGCCGGTTTTTTACCCAAGAATTTTTTAAATTGGCAAAAGAACATTTGTCAAAAGACGGCCTCTTGTCCGTTTATGTTTCTTTTTCCCCGGATTATTTTTCGCCCGAATTAGTTAATTTTAACGCCTCGGTTTATCAGGCGCTGAGACAAAACTTTTTTCAAGTTAAAGTCGTTCCTTTGTCGGTAAATTTATTTCTTGCCTCCGACTCTTTGGGTTTAGAAAAAGAAAAAATCGTCAGTCGTTTTAATTCTTTAGGACTAAAAACCGATTTTACCACTCCTCCTTGGCTGGTTTATTATTTAGATAACGATCGTTTAGAACAAATAAATTTCTTACTGGCGCAAAACCAGACTGTTGCTAATCGCGATTTTCATCCCTTATCTTATCTTTTTTACAACCTTTTTTATCTTAAACAATTTTATCCGCATCTGACTGGCCTGTTTTCTTTTTTAGGGCATTTATCTCCTTTTTATTTTCTTTTACTCGTCGCTTTATTTTTGTTTTTATGTCTCAAAAAATCCTTTAAGAAAACCTTGCCGCTTTTGACCGCCTTACCGGATTTCACTCTTTTTGGGTTGGAAATTATTTTTATTTTTTGTTTTCAAATTTTTTATGGCTATCTTTATTATTATCTGGCGTTTTTGACCGCCTCAATAATGGTTGGTTTGGCTTTGGGGATTTTCTGGGCAAGAAAAATAAAAACGGAAATTAAAGAGAGACATTTGACTTTAATTTTTCTCGGCCTGGCTGTTTTAGGACTGGCCTTTGTTATCTGTTTAAAAGTATCTTTTAATTTATGGCTTGTTTTCCCTTTATTAAGCGGAGTTTTAGTCGGCTTGGAGTTCGCTTTTGCCAATTCTTTGTATCTCCGGAACGGTCGGGAACAAAAAACAGGTGTTATTTACGCCGCGGATTTAGTCGGTGCTTGTTTGGCCGCGATTTTAATTCCCGTTTTCTTTATTCCCTTTTTCGGCGTTTATCAAACCTTGTTTTTTCTCATCGCTTTAAATCTTTTGCCTTTTGTTTGGTTAATTTTGAAAAAAATTTAAGAACCCCATTTTAACTTCTTATCAAATAACACGATCGTACCATCTTGTAATTAGCTGGTTTTTGTTGTTTGCTATTTGATATTATCGGTTGACTTTTATTTTTAACTTGATATTATTTAATTAGGTCTGTAGTTCAAATGGTCAGAACACTGGTCTCCAAAATCAGAATGTACGGGTTCGATCCCCACCAGACCTGCTCAGGAAGGTCTGCCGGAATTAGATTCTGGCAGACCAATAATGGCGTCGCAGCGAAACGGCTTCGAATCGGTCTGCAAAACCGATGATACGGGTTCAACTCCCGTCGACGCCTCAAGGAGGCGAGAAAAGACCCATTTCTTTGGGTCTTTTTTACAGTACAGGTCGGACCTGTATTACAGGTGCGACCTGTATTTTCTATATTCTATTCCCCGAACACCTCGGCGGAAAAGATATAGATATCAACGCCGCCGGTTTTCCAGGCATCGCGGGGCAATCCGGCCTTGTGTTCGCACAACTCGTTCATAAACGTTTCCAGGTCCCAGTTGTTTTCTGTGGCCACCTGGGGCAAAAAAACCCCGCTTTTTTGCCCACCAAAGGTGGATCCGTTCCTGGTAGAGACAATAACTCCGTGTTTGCCGATTTCAATTTCCTTAAATGGGTCAATAATTTTTTTTAAAGGCGAAAGGATCGAAATCTCAATGTCAATTTCTTTTATTTCCTCTTTTGCCACCGGATAAAAACGCGGGTCTTCAAAAGCGGCCACTTTGGCCATCTCTGCCACCACTTGGTAAAGTGGCTCTTTTTCTTCAATAATTCGTCCCATACAGCCGCGTAATTGGCCGTTTTTATTCAAGGTAACAAAAGCTCCTTGAGGTTGTTTTAGTCGTTCGTTTATCTCACTCTCATCAATGCTTTTTCGTTTTTTAACAAATTCGTTTTCAATGCTTTGCCGGGCGATTTTCAGCAGAGTTTGTTTTTCCGTCGGAGCCAAAGTCTCTTTTTTTGATTTTTGATTATCGCTAAAAGAAAGGGCGGCGTAACCGACAACGCGGGAAAAATCTCCGGAGGAATCGCCGGAATTGGCATAATTTAAAAGTTTAACCTTATCCCAACCCATTTTTTTAGCTAAAGACAATCCGGTTTTAATCGCTTCTTCGCCGCAGGCGCAGGTGTCCAGATTGGGCAGTCCTTGCGCCATATTTTCTTCAATGGCTTTTTCAAAACTCTCAACCGAGCCGGTTAAAATTCCTTGAATTGTTTTTTGGTCAGCCTTTCGCGCGTCTTCATAAGCGGGATAGTGCGAAAAATCAGAACTGATAATGATTAAATCTTGGTCGGTCAAATGTTTTTTCAGTGCTCGGGCTAACTCCGACAAAAATTTGTCATTGGTTTGAGAGATGATAATCGGCAAAATTCGGCAATCCCCCATTGTCTTTTGTAAAAATGGCAGCATTAACTCCAAACAATGCTCGTTCTGATGCGCTTGTTCCCGGACGAAAATATTTTTATTTTCTTGAATCAGTTTTTGTCCCAATTCTTTGTCAACTTCCATTTTACCTAATGGTGTTTGCCAATAATCATAATTGGTCAGCGCAGCGCCGAAAAACCAATCCTGATGCGAAGGACCGATTAAAATCACAGTTTTAAAAATTTTGCCGATTAATTGTTTAAACCCATAAGCCGCGGTTTGACCGGAATAATCATAGCCGGCGTGGGGCAAAATCAGCATTCGTAGATTGCCTTCAATCTCCATTTCTCCCACTTGGGCTAAAAAATTGTCAATTTGTCGCGTCAAAGTATCTTTGTCCGCCGGGTAAAAAGCGCCGGCCACCACCGCCGGCCTGATTAATAATTCTTTTTTGTTTGTTTTCATATATTTTAAAAATAAAATTATTATCGTGATGACGAAAATTATGAATAAAAATGACAAATAAAAATATTTTTTAGACATTTTGTCTTGACAAAAGACTAATTTTATGATAGAATAATAATAGAAATAAAAATTTTTACAACTCAAAAGATAAAGGAGGTAAAAATGGGATTGTTAATTTGTGTTGACGGCATAGATGGCGCCGGAAAAACAACGGTCGCCAAAAAACTCTGTGCTAACGGCGATTTCCATTATTTTCAAAGTCCTTCGGGGCCGTTTAAGTGGCTGCGCAAGTGGGCGGACAGGTGGCTGCCCCCATTAAAACGATATAAGTTTTATATGTGGGGCAATGTCTTCTCTTCAATACAAATATGGTGGTTATTGAAGAGAGGGAAGTCCGTTGTTTGTGATAGGTTTTGGGCCTCAACGGTTGCCTATCATGTTGCAATGGATAAAAGAATTTTGGGAGTCCATCATTACCGATTACTAGTAAAACCGTCTTTGTATTTTATTCTCGAAGTTCGGTCAGATATCAGAAATAAAAGGATACTGAAACGGCCCGAGTCCAAGAAAGCAGAAAAAAATAGTGTTTTCTTGGATAGAGTTGCCGTTGTCTTTCGGGAGTTGGACGGAAGCTTCCAGTATTTAGATACTTCAGGGAAGACCCCGAAAGAAGTTGTTAGAGAAATCATTAGTATCACGCGGAAGTAAGATTTGTTCCGGGTGATATTTTTTTTGGCGGATTGGCGAAAGTAATTTCCGGCAACTTAATTATTATTTTGGCCGATATACCAAGCTCTTTTTCATAAACGAGATCAATACTGCCGAAGACCGCCTTTTTAAAATCAAAACCTAACTCTTTAGATATCTTCCTTACCGTTTTTTCGTCTTTTCCTTCAATTTCCAAAAATGGGTTCAGCCCCGGCCAAGTATCAATTGTTGCCTCCGCCTTGTCGCTTATCCATACTTCGCGCATATTTTCCTGAAATGCCTTCGCCGGGATATTACATGCTTCAAAAAAATCCGTAGCCGTGTCAAAATCATTGACAATGAGTTCGGTTTCATAGACGTCATTAATGCCCGACCCACGAATTTTTTTGATAGTCATAGTTACTTTGTCAAATTCTTGCCGAACACGCCCCCATTTATTAATCTCAAGGCCGGAGTTAAATGAGAAAAATCAAACGTCTTTCGGCGCATTAAATGTTCAGGAGTTTTTAATCTAAACCCTGCTTTTTTAAGTTTATTCCGCACTAAATCTTTGTTAATTGAGAGAAATGTTGCTTCGATTTCGTTTTTCATAGAGTTAAAAATCAGACATAATTTATTTATTTTTATTCCCAAATACCGGGTATTTTTTCGCCGTCAAAACATCGGCCGTCGGTTAGATTTATTTCTTTAATGAAATAACCCTGACGTTTAATTGCCGCCTGTTTTGATGTTGGACAATAAGTTGACTCTGTTTCTTCGTCGCCTAAATTGCCGGTATAAACGTATTTTAAACCTTCGTTTAAAGCGATTTGCCGCAAATTTTTGACGGTTTGCTCCGGAGTCGGCGGCAAATTGATTAACTTGTACATCGGATGAAAACGAGAAAAATGGAGCGGCACATCCTCGCCCAAATTCTCCTTAATCCAGCGGCTCATTGCTTTTATCTCTTCCGGCTGGTCGTTTTCCCCGGGAATAACCAAATAAACGATTTCCAACCAAACATCTTGTTGTTTAATTGTTTTTAAAGTCTCTAAAACCGGCGCCAATTCTCCGCCAACAATCCGCTTGTAAAAATTGTCATTAAAGGCTTTTAAATCAATTTTTATCGCGTCGAGATATTGGCACAATTCTTTTAATGGTTCAGGATTGATATAACCGGCACTAATCATTATGTTTTTCAAGCCCTTTTGCCGCGCTAATTTAGCGGTTTCTAACATATATTCGTAAAAAACAGTCGGTTCAGAATAAGTATAGGCGATGCTCTTGGCGCCGGAAGCCAGGGCCTGTTCCACTACCTGCTCCGGAGTCATTTTAACGCTTTTAACTTGTTCCGGCGAGACCTGGGAGATTTCCCAATTCTGACAATAAAGACAGCGTAAATTGCAGCCGACAGTGGCGATTGAGTAAGCCATAGTCCCGGGCAAAAAATGAAACAAAGGTTTTTTTTCAATCGGGTCCAAATGAATACTAACCGGCTGGCTATAAACCAAGGAATGAAGTTTGCCCTGAATGTTTTTTCGAACTCGACAAAAACCTATTTCGCCCTCGGCTAAAACGCAAAAACGCGGACAAAGTTGGCACTGAACCGCGCCGCCGGCCAATTTTTGATAATAACTTGCTTCTTTTAATTCCGCTATATTCGCCTTTTCTTCGCCAAAATTATATTTAATAAAGTAAAAAAGAGAAACCGTTAAAATGAGAATCAAAACAACAATTGATAAAATTTTACGTTGCATATTAAAATAAAATTATTCTTTAGATTCGCTATCCTTTTTGCCGTTCTTTTTAAAAAACGATATTTTGGATAGCAAGCTTAAAACCGCGCCATAAGGGCAGAAAAATTGACACCAGGGCCGCCAAATAAATAAAGAAAAAATAATCAAGACGATAAGAAAAATTATTGAAGTCGCAGTAATAAAGCGGCCAAAAAGCGCGCCAAAAGGGTCAAGCCCGCAAAGAATCGGTTTTCTCAAAATCAACAAAAACGTAATTATGACAGCCAGCGCCAGATATTTAATTTGTCCCGCGATTCTACTTTTAAAATAGATATTTTTTAGACATTTACATTTTAGAGCGTTTTTGCCTTTGTAAACGAATTCTTGAAAAGCGCCCAAAGGGCAGAGCCAGAGGCAGTAAATTTTCCCCCAAAGCAGAGCTAAAATAAGCGGCAAAAGAAAAAACAAAAATAAAACTAAATTTGTAACAATCTTGCTGCCGTCAATAAACATCATTTGAAAAGTTTTAAGGGGGCAAAGAACGTTTTTAAGCCAGAAACCAAAATAAAGCAGGGAAAAAAGCAAAGTAAAATTTCTCAACCAAGGGTATTTGCCGCTGACGGATAAAATAATCGCCACTAAAATAAGCAGGCAAAAAAATATCAGGGGAATAAACCCTCCCATCAAAAATTTTGGCGGGAGGGTAAATCCTAGTATTTGCTCCATTTTAAAGAGCGGGCAGTCAAAACAGGACCGGGGAGAAGACCCCAGCCCGGCGCTTAAGCCGTAAATCAAAAACAAGCCGCCGACCAAAATAGAAGCAAGTTTGGCTATTTTTTGAAACGCTCGGCCGATATTCAGATAATTGAGGAGTAGGAGAGGGGTGAGATAAAGAGTGGTGGCGAGAAAAAAGCTGATAAAAAATAAAATTCCCTTTATAATTTCACCAGCCCTAAAGATATAAGAGAGGGATAAAAGAAATGGCGGGCACAAGTTAACTCCGGTTAAAAATCCGGCTAAAATAGGAAATCTTATTTTCTTGAAAAACCGGCAAAGATTGTGTTTCTCTTTGAATAAGCCAAGCCCGTAGAGAATCAGCAGAAACGATAAAAGCATTAGGGCGCCTAAATTAATTTTTTGAACGATCGTGTTTTGAAGCTTAGATCCCAAATAGCCGAAAATAGCACCGAATAGGATATAGCCGGCCAATCGTCCGATAATAAATTCCAAAAAAAGCAGGACTGACTGTCTGATATTCTTTTTTTCTGATAAAATTAAAGAAACAAAAACCGGCCCGCACCAGGTCAGACAAAAAATACCGGCTGATAAGCCCAATAAAAATCCGTCAAAAAGTAGATTCATAAAAGCATTAAGACATTAAAACCCCGGTAGTATCCCGACTTCGTCGGGGACTACGGGGCGGGTATTAAAACGTTGGGATATTGATTATTCTAACATTGGAAAAAGGCATAGTCAATTTATTATTTTTATGTTAAACTTATTACTTAATATGAGAAAGAAAAAATTATTTAAAACAATTCTTATTTTATCGGTGGCGGTTTGTTTGGGATTTTTTTCCGGCAAAACAGGAGCGCAGGAACAACCAGCCATACCTTCAACGGCGGGTAGTGGAGAATTCACTTGTTTTATTTATTTCACCAACTCTGATTGCCCCCATTGCGCTAAAGTCAGTCCGGTAATTCACGGGGATTTATTGGAAAGATATCCGAACTTGGTTGTGCTTGAATATAATCTTTCCCAATATCAGGAAAATGGCCAATTGATTCTTAAATATGACGACATTTATGGTTCGGGATTGAGTATTCCTTTAGTCGTTTTTAACAAAGATAATCATTTTGTCGGTGACGCACCAATTTTGAATAATCTCGACCGCTTAATAATTAAATTTAAAGGGAATAAGTGCGCTTTGGCCGATGGGGCTATGGTCAGTCCGGAGAATTTGGATTTTACCGCTTTACCGGGCCGGCCGAATATCTTACACGGAAAAAACTTTTTTCTCAAGCCGGTCGGTCTCTCTCAACCAGTCGAGCCTCCAACCGAACCTCAATCAAAACTTACTGTTTTTAAGATTTTGTCTTTGGCTATGGTTGACGCTGTTAATCCCTGCGCTTTGGCTGTTTTGACCTTAATGCTGATTGCTATTTTGACTTATAACCCGGAGAATAAGAGAAAAGTTTTATTGGCCGGACTGGGTTTTTGTCTTTCTGTTTTCATTATGTACCTCGTTTACGGCTTGGTTATTATTAGACTTTTCCAGTTGGCTCAAGTTTTTAATTTTATTCGTTTTTGGCTTTATAAAGTTTTGGGCGCGCTAGCCGTTATTTTGGGAATTTTAAACGTTAAGGATTTTTTCAAATATAAGCCCGGCAGTTTGGGTACGGAAATGCCGATGTTTTTGAGGCCCAAAGTCAAAAAAATAATTTCCCGAGTTACCTCGCCCGCAGGGGCCTTAGTGGTTGGAATTTTTGTTACGCTCTTTTTACTGCCTTGCACTATCGGGCCTTACGTGATTTGCGGTGGTATTTTATGCTCTTTGAGTTTATTTAAATTATTACCTTGGCTGTTGTTTTATAACTTGATTTTTATTTTACCGATGTTAATTATTACCGGTATTGTTTATCTGGGCGTAATAGGAGTACAGAGTGTTGCCGAATGGAAAGACAAGAACATCAAATATCTGCACTTGGCGGCCGGGGCGATTATTTTGATGTTGGGTTTTGCTATGTTTTTTGGTTTGGTTTAAAATTTTGAGTTTTATGGTTAATGATTATTCAATTTTAATTGGCGGAGAAGCCGGACAAGGTTCGCGTCGAGCTGGTCTTATTATTGGCAAGTTATTTTCCGAGCTTGGCTATCGGATTTTTATTTACGACGATTATCAGTCGCTCATCAGGGGCGGGCATAACTTTTCTCAAATTAGGGCTTCAAATCAAGAGGTTTTGTCGTCCCGGAGAAAAATAGATTTTCTTTTGGCTTTGGACAAAAATACTTTTAATCAACACCAAAAAGATTTGGATAAAAATGGCATAGTTATTTACGATGACGAGAAGGTCTCTTTTTCAACCCGTTTTACCAAAGACAGAAAGATGAGATTTGTCGGCTTGCCGCTGAAAACGATTGTTCAGCAAGCCGGCGGCGCGCCAATAATGGAAAATATCGCCCTGGTTGCCGGTTTTGCCAAAGTTATCGGAGTTGGTTGGCCGGTTTTAGCCAGGATTTTAAAAAAAGAATTTAAAAAATGGCCGGACTTGAATTTAAAAGTGGCGGAAACGGGTTTTAAAGGCGCGCCGAAGCTGGTCAGATTGAGAAAAGGAACAAATCGAAAATCCTTAACATTATTGACGGGCAATCAAGCCGTTTGTTTAGGCGCGGTTAAAGCCGGTTTGATTTTTTATTTTGCTTACCCGATGACGCCAGCGACCGGAATTTTGCATTATTTTGCCAAAAAGGAAAAAGAGTTTGGAGTTAAAACAATTCAAATGGAAAATGAAATCGGGGTGATTAATGCGGCTTTAGGCGCGGCATACGCCGGCGCCAGAACGATGGTCGGAACCTCGGGCGGAGGTTTTGCTTTAATGACTGAGGCTTTAAGTCTGGCGGTTCAGAGCGAAATACCGATGCTTATTGTCGAGAGCCAGAGAACCGGACCAGCCACCGGCGTGCCAACTTACACGGCTCAGGGGGACTTGTCTTTTGTCTTGTCCGCCGGGCACGGCGACATTTTGAAATTTGTCATTGCCCCTGGCGACGCCAGACAGGCCTATTTTTGGGCGGGCAAATCTTTAAACCTCGCTTGGCAGTGTCAAACACCGGTTGTTTTACTGATAGATAAACAAGTTTCCGAAAGCACTTTTGATTTTGACTTTGGCGTCTTGAATAAAATTAAAATTGAAAAACCCCTAATCTGGGATAGAAAAGGCGAATATCAAAGATATCAAAATACGAAAAACGGGATTTCTCCTTTGGCTTTTCCTGGCGATAAAAGAGCCGTGGTTAAAGCCACCAGTTACGAACACGACGAATTCGGTTTGGGAGTGGAAGATGAGAAGAATGTGGCGTTGATGCAAAATAAAAGATTGCGGAAATTTGAATTGATGAAGCGGCAAACCGAGTGTTTGCCGGCGGTGGAAGTTTACGGGAAAAAGAATTCGTCAAAAGCGGTTATTGTTTGGGGGTCAACCGTTGGTCCGGCCCGGGAAGCGGCGGTACAGATGGGGTTTAAAGTAATCCAGCCGGTCATTATCCAACCCTGGCCGGAAAAACAAATAAGAAGGGCCTTGAAAGGCGTGAAAAGAACGGTTTTAGTGGAGGCGAGCGCCACCGGACAGTTGGCGGATGTTTTAGATCGTTACTCAATAAAAATAGACCCCCACACCAAAAATCCTGGTGTGGGGGTAGACCGGAAAGTCTTGAAATACGACGGTCGGCCCTTTTTACCCGAAGAAATAAAAGAGAAATTGGACAGTATTTAATAATATTATTTTTTATGAAAATAGACACTAATTGTCAAAATACTTGGTGTCCGGGTTGCGGAAATTTTGGCATTTTACAGTCCTTGAAGCAAGCCGTTGATGTTTTGAATAAAAAAGGAATCGGTCGAGAAAATATTGTTTTGACCGCTGGTATCGGTTGCCACGCCAAAATCGTTGATTATTTGAATTTGAATTCTTTTTACGGTTTGCACGGGCGGGGAATTGCTGTGGCTCAAGGAATAAAACTCGGCAATCCGAAACTGAAAGTCATTGCTTTGGCCGGCGATGGCGATGCCTATAATGAAGGAATTTCCCATTTAATTCACGCGGCCAAAAGGAATATTGACCTTACCATTTTGATTCACAATAACCGGACCTTTGCTTTGACCGCCGGCCAGTTTACCGCCACTTCGCCTCGAGGTTTTAAAGGCGCTTCCAGTCCCGAGGGAAATATTGAATCGTCTTTTAACCCTTTAAAATTGATGCTGGTTTCGGGAGCCAGTTTTATTGCCCGGGCTTATGCGGCCAAGTCGGACCATTTAAGGGATTTGATTGTCAGGGCGGTGGAGCATCAAGGTTTTTCTTTTATTGATATTTTACAACCTTGTGTTTCTTTTTTTAATAATTATCAGTTTTACAATCAAAAAATTTACGAGGCGGAAGAAAAGAATTTGGAATCGGAAAAAGCGGCTTTACAAAAAATCGAGGAATGGGAATATGAGGATGGCGAAGCGGCGAAAATTCCCCTCGGTCTTTTTTATCAGGTTCGGAAACCGGTCTACGGAGGATAATTAGATAATATAATGGAAAATTTATAAAACGGAAATTATAAAAAACAAAAATCAAACCAGTTAGGTTTGATTTTTGTTTTAATTTTTTGTAAAAAGAAGAAGCGGGATACCAGAATCGGACTGGCGTCTCCATCTTGGAGGGATGGCGTACTGCCATTGTACGAATCCCGCTTATTGTTTTTGGCGTCAAACGGAAATTAGCGTCTTTTATTATATTGGACTTTTTAATATTGTCAAATTACGGGTATTGACTTGTGAAGCCGATGAATATCTGTTAAAATGATGGCGTCTAAATATTAAAGCAATCGCCGCTGGCGAGAAAATTTCTCGCGGCGGAAAGCGGTAAAAGGGAATAATATGATTTTCATTGGTTCGGACCACGCCGGCTTCGTTTTAAAACAGGCGATAAAAGAAAATCTGGACGAGTTGGGTATTAAATATCAGGAAGTCGGTAATCAGAAGTTTAATCCCCGGGACGATTACACTGATTTTGCCGAAGCCGTGGGACGGAGAGTTGTTGCCAGCAAGGGCGGCAAGGGTATTTTAATTTGTTCCAGCGGCATAGGCATGGCGATGGCGGCGAATAAAATTAAGGGCGTCCGGGCGGCTAACGTGCTTAATTTGGCGATGGCGGCGAAGTCGCGCCAACACAATAACAGCAATGTTTTGTGTTTGGGGCAAGATTATATCGGTCCAATTCTGGCTAAAAAAATAGTCAGGGTCTGGTTGGGAACCAAATTCAGTTCGGCGGCTCGGCATCGCCGGCGTTTGGCTAAAATTGAACGACGCCGGAGTTAGAGAGTAGATTCAAGTGAATAATATCCGTTTTATCTTATATATTGGTGGTGTTTTAGGTATATGGTAAAAAAAATTATCCCGGTCATTCTGACCAATAAGATGAAGGATTTGAAAAATAAACTGCGAAGGTTGAGGGGCTTGACTAAACAGGTGCAAATTGACATTATCGACGGCCAATTTGTTAATAATAAAACCCTTGGGCTGGATGATTTAATTCAAATCAAGTCGCCTCTTATAACCGAAGTCCATTTAATGGTTTTAAATCCGGAAAAGTATCTGGCTCAAGCCAAAAAAACAAAAATTGAGAGAATAATTTTTCACTTTGAAGCGGTGAAGGATATTATAGGTGCGTTAGAAGAAGCGGGGAGGCTCGGTTTTGAAAAAGGATTGGCTCTGAATCCGGAAACGCCAATTAAAAAGATTGAACCCTATTTGAATAAAGTTGATTTGGTTTTACTGATGGGCGTCCAGACTGGTTTTGGCGGGCAAAAATTCATTCCTTCAACAATTGATAAAATTAGAAAGTTGCGGGCAATAAATAAAAAAGTAAAGATTGAGGTGGACGGTGGGATTAATCTGTCCAACATTGAGAAAATCGCCAAAGCCGGAGCCGACTATTTGGTTGTCGGCGTCGGTTTATTTGGCGCGCCCGACGTTAAAAAGCGTTTTCAACAATTAAAATCAATCATTAATGCGGTTAAGTGAATTAAAAAAAATAGCCCAATGGGTCAGATATTGGGTTTTGGCGGCCACGACCGAAGCGGGTTCCGGACATCCGACCTCTTGTTTGTCGGCGGTGGAATTGATGGTTGGTTTGTTTTTTAGCGGCCGTTTTAAGTTTGATTTTAAAAATCCGGAAAATCCGAATAATGACCGGCTAATTTTTTCCAAAGGCCATGCGGCGCCTTTACTTTATTCTCTTTGGGCCGCGGCCGGCGCCATTGAGCCGAAAGAATTGATGACTTTAAGAAAATTCAACAGTCCGTTGGAAGGACATCCCACCACGGCTTTTCCTTATGTCGAGGCGGCCACCGGTTCTTTGGGACAGGGTTTGTCTGTCGGTTCGGGAATGGCGCTCAACGCCAAATATCTTGACCATTCGTCTTACCGGACGTTTGTTTTATTGGGTGACGGCGAAATGGTTGAGGGCTCGCAATGGGAGGCAATTCAGTTAGCCAGTCATTATAAATTGAACAATTTAATCGGGATTTTAGACGTCAATCGTTTGGGTCAGTGTGGTCAAACAATGTATGGTCATTCTTTAAAAGAATATGTAAAAAGAATTTCAAGTTTTGGTTGGAAAACACTGGTCATTGACGGCCATAAATTCGGACAAATTATTAACGCTTATGACCGGGCTTTTAAAAGTAAGACGCCGGTGATGATTATTGCCAAGACCATTAAGGGCAGGGGGGTGAGTTTTTTACAGGACAAAAACGGTTGGCATGGCAAGGTTCTTTCTCAGGATGAATTTAAAAAAGCGGTTGACGAATTGGGTGGGATTGATAATAAGTCAGCCCCGGCGGTTATAGCCGAACCGTCGAAGATGGAAATCCGCAATTTCCAACCCGCAACCGGGAATTCCAATCTTAAAACGTCTGAATATAAAAAAGGAGAATTAGTGGCAACGCGCCAAGCATATGGTCGGGCTTTGGTCAAGATTCTTCCTCAATTTCCCCAAATGGTCGTTTTGGACGCTGAGGTTTCTAATTCTACCTATGCGGAGGCATTTAAAATGGCTTATCCGGAACGGTTTTTTGAAATGTTTATTGCCGAGCAAAACATGGTCGGCGCGGCTTTAGGCCTGGCGCGTCAGGGTAAAATTCCTTTTGTTTCCAGTTTTGCCGCTTTTTTAACCCGGGCGCACGACCAGATTAGAATGATTCAATATTCGCCAAAATTCGCCAATGTTAAGTTTATTGGTTCCCATGCCGGAGTTTTTACCGGTCAGGATGGACCTTCGCAAATGGGACTTGAGGATTTGGCAATGTTCCGTTCAGTTTTGAATAGCGTGGTTTTTTATCCGGCCGACGCGGTGGCAACGGAAAAATTGGTTGAACAGACGGCAAAACACTATGGCTTGGTTTATCTTCGGACAACCCGACAGCCCACCCCGGTTATTTATAGTGGTGACGACGATTTTGTCATTGGCGGCAGCCAGACTTTAAAACAAAGTTCGGACGATGTTGTTGCCGTTTGCGCCGCCGGCGCCACTCTTTATCAGGTTTTAGCCGCTTATCAGAGTTTAAAAGAGCAGGGGATTTTTATTAGGATAATTGACCTTTATAGCGTTAAGCCGGTGGATAAGTCAACTTTAGAGAAAGCAGCCCGGGAAACAAAATATATTTTGACCGTCGAAGACCATTTTGCCGAAGGCGGTTTAGGCGAGGCGGTTAGAAGCGCCTTGGCTGGCGTTCCAGCAAAAATTTGTTCTTTGGCGATTAAAAAAATTCCCAAAAGCGGGAACCCGGAACAACTTTTTGATTATGAAGAGATTTCTCAAAAAGCGATTGTCAAAAAAGTAAAAGAATTAATAAATTTTTAAGGGTTTGGTTTTCAGACTATAAGAGCCGGCATCAACCGGTTTTTATAATTTAATAATTATTGGGGTTTACTAAGAATGCAGTTTATTTAAATAATCAACTACAGATAACGCGGCGCAAACCCCTTGGCCTGAGGCAATGGCAATCTGCTTATAAGGTAGATCGGTTATATCTCCGGCGGCAAAAAGACCCTTGATATTAGTTTGACAAGTTTTATCCACTATAATTTCCCCGCGTTGGTTTTTTTCGGTTTGGTCGGGGAGAAATTCATTATTTGGAATCATCCCGATATGGATAAAAATGCCTTCAAGTTTCAGTGTTTGCTTTTGGCCGTTTTGGTCTTGATATATTAGTCCCTTAACAAAATCGTTGCCGAAAATTTCCTTGGTTAAAGCGTTGTAAATGATTTTAATCCTAGCCGCTTTTTGGATTTTGTTGAAAAGAATTTGGTCTCCTTTAAATTGGGGGTTTTTATTAATTAAGTAAATTTTGGAAGCGATTTCATTCAGCATTAAGGCTGATTCCAGAGCCGAGTTCCCTCCGCCGATGGTGGCAACCGTTTTATTTTTAAACAAAGGTCCTTCGCAAACTGAGCAGTATGATAGACCTCGACGACGGTACTTTTCTTCCCCGGGAATGTTGAGTTTTTCAGGGTGAAGTCCGGTGGCGACGATGACGGTTTTGGAATGGTATTTTATTTCCTGATTTTTTTGCCAACCAATAGTTTCAAAAGAGCCGTCGGGGAGAGGGATTATTTTTTTAATTTGGACACCAGTTTCCGGTTTCGGGCCGTAAAATTGGAGATGTTCTTGGAATTTTTTTGTCACTTCTATGCCGTCGGTCTTTCCCCAGCCGGGTAAATTTTCAATTTCGCCGGAGAGAGCCATCTCGCCGCCCAAATCGTAAGCGATGATTTTAAAGTTTAAATTTCTGCGGACGGCATAGATGCCAGCTGAAATGCCAGCCGCCGAACATCCAATAATGATTAAATCCAACATAGATGATTTTTTAAATTATAACTTTTAAAAATAGACTGAAGGCTTCAAATTGGTTATTTTTTTTGTCTTATTTTAAGCTAATCCTTCTTTTTTTTACAATGTTTAAGTTGGTCGGGGCACAGAGATTTGAACTCTGACTAAATCCTCCCAAAGGACTCGTGCTACCATTACACTATGCCCCGTGATCCTTTTTAATTTTATAGTATTTTTGAGGGAAATCAAGATTTTTTAAGGGATTTTTTTATTTTAAAAACCCACCGCTTTTTTGGGTGGGTTTTTCAAAAGACCAACTACCGCAGAAATTAAATCATCAAATTGTTCGGCCAATTGCTCGGGCTACTTTTTTGAGATGTTTCATTAGTTCAGCGAATTCTTTTGGCGTTATTTGTTGTTGGGCGTCGCTGAGAGCTTTTTCCGGGTGAGGATGAACTTCAATTAATAGTCCATCTGCTCCGGCGGCTATGGCGGCCAAGCTCATTGGTAGAATTAAATCTCGATAGCCAGTTGAGTGGCTGGGGTCAAAAAATACCGGTAAATAGGTTTTCTTTTTCAAAACTGGGATGGCGGAGATATCAGCGACATATCTGGTGTATTTAGTGACGGTTGGACCGACGACTCCCCGCTCGCAAAGGATAACCTGATTATTACCCTGGTGAATAATGTACTCAGCGGCTAAAAGTACTTTGTCGATTGTGGCGCTTTCCCCCCTTTTAAGAAGGACGGGATGGCTGCTTTTCCCAATTCGTTTTAAAAGGTCGAAATTGGACATATTGCGCGCCCCGATCTGCAGAATATCGGCATATTTTTCTACCACAGCAATCTGATTGACATTCATTACTTCAGTTACCACTAATAATCCGGTTTGTTGGCGAGCTAAGGACAAAAGTTCTAGTCCCTTCTTCCCTAGACCTTGGAAAGAATAAGGCGAGGTTCTGGGTTTAAAGGCGCCCCCCCTTAAACCTATTGCCCCGGCTTTTTTAATTATTTCTGCCGGCTTCAGACTCTCATTTTCTTCTTCCACAGAACAGGGTCCGGCAATAACAGTAATTCTTTCCCCGCCAATTTCAATTCCGTTTAATCCAATAACCAAGTTCTCTGGATGAAACTCGCGGGAGGTTAGTTTAAAAGGGTCTGAGATTAGACGGACAGCTTCTACTCCAGACAGAGCGCTGAAGTGGTCAATTAACTGAATTTTATCAACCGAAACCTCACCAACGCAGCCGAGAATGATTTTTTCTTGGCCGTGGCTTTCATGGATTTGAAAGCCGTGAGATTTAATCTCCTTAACCACGGTTTTTAATTGGTTAAGGCTTGCCTGCTTTTTCATTACGACGATCATTGTAACCTCCTTGTTAATAATTTTTTTATTTTTTTTAAAGAGCGAAGATAACAAAAAACTGACCTTTCTAAGAATCAGTTGAGATACGTTCGTTTATTTGTTGCTAATTGACGAAAAAGCGAAATCAACTGATTCGTTGGTCAGTAAAAAACCAAAAGTTGAAATAGTTGAAACGCTTGGTCATAATTAAAGATATTGTAGCATAAATTAAATTTAAATCAAGGCCGTTATCCACAGGTTTATTATAGAAAAATCCGTCCCCTCTCTGATTTCTTTCAAAGGGGGGACGTTTTTAGTCGCGAGGCAATATATGGTTGCCTCGCACCTGAGAAAAAGCGGTAAGCCTTTTCTCAGGTCCTACTTAAAATTTTTGCTTCAGACGGGATGATTCGGGTTGATAGATCCTTCAACCGAAACTCTCTCTTTGCTTTTTTGCCTTCTGGACCCGGCCCGGCAATTTTTTTTTGCAGGTTACGCACCTCCTCGCAGTGATTGCCGTAGCTGGTGGCAATCTTTTTTCTGCACTTAATCATAATTTCTTCCGGACTATCCATTGTCCCTCCTAGTGTTTAGGTTTAAAAATTATCGGCTACCGATGAGCCGACCTTGTCTTATTTTATTTTAATTTTTTTATTACGAATGAAGTCGGCCTTTAGTTTTAGTAATTCAAAACAAGCCGAATCAAAACTCGTCCGCTTGTTGTTTTTCTAAAACTATTCATAAGCCGATAATTTCTTAATAGATAGGGAGATGGTAACAAAAAAATTAATGTTTGGCAAGGAAGGTTATCCACAGGTGTCGGCTTTTAGGCGGGATGATATTTATTAAGTGTTTATATTTTGTCCTTGACTTTTATAAAAAAGGATTTAGAATCTAGAATAGAGTTAGTCAGTTGTTAAAACTTAAAGATAAAAATGGGGGGCTACTATGGATCCTTAATTTTGTTTTTTTGATTTTCAGAAAGGGTAACAAGAAAAAAAAGAGGGAGAATTAAGTAAGATGGAAGAGATTTTTTTAAAGATGTTTAGCCCTTCGGAGATAAGGGTTATTGAAATGGCAGGTGGAGACAGGTTAGGAGATAAGGTCTGGCAAGTGGCTAAAGCCCTTGACCACTATCTCCTTGCCACCAGCTGCGAAATAAGACAGTGGGAGGAAGCCCTCGGCAGGAATGACAGAACCGAGGAGATCTTCCAAGACCCGACCGAGGGCGGAGGGGGGATAACCAGCCAGGAGCAAGAAAAAATTCGCCTCCTCCTGAATCGGGCAGAGAATTTTAGCGCCAAGCTTTTGGCCGCTAAAGTGAGATTTTTAGAAAACCCGCTAAAGTATGGCTTTTGCCAGAAATGCGGGGGAGAAATCCCACTTGAAAGGTTAAAGGAGGTTCCGCATGCCCCGCACTGCGTGGTCTGCAAGAACGACAAAAAAAATAATCACAATCATGGAGGAAAATGAAAATTACTATTTCTGGCGGGCTTGAAAGCCCGCCTTTTATTAACCCTTGACTTTTTTAAAAATTCAGGAATAATAAAAGTCAGAAAATAAATTAAAAAGGAAAGGAGAAAAAGGTGGTAAAAATAAATGGGGTTTTTTCTGAAAAAGAAAAGACCAAAATCGGAGCAGGGAACAGCCGCGTTCGAGAGATTGCCGCGGCTTTTGAAAAGAAAATCATGGAAATCGAAATTCGCGGTCCGGAAAATAATTTTTTGGAAGATGACCCCGACTTTAATCGGCTTCATCTTTTGGAAGAAAGGCGAAATATTTTCGCCATTATTCCAGAGCGATATGGGAGATGTAAAATTTGTGGGAAGGAGATCCCCCTTGAGCAGTTAAGGGAGAGCCCTGAAATTTCTCAATGTAAAAATTGTCGGACTCTCTAGCTCTCTAGCTCGAACTTGGAAAGAGTGGAGTGCGGTGAATTTCACTCCATTTTTCTTTATTTTAAAAAGAGATAGGATTGTTTGCTAAATAACTCTAATATATCTTTGTCAGCTCAATTCCGGTATAGTAGTATTTCAAAATTTGGGAATAATTGGCTCCTTGATTGGCCGCGCTAATGCCGCTGGTTTGGGGCAAACCGACGCCGTGACCGAGTAAAGTCTTTCCCTGTCCCGGCGGGTCGGTTTTGGCGATGAGATAATTAACCGGTGCGGCGGTCATCTTGGCCTCGTAAGAAGAACGCGTCTGGCCGTCCGATTGGGCGAAATAATAAGCCAAAATCGGGTCGTTTTGATAGGTGGCGACAATTCCTTTTGTTTGTTCCGCCGCCGCTAAAGTATTAGGGGCTCTTTGTTCCCGCTGATAGCCGCGGTAAACCTGGTCGGCTTGGGTGGCTTGGACAGTAAAAAACGGTTGGCCGTCGGCCGTGTTGGTGTATTTGGGCGTCAGATAGCGAAAAAGGGCGTAGGTTCTGGCGGCGACCATTTGGGCTTTTAAAAATTCGTTTGGCGAAGAATCGCCGACCTCGGCGACGCTTCTGACATATTCTTCTAAAGGCAGCCGGTTGATTAACCAAAGTCGTTCGGTGCTTGAATTATAGCGGATTTCCATTCCCTGGCGAAATTCATTGTCGTTTTTTCCGCCGTCCCAAAACGGGCCGTTTTGCCAGTTGTTGATTTTAAAAATAACCGGTTCGGCTCCTTGAAATTTAACAAAGGAGTCGGTCATTAATAATCTCTCGCCGTTGCCGTTATTGATAAAATAGCGATTAAGAGAATAATCGTAATCAATCTCCATTAACTCGCCGGCGGTGTTGCGGACGAGTAAATTGCCGTTTTGGTCGTAAATGTCGTAAGAAGCGTTGTTGAGAGTGGATATTTTAAAAGGCAAATAGTCGTCTTTTTCTTCTTTTTCAACATAAAGTAAGCCAACCTTGATTTCCGGCCCTTGATTCAATTCCGGCCAACGGATTTGATTAATAATGTTTATCTCTGCTGGAAGATTTTGCCAGAAAAGTTGTTCTTCAGCGGCGGGAGGCGCCGTGGGCGGAGTGGGGGGAGGCGTTGGAGTTGGAGTTGGCGTTATCACCGCGCCGGGACCGGCGACCTTGACGGCGACCTCAATTTTCCCGCCGGCAATGGGTTCTGAACCGGCAAATAATTCAAATTTTTCCCAGTATAAACCGGCTTGATTTGGCGCTAAAAGCGTAAAACGGAAAAGAGCTTCGTCGCCGGGATAAATGTTCGTTACTGGATTAACTTGGTTGGGGATATAATCGCTGGCCCAGCTTGAGTGAGTTAGTTTGCTTTTCATGCCGGAAACAGTTCTTAAAATTACGATTTTCTCGCCCATGCCGCTCCAGGGACTTTGGCCGGTATTTTTAAATTTAACCCAGAATTCCGAAGTTTGGGTCGGGGTCAGTTCAATAATGTCGGCTTGACTTTGGTCGGTCTTTTGGGCTTGATAATCAATATCAGCTAGCGCGCTTTGCGGAAGGGTAAAAAGGAATATTATTGAAGCTAGAACAAAATTGATTTTAATCGGAATTTTTTTCATATTTTAAAGTTTAAAGAGAAATTAAAAGAGAGTCAACCCCAATTGTTAAAATGTTATTTTTTTGATATGCTTTGTCTATGGTTCTTACTCAACAAATTGCGAAAAATACCGGACTCCATTCAATTGGGAAAGTAATCGGTTTGTTTTTGGGTTTATTGGCTTTTGCTTTTATTGCCCGCTATTTGGGTCAAGTCGGTTTTGGTCAGTTTACCACAGTTATGGCTTTTCTTCAGGCTTTTGCCATTTTTGCCGATTTGGGATTGTATCTGATTTTGATTCAGATGCTTTCTTTACCCAACGCCGATGAAAGATATATTATCGGTAATTTTTTTACCTTCCGTTTGGTTTCCAGTATTATTCTTTTAAGTATCGCCCCCTTGGTTGCTTTATTCATTCCCCAGTATTCTTCGGCGGTTAAAATCGGTATCGCCGTTACTTCCCTTTCTTTTGTCTTTGGTTCTTTAATTCAGCTTTTAACAGGTTTTTTTCAAAAGAATTTAACAATGAAGCCGGTGTTTGTTGCCGAGGTGGCCGGAAAAATTTTTCTAGTCGGTCTAGTCATTTTGGTTGTTTGGTTAAAACTCGGTTTTTTGCTTATTTTATTGACTGTCGTCGTGTCGGGATTGGTTAATTTTCTTATTCTTTATTTGTTTTCGCGAAAATTCGCCAAAATTCGTCTGCGATTCGATTTTTCTTTTTGGTTAAGGATTTTTAAAAAAACCTGGCCGGTGGGTTTATCCATTATTTTTACCACTATTTATTTTAAAGGAGATACTATTATTCTTTCTTTGTTTAAGTCGCCGCTGGAAGTGGGTATTTACGGCGCGGCTTACCGCATTTTGGAGGCTTTGATTATGTTCCCCCCGCTTTTTATGGGTTTGGTCTTGCCTTATTTAACGCGCGCTTGGGCAGAGAAAGAGATTTGGGATTTTAAACGGATTTTTCAAAAAGCGTTTGATTTTATAATAATTGTTATTTTGCCTTTGATAGTCGGCTTTTTGTTTTTAGCCCGGCCGATAATGGTTTTTATTGCCGGTTATGATTTTGCCGCTTCGGCCGGTCCTTTGAAAATATTGGTTTTTGCCACCGGTTTGATATTTTTGGGCAGTTTGGCGACCCACGTTGTGATTGCTCTGGAAAAGCAAAAAACAATGCTTAAGTTTTATTTTTTGTCAACCTTAATTGCTGTTGCCGGTTATTTGGTTTTGATTCCGAGATATTCTTATTGGGGCGCTGCGGCAATGACGGTGGCGGTTGAATTTTTGATTACTTTTTTCGCTTTTATTGTCATTTATAAAACAACAGGATTTTTCCCAAAGCTGGCTGTTTTTTATCGGGCTTTTTTAGCCAGCTTGGTCATGGCTGTTTGTTTATTCCTTTTTCCCCGGGCAAATTTATTTTTTTTGATCTTAACCTCGTTGTTTGTTTATTTTGCCGGCCTTTATT
>Ga0209609_10000150_pt1 | contig 41217 bp, 41 predicted proteins | sample LakKivw325mmetaG_FD_184136 | JGI IMG/M metagenome (GOLD analysis project Ga0209609, IMG submission 184136) | Anoxic lake water microbial communities from Lake Kivu, Rwanda to study Microbial Dark Matter (Phase II) - Lake Kivu water 325m metaG... | ecosystem: Environmental > Aquatic > Freshwater... | reverse complement strand
ACTCATTGAGTTATTCACTCTTGAATCTGTCAACAAAGCGCCTGCCATATTTGATATCAACAAACTGAAATGGATGAATCATAAATATATAATGGAACTCAGCAAAGAAAAACTGTGTGACCTTGTAATGCCTTATCTTAAAGAAGTCTATCCTGCTATAAAATGCAACGAAAAAACTCTTTTACTTGTTGACACATTAAAGGGAAATATAGATGTGCTTCCTAACATCGTAAAGCTCTCAGAGCCTTTTCTAAAAGGGCTCGAATTTTCTGAAGATGAGACAGAAAAAAGTATCCTTTTTGATGAAGATTCAATTAAAGTTTTTGAATATCTCTCAGAAAATATTGAAAACTTAAAATTTGAAGAGCAAAAAATTAACGAATTTCTAAATGGATTAAAAGATAGTCTTAAATTATCTGGCAAGAAAATTTACCATCCGCTAAGGATTGCACTTTTTGGCTCTAAAAGTGGCCCTGAACTCTGGAAGATTTTATTATTACTTGGCAAAGAAGAAGTAATTAAAAGAATTAAATTTGCGCTTGAACAAATAAAGCAAAAATCAGACTAATTCTCTTAAAATCGCGGCTGCTACAAAACCTGCAAATTCGGATTTAAAAATGCCTGATTTCAGAGAAACAAAATAAGCACCATAAGATTTAAGTACCTTGATCTCATTTTCAGTAAAACCTCCTTCTGGGCCGGTAAATAGGGAAACCACGCTAAAATTACTAATTTCTCGTGCAAAACTTCCTATGGATTCCTGCACCCCCGGATGAAGAGTAATCACGAACGAATCTTTAACCTCTTTAATCGCGTTCTCAAGTTCTTTAAAATACTTAATTTCGGGCTTATAACACACCTCAGATTGCTCTGCAATGGAAAGCGCAATTTTATGAAACCTCAAAATATTTTTCTCATTAAGTTCGAACTGGCTTCTTGTAGCTTTGAAAAAAATAAAACTTTTTACAAAAAATGGCACATTGAGCTTTAAAACAACCTCGATTAACTCCTTCTTAATAGTTGATTGCACAAGAATAATCCTTGGAAACGGCAATTTAATAGGAGTTACACTTTCAATCATACAACTTATTCTTTCTTTTGTCACAATATCTATCTTTGTTTGAAAAACCGAATTATTATTGAAAAATTTTACAGTTTCTCCACCTCGAATGCGGAGAACATTTCTCAAATGATGAAAAAGCTCGCCTTCTTTTATTTCAATAGTTTGCTTAATCTCATTATCTTTAAAATCATCAAGATAAAAGACCGCCATAGATAAATAATATAGTAAAATTAATTTTAAAAAAATTTTGCAAAAGGTAAATACAATGTATAATTTCTCATCAAGATAAAGGGACGCATATAAAAATTTTTGGTGAAAGAATTAACAAAAAGATGAAAATAAACTCACAGGGAGCTTAAATAATGAACATAAGTGAAAAAGGAAAATTACTTATCAAAAATGGAAACATAGAAGAAGCTATAAAAATCCTAGAAGAGTTCGTAAAAGAAAATAAAAAAGAAAACATCGGCGTACACAGACTCCTTGCACAGTTATACATGATGACTTCAAACAAAGAAAAAGCTATTTCCATATTAAAGCAAGGTGTAAACGATAACCCGGATAATCTCTGGCTTCAACTCATGTTCGGAGATTTATATTATTTTGATTTGAAAGACCCTGTAACTGCAATTGAAGTTTATAAAAAAATTCTCTCACAATTCAAAAAACCTGAAAGAAGCACAATGTCACCATATCGGTATGTTCTTAAAAGACTTTCTAACATTTTTTACGAAATCGGCGAGTTCGAAAAAGCGAAGGAGTATTTTGAAATGTTTTTTGACCTTGAACCATCTGATTTTTACTCAAGTGATTTTCAAAAATTCACCGAAATTCTCATCAAGTTGGGATATGTTGATAAAGCTAAAGATATTATAAAAATCGGTATCAAAACTCATCCGGGTGATTTATCTCTCTTTGATTTCGCAAAAGAAAATTTTCCCGACGAGAAATTTGAATTTAGAGAAAAGAAAAAGAAAGGAATTTTAGAAGGAGTGCAGAAAATCCCGGTAAAAACATCTCTTATAAGGGAATTTGAAAATATTTATAACTTAATAGATTATTACACAAAAGACCTGAGAAAAGAAGGCGACATAATCACAATATCTTCCTGTGTTACGGCAATGGCAGAAGGAAGAGTATATACAGTCGATACTATAAAACCTTCTTTACTTGCAAAATTGGTTTCAAGACTGGTTTCTCAAAAAAGTGTACCCTTTGGAGGAGCCGCTCCCCTTGCAAATCCCTATGCAATGGAAATTGCAATTCAGGAATGTGGCAGTTTACGAATTTTCCTTGCAACCGTCGCTGGAATTATTGGAAAAACCTTTAAAAAAAATGGGTGGTTTTATATCGTCGCGGGAGCACAATCTGCACTTATTGACGATCCCCCCGCATCAATTCCACCATTTGACTATGCAGTTATCCCAGGACCTGATGATCCATTCGAGACGTGCAAAAGAATTAAAGAAAAAATAGGTAACAGGGCTGCGGTAATAGATGCAAATGACCTTGGAGACGCTTGGGCAGTAGGATATACAGAAGGCATAGACAAAGGAAAACTTGAAATTGCACTCTCCGATAATCCAGCAGAAAACGAAGACCAAAGAACACCTATTGTGATAGTTAGAGGTTTATAATCAGGTTTTCTTGATTAAAACAACAGAAATAGAGGCAACTCCCTCTTTTCTTCCTATAAACCCCATTCCTTCGTTTGTTTTTGCTTTTACGTTCACATTCTGAGTTGGCATTTTTAATAAAGAGGCAATGGTTTCACGAATATTCTTAATATAAGGACTTAATTTTGGTTCTTCGGCAATTACGGTTGAATCGATATTAATAATCTCAAAACCCTCTTTTGAAAATTTTTCAAACACAACAGTAAGAAGTTTTTTACTATCTATACCTTTATACTTATCATCGTTATCGGGAAACAGTGTACCAATATCAGACGAACCACATGCACCTAAAAGTGCATCAATAATTGAATGAATCAGCACATCTCCATCGGAATGACCCAAAAGCCCTAATCTGTAAGGAATTTGAACTCCCCCTATTATAAGAGGCTTCTGTTCAGTAAATCTATGAGAGTCAAACCCTATGCCTATTTTTTCCGTTGTTTTAATGCTCCTTTCACATAGAAAAGATCAAGAGACGTTGTAATTTTTATATTCTCTTCAAGACCTTTAACTATTTTTACCTTACCTCCACACTCTTCAATCAACATTGCTTCATCGGTTTTGCTATCAAGAGGAAGTTTTTTATATGCCTTTAAAAGAGAAGACTTTTTGAACAACTGTGGAGTTTGAACTTCAACAAGAAGGTGACGGGGTAATGTTCTTTTAACAAAACCTCTTTTATCTTTCTCCTTTATTGTGTATCTAACATCAAGTCCCGGAATAACACCATCTAAAGAATCATCGTATTCAGAAATAATAGATTGTATAAAATCGTCCGTTATAAGTGGCCTTACTGCATCATGAATAAGGACAAATGCATACCTTGCTGTCTTAACTCCTTCCATAACGCTTTCCGCCCTTGTTTCTCCACCTTTTATAACTTTGATTTTTCTGAGATTAATAAATTCTCTTCCTTTTTTTAAATTATCTCCATTCAGAACGACTATAACCTCTTTTAAAAGAGGATTTTTCAAAAATTTTTCAAGTGAATAAAAAATAACAGGAACATTATTAATTTTATAAAAAACTTTGTCAGAATTACCAAACCTCATACTTTTTCCTGCACCAACGATAATTCCTGAGATTTCCATTAAAATATCGAGTTCCTCGCTTCTTCAATATCAGAAGCGTAAATTATATTAATTCCCTTTTCACTGATTCGCTCTTTAAAGAAAGAAGAAATAACAAATGTTTTAAAACCAAGTCTTTCTCCCTGCTTAATCTTTCTTTCTAAACCAACTGTTGGCCGTAACTCTCCTCCAAGTCCAATTTCACCCATAATAACAGTCTTTTCTGGAATATTCTTCTCAAGAATTGTTGAAAGTATCGCCATAGATAATGCACAGTCCATTGACCTGTCCTCTGTCTTAAAGCCACCGATAGTGTTTACATAAATATCAAAACTACCGAGTTTAAGTCTGAGCCTTTTTTCAAGGACGGCAACAATTAAAAGTAATCTGTTGTATTCAATCCCGTTTGCAACTCTTCTTGGAATTGGGAAATAAGTCGGAGTAGCAAGTGCCTGTACTTCAAAGAAAATTGGTAGGGTGCCTTCCAAAGACGCAGTTATTGCAGAGCCCACAGGTAAATTCCCATTTTGAGATATAAATTCAATAGCAGGATCTTTGACTCCTACAAGCCCTTCCTCCTGCATTTCAAATATCCCTGCCTCATTTGTAGTACCAAATCTGTTTTTAACGCTTCTAAAAAGTCTCACAACATCATTTCGTGAGCCTTCGAGGTAAAAGACCCCATCTACTATATGCTCAACAGCTTTAGGACCTGCAAGAGTGCCTTCCTTTGTCACATGTCCCACAAGTATAACTGGCATGCCTGATTTCTTTGAGATTTGCGTAAAAATCCTTGTGGATTCCCTAACCTGGTTCAATCCCCCGGGAGATCCTTCGATATCCTGGGAAGTTATTGTTTGAATGGAATCTATTACAACAAGAAATGGTTTTTCCTGATTTATAGTTCCTATTATCTTGTTTATCTCCTGTTCAGTATAAATGTACAGATCTTTTGAAAAAATACTGAGTCTCTCTGCCCTCATTCTTATCTGATAATATGATTCTTCGCCTGAAACATACAAAACCTTTTGTTTTTGAGAGATTGCCCCTGCTACCTGCAATAGTAATGTAGATTTGCCAATACCTGGCTCCCCACCGATAATAATAGCTGACCCTTTTACAATTCCTCCCCCAAGAACTCTATCAAACTCTTCTATGCCTGTTTTAATTCGATCCTGTGCAAAATCAGTATTTTTCTCTTCAATTGAGATTGGTTGATTTAATTCACTATCTTCCACAAAGCTAACTTCCTCAAAACTATTCCAACTTCCACAATTAGGACATTTCCCAAGTTTAATAGGCGATTTGTACCCACAAACCGCGCAAATGTAACCTTTACTCTTCTTCTTCATTAACTTCCTTCTTCTTAAGTTGGGGGAAAAGAATTACTTCCCTTATAGAATCTTTTCCAACAAGTAACATAACAAGTCTATCTATTCCAATTCCCAGACCACCTGTCGGAGGAAATCCATATTCCATTGCTTCGATATAATCTAAGTCCATTTCCTGGGTTTCTTCCTCGCCTTTATTTTTAGCATCCATCTGATCCTTAAATCGTTCATACTGATCGAGAGGGTCATTCAGCTCAGAAAATGCATTTGCAATTTCAAGCCCGCCTATAAATATTTCAAATCTATCAGCCATATGTGGGTCATTTTCTGTCCTTTTGGCAAGAGGAGATGTTTCAATGGGAAAATCATAGACAAAAGTTGGCTGAATAAAATTTATCTCGACTTTTTTATCAAAAATTTCATTGATAACATTTCCAATGGTCAGGTGCTTCTCCATTTTAATACCAAGATTGTTTAAAATTCCCCTTAAATCATCAGTGTTTCTTAAATCTGACAATGTAATGCCAGCGTATTCTTTAAAGGCGTCATTGAACTTAATTTTCTTAAATGGAGGAGTAAAATCAATTTTCTCCCCTTTATACTCAATTATAGGGCTATTTAAAACTGAATTTGCAACATAATAAATCAAATCTTCCGAAAGCTTCATTACATCATTATAATCAGCATAAGCCCAATAAGCTTCAAGCATGGTAAATTCGGGATTATGTTTCGTAGAGATTCCTTCATTTCTAAAATTTCTATTTATTTCAAACACTTTTTCAAACCCTCCAACAATAAGCCTCTTAAGATAAAGTTCCGGAGCAATTCTTAAATACATATCCTGATCAAGTGCGTTGTAATGGGTAACGAAAGGCTTGGCAGATGCTCCTCCCGGAATTGCCTGAAGCATTGGAGTCTCAACTTCAATAAATCCTTTTTGTTCTAAAAAATTTCTTATTTCGTTGACTATCCTGCTCCTCTTAATAAAAAGCTCAAGTATATTTTTGTTAGAAACGAGATCAAGGTATCTTTTTCTGTATCTCAATTCAGGATCTTTCAAACCATGCCATTTTTCTGGTAAAACTCTAATCGATTTAGTAAGAAGCGCGAAGTCTTTTACTTCGAGTGTAATCTCGCCAGTATGAGTTTTAAAAAGAGTGCCTGAAGCACCAATAAAATCCCCGATATCAATTACTTTCCTGAAAAATGTGTATTTTTCTTCTCCGAGATTATCTAATCTAAAATAAAACTGTAATTCGCTACTGAAGTCTCTTACTGTAACGAAAGTTGCTTTACCGTGCCCTCTTATTGCAATTATCCTCCCTTTTGCCGAAACAATCCCCTCTGAAAAATGATCAAAATTATCTTTGATTTCCCTGTTAGTAAATTCTGTTATAAATCTCCCTCCAAAAGGGTTTATACCCGCAGATTTGAGATAGAGAACAAGTTCTTTTCTGATTTTCTCTATTTCGTTCAGAGAGTATTCATCCATTGTTACCTCTTTCTATTTTCATAATCTTATATCTTACTTTTCCTTTTGGAATCGAAATCTCAACGACATCACCGACTTTGTGCCCCATCAAACCCTGTCCAACAGGAGAAGTCCATGAAATCTTAGAATTATCTGGATCAGCTTCAAGAGAACCAGTAATATGATAAATAATCTTTGTTTTCTTATCGATATTGTTTAATTCAACCTTGCAACCCACATTAACCTTGTCTGTTCCAACTGTTTTTTCATCGATAATTTCTGCCCTTGCAATCTGTGCTTCAATATCCGCTATTTCACTTTCAAGAAAAGCCTGCTCCTGCTTTGCCGAATCGTACTCAGCATTCTCAGAAAGGTCTCCAAAAGTGATTGACTGCTTAATTTTCTCAGATATTTCCACTCTTTTAACTGTCCTTAAATATTCAACTCTCTTCACCAATTCCTCATAACCATGCCTGGAAATAAGAATCTTCTCACTTTGTTCTTCTTCTCTCATACTGCCTCCTTAACTTCAAAAAAGGCCTTCAAGAGGCCTATTAATTCATCTTTATTATCAATTGTATTCACTTTATTCCGCAGCACCGTAGCACCTCTCATTCTATAAGTAAAAGAGTAAATGAACTTTCGTATTTCTTTTATACCAACTCTTTCACCTTTTTCCTCTACTTCCATTTCTATGAGTCTTATTATTATATTCAATTTCTCTCTTAATGAAAGTGATAAAGGATTTCCAGTATCAATAAATTGAACAGCAGATTTTATAAACCATGGTTTGCCAATACATGCCCTCCCCACCATAACTCCATCAACACCAGTAGTTTCAAACATATTTTTAACATCTGATTCTTCCATAACACCGCCATTCCCTATGACCGGAATTCTTACAGTTTCTTTCAATTGTCGGATGCTTTCCCAGTCTTCCATATCACTTTTAAAACTATCCTCCATAGTTATTCCATGCACAATAATTGCATCGGCCCCTTCACTCTCTATAATATGAGATAATTCAAAAAGCAGATTTTCTCCTCTTAAAAACCCCTTCCTCAGCTTAACTGTCACAGGAATTTTTACTGTACTTCTAACAGCGCGCACAATTTTTCCGACAAGTTTCAGCTCTTTAACTAATGCACTCCCCGCACCACTATTAACTATCTTACGAGCAGGGCAACCCATATTTATATCAATAACATCAAAGCCCTTCTCTTCAAGAAGTGATGAAGCGTAAGCAAGTTTATCGGGATTATTACCAAAAATTTGCACAGAAATTGGTTTTTCTTCTCTTCTAAACTTTATAAGTTCAAGAGTTTTATAATCCTTATAAAAAATCCCCATGCTGCTTATCATTTCTGTATAAACTAGACCTGCTGCAAACTCTTTTACAAGCAATCTAAAAGGCGAATCTGTAAATCCTGCCATTGGGGCAAGAACAACTGGTGGATCTACGGTGACATTCCCTATACTAAAGTTTCTTAACATACTCGTAAATATGATAAGCACCTTTTAGAGTCAATAATTTATCATAGATTTCTATCTTTCTTGATACTCCTTCCATGATATGAGAAATACCACCCGTAGCAATAACCCTTACAGGTTCTCCAAGCTCTTCTTCTATGCTTTCTATAAGCCTATCTACAAGACCCCCGAACCCAATAACAATACCAGATTGCAGTTCCTCAATTGTATTATTACCTATAGCACTTAAAGGTTTAGCAAGTTCAATCCTTGGAAGCTGAGAGGTTTTTCTGAAAAGATCCGCCTGGGCAGTAAGAATGCCAATTGAAATAGGCCCCCCTACAAACCTTCTATCTTTTGTTATAACAGTAAATGAAGTTGCAGTCCCAAAATCAACTACACAAGCATTCTCATCAGGAAACATATAAGCAGCTTCAAACATATTACAAATTCTATCAGTGCCTGTAAAACTGGGTTCATCAACATCAAACTTTATGCCGAGATTCATGTCAAAACTCACGATAATTGCATCCTTTTCAATAAGTTTTTTTGAAACTGTCCTGAAAATTGGCATAAGGGGAGGAACTACAGAAGATATTACAAAATCATCTATAAAGATCTTTTCAATTTTTTCCTCTCTCATAAATTCACTTATAAGGAGTTTATATTCATCAGAAGTTCTTCCGCTATCTGTCACAATTCTCAAAACGTTTATAACTTTACCTTTATCTATGAATCCAATAACTATATTTGTGTTACCTACATCTACCGTAATAATCACTTTTTCCTCCATACACAATTTAACAATATAATTTTAATCATTTTATACATAATTAAAAAATAATGTTACTTCTCGATAAATCGCTTCCGTAAGTTCTATTTCATTTATAAATTTAATTTCATAAAATTCATGACCTCACTTCTATTGCTTTTTATATACTTTGGATCTTCCGAGTAAGGTTTTTGTGGACTTAACGCCTTTTTAAGCTTTTCCAAATTTGTATTTAATAAAAGTATTGCATGATACAAAAAACCACCATACTTTCTTGAAACAGCACCACCACCGGAAATTCTTTGAAGAATTTTTATACCATTTCTACGCAATAATTTTCATCTACTTTAAATTCCTTTTGCTGAAATCTTCCCAAAATAATAGAATCACTGTTTTTATAAAATTTCGGAGTTCCATAAATTGCTCCCTTTCCTTCAAGAAAGAGCATCTTATCATCAAGAGTTATATTAAAATAAGGATCAAGAGAATTGCTTCTAACAAGAAAAATTTTTTTCATATATAATAGTATAAGAAGAAAGGAGTAAAGAATGAAGAGGAATATAAAAGAAGACATTGTAAATATAGGCAAAAGACTATATACTGAAAAACTAAATGGTGGGTATGGAGGGAACTTCTCTGTAAGAGACGAGGATTATATTTACATAACCCCATCTGGTTTACCGAAAGATAAACTCGATTATACAGATATAATAGTAATCGATTTTAAAGGAAACATCGTAGAGGGACAGGGAAAACCATCTTCCGAAATTCTCTTCCACATACTAATCTATAAAAAAAGAACCGATGTAAATGCAATCATACATGCACATCCACCGTTTGCAACAGGATTTTCAATTGCACAAATCCCGATTGAGGATGGTATACATGAAGAATCCTGCATTGTTCTTGGAAAAGTTCCTGTAATTCCATATGAAGTAACATCTTCAAAAGAACTTGCAGAAAAAGTAAGCGAAGTTATTGAAGAGCATAGTGCAGCATTGCTTGCAAATCATGGTGCAATTACTGTCGGGGAAGATCTTGAAAGGGCTTTCAGAAAAATAGAGGAACTTGAATTACTCTGTAAGATGATTACAGTAGCCACAATTATGGGTGGAGTAAAAAGAATTCCCGAAGAAAAACTTGAATTGCTCCATGAAACTATGAATAAGAGAGCAAAAAGAAACGAAAAAATTTAGCTCTAAGCGAAAACTTCATTAATAAGATACTCTGTAATGCGGTTTTTTAGACTGTGACATTTCGGGTGACATTTTTAAAAAATGGCTTAAAATCTTATTTCTTTTTTATAACTTTCTGTGAGGCCTGTGCATTGAAACTGAAACAAGCAACCATGTAGAAATAAAGGTTTTAAAAGCAAGTACAATAAAGGCTTCTTAAGCAGTAAAACTACAGAAACAGTCTACAAAAAACTGGACTACGTTAAATATTTAAACTAACAAAATTTGTTTTTGACAAAATTAATAACTCAAAAGTTTTTTTGAAATTTTGTTCTGCTTCCTCATAAATTCCGATTCATCCAAATATTTGAATTTGCCACTTTCTATAACAACATCCCCATTTATAACCGAGAGGTCCACAGACTTTGCATCGCAAAGTACAAGTGCTGCAACAGGGTCAGAAAGACCTCCTGCAAATTCAAGTCTCTCCATATTAAAACCAATAATATCTGCGGCTTTTCCAATTTCAATGGAACCGATCTCTTTATCAAGTTTCAAAACTCTTGCTCCACCCTGCGTTCCTATTGATAGTACATCTCTGGGGGTCATTACATCGGCACCACTTACAACTCTCTGAAGAAGCATAGCATTCCTAACCTCTTGAAGAAAATTCCCTGTGTCATTAGATGAACTTCCATCGACTCCTAAACCAATTCTTATTCCTTTATTTTTCATCTTTACAACCGGAGAGATGCCCGAGCCAAGTCTCATATTCGAAGTCGGGCAATGTGCCATGCCAACGTTAAAATCAGAAAGTTTCTTTATATCCGAATTATTAAGATGAACAAGATGAACAAACCAGACTCGAGAATTTAACCAACCAAGTTTCTCCATATAATCAACAGGTCTTAAGCCTACTCTTGAAAGACAAAAATCATCCTCGTCTTTTGTCTCAGCAAGATGAGTATGTAGAAGCAGATCGTATTTCTCTGCAAATGCAAGAGTTTCTTTCATTAAATTTTCAGTAACGGAAAAAGGAGAACATGGAGCAAGAGCGACTCTTGACATCGAGAAAGGCTTGGGATTATGGTATTTTTTAACAACTCTTTCATAATCTTTTAATATTTCTTCTTCTGTTTGAACAACCGAATCCGGAGGTAGCCCACCATCTTTTCTTGAAAGTGACATGCTTCCTCTGGTACCGTAAAACCTTACTCTGGTTAACTTAGCTCCCTCAATTTCATTGTCAAATAACAGTGGATGATTTTTTGGAAACAAGTATAGATGATCTGTCGTTGTAGTTACTCCACTTTTCATCATTTCGAGTATTGCAATAACAGAAGAAACATAAACAGCTTCTTCGTCGATATTCTTCCATTTTTCGTATAAAAATACAAGCCAGTCAAATAACTTTGAATTTTGAACTTCTTTGACAGATCTAAAAAGTGACTGATAAAAATGGTGATGAATGTTAATAAAGCCCGGTAAAATAAGCATATCTTTCCCTGAAATAGATTCTGCTTCTGAAATTTCAGGTGGTTTACCAGTGCCTAAATTTTCGATAACATTATTGTTTATAAGAATCCAACCATTTTTAATCTCTTCAAGCTTCTCGTTAAAAGTAGCAATAAGGTCAATATCTTTAATCAGTTTTTTCATTATTTTTCTCCTTTAAAAGACTGTAAACACTTTCGGGGGTTGCGGGAATTTTATAAATCCTTATTCCTGTTGCTGCATGGATGGCATTTGTCACTGCAGGAGCTGTCGCAACCATTACTGTTTCTGCAATACCTTTTGTCCTGAATGGACCTGTGTCCTCAGGGTCAGTTACTGGAATTATCTCAATATTTTCAGGTGCATCTTTTGCTGTTGGGATTATATACGTTGAAAAATTAAGTGTTTTAAAAATCCCTTTCTCAATTTTTACATCTTCCATTAACCCATAACCTATTCCCATTACAAATCCACCTTCAACCTGAGCCTCGTACCCCTGTTTGTTAAGTACGACCCCACCATCTACTGCCTCTGCTCCTTCAAGCACTTTTGTTACCCCTGTTAATGTATCTACTTCTACATACGCAACATGTGCAGAAAACGCAAAAATATGGTGCGGCAAACCGAAAGCACCCTTTACTTTTATATCGGCAGTTGGCATTAAAAAATAACCCTCCGTGTGTGGGAGTTTATAGTCTGTTTCTAAAAAATCATCGGCAATTTCCTTATAAGAAACTCTATGAGTAAGGTCGCCTTTTATAAAAAAATAACAATTATCAAAATCGAGTGATTCTGGAGAAGTATCAAGTAATTTTGATGCTCTATCTTTTAAAATGTTAATCATCTTCTCTGCGGCAATCACAGAAGCTCTTCCTCCCGTATAAACTCCTCGAGAGGCGCTTGTCGGTCCTGAATCAGCTGTCAGGTAGGAATCTCCCAATATTACCTTAACGTTTTCTATAGAACATTTCATCATTTCTGCAACGATTTGAGCATATGAAGTACCGATACCCTGACCATAATCAACCGTCCCTATTTTTACAGTGAATCCTCCATCCTCGCTCATTTCAATAATAGAACCACCATAATCAGGCAAACCTACCCCCAGGCCCGTTCCCTGATAGGTAAGAGCAACTCCAACGCCTCTTTTTATCCATGGCTTATCCGGATCAGGTACCGTTAATTTTTTTCTCCTCAGCCAGAGGTTAGATTTTTCAATTTCGTTAAGTACTTGAATCGTTCCCACACTTGTAGTAAGTTTATTACCTATCGGCGTTAGATCACCTGCTCTTAGAGCATTTCTTCTGCGTAACTCTACAGGGTCAATGCCAAGTTTCTCCGAAATAATGTCCATTTGAGTCTCCATTGCAAAAGTGACCTGAGGAACTCCAAACCCTCTCATTGCACCTGCAATCCCGTTATTAGTAAAAACTGCAAAACCTTCGATGTGAACATTGTTAACTCTGTAAGGACCACATGCATGCTCAACTGCAAGATTTAGAATAGGGCCTCCAAGAGAAGAATAAGCTCCTTTATCCTGATACATTTTAACTTCCTGCGCTACGATTGTACCATCTTTTTTAACACCTGTTTTATAATACATCATGAAAGGATGCCTTTTCCAATAAGACATTATCGATTCTTCCCTTGAAAGTGCTATCTTAACTGGTTTATTTGTTTTCAAGGCAAGCAGACCAAGAATGGGTTGGATCGTTAGCTCATCCTTTCCCCCGAATGCACCACCAACTGGATAAGAAACAACTCTAATTTTTCGCGAATTTAACGCAAGACATCTTGCAAGTTGTAATTGATCTCTTTGAGGATACTGAGAGCCTGCAAATATATTAAGATTGCCCTCATCATCTACATATGCAACTCCTGACTCTGTTTCAAGAAATGCATGTTCCTGTCTCCCTGTATAATACGTATTTTCAATAATCAAATCGGCTTCTTTAAAAGCATTTTCAGGGTCTCCCCTTTTAATTTCTGTATGTAGGTGAACATTACCACTTTCATGTATCTTTGGCGCATCTGGTTCAAGAGCTTTTATGGGATCATCGACAACTGTTAGTACCTCATATTCCACGTCTATAAATTTTATTGCTTCTTCGGCAATTTTTTCAGTTTCAGCCGCAACAGCCGCAATAGCATCACCAATGTACCTTACCTTATCCGAGCATAAAACCGGCTGATCAGGAATAACTATTCCAAAACCGTTCGTACCGGGAACATCATCACTTGTTACAACTGAAACTACCCCCTCAAGAGCCTTTGCTCTGGAGGCATCTATGCCTAAAATTCTTGCATGGGGATATTTTGATCTCAAAATTTTTCCATAAAGCATATTCGGAAAAGATAGATCAGACATATATTTTATATTCCCTGTTGCCTTTTCGAGGGCATCTATTCGAGGAACTTCTTTCCCTATATATTTTGGATCATCCATCTTTCCTTCTCCAGCCGTTTTTAAACAATTCAATTAAACCTTCGTAAAGCAAATTTGTGCTCATATTTCTTCGGTATTCATCAGAACCTCTTACGTCTGTAATTGGCGTTACCTCTCTAAAAGCAAGCCTTGAAATATAAAGTATTTTTTCAAAAGAGTCCAATTCTTGTTCAATTAAAGCTTTTTCAACAAGTCTACCCCTTACAACAGTTGGAGCAACTGCCCCAAACGAAACAAATGCTCTATCAAAAGAATTGTTCCGGGAAATACCCAATTTCACTGCAACATTTGCTATAGAAATCGCCATTGCATTTCTCTGTCCAAGTTTTTTAAAAAATCCTGTTTCGTTATCTTTGATCTTTGGAAAGAAAACATCAATGATTATTTCGTCTTGCGCCATCTGAGTTTTCCCTGGGCCTGTAAAGAATTCTTCAATTTCTACAACCCTTTCTCTTTCAACACTTTTAAGTTTTAGCTTCGTATCCATTACTAATAATGCAGGAATAGCATCTCCAGCTGGAGATGCATTCGCAATATTCCCCCCAAGAGTGCCCCTATTCCTTATCTGCGGTGAGCCAATGGTCAAACAAGCATCTTTCAATATGAAAGCGAATTTCTGAACCAAAGGTGATTCAATTATTTCCGTATGTGTGGTTAGAGGAAGTATATGGATATATTCGCCATCCTCATAAATTCCTTTCAATTCCTTTACTCTTGAAATGTCTAAAATTCTATTTTCCTTGATGAGATTGTCTTTTAACCTTACAAGGAGGTCAGTGCCACCGGCAATAATTTTTAAGTCTCCCTTATTTATATTAAGGAGTTTAAGCGCTTCATCTATGCTATAAGCAACAAAATAATCAAGTTCCTTCACCTTCCGCTCCTTTATTGATAAAAATTAACTCTAAGTCTCTGCCTTCCTTTCTTTATGTAAAGTCTTTTCGGTTTTCATATTTTTCAGTACACCTTTATTCAACGCAATAACTTCTCCAAGAATTGCCACAGATATTTCAAAAGGCGTTTCGCCCTCTATCGCAAGACCTATCGGAGAAAATACACTGTTGAGAAAATCATCTGGTACGCCGAGTTCCCTTGCCTTTCCGAAACATTTATCCCTTCTTGAAGTGCTACCAATCATTCCCACATAATTAAATTTCACTTTTAAATCGTGAAGGCCTTTCAGAATGAATGGATCGTACATTCCGCCTGGTGTTACAATAATAGCAGATGCACCATTCCTTATTGGCAAAGTATCTACTTTTTCGTATATATTTTCACCACTAAAAATTAAAGCATTTGGAAAATTTTCTTTATTGGCGAAATCGCTCCTCTCATCAACAACTATTAAATCATAATCCTGAGAGAGGTCAGCCATTTTATAGAGCATTTTTCCAATATGACCTGCTCCAAATATTACAAGTTGTGGTCTTGAACCTATGTATTCCATATATAATTCTATTTCACCTCCGCAAACCATGCCAAGGGAACTTTCTTCCCCTTCCTTCAAAATATATTTTTTGAACTTAGTCCCCTTTGCTTTGAATAGTTCAAAAGAAGCAGCAATAATATCCTTTTCGAGAGCTCCTCCACCTACTGTGCCGTGCGTACTACCATCTGGTTGTACAAGCATCTTAAAACCCATTTTACCCGCTGTGGAAGATTCTGCATTAACGACTATTGCCAGAACAAACTCTTCACTTTTTCTTATTAGTTCTGCCATTTTTTCATAAACTTCATGCATCGATAAAACCTCCTTCGCCCATTTCTATGATTTCCTCTTTCGAAAGCCTGTAACCTGAAAGAAGAATTGGCATTAGTCTGTGAAAACTTGTGCCCTGTCTGAACATTCCAATCCCTGAAGGCATCCCGATAACTACAGATTGATCCTTATACGAAACAAGAAAAGTTTGACCCGGGAATATTGGAACTCCATACCTCACAATTTCGGCACCCATTTTTTTAATCCCTTCCACAGTTTTATCATCAGGGTCAACGCCCATGCCACCAACGAAAATAATAAAGTTAGCTCCCAGTTTTATTGCATCCAGCCCAACTTGTGCAATTTTTTCTTCATCATCGGGAAGGACTTTTCTCAAAAGAACTTCCTGCCTGAGTTCCTCAAAATAGTGCTGTACTTTTTCGCTTATTTTCTCATCTCTTAAACCCTCGATAAACTCATTTCCAACAGGAAAAATCGCAATTCGATTTACCTTGAAAGGATTAATAGTAACAATAGGACTGTATTTCTCCTCTATAAGATTAATTTCCTTCATTTCGCTTTCAGGGATTGCAACGGGTATTACCTTTCCAGTTCCAATTTCCTGGCCTTTCTTCACAAATGTAAAATTTCTTCTTACAGCAATAACAACATCTTCGATTGAGTTTAACCTTACGAGCCCTTCTTTATTTAGAATAACAACTCCATCTTCTTCTGCAATTAACTTCACCCTCGACTCACTCGGGGGAGTTACAGAAATATTATCTCCTTTAATGCTTTTCATCATCTCCACTGCAGCTATATCTTCATGTACTGAACCATTTTTAATATCGCTCTCAACCCAAAGGTAATGCTTTCCAATGGAAATAAGCTTGACTATATCTTCTTCAACTATCAGATGACCTCTTTTAAACAATGGACCCTTTTTAACTCCCAAAACTACCTCAGTAACATCTGAAGCAAGGATTTTTCCTACAGCATCTTCCGTTTTCACTTTCTCCATAAGACAAGCAACCTCAAATAATCTTCATAAGTGTCCATATCAAATGTTATTTTTTCATCTTCAAATTCAATATGTCTTATAATATCCTTGTGATTTAAAATAATATCTTTCAAAGTAGTATTCTCTGGATTAGCATTAAGAATTTCTTCTTTAAGAGAAAATGGCACAATAACAGGGTGTCCTCCTTTCCCATGAAAATATGGTACAATGATTTCCCCTTTAAAATTCTCAATGAGCTTATCAACAATACTGCTGCTTGTAAAAGGGTTATCAACTATGCCAATTAAAACTCCATCATTTGAAATCTCCTTTACTCCTTTCTGGACAGAGGAAAACATTCCAATGCTAAAACTTTCATTTATTAATACTTTAAGCCTTCTATTCTTTATACTTTTTTCAATAAATTCCTTTAAATAATTTCCGTTGAAGCCTGCGACAACAATCACTTCATCTAATTTTGATGATAAATACTCGTCAATCAAATTTTCAATATTTGTTTTGTGACCAAACTTAAGAAAAGCCTTGGATTGACCCATTCTTTTCGACTCACCAGCACTGAGTAATATTCCACTAACGCCCAAGTTTTTCCTCCCCTGAGGCTTTTCTAACGGCATTAAATATTTTTATGTAACCAGTGCATCTGCATAGGTTACCTGATAAAGCCTCTCTTATTTCATTATCGGTAGGTTTAGGTTTTTTATTTAAAAGATCATAAGTTGAAACCACTATTCCTGGCGTACAAAAACCACACTGAACTGCGCCTTCTTCAACAAAAGCTTTTTGAATTGGATGAGGGTTTTTCACGGTGCCAATTCCTTCAATTGTTGTTATAACAGAACCATCAACCTGAGGAGCAATAATGAGACAGGAGTTTGCAGTAACACCGTTAAATAATACTGTGCAAGCACCGCATTCTCCCTTGTCACATCCCTTTTTAGTACCTGTTAAACCGGTTATTTCACGCACGATTTGAAGGAGCGTTATATTCGTTGGAACATTTAATGAGTAATCTTTACCATTCAAACTAAAAGAAATATTCATCTCCTTCAAAATAAATCACCTCTTCTCTAAAAAATAGTGTACTGCATCATCAAGCTTCTCTCTCATTTTTATTGCATCAACAGGACAAACCTGCATACACATTGCACAGCCAGTACATTTATCTTCATCAACGGTCGGCTTTCTTTTATCGGAATCCCACTGAATTGCCATATGACCTCCATCAGAACATGCAACATAACATAAACCACAACCAATGCATTTTTCGGTATCAATATCTGAGCGCGTATAAAGCTCTGGTAACTCTTCATTAGTTTTTATCTTTCCTAATGCCTTACCAACAATGTCCAGTGGACTATTAAACCCCATGTCTTCAAGATAATGAGCAAGACCGCTCTTCAAATCCCTTATCGTCCTAAATCCATAATGCATTGGCAGCGTACAAAATTGAACATTAGATGCACCAACAGCCATAAATTCAACCGCATCCTGCCATGAAAATGCACCACCATTTCCTGATATAACAATATCAACATTCTTAGCAATTTCTGCTATTGTCCTCAAAGTAATTGGCTTTATTGAAGGGCCTGATAGCCCTGAATAAGAGCTTTCGCCAAATAACGTTGGGTATGGTTCAAAAGTCCTAATGTCTATGCCTAAGAGCGACGGAATTGTGTTGCTTGCGGTAATACCATCGGCTCTTCCTCTTTTAACCGCTTTTGCCACTTCAACAATATCTGTCACCTGAGGGGTTATCTTTATCAAGACAGGTGTTTTATCAGCTGCTTCTTTAACCCAACCTGTTACTTTTTCTGTTGCTTCAATACTCTGAGCAAGCATTTTTCCTGCCTCTTCCCCCATGCTTCCCTGAGGACAGCTAAAACTACACTCTATTAAGTCTGCTCCTGCTTTTTTCAATCCGTAAACAAGTGATTGCCAATCTTCTTTCTTTGCTCCCATTATTGAAGCGGCAATCATTTTACCTGGAAACTCCTTTTTAAGATACTCAACTCTTCCCTCAATGTCATTTATATGGTATTTAGAGATAAGGTCAATATTGCCAAGTCCTGAAACTTTGTTACTCATTGGACCAAAAGAAGACATCATAGGGTTTTTAAGATTTACTTCATTTTCTTCGACCGATGTGGTTTTAAGAATTACTCCTGCCCATCCTTCCTTGAGACCATTATAGGCAATTTCCATTTCGTCTGTCGAGGGCGATGCGGAGAGCACAAAAGGAGAATCAAGATGTATGTCAAGGAAGTCAATCGAAATATCTTTTTCTTTATACATTTCTCCCTCCATTTAAATAATTTGCAATGCTTAACGCTGCCTTTTTACCATCTGCTACGCTTTCTACAATTGTACTTGCGCCCCTTACTATATCGCCTCCTGCAAATACGCCTTTAACAGAAGTCATCAGGTCATCATCAACTTTTATTAAACCTTTTCCATTTTTCTCAAGTTCCACGAATTGATCAGCAGGTTTTTGGCCAATTGCAATAATGATTGTATCAAGAGGTATAAAGAACTCAGAATTTGGTATTTCTTCAAAAGTCCTTCGCCCCGAAGCATCTATTTTTGAAAGCCTTGCTCTTTTTACAACTATTCCTTCAACTGAATTCTTCCCTCTTATTTCTACTGGTATTGCAAGAAATTGCATTGTAACACCAGCATTAACTGCTTCATCTATTTCATCTTTGAAGGCTTTCAACTCCTTCAAGCCCCTCCTGTAAATCAATTCTACGTCTCTTTCGTTATTCTCTTGCTTTAGCACTGTGGCGACTTCTACTGCAACGTTACCTCCACCAATTACTCCTGCTCTCTTGCCAACAGGTGTTTTAATAAAAGCCCTTGTAAGCTTCAGAAGTTCAGTGGCAAAATATACGCCCTTAAGATTCATACCCTTTATGCCTAAATCTATCTCTCCTTGAAGACCCGTAGCAATAAAAATTGCATCAAATTGGTCATCGATTTCTTTTACCGATATAATTTTCTTATCTCTTACTTCAGTAACGAAATTATCATGTATAAATCTAATTTCTTTTTTCCCAGCATTTTCTGGGAACCTGGAAATAGAAACTTGCTGCATGGGAACACCACCAAGTTCCTTTTTTTCAAATATAACTGTTTCAAAACCAAATCTCCCCAGTTCTCTTGCACATGAAATACCCGCAGGCCCCCCACCAATAATGGCAATTTTAACTTTCCTTTTAGAGGATATATTAAGATTTTTTGAGGGGTCTGTGTTATCTGTGACATATCGGTGTAATTCCCTGATTTTAATTGAAGAATCAATCTTAGCGCGGACACATACAGATTGACAAAAGCTTTCCTCTGGACATAACTTACCACAAGTTTCTATTAAAGGATGGACGATTTCAATTATCTCTCTTGCACCCTGAAGGTTGTTCGTCATGATTGAATGGATAAATTCAGGAATTGGAACATTCGCCGGACATGCCTTTTCACATGGAGCATCGAAACAATAAAGACATCTTTCGGCTTCAAGAAGTGCTTCAGCTCTATTCAATGCTTTATCAGTTTCTTCCATAAACACCTCCTATACGTTTTCATTATTATACAAATAAGAAAGTATTCAAAAAATTTTAATCTAAATACCTCCTACAATTATCACAACTTCCCCTTTGACTTCTCTATCTTTTGTCCTTTCAAGAATTTCTGAAGCTTTACCTCTAATCACTTCTTCATGAATCTTAGAAATTTCCCTGACGATAGCTACATATCTATCCCCAATACCTTCAATAAGTTCATTAAGAAAATTCTTAACCCTATATGGGGATTCAAAATATATTACAGGTCCTTGAAAATCTTTGAAAGACTCAAATATTTTAATTCTCTTGCCCTTTTTCCTGGGTAAAAAACCATAAAAGATAAAGTGATCAGGAGAAAAACCTGATAGCAGCAAAGCTGGAAGAAATGATGTTGCCCCGGGTAAAATTTCAAGATGTAGACCTTTATCTATACAAGTCTTTATAAGATTAAAACCGGGGTCTGAAATACCAGGAGTCCCCGCGTTTGATACAAGTGCAAAATTTTTACCTTTCAAAAGATCTTCGACTACTCTTTCAAATTTATTTTCGCGTGTGTAACTGTGAAAACTTATAAGAGGAGTTCTAATAGAGTATTTATTTAAAATAATGCGTGTTTTTCTTGTGTCCTCAGCAAGTATTGCATCAACATTTTTCAGAACATCCAAAACTCTCAGTGTGATGTCTTTAAGATTACCAATCGGGGTAGGGCAGACAAAAAGCGCCATTATTTTGTTTCTTCTGGAATTACAAAAACCTCAACTTCATCATCAGTCTTTATATCGTTGAAATTTTTGAGTCCTATCCCGCATTCATATCCTTTTGCAACCTCTTTAACATCTTCCTTAAATCTCTTTAGAGAAGAGATCTCAGTGGTATAAATAACAGTATTATCTCTTATTACTTTTGCTCTGGCACTCCTTATTATTTTACCTTCGTTAACAAGACAACCAGCGATAGTGCCAACTCCTGATACTTTAAACGGCTGTTTGACAGTTGCTTTGCCAATGACAATTTCTTTCTTCTCTTTAACTTCCATACCTTTAAGTAGCTTTTCGAGTTCATCAGTAAGTTCAAATATAATATCGTAAGTCTTTATATCTATGCCTTGTTGTTTTGCTTCCAGTTTTGCTTCAGAAGTTGGTCTCACATTAAAACCAAGTATAAAACCTCTTGAAGCGCTTGCAAGAAGTACATCACTTTTAACGATCCCCCCAACTCCCTCATGTATTATTTCGAGGGGAACAGGCGATTTTATTTCAATTACAGCATGCTTGACGGCTTCCAGTGATCCCTGCGTATCGGTTTTCAATATAACATACAGTTTTTTCTCTTCCTTTGTTTCCGCTTCTTTAAGCAATTCTTCAATGGTTTTTGGTATATTCATACTCAAATTCTTAAGAGTTCCTGTCTCTTCTATTTTCTTTAATTCATACTTTGCTTCTTCAGGATTATCAAGTTCATAAAATATTTCACCTGCATTTGGAATACCCGGAAGTCCACCGACTTCAACAGCCGAAGCTGCAGTAGTCTTACTAATCCTTTTCCCAAACGTATCAGTTAAAAACCTTACTCTTCCAACAATATTACCGGCTCTCACAAAACTACCTACTTTTAATGTTCCAGTCTGCACAATAACTGTTGCAAGAGGACCTATGATTTTATCTATTTCCGACTCTATCACAGTACCAGAAGCAATTATATTAGAATTAGTCCTGAGTTCAAGTAGTTCTGCCTGTAATTTTATTATCTCAAGAAGGTCATGTACACCTTTCCCGGTCTTTGCAGAAACAGACACATACGTGGTAGAACCACCCCATTCTTCCGGCAGAAGACCCCTGTCCGCAAGTTGCTGTTTAACTTTCTCAGGATCCGCACCAGGTTTGTCTATTTTGTTTATAGCCACGATTATAGGGACTTTAGCCGCCTTTGCATGGTTTAAAGACTCTATTGTTTGTTCTTTAACACCTTCGTCTGCCGCAACAACAAGTATAACAATATCGGTAACAATAGACCCTCTTAACCTCATCTCAGTAAATGCTTCGTGGCCGGGAGTATCTATAAAAATAATCTCATCAGAATCAACCTTAACAGTAGACGCTCCGATTGCCTGAGTTATTTGTCCTTTTTCCTTCAGAGCAACAGACGTTTTCCTTATCGTATCAAGCAACGTTGTCTTACCATGATCTACATGTCCCATAACTGTAACAACCGGTGCTCTTTTTATAAATCTCGAAATAAATTCTTTATTGTTAAACTCAGGGACATCGAGGCCAAATTCATAAGCAATATAATGAACTTCGTCTTTTGATAATTTACGTTCGGGTTTGTAGGGTAAACCCAGCTTCATTATCCTTTCTCTAATTTCCTCAAATGGTATTCCAAATCTTTCAGAAAAAGTTTTAATAGTTATATTGCCCGAAAGCCTGGCAAACTTGCTTTCTTCTTCGTCATGTTTTTTCCTAAGTTCTTTTACATAATCTTCTACCATCTGTGCGGTCTCAATATCGATTATAGAAAGAGTTCCTTTGCTATGAATACCGAGTTCCTCCATTATCTCAATAAGCTTTTGAGATTTCATACCAAGGGACTTTGCAATTTCATAAACTCTCAATTTAGCATCCTTTTTCATTCTCAATCACCTTCTTTAGGCTCCACCAGATGGATAAAATATCCCGTGAGTTTAGAAGCAAGGGAAACATTAACGCCATTAGCACCAAGTGCTGTAGCATATTCTTCTATCTTTGGATAAACATTTGCTCCCTTTCCGTCTGGAAGCATTTCAACTCTTTCGACCTTAGCAGGACTCATAGCATTCTCTATATATATCTCGGGGTTTGCATTATACCTTATAACATCAATCCTCTCATAGTTAATTTCTTTTGAAACATTGTTTATTCTTACTCCTCTTTGCCCGATACAGGCACCAACGGGATCTACATTTATATCCTTTGATGCTACTGATATTTTAGCCCTTACTCCAGGCTCCCTTGCAATACTTTTAATCTCAACAATTTTTTGAGTAATTTCCGGGACTTCCATTTCAAGAAGTTTAGCAAGAAACTCAGGACATGCTCTCGAAAGTACTATAAGCGGGCCCCCGTCAGTCATTACTGTTTCCTTTATATAAGCTTTTATAAGTCTATCCCTGAAAAGTCTTTCGTTAGAAATTTGCTCCTCAGGTGGTATAAAACCTTCGATATTATAAGGCTCAATATTGACACCTATGTTTCCTTTGCCTTTCATTCTCGTAACACGTCCGGTTATAGTTTCTCCAACTTTACCTGAAAATATACTATAAGTTATATCCCTTTTTTTCTCCATTATCTTCTGTTGAAAAACCTGCTTTGCACTGGTTATTGCAGAAGCAGATAGCAACTTTAAAGGAATTTCAATGAGTATTTGATCTCCAATTTTTGCATCCGACTCAAATTTTAAGGATTCTTTGAGACTTATCTCAAGCAAAGGATTGTTAACATGTTCCACAACTGTTTTTTCTGCATAAAGTCTTACCTCACCTTTACTAAGGTTAACTTTTACAACAGAGTTCGATTCATCAAAAGTTTTTTTATAAGCGGTCCTGAAAGCAGCATTAATGACCTCCATTAAATAATCTTTTGATATACCTTCTTCTTTTTCTATATTTTTTAAAACATCTATGTCTATCATTTTCTTTCCCTCCCTTTTTTTCTATCTTTAAACTCGCCTTCAAAAAGGGTAACCTTGCGTAAGTTAACAAATGGAAACAATCTTAAGCCTTCTTCAATCTCAAAAGCTACGTTTTCACCTTCATTTCCCTTTAAAATACCAGTTTCAGTTACTAAAATATCATTTAACAAATATGAAAATTTAACAGCTTTGCCAGAAAAAATATCAAGCTCTGCTCTGCTTTTTAATACCCTATCAAGTCCTGGCGAGAAAAGATTAATACTGTAGGCTCTTTCTAAACCAATCCTCGTAAGGTCCTCCTGAATTAATCTGGTTGAGTTTTCTAAATCTTCAACTGTTAACTCACCATTTTTACGATAGAGGGTCGCCTCTATTGTTTCTCCCCTTATACGCATATCGAGGATAATTAACCCAAGTCTTTCTGCATTCTTTTTTACAATCTCTTCAATTTTTTCCATACTCATCCTATCAAAATAAAAAGTGGGTTCTTTACCCACTCCTTTCCATAAAATCACTGATATATTGTAAAGGAAAATTCAATTTTTGCAAATGGAACTTTTTAATTATTTTCAGAGTCTAAATAAAAAGGAGGACGATAAAAATGAGAAATTTTTTTAAAAGAAACAAAGTTATCCTTATTATCCTGATCATCTGTGCTTTTCTTTTATCAGGTTATTTTTCTTATTCTTTCTTGCTTAATGGAAATTTGTTTTCTAAGTTCCTACCAACAAACCTGCAATCCAGAGGTATTTTTTCTGATAAAAATGTTGATCAATCTCAATCCACCAAAGAAGGTAATTTCGCAGTACCAGGAACAACTTCAAATGAGGAGTACAAAGTTTACCAGCAATCCGGCGGAACTTTGCCATATTCCGAAACATCTTCAGTTCAATTTGGACTCAAAATTATCAAAAATGGCAATATGTCAATTCTCACTGACAGAGGTAAATTTTTTGAGACATGGCAAAAAATCATCGTAGCGTCTAAATCTATTTCGGGCACCATTGCAAACTCAAGTTACTACAAACAGGGAGACTATTATTTGGGTTTTATCACCGTCATTGTTCCATCTGACCAGTTCGATAATTTTAATGAAGCAGTCTCAAAATTTGGTAAAGTTATGAACCTGAGTGTCTCTACTCAAGATGTAACAGGTGAGTACGTTGATCTTTCTTCAAAGCTAAAAGTACTTGAAGAACAAAGAAACCTGCTTTTATCATGGTTAAAAGAAGCAAAAACCATTGATGAAATGATAAAATTAAGAAACGAAATCCAGAGTGTAGAAACAGACATAGAAACTATTAAGGGAAGGATTAACTATATTGCATTTCATACAGATTTTTCAGAAATTACACTAAACCTCAGCGAAAAGGAAGAAAGTTTCAAACCTGCAGGTTTTTTGGGCCCTCTTGTTGATGCACTAAAGAAACTCTATGAGACGCTTGTGTTTTCATTTTTCGGAGTTCTCATTATCTTTGCTTTCATTCTGCCATGGGGGCTCATTGGTTTTCTTGTTTATCGGCTTGTTCTAAGAAGAAAAAAGTAAGCGGCTGAATAAATATAAAATTTCTTTCGTTTTTTGGGATTAATTTATATAATTGAAACATGGGAGTAAAACCTGATAGGTGGATTAGAGAACAGTGCAAAAATGGAATGATCGAGCCTTATGAAAAATCTCAAATTTCTAAAGGGGTAATTTCATATGGTATCTCCTCTTATGGTTATGATATGCGCGTTGCAGATGAATTTAAAATTTTTACAAACATCAGCTCAACAATTGTCGATCCAAAAAACTTCTCAAAAAATAGTTTTGTTGACTTTAAAGGAAAGGAGTGCATTATACCACCGAACTCCTTTGCACTGGCAAAGAGCCTTGAATACTTTAGAATCCCAAGAGACATTCTCTGCATAGTACTCGGTAAAAGCACATACGCAAGAATGGGAATTATAGTAAATGTAACGCCTCTAGAGCCGATGTGGGAAGGTTACGTCACAATAGAAATCTCAAATACTACCCCTTTACCTGTAAAAATTTATGCAAATGAAGGTATTGCACAGGTTTTATTTTTAAGCGCAGATGAAATATGCGAGGTTTCTTATCAAGACAAAAAAGGGAAATATCAGAAACAAACAGGGATATGGCTGCCAAAAATATGACAGAACAAAAGTTTCTCCGTTCTCTCACATTTCTTTTTGACATGCCCGTAATAGCAATTCTTACCGCTTTAATAATTTTCAAGAGAACAAAAGACATAAAAAGCCTGGCAATATTCATTCTTTTCTTTACCTTAATTCCTTTAACATCATGGTTTTACTTCTTTAAAAAAAGAAATTATAAACAATACAGGAGGGTCTCTTTTATTACTAACATGTTTAGCTTTTCAACAGGCTTTTTTCTACTTCTATTGACCCAATCAAATAAAATATTTATAGCAATTTCATTGTCCTATTTTCTGAGTGGTTTTTTTCTTGCAGTAATTAATGCATCAGGATACAAAGCATCAGGACATGCTGCAGGCATTGCAGGCCCAGGAATTTCAATTGGTATTGTATACGGATTAATAGGTTATCTTTTTTTGCTTCTCCTTGTACCTGCAGGTTACGCCAAAATAAAGATAGAGGACCACACCGTAATGCAATTTGTAATTGGGGCGGCTACAACCATTATAATAACTTTTATTTCATTTTATCTATTGAGGGTAATATGATAAAAATGATAGGTCATTATCAAGAAACAATAAGTAACTTTTTGAAATTTTATTCCACTCTTCGTCTTCTCAAGGGAAAAATAGGTCAGCTTAAAATAAACAGGACCAAAAACAGCTCAAAAATAAAACTTATTAAGATTGTAAAAAATTTAACAAAAAAAGGAGGGATTGAAAGGGCAGATATTATATACTAAGTAGATATAGAAGAAGGTAAAAGTTGGAAGAAATGTTGAAGAGCTGGGAATATTAGCCAAATCTTCAAGAATAGGTCCTGTACTTTATTCGCACTCAGGACCCGGGCAGTCAGGATACAAAACTTATAACAAAGGAGGCGTAAAAATGGAAAAAGTAAAAATCGTAACAGATTCAACTTGCTATTTATCGCAAGATGTAGTCGAAAAGTACGATATTTTAGTAGTTCCTTTAACCGTAAGGTTTGGCGAAACAACATTTAAAGAACATGTAGATATTAACGACGACGAACTGTACGAAAGGTTAAGAAAAGGGGAACTTCCAGACACAACTCAGCCCTCTCCAGAAGATTTTGCAAGCGTCTATAAACCACTCCTCGATAAAGGGTACTCTATAATTTCGATTCATATTTCAATTGGAATAAGCGGAACAATTAATTCAGCAAACGCTGCAAAAGAAGCCTTAAAAACTGATAAAATATGGATATTTGACTCAAAATTCACCTCGTTAGGGTTGGGGTTTCAGATAATGGAAATCGCCAGGATGCTTTACGATGAAGGGAAAAGCCTTAAAGAAGTTCTCAACGAAATTCCAAATCTAAGCAATCATATGAATATATTCTTTCTTGTAGGAGATCTTTTTTACCTTGCAAGGCTGGGAAGGATTGGTAAAGCAAAAGCAGTAATGGGAACCATCATCAAGATAAAACCAATTCTATACTTCGATAATGGTGTTGTAAATGTTCTCGAGCAGCCAAGAACAATGAAAAAAGGAAAGGAAAGAATGATAGAACTCGTAAAAGATATAACTGCAAAGAAAGGATTGAAGTATATTACAATTACATGGGGAGACAATAAAGAGGAAGCAGAAGAGTATAAGGCTTTATGCGAAAAGGAATTTGGAATAAAAATTCCTCTTACAAGATTAGGACCCATCATTGGAACTCATGTAGGGCCTGATGTACTCTCCATTCATTTCTATACCGAGAAATAAATTTATACGCAGAGGTGAAATTTTGAATTTAGATAGGAAGTATGTTGGAGGCAGCCTCCTTGTATCACTTGGAGCTGCTTATATCTTTAATAATACATACCTAATTACATCTTTTTTCTGGTGCTTCGTGGGAATTTTCCTGTTTATGGTTGGAGGTTACAGCATCACTCTCGCAATTTTAAAGAAAGAGAAAACTGATGCCACTACAAATTTTTTGACTTTATTTCTGGGCATTTCAATCTTGCTTTTCGTATTTTCGATTCTCGGATTTTCAAGAACAATCCTGTTTTCAACGATTTTTGCATCATTTGGACTTGCATATATTTTATCCGGATGCTTCTTTAGATACTCTAAAAGAAACATATTTACGGGGTTAATTCTTCTTGGTATAGCGTTACTTCTGTTTCTTCCTTTTGCTTTTAACATCTCCGAGAAGGTTTATAAAATAATTAAAGATTATGCACTTGGACTTGCGCTAGTTATAATTGGTATAATCATATTCTTACCAGGGAAAAAGAAAAAAACCAACGAAAAGTAAGGACAATTTAAAATACACATTTAACAATAAACCTTTCAAATAATTTTAGAGATTGAAAAGAAAGGTTTGTGTGTTTATTATTTTGAAAATATTTGTAATAAGGATACTACAAGAGCTTATAGAAACGATATAGTATCACACAGGTAAATAACCTGGCAGGAAACGAAAATTGAATATCACTCTTCTGAAATTCCTCAAAAATTTCAGACTAATACCACCATAAAAATCAAAACAAAAAATTTACAATAAATCCAGAAAACATTTAAAATTAAATTGAACTTTTTAAGTGATTATGGAGTCTAAATTATAAACGGAGGTGAAATATGAGAAAAAAATTAATTTTGCTTGCTGTGATGTTGGTTTTCCTGAGTGTAGTAGTAGTTGGAGCACGCGCTCTTCCAAAAGGAGTAGCTGTCGCAGATGAAACAACAAATGAAAGAACAATTTCTGTTTCTGGAACTGGAACAGTACAGGTTGTACCTGATATTGCGCTGGTAAATTTTGGTATAACTGTAGAAAACAAGGATGCGTCTCTCACAATGACAGGATTATCACAAAAGGCAAACTCAGTTATTCAATCGCTTTCAAAGATCGGGGTAAAGAAAGAGGACATTCAAACAGCAGGTATAAGTCTTTACCCTGTATACAGCTATGAGAAAGATACCGGGAAACAGACCCTCGAAGGTTACAGAGCAAACGAATCTTTCAGTGTAAAAGGGAAAATTGATTCCGCAGGGAAAATCTTAAACACAGTAACAGCAAACGGCGTTAACGAAATAAATGGTATAGCATTTGATGCTTCAAATAGAGACCAATTAAAATTAGACGCCATAAAACTTGCTATGAAAGATGCCAGAGCAAAAGCTGACGCTTCAATTGACGGGACAGGGTATAAAATCAACAGTATTAAATCGATTTCTATCGAGTATTGGTCTCCTTCTCCTGTTTACAAAAGTATTGCTGCTGCCGATGAAAGCCTGCCTATTGAAGGTGGAACAATCAGTATACAGGCAAATGTAAGTGTAGTCTTCACGTTTGAGTAAAAGCATTTTACTAGGACCAGGGATGGTTAAATGAAAATAAATAAGTCAACAATAGCACTTATTTTAATTATTATAATTCTGATTGGTACAGCATTTATATTGAAAAGCATTCTAAACAATAACGTCTCAGCAATTAATATAAGTGTATTTGGCCAATCAATTATTGGAGAAAAGTTTACAAAGACTTTAAGTATTATAAATACAAATAATGTTTATTACCTCACTTACGCTTGTGAGACAAAAGAGCCTGAAAAATTTTGTAATTGCAATAAATTTGAAAAGATTTTATCAAATGAAGAGGTAGAAAAGTTCATAAAGGAAGTGGAAAATTTAAAAGACGAAGGCGAAAAAGCTAAATGCTGCGACCATCCCTGGACAGAAATAACGCTAAAATATGCTTTTTCAAGAGAAAAATCGTTGACCGTTTCAATGGAGCCCATTGATATTGAAAAAATCTTTAACATCGATTGCACAACAGCAAAATGATGATTTGGTGCCAGGCACTTTACTCTCAAAAGTTGATAATTTAATGTTAGGCACCAAACTTTAACTTTGTAAAACCTTGACAAAAATAGAAGTTTAATTAAAATTTATTTGCTCTGGCCCTATCCCTTTACAAGGGTTATGAGACCCTTATACTTCTTTATCCTTAAATAAGGAGAGGAAGAAAAGGATGGACCGGGGTATTATTTATTTTCCTCAAATGACAAATAGGTTAATTTTTCTTTTGAAAGAAATTGTCCTATATATTCTTTTATATGAGAAATACTTTGAGGAAACTCCGGACTTTTCAAATCATCAAGGCCAAAAAATTTCAATTCAAGTGAGTCGCTTCCAGCATTTAAATTGCCTGAAAACTTATCTATAAGAAAATCCACTATAACATAATGATAAACAACGGTATCATTGTGTTTATAAATTTTATCAAGAATGATGAACGGTTTAGCGCTTATTATTTCGATTCCGCACTCTTCGCTCATCTCTCTTTTGAGTGCAGCAAAAAGTGTTTCCCCTTTTTCTACCGCCCCACCAGGGATACTCCACATAAATTTATCAGGAGGATCTTTTCTTTTTGAAAGAAGGATTCTAAAATTCTCGTAAACAACACCTCCAACAGCTATAATAGGCCTTGGAGGATACTTCCTCTGCAAATTTTCTCCGCACTATCTCATATTTACAAGATAGCCATTCTCAAGCATCCAGTCAAAAATTCTTGATATCTTTGCGTATGTTCTATCCTGTGCAATATCCTTATAGCCTATTTCTACAAGATTATTATCCTCTATAAGAAATAAGTATTGAATAATTATATTTCCTCCGAAGGGAGCATCTCTGTTCTTATCAACATAAAGGTTCAGTATGTCAAAATGAGGAATCCTGTTAGGATCAACTCTTCCTTCTTTAGAGGAGTTCATAATCTTTTCATATAGCGTATTGGTGTCCTTAAAATCTTTTACAAGTACCATTGCAACATCAGTATCATATTCTATATCTCCACCCCCGGTGCTGTTAAACATTGTGGGTCGCTGTGGACTTTCTTCCGAGTCAAGCTTAGACCCCTCTTTATCAAATGAGGAGACTGCAAATATAGGGCAATTAAACTCAAGGGAAAGACTGGCGAGTCCGCCTGAAACTTCGTCAACCTGCTGTGATAAATCCTGATATAGAATAGTTGTAGGAACTTTTTGAAGGTAATCTATAAAAATAGCTACTTGATCAGTTCCTGCTTCCTGCATTATTGAAAGTGCATGACTTCTTATCCTATTAATAGTATCTTCTCTCATTCCCTCAATAAGGTAGACATAATTCATAAAATTTTCGACCTTTACGTAACCCTGGTCATATCTTTTAGAAAATGTAGGGTCATTCAAAACATTTTTAGTTTCAAGAATATATGGAGGAATAAAAGTTTCCTGAGAGAGAATCCTTAAAAACAACACTCTTTTTGTCTGCTCCCATGAATAATAAAGAATTGGAATACGAGCATTATCTGCAATTGCCGAAGCAACTTTTAGCATAAAGTTAGTCTTTCCTCTTCTTGGAGCACCTGCAAGCGCATAGTAAAAACCACGTCTTGCCCCAGAAAGAACCTCAGTAAATAGAGTAAAAGGCTCCATAGAGTAGCCAAGAATAATATTTTCTTCCCCGGTGCGCGATTCAAGTTCTGCAGTAAAAGTTATAAGATTCGATCTTATCGGGTCAAGCTTTCTCTTCACCCTGCCCTGCACTATCCCTCTAATCTCACCAATAAGGCCTCCTGCAAAATCCATTATATTTTCCTTACGTGCTTTTAATTCGACATAGGAACCTATCTTCTTGCTGATAGATAAAAGCTCTTTTTCTGCATATTTCCGCTTGAGTACTTCCATGTAACTTAGAAGTACCTCGAGACTCGTGGCCGGTTCTTTAACAATCTCATCTATAAATTCTCCGACTTTAGGGGTAAATGTCCCCTCTTCAGTTATTGCTTCTTTCAACAGGTCTACATCCAGAAACACTTCAGATTTGGTATAATTTTTAAGTACGTAATCTACAATAACTTTTTCTTCCTGAATTTCGAAAAGATCCTTATTGAGTCCTTCTGCAATAGCTCTTGAAAGCAGAAATCTATCCTTCATAATTGAAGAAATTACTTTTTTTGTTATTTCATCCATCCGAGCTTTCCTCCTACAATAGTTCCCAAAACACTATTATTAATATTATCACTAAATAATGATTTTTTTAAAATAGCAAAATCCGCCAAATTCCCCTTTTTTATCTCTCCAATATAATCTTCAGAAAAAGAAGCATAGGACGATCCTTTAGTATAAGCATCCAGAGCCTCTGAAACTGAAATACATTCTTCTTTCTGGAAAGATTCATTCATGTTTTCAGGTGTCCTCATAACTGCCGCATTAATTCCAAGAACTGGTGAAGCATCATCAACAGGCACATCTGAGCCAAATGTGAGCATTTTATTAGCCTTTAATACTGTATTCCAGGGATACGCAAGTTTATAATCTCCCATAATTCTTTTAAAAATAGGAAAGTCAGAAGTTGCATGAATTGGTTGCATTGATGCGATAAAAGACGTTTTTTCTAATAAAGCAAGGTCTTCTATATCAATAAATTGTAGGTGCTCTATGCGGTTACGCATTTGGGTATTTCCATATTTGAAAAGCGCCTCAAGAACTATGTGTACCGCGCCACTTCCTATTGCATGAACTGCAACCTGAATCCCATGCGAATTTGCAAATTGTATAATCCAGTTTAATTCTTCTATATTCATTGTAAGCACTCCCTTAAAAGGGAAACCATTTTTCATATACGCGGTTTTCGAGCCGAGGCTTCCGTCCATAAAACACTTCAAAGGACCAAACTTGAGGAATACATCCCCATCGTTTGTCCTTACATTGCCAGTCACTATATCTTTTAGTGATTCCTTCTTAATACTCTGTACTATACGTATCTTCAAACCATTTCTCTTCAGTTTTTCAAGGAGTGAGTAAATTGAGAAATCAAAATTAACAACAGAAGTAATTCCTCTCTTGAGCAAGTAATTGAAAGATCGTTCTATTGACTCAGGGCTTATTTCCCTTTCTTTTATAAAATTTACTAGCTCAATTGCCCTATCCTTGAATATTCCAATAAAATTTCCCTTCTTCTTAACAAGCACACCACCTTCAACTTCCCTAATCTTTATCATTGCCCTTTCAAGAAATACTCTGCTTACAAATACAGAATGTTCATCGATGCTTTGAATAAAAATTTTCAAAGGAAGATTAAAAAGTTTTTCCCATTGACCAATTGTTAAATTGTTAAAATCAAGATTATAAATGTAAAAAGGCTCATCCTGTTTGCTCTTAAGAATATCAATGAGGTCATCGTATCCTTTAAAGTTTCGGGCATCTACAGAAGACATTACATTTGACAATTCTACTAAATGTACATGAGAATCAAAAAAAGCAGGATAAAAATAACCGGGCACGTCGAGTAGCTGTACAAAAGGAAACTGCTCTTTTAAAATCGAAAACTCTTCAACATCTATAATCCTGTCGCCATCAACGAGAACTGCGAAATCTCTCTTCTCTTCCCCTTTCGTATAGATAACAATACCTCTAAATATCTTTTTTGCGTCATCTTTCAAGGACAAAACTCTCCTCTCCAACTGTTAATTTAACTTTTTTTATTCCTGGAAGTTCAGTAAAAGAGAGTACAATTTGACGTTTAAGAACTTCAAGGTCATTACCACTTATACTTCCCGGATCGATAGTCATCTCAATTAAATCTCCATCAAGATTGTAAGATATGAGATTTGCATCTTTAGATAACATCGTGGAATAATCGCCTGAGGCCTTCAGAAGGTCAAAAAGATTTCGAGGAGTAAGCTCACCGTACTTATACAAAATCGGCGCAAAAAACGAATTGCCATTAAAATTATACACATAATAAGGCACAAGGTAACTATTTGCATTCACCATAAATCTTGTTAAGGGGGTAGATATATCAATACTGCCAAAAAGTGATGGAATAACCTGCCCATCAACGGTAATCTGCACAGTGGTAATATCTGGGAGCTCAGTTAATGTATTCACAATAGAAGATACAAATAAAGCCTCAGAGTGAGAACCGATTGAGTTTTTAAGAATGTCTTTTTTGAGATCTACAACTCCTATACCTCCTGATTTGATATAAAAACTATTAACAAAATCTTGAGGAATTACTTGAGGCAATCCATACAGAGAGCCATAAAAAAGTTCTTTTAACACTCGATTACCAAATAGTACAGGGTCGTCAGTATTCACAACTTCCCTTTTCTCAACAACAAGGTTATTAAAATCCTGCGTTGGAAAATAAAGATTTACTTCTTCTCCCTTTGGAATTCTTGAATCAAAGTGAGTAAGAGGTTTATCTATCTCTATGTAATGATAAAAATACTGCGAGGGCTTACCGTCAATCAAGATCTGAACCTCTGAAATTCCATTTAATTCAGTTAATGTATTAACAAGCCCATAAACAGTAGCTGCCTCCCTGCTTACCGAGTAGAATATCGGTTTGCCAGCCTTAAAATAGAAATCCACAATGCAGAGATTATCTGAAAATTTGACACTTCTTAAATTACAGTTATCATCAAGGAGAGGAAAAAGTTTTGTACTATCAGGGCTTTTAAGCATACCAATCAAGGTATAAACATTTAAAACATTATCCTCTTTAAGAGGAGCATCCTTTTCCACGGGGACAATTTCTTTCGTAACGGGATCATAATAATAAAGTTTTAAAGCAGCCGCTCTCGAAAAATTTCTTGAACGAAAATTAAAATAAAGAAAAATAAATATAGCAATGAGTACAAAAACAAAAAAAACAACTAAAAACTCTTTATTCCTGTTTTTTTTAACCATCTACACAGACCTTTCTTAACGATAACACAATAAATTTTAACAAACTTTTTGTTTCTTGCAATAAAGTTTATTCTCTCTAAAATATCCTTGAATCTGGAGATGAGGAAATGCACTTAATATTCGGATTGGGAAACATTGGAAAAGAGTACAAAAATACAAGGCACAATGTGGGCTTTATGGTAATTGACTACCTTTCAAAAAAGTGGAATATAACTATTAAGAAGGTAAAACACCTTGCACTTTTTGGAAAAGGGGAAATTTCATTTGAAGGAATAAAGGAAGATATAATACTTGCAAAGCCACTTACCTATATGAACCTCTCGGGAAGGGCCGTGAAACCATTTTCAGAATATTTTATGATACCTGTTTCCCATATCATCATCGTGCATGACGATATAGACCTTCGTCTCGGAAATATAAAAATAAAAACCGGGGGAAGTGATGCAGGACACAAAGGAATTCGTTCTATTATAAATCTTGTAAATCCTGATTTCATAAGGGTAAGAGTTGGTATTGGACGACCTGAAAACAGTGGACAAGTGGTTGCGGACTATGTGCTATCAACTTTCGACGAAGATGAAAAAGCGCTCATAACTGAGTCAATTAAAAGAGCATCTGAAGCAATAGAAACAACCATTTTTAAAGGATTAGACGAAGCCCAGAGGCAATTTAACAGATGAAACTTAACTATTATGTCGGGTTACTATCACTTAGGTATCAGACACCAAGTCGATAGTAAGGAGCATTTTAATAGATGCAATTAAAGTATATTCTTAACGATTATCAAAAAATAGAAAATGCTATAAAAGAGAGAAAACACATAAGTGTATTTCCAAACTCAGGCATTATTTTAAGCGGAATCGTCGAATGTTTAAAAGAAAGTAAAATTTTAATTATTTTAAGTACTCAGGAAAAAGCACAAGAAATACACGAAATATTTCCTAACTCCTTGCTGAACCCCGAGTTCGGACTTTCTCCTTTTGAAATAGATTTCATTGACGACAGCATCGTGCAGAAAAAAATAGAATTTTTAAAGAACTTTTATGAAGAAAAAAACAATATAGTCGTTTCAACACTTAAAGGATTCTTTGATCCAGTCCTTCCATACGAATCCTGCAGAGAATTCACTCTATTAAAAGGAGAAATATACAAACTTAGAGATGTAATAAAAAAATTATCAGAACTGGGATACAAAAGAGTAAAAGAAATTTCAGAAACAGGAGAATTTTCAGTAAAAGGCGACATAATTGACGTTTTTACTGGCAAAGAGGATTTTCCTGTGAGAATTTTTTTTAACATCGGGAACGAAATAGAACAAATTCGACTTTTTGATCTCACAACAATGAAATCCTTCGAAAAAATAGACAAAATCTCAATTTTACCGAATACATATTACCTTTTTAAAGAGAGCAGTTGGAAAAATTTTCAGGACAGGATTCAGGAAGAAATTCAAAAAACAGATGATGAATACCTTAGAGATTCTATTTTACGAGACTCGCTGGAAATAAAAAAGGGCAGCAACTTCGGAATAAACTACTACTTCAAATTTTTCATAAACGGGAGCGTGATGCCGTTCCCCACTCTCATTGAAAATACAGCGAAATTTATAAAGATTTTAGTTGAACCGTTAGAAACTTCCAATTTCTTTAAAGAAACAGAGGAGATTTATAAAAGAAGTTCAAGCGCGAGCGAAATCCTGGAAGACAGAAAAGACAGTCTCAGCAAAGCACTAAAAAAATTGAACGAAGGTCAAATAATTTCAATCAAAAATACGCCAGAAGAAAATACAATAGAAATCCCAGTAACTTCATTACCTGAAAACTTTTCATTTATATCAAACCCGGAAGAATTTATCCTGACATCTATAAAACAAAAAAGCATAATTATATTCACAGAGCAGTTTGAGAGGGTCAAAGAACTTCTCAAAATATACGAACTATTGCCCGAAAAAACTCTTACAGACAAAAAGGGGCTTTACTTACTCAGGGGGTACTTTGAAAGAGGTATCGAAACTGATAAAACAATTGTCCTTACCGACAGGGAGATTTTTCCAAAATATACACCCCAAAAAGCCCGAAAAAAACCTATTCCAACAAAAAGCATAGAATCTTACGAAGAATTGAAAGATGGAGACTATGTTGTGCACAGAGACTTTGGAATAGGAGTGTTCAGGGGTCTCACAAAACTTGAAGAGAAAGGGATAAAAGAATATCTGCTTATTGAATACAGAGATGGAGAAAAGCTATTTGTGCCTCTTGAAAGAATTGGTTTCGTCGATAAATACATTGGAGACAGAACATTTATAAGACTTAACAGACTTGCCGGAACCGAATGGAAAAATACAACAGAAAGAGCAAAGGAAAATGCCAAACTTCTTGCTAAAAAACTCCTGCTTACCCAGGCAGAAAGAAGGTTAAATAAAGGATTTTCGTTCCGTCCATTCTTAAGAGAAGAACGGATTCTTGAACTCTCTTTTCCTTACGAACTCACAGAGGATCAGGAAAAAGCCCTGGAAGAAGTCTATAAGGATATGGAATCAAATGAGCCTATGGACAGACTGATCTGCGGCGACGTCGGTTATGGAAAAACAGAAATCGCCATAAGAGCATCCTTAAGAGCAGTGTTAAATGGCAAACAAGTTGCGGTGCTTGTACCCACTACAATTCTCGCAATGCAACACGAAAACACATTTAACGAAAGACTTAGTTCGTTCCCCGTAGAAATAGCAATGCTATCAAGACTGGTAGAACGAGTAAAAGAAAAAGAGGTTCTTAATAAGCTTGAAAAAGGAACAATCGATATAATAATCGGCACCCACAGAATTCTGTCTCAAGATGTAAAATTTAAAAATCTTGGTCTCCTCATAATAGACGAGGAACAGAAATTTGGCGTAAGGCATAAAGAAAAACTAAAAGAGATGAAGGCAAATGTTGAAATCCTGACACTTACCGCAACGCCGATACCAAGAACCCTGCACTCAGCAATTATTAAATTAAAGTCGGTTTCTCTTATTAATACACCTCCGATAGGCAGGGTACCTATCAAAACTTTCGTTTTCCCGTTCAATTTTGAAACTGTTAAAAAGGCAATCGAGTTTGAGCTACATAGATCTGGCCAGGTATTCGTTGTTCATAACAAAATTGAGGACATTTATTCATTCGCAATGACTATAAAACAACTTTTCCCGGCTGCTAAAGTTGATGTTGTACACGGCAAAATGAGAAAAGACGAAATAGAAAAAGTAATGCTTTCATTCTACGAAGGAGAGACCGATATCCTTATATCAACGACTATAATTGAAAACGGCCTGGATATACCCACTGTAAACACTCTTATAGTAGATAACGCCGAGAACTTTGGTTTATCGCAGATGTACCAGTTGAGAGGCAGAATTGGGCGGTCTCATATCAACGCATTTGCATACTTTCTATACACCGCAAATAAAGATCTTAAATCAATTGCAGAGGAAAGGCTCGAGACAATAAAAGAGTTTTCAGGGCTTTCCTCGGGAATTAAAATCGCCCTCAAAGACCTTGAATTAAGAGGAGCAGGAAACCTGCTCGGTAAAGAGCAGCATGGACACATAGTCTCTGTTGGCTATAACCTATATGTAACCCTGCTTGAAGAGGCAGTTAACGAACTAAGAGGAGAAAAGAAATTAGAACTAAAGGGCATCTCAATAAGACTAAATGAAACCTATTACATACCGGACAGTTATATGTCAATGAACACAGAGAGAATGGATTATTACCGGCGTATAACAACTGCAAGATCAATAAGCGAAATTAGCGAAATAAGGAGTGAACTGCTTGACAGATTTGGTAAGCTACCTCACGAGGTTGATAATTTACTCCTTACAGGAATAATAAACTGTTATGCAAGAGAAACGGGGATAGCGGAGATATATCAAGAGGGAAAAAGAATATTTATATCAGTAGAAAACGGGAACAAAATTTCCTTTGAGGGATTGGAAAAATTGCTAAAATCAAAGGAAAGTATAAGGTTTGGCGATAACTACCTATCTTTTGAGGCAAATCACTTACCACTGGAAGAAACTCTTGAAGTTATAAACCTTTTGAAAGGAGCAAGCAATGTTAACCTGGATTATAAAAGATAAATTTGCCGTTTCAGATTCAATAGAAGAAATAACAAAAGACTATAAAATAAAGGCTATTTTGTCAACTTCAAAAATCAAAAGAAAAATTTTGAAAAAGAACATAGAATTAATAGAGTTCTCTTTAGAAAAAAATTCGCTTTTTGAAACAAAAGAATTGATTCTTCACGCTGAATTTTTGGAAAAAGTCGGATTTCCTTTTTCAATATACTCCCGTAATGATATTTCAAAATCTTCCCTTTTTGCAGCTGTTTACTTGATTTACAGGGGAGAACAGGCCAAAAAAGCAATCGCCCGCATTGAAAATAAAACGAAGAAAAAGCTCGTTAAAGATGCGGTAAGTTTCATTGAGAAGTGTTCAGAAAATCTTGAGCTCTTTAAGTTAAACGAAACTCTTAAAGAATTCTTTAATATAAATGAGTTCACAAAAATTCTCAGGCATCAATGCCCATGGGATAGAGAACAAACGCATACTTCGCTAATTCCAGAGCTCATAGAAGAGCCGCTTGAACTTGCTGAGGAAATTAACAGAAGTAACTACAATGGCATAAAAGAAGAACTTGGCGATGTTTTGCTTCAAATACTCCTTCACAGTATAATTAGCGAAGAGGAAAAGAAATTTAGCATTGTGGAAGTGATGAAAAATTTATATGAAAAAATGTATGAAAGGCATCCACACGTGTTTGGGAAAAGCATGGTAAAAGAAAGCAAAGAAGTACTCGAACAATGGGAAAATATAAAGAAGAGAAAAAATGGAGATAAAACTCTGAATATTGCAAAAATTCTCGCAAGTTTTATAACAACTGTAGATATACAGGAAGCAGCAAGAAAAGAAGGGCTTGATTTTTCATCGGTCGAGCAGGTTGAAGAGAAAATATCAGAGGAACTCAAGGAACTTAAAGAGGCAAGAGAAAAGGGAAAAGACGAATCTATTGAAGTTGGAGATCTGCTTTTTTCGGTAATAAACCTTGCTCGCTTCCTCGAAATTGACCCTGCCCATGCACTTTTTCTTTCAATGGATAAGTTCAGCAAGAGATTCGGAAGTTTAAAAAGAAAAGGAGTGAACCTGAAAAGCATTTCCCAGAGAGGGATAGATAAAATGTGGGAAGAGATAAAGAAAAATGAATGATTTCAATAAAATAAACAAAAAAACCCTTGTAAAAGAAACCCTTTTTGCTCTCCTTGCAGGAGTGATAGGAATCATTCTTATTTCATTTCTGACTCACAACTGGAATTTTATTTCACTCATAAAATCCTTTAAACTTTATCTTCTCCTTATCTCCTTTCTAATGATGCTTGCAAACTGGTTTCTGGAAGCATATGTTTTAGAAATTATCACATCTATGCTCAACTATAAAATATCATTCAGACAGTGTCTCAACACTTTTCTTATTGGTGGATTTTTCTCGAGGATAACGCCTTTCGGGGGAGGTGGTGGTGAACCAGTCCAGGTTTATGTTCTTTCACAGGAAAACAATGTCAAAGCTGGGGATTCCGCAGCAATAATAGCAATTAAAACATTTATAGGTACTTTCGTAAGGTTAACTGTTTTTCTTCTGATTCCATTCTGGTTTGCCCTTACAAAGCCAACCTGGACCATATCAAGGCCCGTTAATATTCTTATCAATTCAGGTTTAATACTTACATCATCGCTTTTTTTAATTCTCATAATTGGCCTGGTAAACCCGCACGTAATTGAGCGTATTGCAGTTAAAGTAATGCAAGTAAGACTCTTCAAAAAGATATTCTCAGAGAATAAAATTAAAAATGGAGTTGAGTCACTAAAAAAGACCGTGGATGATTTCAAAAATGCAAAGAATAAAATTTTTCAATCCAATTCTAAAAAAATTTACTATGCCTTCTTCTGGAGTTTTATATCATGGGGTCTGGTACTTTTTACGCCTGTGATACTGATGAGAGGTCTCGGGATAAACTCTCCGTGGCCAGAAATTGTTATTACTGCAGTGATCTTTTACATATCATCGGCATATATACCCACACCCGGCGGCAGTGGAACCTCCGAAATAGAAATACTTGCTCTTTTTGCAAGACTAATCCCTCAACCTCTTATAGGAGTTTTCGTGATTACATGGCGGCTATTTACTCACTATTTCTTAATGTTATTTGGCGGACTTTTGACTCTGAGAAAATTCAGAAAGAAAAAGCCTAAAAACCAATAAACAGCCTCTCTCCAAGGAAGGGAGGCAGTCCCAGTTTAATAATCTTATTGTAAACCTTTTCTATATCGTACCTGAACCTTACAAACTCAACGTTCATAGACTGATTATCAAAAATGATAAAAGAGCCCAAAGGGATTCCGTCCCTCGGCTGACCAACACTGCC
>Ga0209609_10000149_pt1 | contig 41238 bp, 37 predicted proteins | sample LakKivw325mmetaG_FD_184136 | JGI IMG/M metagenome (GOLD analysis project Ga0209609, IMG submission 184136) | Anoxic lake water microbial communities from Lake Kivu, Rwanda to study Microbial Dark Matter (Phase II) - Lake Kivu water 325m metaG... | ecosystem: Environmental > Aquatic > Freshwater... | reverse complement strand
CATGCTTACGGAGGAAGGCATGCAAAAAGCAAAGGATTTGAATGTTCATGGCGGAATATGCTCAGAAGCGGTAGCATTTGCTGCAGAAGAAGCATACCGGGTATTAAAAGAAAATGAGCAGTAAAGAAATAAATAAAAAAGAGGCAGAAAGATTTAATAAAAAACAATCTGGCGCTGGCAGGCAGGATATTTCAAATGACCTGGTTATAAGATTTGCATGCCCTGGCGATGCTAAGCTTTTACTTGAATTTATAAAACAGCTTGCTGATTATGAAAAAAGGCTTAGTGAAGTCATCGCTTCTGAAAAAGATATATCTGATGTTATTTTTAACCGCAGGATTGCAGAAGCCATAATTGCTGATTACAAAGGCAGTCCTGCAGGTTTTGCTATATTTTTTTATAACTTCTCCACATTTACAGGAAAGCCTGGAATATATATCGAGGACCTGTTTGTCAATCCTGAACTGAGAGGCAAAGGAATTGGAAAAATGCTTTTTTCTTTTATTGCAAAAACAGCAATAGACAGGGGCTGCAGCCGTGTCGAGTGGACTGTACTTAACTGGAACAAGCCGTCGATTAAATTCTACCGCAGCATGGGTGCAGCGCCTAAAGACGAATGGATGCTGTATAAATTAAGCGGAAAAGCATTAAGTGACGTTGCAATGCTTTCAAAAAATCTACCCATATAAAACCCGGTTTGATAAGAGCAAAGGACTTTTTAAAAATCTTTTATCTGTGCCCAGTAAACAGCAAAAGCATTCCTGTCGCCATTCGCGCCTTCAGGAGCCTGACTGTCTGTCAGTATTATCATGCTTCTTTTTACATAAGCAACTATAACCAGCCAGTCATCCTGCTCCAGATACGCCGAAAGCTGGCCGACCAGTGTAAAATCCCGCACCTGACCCTCGATCAAATAGGGGCTTTCACCGCTTAAATACCCGTCCTTGTACCATTTGACGCTGCCGTCATTATTGACAATATATGCAGAAATGAATGTAAAAAGGCCCCCGCCAGATTCTACAAACTGGCCCATTTGCTTGAGGCCCTCAAGTTTGCCTGACACTTTCAGCATATTTTCACTTTTATAAAACTGCCCTTCTTCAAGAATAAAACCGCTGAATTCTGCAATCTGTGGATCACTGACTTTGACTTTGCCCCACCATTGTGGAAACATCGTATCATAATTGAATTTGAGATCTTCGCTGAATAAAACATAGTCCTTGTCTGCAGCACTCCCGCCAAATTTTTCCTTAAGCTGGCGGGCATTTTCTATTTTTTGTTTAATATCCTCAAGTAATGGATATGTATCAGATGCTTTCAAATACTCATCCAGCGCTCTGCCATAAAGCCCATATTCCAGATAAATGTCTCCATTTTTTACAAGTTTTTTTGCCTCATCTATAAATCCTGTTGCCTTTTGCTTCTGCGCATTCGAAGTTTCTACCTGGCCCGCATCTTTATTGTCCTTAATGATTGAATCATAATATTTAATAGCGGTCTCATATTTTTTCCGCTCAAAGTTTTTTTGCGCTCTTGTAAACTGGTCATCTATAAGGCCCGTCGACAAAAATCCGCCCACGGCAAGTATGATGCAGATCAGGGTTCCGATACCAAACCACAGGGCTCTTTTGCGGATTTTACGAATGAAGTTTTTTATGAATAAAATTAAAAACAATATTACAGGCGGCAGGCTGAATATAGAAATTATAATCAGGAACCCGTATAAAAAATCAGTAAAATCAATGGCAAAAGAGGCAGTTATTGCCACAGCAAGTATAAAGCCTGCTGAATACAGTATTATAAATATAAGAGATAAAGGCCTTTTCATCGGATTATCTCCTGCTTTTTTGCTCTTTCTATCATAAAAATAATATCCTCATTGGCATTTTTATATTCTATGTTTATTTCAGGATGTACCTTTTTCCAAACCCTGAAAATTTCATCAGTAAAAGCCTGGCCAACCATATCAACACTTTTAAAATCCAGCACTACCTGTTTAAACTTGTCAAGTCCGGCAAGCACTCTTCTTGCTTGAGATCTTGAAATATAATTCAAATCATCTTCATATAATTTAATATTAACTTCTGATTTATTAAATGAGTAATTTTCATCAGTATAAATATTAAATGTTTTTCTTATATCCCTGCTTGAATTCAAGTTTATTGAAAACAGGATTCTTGTCCCCTGAATTGTCTTATTGCTGGTAATAAAAACATCATCTATAAGATTATTAAAAATAATTTTTTTGTCTGAACCCTGGATATTAAGGACATCGCAAACTTTTGATGTAAAAAAAATCCCTTGTCCGCTGTGTGTTTCTGGAGCTGTGGTCTGTTTTCCTTTGATTAAATCCTGTATTGCTTCCATCTGGTTACTGAGGCCTTTTTTGGCCATAATATTATTAAAAATTCCCACACCCCAGTCTCTGATTATAAATAGTACACTGCCGGGCCTTTTTTCAAAAAAGACTTCTATTTTTTCTGACCTGGAATGCTCTATAGCATTATTGAGCATTTCAGTAAAAGCAAAGCTGAGAATTTCTAAAACATTTTTCCTGAGATTCTTTGTAATTGCTGATGTTTTCCTGATATCATTAAATATTATATCTTCCTGTAATTTTTCATTTTTCAGTATCCTGTGGACTTTTTTAATTGAGTCTATCTCAGCAGAAATTTCTTTCTCACCTGCAGGTATATACTTTGACCTGTTTGTTTTTCCGACCCTTAAAATGCTGCCTTCTTCACAAAGCTCTTTAAAAAACCTGTTGATATATGCTCTGGAAAAACCGGTCTCCATAACTACTTCCCGGGAACTTACCTGGCCCTTTTGTCTTATTTTTTTTAGTATAAGTTCTTTTATTTCCATATAAATTTAGCCTGTTTTTTTAAATAAGTTTACAACTTTAGCAATTAATAATTTTCAATGTTGTAAACAAGTTGTAAAGTATCAAATTTTTAACCGGAAAATTTTACTAAAAAAAGAAAAGTTTAAATTTGTTTACAACTTATTGTATTTTTAATTTTTCAAGTTGTCAACAAGTTGTAAACTGCAATTGACTCCCAGGTGGTCAGACACTTGTGTACCGGAGCCATTTGCCGGATAAAGGTTAAGGTTTTGCGGTTCCAGCGAGATATCTCTGCCGCCCCCAAAAAACAGTATATAATCTATCCTCTCGGGGGGACCTTCCTCAATCGCATACTGGTTTCCATCTTTTCCATAGGGATTGCTTTCATTTACCCGCCAGTCCTTTCCAATCCATGTAAATCCGGGCTCTGCCGCATAAAAGGTTGCCCAGAGGTCATTAAGGTAAAAATCCGGGGTTGAATTTAAAGTATTTGAAAAACTTTTTATTTCATCCATGAAACTTTCATATTCAAACTGCCTGCCATATTTATAAGGCAGATTTTCCGGTGCCTCCCCGTTTTTTGCATCAGGAGTTGCTGCATTACTGATTATTCCCGCTTTTTGAGCCCAGCCTTCAGGTACAAATGCCCTTATATTTATATCGCCTGTAATAATTACCGGATTTATCCCCTCAAAATCCCCTTTTAAATTGCCGCTGCTGCCGGATCTATTTTGCTTTAAATCCTCAACAATGATATTAAATACAAATGATAAAAGTTCCTTAAGGTTTGAAAGCCTGGCTTCCGGATAATCATGTGACTGCAGGTGGGTCGTAAAAAAATGGATGTAGTCATTTTCTCCCGGCCCTGTTTTTATCCTTGCATAAAGAACCCCTTTATTTGCAAGCCTGTCAGAACCTTTCATCTGTGAAAAACTGAATGCTGAGGCGGCAATTACAGGAAACCTCGAAAGAATCATTAGCCCGCTGTCCTGCTTGAAAAGGTTTATGCTGTTGCAATCGGGCCCAAGCACATAATATGGCCCGTAGCTTATTTTTGCAGGTAAGGCGTTTGGCTTTGCATTTATTATTTTTATCCCATATGCATTATCTTTATCTGCCAGCGCTGAGACTTCCTGTGCATTTTTTATCCCCGTCCATAAATTCTCATCCTGCCCGTGCCATGCCTCAAGTATTTTGTCCTGGGCAGAATCACTGAAAATCTCCTGCAGCCCGACTATGTTAAAATCTTCCCTTTTTAAAGTTTCTGTAAGAAGCGCTGTCCTGTACTTAAACTGTGGAGCAACAAACCCGAAGGGTATAAGCATCATGTTCTGCGTAAGGATATTTAAATTGCCGGTATCAGTTTGCTGGTAAGTGATAACTGGCTGGCTTTCACTGTTCATGATGTTGGGATTTTTGCATGAAACAATTGCCGTTATGCCAAGCATGGTAATAATTACCAGCAATACTGCCATGAAATTAAAGACAGCCCCGCCAAGTGCATTTGCCCAGTTTTCAGGAAAGCCCCTGTAATAATCTTTTATATCAAGCTTTAACCTGTTCCACTTTGATGCCCTTATTATTGATGGCAGCCCTACGATAATAAGATAAAGCCATCCGAGCATAAAAGACTGGATGCTGTGCCCGTATTCATGCCTTACGACCTGGACATCTCCTGCCTCGTTTTCATTAATAAAAATGAGCCATGACAGTGATATCCCACCTGGAAAACCCTTAACAGCAAATACTGAAGCATCCCTGTAGCTTTGCCTGTATGTTATCTTTTTTCTGAGCAGGGCATACATAAAAAACCCGAGGAAAAGCTGCGGCAGTTCCCATAAAAATAAAAGGCGCCTTATTCTCAATCCAGCTCCTTAAAGACAGGCATAATGGTTATAAAATCCGGATTTCAATACATCCGGGTATACAAAAAAGTTTAACAGTTTTAATATAGCTTTCAACTTAAAAAAGAATATGTTTGATTAATAAATCATGCTGGACTTAAATAATATCCTGGACTTGCATTAAATTAATAAAAAATAATGACGCAAAAAAATGCAATGGTGCAATTATCTATAAAATAAATATAGAAATATATTGAATATTTACAGTATTTTTAATAGAATTCTTTGCACAATTCCATTTAATCCGGCATTTTTGTATTGATTTAATTTATTTTGATTTAGTCGTTTTTAATATAGTGAGTTTATATTTATTAAACATATAAAGACCTTTAAGGAGGACCGGAATGCTGAATCTGATGTTTTTGCGTATCCTGCCTTTTATAGGTGCCGCTATCTGCCTGGTGCTTGCAATCATATTTGCAGCAATGGTAAGGAAAAAGGACAGGGGCACTTCTAAAATGGTTGAGATTTCCAATGCTATATTTGTTGGAAGCAGGGCTTATCTGAACCAGCAGGCAAGAATCATGGCCATTTTCTTCGTTGTCCTGGAAATACTTTTCGGGATAATGGTAATATTCGGATATCTCGAATGGCCGTCGCTTCCTGCTTTTGCTACCGGTATGGGATTTAGCCTGCTTATTGGCTATATAGGTATGTGGATATCCACAACTTCCAATTCCCGGGTTACTTATGCTGCCCAGAAAAAGGGCCTTGGTGAAGCAATGAACATTGCATTTACAGCAGCTGCTGCAGCAGGACTTCTCCTTGGGACAGTAGCTTTATTTGATACGGCTTTCTGGTTCAATATCCTGTACTGGTTTTATAACAGCTCCATTCCTGATCCTGCCCTTGCCATGGAAAGTGTTGTAAACATACTCATAACATTTACCATCGGTGCAAGCTTTGCAGCATTCTTTATGAGGACAGGCGGAGGAATATTTACAAAAGCTGCAGACATGGGTGCAGATTATGTCGGCAAGGTGGAATCGGGTCTTGCAGAAGACGATTACCGTAATCCTGCAACAATTGCTGATAATGTCGGAGACAATGTCGGTGATGTTGGCGGAATGAAAGCAGACTCTCTTGAATCATGGGTAGGCGCTATAATTGCTACAGAATTCCTGGGTTTTCTGGCATTCAGGAACTCCCCGCTTATGCTCAATAGCATTTTACTGCCTATGATTATCTCAACTGCAGGGGTAATAGCATCAATACTTGCTATTTTTATAATCAAGCTTGTTGTGAGCCGTTACAGGGAAAACGCGACGGTGAGCAAGCTTACTGCGACAACCCTGGCGGGCCTTTTAATCACTGTGCTTGCAATAGTGGTGCTTTCTTACTTTACAGTCCGTTACATACTGGGGCCAAATTACAACTTTCTGTTCTGGTCATCGCTTGGAGGAGTGCTTGCAGGTTTCCTGATCGGGTTGTTTACCCTTATTTACACTGATTCCAGGTACAGGCCGACCCGTAACATTGCTGAAAGTGCAAAATCAGGGCCCGCTACCCTTGTTGTCAATGGCCTTGCATATGGGATGGAAAGTACACTGCTTCCCGCTCTTACAGTAATAGGAGTAATGCTTTTCAGTTTCTATATCTCAGGGGGGACTTCGGATCTTAAAATGGGGCTTTACGGAGTTTCACTTTCTGCAGTCTCGATGCTTGCCGTAACACCATTTGCAATCACTATTGATGTTTACGGCCCTATTGCTGATAATTCGGGAGGAATTGCCTCCATGACGGAACTTCCCCCTGAAGTAAGAAGGACAACAGACAAACTGGATGCTGTTGGAAATACAACTGCAGCTATTGGAAAGGGCCTTCTGATAGGAAGTGCCGCAATAACTGCGCTTGCGCTTGGCCAGTCTTATTTTTCAAAGATAGAGCTTCTCAATCTTCAGGTTCTTCTTGATTTCATGAAGGACCCGAAAATACTTGCCGGCCTGTTTACAGGCGTAATGCTGCCGTTTTTATTTACCTCGCTTCTAATTGGCGCAGTTGGAAGGGCCGCCGATAAGGTTGTAATTGAGGCAAGAAGGCAGATAAAGGAAATAATGGCAGGGAAGTCCAAAGGCGATCCCAAGACATTTATTACAATTGTTACAAGGGCCGCACAGAGAGGAATTATAGCTCCCGGAATAATGATTTTTGTAATACCTGTAGTTGTAGGTATATTGCTTGGTCCGGGCGGAGTTGTCGCTCTTATAATTGGTACATTGCTTTCAGGTTTTGCGCAGGCAATCTTTATGGCAAATGCCGGCGGTGCAATGGATAATGCAAAGAAAAAGATTGAGGAAGAAGGCAAAAGCAACACTCCTGAGCATGCCGCTTCTGTAATCGGCGACACTGTAGGCGACCCTTTAAAAGATACAGCAGGGCCATCAATGAACATTCTTATCAAGCTTATAAGCGTTGTTGCAATAGAGACTGCTGTTCTTGTAACTGACCTGTCCGGAAAGCTGTTTCATTTTTAGAACTTTTTACAGCATATCGATAGCAGCTGCATCAATATATGTAAAACGGTTGGATAAAATCAATTATCCAACCGTTTTATTATTATATGCCTTCAGTAAGCTTTTTTATTTGGTAATTACAGGGTTTACCCATACTGCCCAATCCTGGGCGGAGCTTCCTGCTGTAGAAACTCCAAGATAAATCGTGCCGCTTTTACCTGCAATTGAACTAAGATCAAATGTCAGGTCATCGAGTGCCCCGTTATACGCGCATAAAATACCTGTTGAATCCGGGAAACGGTACCAGCTTGCACCATCATAAAAATACAGCCTGAAATATGCACCGTTTGATGCTGCTGCTCCATTTATAAAGCCGACTTTTGCCTTGAATTTTGCCCCTGCAGGGATTTTTACCTGGCTTGTGCTGTTTGGAAACGCTCCCTCAATCCAGCCGGCGTCTATCCATTTCGGATGTGTCTCAAGAACATTTGAATAGCTTGCTCCATCTTCCAGGGTTACACTGGGCAATATCATTGCAAATCCCCTGTCATCAGTATTTGGCCCGCCAAATGGTATAACACCTGAATTGGTCCTCCAGGTGGCACCCGGTGCTCCGTCAACAAAATTATACACAACTGCGACTACTTGTCTTGTCACAGTATCACTTGCGTCGCCGCCTCTTCCGTCAGACACTACAAGCTTAATTGTATAGTCCCCGGCAGTTGCGGGCATGGTCCATGTGGTGTTTTTTGCAGCAGCATCTGCCAATGTGCCCCCGGATACTTCCCATTTATAAGTCAGGGTATCACCATCCGGGTCAGTTGCATCTGCTGCAAGCGAGCATGCGCTGTTAATATAAAATTTTTCTTCAGCAATAGTGGTTTCAAATTTTGTTATTTCAGGATCCTTGTTGGGTATCTCGCAGCCCCATTTAAGCTCCATGCTGTCAGAAACTTCCCCTGCAGAATTTTTGGCTGTGGCTGTAAGTGTGTATTTGTCAGAAGGGTTGTTTATATTTACCTGGCACTTGTTTTTACCGAGCGAACCCAGGCTGTCATCTTTTGAAAACTTAACAGTCGGCGCAGGTTCTCCGGTAACTTCTGCTTTTATCCTGTAGAAGCAGACTTTGCTGTCAGGCGCGTATGTCGGGCCTTCATAAATACTCAGCTTGATTGTCGGTTTTTTATCAGTTTCGGATGTTGGCTCTGTGCTCTCTTCATCTTTCCCTTCATCATCAGTAGTTGAAGTGGGTTTTTCCTTATCTGTCGTTTCAGTCGTCCCTTCGGCACCTGTTGTGTCAGTTGTTGCAGGGGCAATACCGCACTGGTTGCAGATTGCTGCAACCCCGAAAAACAATACAAGTGTCAGGAGGGAAATCAGAATAAATGCAATTTTGCTTTTTTTGCTTTTCATTTATTTTGCTCCATGGAATCTATAATATAATAATATTATATTATATCGGTTATATATGTGAAATATATTAATATTTTCTATTTTGGCAGCGGAGCCTGAAGAGATTTTGAAAAATTTTCCCTGTATTTTCCCGAAATAGCATTATGTATAAGGTAAAGATATGGAAAATATTTATAAGCTACTAAATTTACGACTCCGGTGTTAAAAAGTGATACTTCCAGGTTTTTTATTTTAAAATAAATAATGTTATAATCTCTCAGTTTAAATAAACTATCAATTGATTTCAACAAATTGAATAAAAGAAGATTATTACGTAAAATAATAAATAATCCTAATAATGTAAAATTTGGAGATTTCATTTCTGTTGTTGAATCATTTGGTTTCGTACTTTTAAGAACTAAAGGCAGCCACTTTGTTTTTTTCAACGATGAGATTAAAGAAATGATTAACATCCAAAATTTTAAAGGTGAGGCAAAGCCTTATCAAATAAAGCAATTCTTATATCTGGTGGAAAAATATAATTTAGATTTGGGTGATTAAAGTGAAAGATTATCACATAAATATTTTTTATAGTGATGAGGACAAGTGCTATGTCGCTGATATTCCTGATTTACAATTTTGTTCTGCATGCGGAGAAACAGCAGATATAGCACTGAAAGAAGTTCAAACTGCAAAGAAACTATGGATAGAGGCAGCCAGAGAAGCAGGAAAAAAGATTCCTGAACCCCGATACAGGCCAATTTATTATAAAGTGGTTTAAAGACATAAGATTTGCTATTTTTCAGAATAGCAATAAGTCTCAGGTTTATAGACATTTCCTATTATAGCTTTGAAAAATTTTCCCTGTATTTTCCTGAAATAGCATTATGTATAAGGTAAAGATATGGCAGGCCAAGGTTTGTCTCAAGAATAGAATCCACTATAAGAGGCATGATCCCGGTAGGCCTTATTCCCGTTATGAGAAGCACTGCTTCCCATGAAAACTGCACAAGAATGCCTATGGCCAGTATCCAGAGGATATTTATTCTTTTGGCATTAGTTTGATTGTTTTGGCTGCCGGCCCTGATATTTTTCAATATAAGTATTGCATATCCTGCAAGCATGATTGCAGCCATAACACCATGGTAGCTCGATGTACCCCTCTGTATAGAAATAGTTGCAAAAGAACTGCCGAAGTTCTGGCTCAAAAGCGCAGTAGTGAACCACCCTGTTATGATAAGGAGTGACCATTCAAGGGCATATCCGTCCCTGTCAAGCCAGAGCCATATCCAGGCAAAATTGGTAAACCCGTAACTGATGCTTAACCAGAGAAGAAGACTTGCCGGTTCTGCTCCTGCAACTGACCTTGTGCCAAGTGCCAGATAAAATATCCCGTAATCAACGATGAAATATATTAGGCTGCCGATGAGGCCGGCAATTATTGCAATATATCGTTTTTTTATTATAAAAATTACAAGCAGGGCAAGCAGCCATGCAATGTCCAGATAAACATATAAAAAATTAAAGATTCTTGCCGGTATTACTTCCATTTTATTTATCAGTTATACACTTCAAGGTCCGTAAGATCAAGATTTACTATGCTGTAATAGAGTTTCTGGTCAACGTCAGGGGTCTTGCTTCCGTCCCATTTATATTTGAATCCGTCATAATAATAGCTTGTCCAGTCCATTGTCTGGCTCTCATACAAAAAGCTTGTGCCTTTTTCAGTTGCAAGATTTAAATAATAATCCGTCTTCATGAACCCTTCTTCCTGGGTAATATCTATTGGGAGCCAGCCATAACCTGGAAGTTTGACCTCGACCCACGCATGGCCGATATCAAGGGTCTTGTTTTTCTCCCCCAGTATAAGAGTGACAGGAATTCCGCCCGCTACTCTTGCCGGTATCCCATTTGCCCGCAGCAGGGCAGTATATAAAATAGCATAATCGGCACACACCCCTTTACCCACCTTAAGGATCTCTGATGCATCCATGAATTTATAGTTTCTGTCATTTGCCCTCGCCCAGTCATAATAAAGCTTTGAAGCCACATAACTGTAAATTTTTTTTGCTTTATTAACCGGATCTGTTTCTTCACCGGCAGCTTTTTTTGCTGCTGCCTGGATTTGGGGGCTGGTGACATCTATAAAAAGGTCATCTCCTGTATATAGCGTCAGATCCTCGTCATTACTTTCATAATCAAGGTTTTCCGTGGATAATTTCCTGATATTATATTCATACATTGATACATTACTGACAATGTTTGCTGATATTTTTTTGCCGCTTTCGACTTTTAAGGATTTGTTGAATTTTAAATGTGTCAGCATGTTCCAGGAATCATCAAAGAGCTGATCCGTATCGGCAACGCTTGCTGTGATTTTATTTATTGTCTGCCAGGGAGAATATGTAAGAGGGGTCCGCAAATAACACTCGAGTTCTTTTAGTGTAAGGTTGCTGTTGTTTATAAGAGTGCATTCTATCCTGACATCAAAATTATGTTCCTTTAAGGGCTCCATCAAAGTATTTTCTTCTTTTACCTGGATAAGGACCTCGTCTGAAGCTTCATTATCCCCGTCTGATACATATACTTTTACAATGTAGCTCCCGGACCGGCTAAAACTTATAGCAGCTTCATCGCCCTTTTCGGAAATTGCAAACTGCTTCCCGGTTAAATCTGTCAGTCCTGTTATAAAACTCTGCCCGCTATTATTTTCTATAAGTTTTGTGCCGTCTATCTCCCAGGAGTATGTCAGCTTATTTCCTTCAGGATCATATGAGTCAATAGCTGAAAAAAAAACCGGGTTATAGCTTATAAAGTCTCCGCCCTTTGTTTTATCTCCAAATACTTCAATTTCTGCGACAGGTGCCCTGTTGGCGCCTTCTGCAGTATCTTCCACAATAAGGCCCTCCCCTGGTTCTTTTTTCTGCAGGCCGATTATTGCAAGCCCCTGGAATCCGTCTGCTATATAGCCATAATCACCGCTTATGGCAATATCATATGAATTTCCGCCGGTGTTAAGTTGAGTTACGACTTTTGGTTTTGCAATATCGCTTGTATCTACTACTGCAATGCCCCCTTCATTATTTGAGACAAAAAGAAAATCATCTTTCATGTCAATCTCCCATGCTCCGCCTGCAATGCTGCAGCTGCCCGCAGCAAAAGGTTTTAACGGATCTGAAATGTCAACAATCTGCAGCAGGCTGTCTGTATATTCCTGGTTTTCTTCATCATATTTGCTGCTTGAAAGGTAAGCTGCTCCGCCTTTTAAAAATACTGACCATGAATTTGCCGGTACTTTACATGAGCCTGCAACAAATGGTTTTTCCTTGTCTGTAATGTCCACTGTAAAAAACCTGCTTTGGCCTGTATAGTCCATTGCCAGGTAATCATAGTAAGTGTTGTTAAGGAAGGCATAGTTGCCGGAGATAAAAAGGCCGTTTGGCTGCCCCTCGATGCTGCACTGGCCCTTAAGAACCGGGTTTGACTTGTCGCTTATATCAATGATTTCAAGTGCGCTCTCTGAGTAATCATCAAATAGCCTGGTAGAGTTAAGGTATGCATAATCACCCTGTATTACAAGGCCCTGTACTGATTTTTTGCCCGTTGAACCTGAAATATAATCACCGGCAATAACAGGGTTTTTCTTATCTCTTATATCTATGATTTTAAAACCGCAAATCGAATATATCTCTGTAATGCCTGACTGCTGGCCTTTGCTGGTTTCCCCTGTCTCATCCTGGGGGCTCTGCCAGTCAGTGTATGATATGTAAGCATAGTCACCCTGTATCATTACTATGTTTGCAGCATTTATTCCACTGCACTTGCCGGTTATAGAAGGGTTTTCTTTATCTTTTACATCAATTACAAATAAAATACCCAGGTCGTTAGTAAGGTAAGCAAATCCGCCCTGTGATTTTACGTCAATTGCCTGGCCGGGGATTTTTAATTTCGAAATTAAATATGGCTCGGGTTTTTCAAGCAGCGTCGATTCTTCTGCTGTGGTTTCAGCAGTTTCAGTTTCGGTGTCCTGTGCATTGCTTTCTTCCCACTCTTCCCCTCCTGATGTTATGCCGGATTGACCAAAGTCAAATGAAAAACAGCACGAAACCTGGGAGAGTAATATAATAAATGCTGCAGCAAGACCGGTGCATGCCAATAGTATTTTTTTTAACATGATTTTTAATATAATGCCTTGTAATATAGCGCCTGATTAACAGTTAAAATTATAATTTCAGTCTGTAGCCGCAGTACGGGCAAAGATTAAAATCTTCTTTTATGTCTTTTCCGCAGTTAGGGCATTTATCCTTGTCTATTTTTTTTGCGTGTGTGCCTTCTTTGTATTCTATGATTTTATCTTTTCCGACATCTGAAGAGGTGAGCCCGAATGTGTTTATTATCTGGTTCATTACTCTTGCCTGGTCCTCGGTAAATTCCCCTTCTTCCCTGAATTTATCGTATACCCTGCCATACATCTCTACAATATCCTCTTTTTCAAATTTATTAAGGACAACAACTTCATTTTCCATAAGCTCCTTGTAAACAATTATATTGTCCTCAATTGCTTCGAACTTCTTATCAAGCATCTCATCACATTTGGCACAATAAGAAGAGTCTGTTTCTTCCTTTATTTCCTTACCGCATTCAATACATTGCTTCGCCATTTGTTCCTCCAAGCATAAAACTTGCCCGTTTTTAAATAAAGAAAATAATATAGCATAAAATCCCTAAATATTCTAAGTGCAAATGCGGACAATCTCTTTTAGTTTTTCAAGTATATGATACATCCCTTCAGTATCAAGCCTGCAATATTGTTCAAGGTTTTCTCTTGTCTGTTGCATGAGCATCTCATCTTTCATATTACCGCAAGCTTTTAAATCAGTTTCAGATTTGCCGTTAATGGTTCCAAGGTTATTTTCATAAATGAAATCTTTCCAAAGGGTAGAGCCCGAAAGAAATGTTATACTGGCAATATCGCCATTTGTAATTGCCATTTCCGAATAGCTTTTTTCAGTAAGTGCAGGAAGCACCTTTTTTACTGACGCACTTCCTTTTTGCAAAACACTATAGAAATAGAAATTCTTAAAAGGATCAAAAAGGTCAATTATCCTGCCTGATATCCTGAATATCCATCCTTCATTGCCTGGGTCAAATGCTGCCAGGTCCTTTAATATGGATCTTTCAACTGATTCATTATACACAATAAGGCTTCCTTTAAAGGACCTCCCGTCATCGCCCGGGACAAAGCCGAATTTTTTCATCAGAGCTTCTGAGAGTTTTTGCCTTGGATCACTTTTTCCGTCAGCAAGAAAAGAATGGTGCCGGGGCACGCTTTCCGGGGTCTCAACAATATGGAGAGAAAACTGGAAAGGTATCGCCTGGTAGGGCCTGGTTCCTTCAATAAGCGGAAAAGGTGATGCAAAAGTCTCAAAATCCAGAAAATAGAGCGGGTATTCGATTCCTTTGATAAATTCTTTTATTGCAGCCCTGTCTGTCCAGCTCTGTGATTTTTTAACGCATTCTATCTGGATTCTTTGTTTGGGGTTTATCCCGGGAAAACTTTCAGGTATTTCATATATATGCCCGATGCCGCATTCAGCCATGCGCCTGGCAGTTTTTTTTGTAAGCGAGTAAAGATAAAAAATACTGCTGTCGCTTACATTTTCCCAGCATACAGTTTTAAGCGGACAATTAAACGGGCTGTCACAGTATTTGCCGACACCTGTTGATGGGGCCCGTTCACTTGCCATGACAAGAGCCATCTGCTTTAAATCATTTTTAATATGAGGCATTATTTTATCCGCTTCTTCAGTCACATCTGTGAACCGGAATATACCATAAGGGTCAAGTCTGCCGTTCATCACATAACTGCTGTTAATATGCATTACATAACAATTCCTGATATCAAGGCCTGCCTGCATGTAGCAGTATTTCTGGAACGCAACATCTGACAGGTTTATAGCCTTTACTCCTGTTGAGCTTTTGACTTCTATTATATCCCAGGCTCTGGTACCGTCTACGGGAACCAGTATGTCGGCTCTTGCATAAATATTTAATGGTGCCCCGCCCGAAGTTTTGCCTGCTTCCGCAAGAAAGCCCGCCTCAAAAACAGGCCTGCCCAAACCAAGGAGTTGTTTTGTCCTTTGAAGGTTTTCTTCAATGCTTCCATTACAGTCTGCTTCGATACCATCGCTGTGGTACAGTTTTGCAAGTTTGCCTGTAATATGACCTATTTTAAAGTTGAATTTTGCCCTCTGGTCATGCTCAGGAATACTTTTCCTGTCATTTATATAATACCAGAAATATTTCGGGCATTGCCTGTAAATAAGGTAGGCTGATTTACTGATGAGTCTTTTGTCTGACATAAGTGAAAATTAATTACAGGTTTATTTTATCTCCTTAAAACGCCTTCGGGAAATCTTTATATATAGTGTTAAAATCAAGGCCACAGATTTGTACATCCTTATACTTGCGCCTCAGGTTTTCCATTGCACCCAGAAGGTTATCATTTTTTATGCCGTTTTTTATGGAAAGGTATGCCTCAATGAATGCCGCAAGGTCATCGGCGGCTTTTACGAGTTTGCCGTCTCTTGCTTTTATATCTTCAAACTCGGATTCTGTAAACATCCTGATGTCATTGTGCCATTTTACCGGAAGCAGCTTGTATATCTTTTTTTCCATCTCGCTTTTTTCATAATCTTTAATAAGTTCGTCAAGGCCCTCTACAGATTTTTTAACAGGGTTTATGATATCTCTGGTAAGTACCTCGGGCAAATCATGGAAAAGCCCCGTAAAGTAGTTATTTATCATCCTCTCACTGTCAAAACCCAGCACATAGGAAAACAGGTATGAAAAAACAGCAACAACAAGCATGTGCCCAAGAACAGATGTTTTGGGAACACGGTAAAGATGGCTCCACCTTAACTGGAAACGAAGCTGGCCGCAAATATCTATAAATGCCATCAGTTCCTGGCTCTCAAGGAATTTTTTCACCCCGGGCAGGCTGCAGTACTTTTCCTGCTGGCTGTCTATGTTTTTTCTTATTTCTTCAACCTGGTATCCACCAGGGTTGAATTTTTCTATTAATTTGAACTCCCATTTAGTTACATAGAAATGTGCCGCTCCAAGTATTGCCCTGCTTACATCTGTGTAATTTCCATCAAAATCCGCACCGCCGGTTATATATTTGCTGAAATTTTTGCAAAAACTGCTCCCCAGGCTTTCTATGTCCGGATAAATTTTGTCAAAAACCCACTGGTTAAGCTTATTGTATTTTTCCCTGTCCTGCATAATCTCATAAAACAGTGGCGGCTTTAAGTCTGTAAGTATTATCCTCTGCAGAAATTCAAACAGCCCGTATTCTATGATATCTATCCAGTTTAATTTTTCGCCTTGCTGTTCCTGCTGTATTTTTCCCATGACATAAGCTGTTATCATCTTGTGCGCCTGCTTGTCCAGCTCTGTCATTTCAATCGCGCGTATCTGGTCGTTCCATCTCTGCATGCCTGCAGCGTCATATATTTTAAATAACAGAGAATTTGCAGGAGGCTTAATTTTTATTTTTTCTTCCATAATCTTAATATTACTACTTTAGAAAAAGCAGGCAATGATTTCAGGAATTTATTGTTACAGATTTTTCAACACTTATTTCATCACCGTAATAATAATAGGCAAAATAATGATAACCAAACATTGCAGGGTCGTTTCTTACAAAGCTGTTGTAGATGTAAACATCTTTTAGGTTATAAAAGGTTGTTTCTGCCGAGTCTCCATTATTATCATCAAATATACAGTCAAAAGGCACCCATCCTATGCCTTTAATATATGCTTCGCTCCAGTTATGGCCCATCGGCATTTCAGAAGGCGGCGCATCTGCTGTATAGCCTTCGATCACTCTGGCAGGTATTCCCTTTACCCTGCAAAGTGTCACAAAAAGGTCTGCGTATTCGGTACAGTCCCCTCCGCTTTTTGCAAGCGCTCCTGCAGCTCCGCAGTCGCCAGGGTTATACCCCTGGTAATACAGGTTTTCAAGCACAAAATCATATATCTGCCTGGTAAGCTTTAACTGGTCAGTTTCATTGAGTTTTTCTGCCGCACTGACTATTGAAGGGTCGCCGGTATCTATATTTTTTTCACCTGAGCTGTATTTTAAATGGTCCTGGCTGCTCAGTGCCGGGGCACTTCCTTCCGCTGCTGCAGCAATTGCATTTTCGAGGTCATAATCAAATATTTCCATTTCAATATTTATATCCAGCGTAAAGTCATTTGCCGGCCCGGTAAATAAGAATTTTGCGTACTTTGTATAGTTTGAAGTGTAAATCTCAGATGGCTCGATGCTGAATCTTATTTCTCTTACATCCTGCCGCAAATGGTAGTCATCAGGTATGACAGTTATGAATTCTATCCTGTTTGTGCTGCCCTGGATGTCAAAGAAATAAGATATTGTAATATTTGCGCTTCTGCCATTGCTTTGCCCGGTTTCCTGCCCGGTTTGTGTACCAGAAGTGTCTGAAGTATCTGCTGTATCTTCAGGTCCATCACTTCCAGTAACAGTTGCTGAGGTATCTTCAATTGCTGTTTCTTTAAGGCTTCCGGTTTCCGGGCTGGTTGCGGAATCAGGGAAATTGCCTGTATTGGAATTGCTGTCCCTGGTTAAAAAGTCAAAGCCTGTCCGGATGCAGCATCCCTGCAGCGAAAGGCTGGCTGCAGATAGTATTAAAATACAAATCGTAATTAATCCGGTTCTTATTTTCATTTTATTATTTATAAAAAATAGAATTTTTTATATGCAAAATTTGTTATATTATATCTCATAAGTTGCCGGTTGTATTATACTGTGCCGTGGATTTTTTATTTTTGAGCAAAAACTGTTTATATGCAGTTGAATTGTCAGTTTGCAATCCATCGGGTTATAAGTATTTTAAACCGGTTTTATAAAAATAAATTTTTTTAAATGAGGAGATAAAATGGATCCCAGGATACAGAAACTTGCAGAAATAATTGTAAATTATTCCTGCAGGGTAAAAAAGGGTGAAAAGGTGCTGGTAGACTGTTTCGGAAACACTCCGATGCTGCTTTTAAAAGCTATTATCAGGGAAGTTTACAGGGCAGGCGGCTTGCCTTTTGCTGCTTTAAAAGACAATACCGTGGTGAGGGAAATAATAAAGAACTGCACAATGGAGCAGCTTGAGTTTATGAAAAAAATAGACCTGGCAGAAATGAAGGGTATGGATGCCTATATCGGTATAAGGGCGCATGATAATGTAAATGAGCTTGGCGACCTTCCAATGGAAAAAATTTCTTTATATATGAAGGATTATACAGAAATTATTACTGATTACAGGATTAACAACACAAAATGGGTCGTACTGCGTTACCCGAACTATTCAATGGCACAGCTTGCAAATACAAGCCTTGAAGATTTTGAAGATTTCTATTTTACTGTCTGCAATCTTGATTATGAAAAAATGTCTGCAGCTATGGATAACCTCGTTAAGCGTATGAATGACACTGACAGGGTAAGGATTACCGGACAAGATACTGACCTTTCATTTTCAATAAAAGGCATCCCTGCAGTCAAATGCGCAGGTGAAATGAACCTTCCTGACGGTGAAGTGTATACTGCTCCTGTTAAAAACTCGGTTAACGGTTTTATAACTTTTAATATCCCCCAGCTGGAGCAGGGCGTCACTTATGAAAATGTCAGGTTCGAGTTTAAAAACGGCAAAATAATAAAAGCCACTTCTAACGAGACAGAAAAACTCAATAAGTTTTTGGATACTGATAAGGGTTCAAGGTACATAGGAGAATTTGCATTGGGCGTAAACCCCTACATATTAAAACCCATGAAGGACGCTCTTTTTGATGAAAAAATCATGGGAAGTTTTCATCTTACACCCGGCAAGTGCTATGAAGAAGCAAGCAATGGCAACAAATCTGCAATGCACTGGGATATGATTTATATACAGACGCCTGAGTATGGCGGCGGCGGGATTTATTTTGATGATGTCCTGGTAAGAAAAGACGGGTTATTTGTAACTGAAGATCTGCTGTGTTTAAATCCTGAGAACCTCAAATAAAACCGGCAGTGATTTATGAAAGGCAGGGTTAAAAATTGAAAGAGGATACTTTCAGCTTTTCATCTGTTGATGGAAAAAATATTTTTACTTACAGGTGGCTTCCTGATAATAGGAACGATGTAAAAGCCGTGTTACATATAATTCATGGCATGGGCGAACATGCCGGCAGGTATGCAGATTTCGCCCGGTTCCTTACAAGCCATGGCTTTGCAGTTTATGCTGCCGACCAGAGAGGGCATGGCAGGACAGCACAGAACCAGGCAGATTTTGGCCATTATGCTGACAGGGATGGCTGGGCCCTTGTTTTAAAAGACCTGAACATGCTGAATTGTATTATTGCCGGCCAATATCCGCAAAGACCCGTATTTTTATTCGGGCACAGCGCCGGTTCTTTTCTTGCCCAGGATATTTTAATGGCTGCGCCGCAAAATATAAAAGGTGCAATACTTTCTTCAACAATGGCTTCCCCCGGACCGTTAGGGCAGGCTGGAATACTTGTTGCCAACATGGTAATCAGCAAAAAGGGCCCCGGGGCAAAGAGCCCGTTTCATAAAAAGCTTACATTTGAAAAATACAACAGTTGCTTTAAGCCTGTGAGGACTTCTGCTGACTGGATAAGCAGGGATGAAAAAATGGTTGATGCAATGCTTGCTGACCCGTATTGCTACTCGCTGTTTTCGGCTGCTTTTTACCTTGAGCTTGTAAGGGCGACCTACAGGGTAAATGATATAGAGAATTTAAAAAAAATACCGGCAGATATGCCTATTTTTATAATTTCAGGAACAAAATGTGCGCTTGGCGCATTTGGCAGGGGTGTACGGAAAGTCTTTGCGGCCTACAGAAAAGCCGGCCTTAAAAATGTTGAAATGAAGCTTTATGAAGGCGCCCGGCATGAACTTGTAAATGAGACAAACAGGGCAGAGGTTTATGAAGATATAAAAAACTGGATATTGAAATCTGTTTAAACTTATTTAAGTGGACTTTTTAAACAATAAACCCGTTTAAAAATATTACTATTCCTTTATTGAAGAGCAGGATATTATATCAGCGCCAGTTCCAAGCACATCATGGATTATTATATCACCCATATTCACAGGCGCCTTTATTTCAATTTGCCTTACATGCTTTATTATTTGCAGCATCTTATCCCGGCCGACAGGTATGCTGCTCCTCACGGCAAGCCTTGCGGCTTTCTTTGAGGAAATCCTGACAGTTGTAGTCAGGGTCCTTAATGGATTTTTTATTTCGTCTTCTGCAAATTTAATGCCTCTTTTACATTTGTGGCCCTCTATCATTATGGGCCGGCCGGTATTTTTATCATATTCAACAAGCAGGCTGCATCCCTCCGGACAAACTATGCATCTCATTTTTCTTTTTACGTTGGCCATCAGGAAAGCCCTCCTCTTTTCAGGCTTACTTTTACGGGCTCTTTTGAATTTAGATTTTCGGCAATTATTTCTTCTATTTGCTGCTTTGTAAGCTTTGCAATAATCATTTCTCCAGGATTTACATATTGTATTCTTTTTGAAAAACTGCCAGGTGAAAATTCAAGGACAGCGTTTCGCAATGGTATTCTGGCTCTTATATTAAAAACTGTATCTCTTGCACTTTTTATAAGCTGCGGCACAACATGCAAGACATTTTCACCGGGAATGATTTCAACACATGCTACTTCTGCGGGCACCGGGCCGGCAGCGCTTATATTGCTTTTATTCCGGTTTACTGAAATATATGATACAGCATTTTCGGCGGCCATATATGCATCTATTGTCACATTGTCTACAAGGTCATATACAAAAAGTGAATTTCCGCAGGAAAAAATGCCCTCCTGTGATGTCTGCAGGTTTTCATCCACTTTCGGGCCGCCTGTATAAGGGTCCATGTCAATGCCGCATGTCTTTGATAGCTCGTTTTCAGGAATAAGCCCGACTGAAAGCAGAAGGGTGTCGCATTTTATTTTCCTTGCGCTGGAGCGGATTGGCTTAAGTCCCTCATCTACCCTGCATACCTCAATGGCTTCGAGCCTTTTATCACCATATATATTTGTAACTGTGTGGCTAAGGTGCAGTTCTATATTAAAATCTTCAAGGCATTGTGAGATGTTCCGCAAAAGCCCCGTAGAAAAGGGCATCAGCTCAAATACGCCCTTTACTTTGCAGCCCTCAAGTGAAAGGCGCCTTGCCATAATAAGGCCTATGTCGCCTGAGCCAAGTATTACGATTTCCCTGCCCGGAAGAAACCCTTCTATATTTACCATGCGCTGCACAAGGCCCGCTGTATAAACTCCGGCTGGCCTGGAGCCCGGTATCATTACCTGGCCCCTTGTCCTTTCCCTGCAGCCAAGGGCAAGTATTAATGTTCGGGTTTTTATTGACTGGAAACCATCCTGCCTGCTTGCAATGATTACCTCTTTATAGGGCAGGCCGCATCTGCTTTCAATACTGAGCGCCATTGTATCAAGCTTTAAGCAAACATCCGTTTTTTCAAGCTTGTCTGTAAAAATCTGGCAATACTGGGGTCCTGTGAGTTCAGTGTTAAATATCTTCAGCCCGAAACCCCCATGAATGCATTGGGGCAGAATTCCTCCCGTGTAAGAGTCCCTTTCGATAAGAAGTACGTCTTCTACCTGCAGCTCCGCGCATCTGCAGGCTGCCGCAAGGCCCGCCGGACCCGCACCGATTATTGTTATATTGTATATTTTTTCGCTTTGCTGCAAATCAATCCATCCTGTATTTTGTAATATAAGAATCCCCGCCGGATTTAGTGACATTTTCTTCCGGGATTTTAAGCTCCCTTGCCAGTATTTTAACAACCCTGAGCATGCAGTATCCTCCCTGGCACCTGCCCATTCCGGCCCTTGTCCTGAACTTGACGCCATCGACTGTTGTCGCCCCATTTTTTATTGCTTCTATAATTTCGGCTTCTGTTACCTTTTCACATCGGCACACAATCCGGCCAAAGAAGTTGTCTTTTTTATAAAGGACATTATTATTGCTGAAGTCATCCTTATTTAGTGATTCAGTTTTTTTTCTTTCAGGTATGTATGCCGGATCGGGCCTTAATTTAAGGCCCTCATCTTTTAATGCCTGAGCTGTCAGTTCTGCTATAAGAAACGCACATGTAAGGCCCGGCGATTGTATGCCGGCAGCATTGATAAACTTGCGGTTTGCCGGTGAGGGCCCCAGGACAAAGTCTCCTGTGTCTGCATATGCCCTCAGGCCTGCAAATGTTGTGATTACTTTGTCATAAGGGATTCTGTCGACCATATCTGAAAGTTTTTCTTTTATCTCGTCAAGGGATTTTTTCGATGTTGTCAGATCATTTTTATCTGTGACTTCATAATTTGACCCGAAAATTGCATTTCCGTGATATGTGCGCCCTACATACATACCTTTTGACCTGGCATTTGTCTTGTCTGCAACCCTTATGTTCAGATGGTTAACAAGGTTTTTTACATCAGGGTCAAGCAGGTAATACTGCCCCTTTATTGCCTTTATTGAAAAAGAGTGGTCCCCTGCAAGCCTTGCTATATCATCAGCATAAACACCTGCTGCGTTTACAATATATTCCGATTCTATTGACTTTTTACTGCCGAAATAATCCACTGCACTTATAAGGAAGGTTTTTTGCGTCCTGTCATATTCAATGCCGGTTACTTTTGTGTCAAATATAAAAGTTGCCCCGTTTGTTTTTGCGTTTTCAAATATTGCAATTGCTGCCTCATAAGGTGAGCAGATATAGTGTTCCCTGCAGTATAATGATGCAATTACATTTTCAGAAATGTTTGGTTCAAGTTTTTTTATGCGTTTTCTGTCAGTAATGATTTCAAGGCCCGGCACGCCATTGTCTTTGCCCTGCTTGAGCAGGTGGTTAAGTTCGTTTAATTCTTCGGTCCGGAAAATATGAAGGAGAGAGCCTATCCACTTCACCGGGATAGAAAGTTCTTCTGAATTTTTTAAAAACAGCAGCTGTCCCTTCCTGCAGGTCGAGAGCCTGAGTGTGCCTGCAGGCCCTGCATAACCGGGATGTATGTGCCCGCTGTTTGCTTTAGTGGTTCCCCAGGAGACATCAGCTTCTTTTTCAATTACTGCTGTTTCAAGTTTATACCTGCAAAGCTCTCTTGCAATTGCACAGCCTGCTATGCCTGCCCCGATTACAGCAATCTGTGTTTTTATTTTTTTAAATCCCATATCCAGTTTCTTGATTTTTGTACTGCCATTGTCCAGTTGCTGTAAAGCCTGCTTCGGAATTCTTTATCGATGCCCGGCAGGAAGGATTCTTCCTTTCTATTATCTTTTAACTCAGCAGGATTTTTTACAAGACCCAGGCCAAGTGCGGCGCCAAAACATGCCCCAAGTGAGGTCAGCTCTTCCATTGAAAACCTTATAACCTTTGTCCCGGTAATATCTGAGAGTATCCTGCTAAAAACTTTATTGCGTGAAAGGCCGCCATCGATTTTTAAAAAATTAAAATCCATTCCTGTGTCAAGCTTCATTGCGCTCATTACATCCATTGTGCTGTAAGCGGCTGCTTCAAGGGCGGCCCTTATTATCTGGCTTTTACCTGTGGATCTTTCAATTCCAATAATAAGGCCCCTTGCATAGGGGTCCCAGAAAGGCGCACCCAACCCGGTAAAACCGGGAACAATAAAAAGTGTCTCCTGGAATCCTGTTTGCTGTGCAAATTTTTCAATCTCGCTGTAGTCTTTTATAAGTCCCAGCTCTTCCTTTAACCACTGGAATATGCTTCCGGAATTATATGTGGAACCTTCAAGCGCATAATACACTTTTCCGGAATCATCCTGGTAAAAGACAGTGGCAAGAAGATTATTTTTGCTTTCGACTTTATTTCTGCCGGTGTTCATCATAAGAAAACTTCCGGTCCCGAAAGTTGACTTGCTGTCACCCTCATTAAAACACATCTGGCCAAAAAGGGCCGACTGCTGGTCGCCAAAAACTGCACATACTGGTACGCTTCGCCCGAAAACTGAATCACTGTAAGTATGGCCGAAAATCCCGTTTCCGTAATTGTTGTGTACCCGGGGTAAAATATTGCTGCTGACTCCAAAAATATCCAGCAGCTCCCCGTCCCATTTAAAATCATTTATATTAAATAACATGGTCCTGCTTGCATTGGATATATCTGTCTTATGCTGACCTGTAAGTTTAAATATTATCCAGGAATCAAGTGTGCCAAAAGCAAGGGTACTTCTTTTTTTAAGTTCGGGTCTTGTTGACAATATCCATTCAAGTTTTGTTGCTGAAAAATAGGGGTCAAGCAGAAGCCCCGTTTTTTTATTTATCATAGCGGGGTCTATTTTATTTTTAAGTTCTGCACACCTCCCGGCTGTGCGGCGGTCCTGCCACACAATAAGTTCCGACAGGGCTTCTCCGGTTTTTTTGTCCCAGACCATTGTGGATTCCCTCTGGTTGCAAATGCCTATACCGATTAATTGCCCTGGAACTGATTCTTTGAGGCATGATGATATTACCTGTATCGTTGCATCCCAGATTTCATCCGGATCCTCATTTACCCAGCCGGGTTTCGGGTAGAGCTGTTTTACCTGTTTTGACCTGGAACAGCAAATATTAAAATCTGTGTCAAAAATAATAAACCTGACTGAAGTTGTGCCAAGGTCAATTATTCCAATGTGTTCCTGTTTAAAAAGCATAGGGGTTTTCTATTAAAAATTATTTTCTAAACACATTCTGTTTTGTGCCATTTGTCAATTATTTGAGGCTTAAACCATAGTCTGTATTTTAAAAGAATTACATCAGTTATGAATGCTGACTTTAATTCCCAGCGGCAGTGTCTCATAAAACCATTTTGCATCTTCAAGAAGCAGCCTGACACATCCGTGGCTGGCAGGGGAGCCCATTTTGCCCAGCTCATCAGCCATCATATTGCCGCCTGCATCATAAGGTACACTGTGGAAAAGATACGGCCCGTAGAACCTGGTCCAGTAGAATGCGCCCTGTGCAAATTTTGGTATCCAGGCATAATAGATTTTCTGGTTTGTAGTATAGTTGCCAAGTGGTGTCGGGGTCTCAGGTTTGCCCCCTGAACATGGCATTGTCTTAATTATTACACCCTTATATAAAACCGTAACCTGCTGTACAGTCAAATTGACATCTACAAGAAAATTTGCAGAGTCAGCATAGTCGACAATTATTTCGGGAGAAAGTTCCCCGATTCCGCCGTCCTGATTGCCTTGCGGGTTTTCGACCCAGGCAAGGGTTATTTCTGATGCAGCAGTTCCCTGAGAATTAGATGCTTCACACTTCAGAGTAAATGTCTCATCCCTTAAAAGATTTACCTGGGCAATATTGGGCCCCCATGCCCCATTGCTGTCATCTTTTGAAAAACTGAAAACCGGGAAGGGCTGGCCGGAAATGTCTGCCATTATTCTGTAAAAACATACCTGGTTATCCTGTGCATATTCAGGGCCCATTATTATATGAAGGTTGATTACCGGCGGGGCGGGCACGATTTTTAACTCTTCACCTTCCGGTGAATCTTCATTTTGCTTTCCTGAAACATTAGCGCTGTTATCAGTTTTACCTGCATTAGCTGTATCGTTTTCAGCAATATCTTTGCCGCCGGTCTCATTAGTCAAAATCCGGTCCTGGGCCTGGCTGCTGCCCTGGTCCCCGCTTTTTCCTGTGTCGCTGCCTGCATTATCTGCTGCGCCATCTATTGCTGATGTGTCCGGACCCTGTTGGGCATTACTGCCGGTGCCGCTATTCTCCGTGTTTTCAGCCTTCCCGGACATCTGTTTATCTGTACCGCCCGCAATCAGCCCCGCGCCTTCATTGCATCCGGCAAGAAAAAATACAGAAAATACTGCAATAAGCAATAACGACAGTATAATCGGTATTACTGCAGCAGGTTTTTTTGGGCAGAGCCTGGCTATACGGCAATTGCTGCTCGGGCCTTTCTCCGCTTTTTTATCAGGTAGTGAAAATCTGTAAATATTATCCATTTTTAAATAATAACAGAATGTTTAATTTTTAATAAGCCGTTCCTGTTTTTTTGAAAAGACAGACAGATAAAACTTGTGGAGTATGATATCATAAATTACATGGAAAATTTAAAAAAATTAAAAATATTCACTTCAAAGATTGAAGCGGAAATCGCTAAAGGCTTTCTGCAGACAAACGGTATAGAATCTTTTATATTTGCAGATGATGCAGGAAACATGTATCCTGCACAGGATCTTGTATATGGGGTTTCCCTTATGGTAAATAAAAAAGATTTCGCGTCTGCAAAAGAACTGCTTGATGCTCTTGAGTTTGAGACAGAGGATGAATAGCATTTGCAGCCCGGTTGCATTTCCCGGCCGCTGTTAAGGTTTATAAAATCTGGGCAGCAAAATAATTATGTAAAAAACCGGTAAAATAATATAAAATCCATTAAAGATTTCATTATTTTTATAATTAAAAAGGAAAAAAAATGGCTCTAATAAACCTTAAGGACCTTTTAAAGCACGCACAGGAAAATAAATATGCAGTTGGCGCTTTTAATGTAACAAACCTGGGTTTTATCGACACAGTTATCGATGCTGCTGTCGAGCAGCGTTCCCCGGTGATACTGCAGGTAGCAGAGGTTCATTTAAGATATGTTAACCTTGAAGAAATAGCGCCTGTAATTATCAGTGCTGCAAAAAAAGTGGACATACCTGTGTGTTTTCATCTTGATCATGGGGTAAGCCTGCAAACCGTCGTACGCGCAATCAGGGCGGGGTTTACCTCTGTAATGATAGACGGAAGCGCACACCCGCTTGACGAAAATATTGCGCTGACCAGAGAAGTGGTAAAAGTAGCAAGGTCAGTAAATGTAAGCGTAGAAGCTGAAATAGGGCATGTGGGCGGAGAAGCAATCGGTGAAACTGCCCCGACTGCACACTCTGCGAGCAAGGAAACATTTACCAGGGTGGATGAAGCTGTAAAGTTTGCCAGAGAGACTGATATTGATGCGCTGGCAATTGCCATAGGAAATGTCCATGGATTTTACAAAGGGGAACCAAACCTTGATTTCGAGCGCCTTGCACAAATAAGAGCGGCCGTAAACATACCTCTTGTGCTGCATGGCGGCTCAGGCATTCCGGATGATGGCTTCAGAAAAGCAGTAAGCCTTGGGGTTTGCAAGATAAATTTCTACACTGAGATGTCTGCTGCGGGGGTCTCCAGGATAAGGCAGTATCTTACTGATAAACCTGAGGTAACGAGCCTTCCGGATGTTATTAACAGGGGTTTTGAAGAAGTAAAGAAAATAGTTATGGGCAGGCTTGAAGTTTTCGGCAGCAAAAATATGTGTACGCCCGACAAAACTTTATGCATATCATGCTCTGACAGGACATGCGGTTTTACGGATCCTAAATTCAGCTCCGGCGCAAAAACGGTTCTTTACAGCGACCTTGTAAATGAAATTACAAAAGAAGTTATTTCAAGCATAAAAAGCAACCCGGCAAGATAAATTCTTTTTATTATATAAGGAAACAGAAAAAATCAGGCTTTAATTAATGCTGCCAGCTGTTGACATATACCAGTTCTTCATTTGATCTGTATGATTGAGCTATTTTATCTGTAATTTTGTTTTGCACTTTTTCCCATCTTCCTTTAATGCCCGATTCGGCGCAGGTAAGCGCAAAATGGCACATTGCTATCCCAATATCAACCATCTGAAGGTCAGGCATGAAAGGTATTTTTGCATAATTAGGTGTCCTGGAAAGAAAGAAGTGGCAGCTTTTTACCTTCATCCCCTGTTTTTTGTCCGGGCCCGTATCCGGGCTTCTTTCTTTTTCCAGAACTATGCGCCAGGGCTGTTTATTTGACGCCGAAGGTGCAGCCCTTACCATTTCAAGCGGGATGTTATAATCACCGCTTCCACTTTCACTGGCAGGGTTGCTAAAATCATTTTCAAAAAACAGCATCTCCCGGGGTTTCCTGTTTTTTGAACCTGCAATACCTCTTATTACAGAATCCATTAAAGACCTTCTATCGTTTTTATAGCCAAATGGTGAAACAGCAGCAAGGACTTCGCCTTCAGATAAGTTTGCCCTGCTTTCAAAGCCCGCCCTGTTGAAAGTGCCTCCAAGCCAGCATGTTCCAAACCCCATGGAGGTCAGCTTAAGTATAATTTCTTCAAATGCAAATCCCAGATCGACAAGGTTTTCAGTTCCTGCAGCAGGTTTTGGCCCCTGTATGTCTTGAGTGGTATCTTTCAGGGCATACTCCTGAGGGACTTTCTTTGCTATGCCTGCAATGAAATACTTTGCACCATTAATAATGCCGTATGTGCCAAGCTTTTTTAGCTCCTGCCTGTCAAGCCCCCCGGAATCAATAAATTCAAACCTCGGGGTTGTCTTAAATGGCAGCCTGAAATCTTTTTTTAAAAATCCTTTAATCTCTTCCATTGCATCTTTTGTAATGCCGGCTGAAGAATAATTCCTGACTGATTTTCTATGCCTGATTATATCTGTAATTTTACTGCTGGTTGTATGTTCCATATACCCCCTTTTTTTAAAAACTTCCTGCTTTAATATAGCTTACTTACCCATGAATTTTGAAGCAAGAGCCTGTGCAATAAAGGCCACTGCAAACAAGACACTTGCAACTATCATGAGCGGGTGCAGCTGCCTGAACCTTCCCCTGAAAAGTTTTATAAGCGTATAGCTTATGAAACCGAATCCTATGCCATACGATATATTATATGTAAACGGCATAATTATTATTGTCAGGAAAGCAGGAATGCCGATCTCGTAATCCCTGAAGTCTATTTTTGATATGACGCTCATCATTAAGAATCCGACAACTATTAGAGCCGGCGCAGTCACGGGATATTTATAGACTCCTTCTGCTATCTGTACACCGCCTCCCACTACCGCAATAAGCGGGGCAAAGAAAATTGAAAGCAGGAAGAGCACGCCGGTTGTTGTCGGCATAAGGCCCGTTCTGCCCCCTTCTGAAACGCCTGATGCGCTTTCTATGTATGTGGTAATTGAGCTTGCGCCAAACAGGCCGCCTACCACTGCTGCGCCTGAGTCTACAAGCAGTACCCTGTTTAAATTCTTGAGCCTTCCCTTTGAATCAAGCAGTCCGGCTTCCTCACCGACCCCTATAACTGTTCCCATTGTGTCAAAGAAATCTGTCATAAAAAGGGCAAAAATCATTATTATTGCCGCAACGTTCAGCATCCCGTTGCTCCATACTGCGCCCGGAATATCTGCTTTAAAGAAAGTCGAGAAGCTTGCCGCTGTGGGAAGGCTGACTATCCTGGCCGGCAATGGTATAACTTTAAAAATCATGCCTATTGCCGTAGTCCCTGCAATTCCTATCAGGATTCCTCCACGGACCTTATAAGCAATGAGTATTATTGTGAGAACCAGCCCGAAAGCAGCAAGTAGCGTATAGTGTGCAGTAAAATCTCCCAGTTTGACTGCAGTTACAGAATCTACCGCAACAAAGCCTGCCTCCTGGGCGCCAATAAATGCAATGAAAAGTCCAATGCCTACGCCAATTGCATATTTAAGCCCCATTGGTATAGCGTTCATCAATATTACCCGAAGTTTTGTAAGAACCATTATTACAACAAGCAGCCCCTCTATTACAACAATTCCCATGGCCTGCTGCCATGTCATTCCGAGCACCAGTATTATGGTAAACGTAACCACGGCATTTATCCCCATTCCCGAAGCAAGTGCAAACGGGGTGTTCGACACAAGACCCATTATGATGCTCATGATACCCGCACCGAGGCAGGTTGAAACAACTGCTGCCTCAAAAGGTATCCCTGTTGCACCGCCGCTTGAAAGTATTGCAGGATTGACAAATATTATGTACGCCATGGTCATAAATGTTGTTACGCCTGCAACAATTTCCCGCCTGACATTGGTGTTTCTCTCCTGGAACCTGAAGTACGACAAAGCCCCCTCCTTCTTTTTATTTTTTCTATAATGATGATAAAGAACCTAATGCCAATAAACAGCCAAACCTGTGGAAAACCCGTCCATATAGATTATATGCAGCCCTTTAATTAAAAACTTTCAGAAAATTTTATTTAATATTATACTCCTGCAGGCTGCAGATAAAATAAGGATGTTTAAATAGTATTTAATAGTATTAAAAGATAGTTTTTTTAACAAAATCATTAATTAATCAATAATTAATCTTCAATAAAATTGCAGTAATGCAATATCTTGCAATTAATAGAATTTGCTCTTATAATTGCTTATAAAGATAATAATTTCAAACAAGCATAAAATTTTGACAGGAGAGCAAAATGCCTTATGTAAATACAAAAGAAATGTTAATAAGTGCCAGGGAGGGCAAATATGTAGTCGGGGGTTTTAATATAGTAAACCACACTTCCCTTGTTGCTGTTATTGAAGCGGCAAGTAAAAAAAACTCACCGGTAATCGTGCAGACTTCCCAGAAGACAGTTGTGGAAATGGGTTATAATATCCTTCCTGCTGTAATAAAAGAGCTTGCTGAGCAGTCAGGGGTCCCGGTCGCAATGATACTTGACCACGGTACCGACCCGGATATCATAGACAATTGCATAAAATCAGGCTGGAGCTCGGTAATGGTTGACGGCTCTTCTTATCCTTATGAAAAAAACATTGAAATTACAAAAAGAGTAGTTGATGCTGCGCATAAAAAGGGTGTTACTGTAGAAGGTGAGCTCGGGCATATAGGAGGCAAGGAAGAACATATAAATGTAGATGAGAAAAGCATCCTTTTAACCGACCCGGATAAAGTAAATGATTTTGCACAAAAGACAGGCATTGATTCTCTGGCAGTTGCCATTGGCACAAAGCATGGATTTTATGATTCACATTATGAGCTGGATTTTAACAGGCTCGGAAGGATAATGGATGTCACTGATTTCCCTATTGTAATACATGGCTGTTCCGGGCTCGCTGAAAAGGACCTTGCAAGGCTGATTTCATTCGGTCCTTCAAAAATGAATATATCAACTGAGATCAAGCATGTTTATATAGACAGCTGTAAAAAATATATTGACCAGCATCCTGATGAGTATGAGCCCGTAAAAAAAATCAGTTATGTAAAAGACAGGGTAAAAGAACTTGTCGAAAAATACATGGATATATTTAAAAGCTCAGGAAAGGCAAAGATTTAAGATGCATTCGCAGCATAATGCCTGTAAGCCTTTGTATGAGGTCGACCTTCACTGCCATTCAACCCGCTCCGATGGCAATGATGCCCCCGGAGAACTTATCACAAAAGCTGCAAATGCAGGGATGAGGGCTATTGCCATGGTGGATCATGACATTTGCCCTGAAAGTCCTGATAAATTAAAAAAAACAGCCTGTAAAAAAGGGCTTGGGCTTGTCTTTGGTTATGAATTTTCCTGTGACAGCAACGTTGATGATGTTCACATAATAGGCTATGAGCTTGACTGGAGCGCTGCTTCTGTTGTTTCCGCACAGGAATTTGCAAAAGAATCGAAGTCCGGCGCATATAAGGAATTGTGCATGCTTTTGACGGAAAGGGGCCTGGAAATAGATTATGAAAAAGAAATACTTAATTTCCGGGATAGTAAAGGAAACCTGAAAAAAAGGACACCGGATGAAGTACAGCGAAAACATATTTTTGAACTGCTGGCAGCCAGAGGCTATTTTCCCTCATGGGAAAAAGCAAAGCTTTTTGTAAGAGACGATCCCGGCCTCAATGTCAAGAGAAGAAAAATCAACCCGCTTAGAGCTATAGAAATAATAAAAAAATGCGGGGGCCTGGCTGTGCTTGCCCACCCCTATCTTATTGATGAGTCACTGGCCTCACAAGATATTAAAGCAGGCAGCAGGACGGATTATATAGAAAAGCTTATTGTTTCCGGCCTTGATGGTATTGAGTCCTGCTATACTTACAGCAAGACAACATATAAGGGCAGCCTTACAAATGAACAAATACAAAAAGAGGTGGAAGACCGCTACAGGGGCCGCATCAGATTTTTTACCGGCGGTTCTGATTATCATAATGATGCAAAAAAGGGGGCAGCCAATCCAAGAGAGATAGGTGAAGCAGGAATAAGCTACGGCCAATTCAGGACCATTTTCTCTACTTATATTCATTAACATCAGTTTATTTTTTTTAAAATCACTCCCCCGCCAAGGACCCTGTCGCCTTCATAAAAGACTGCGCTTTGTCCCGGGGTGACAGCTTCCTGGGGACAGGTAAATACAACCCTGAGTATATGTTTATACTGTTTTATCTTGCAGGGCATTTCTGTTCCCTGGTATCTTATCTTAACTTTTGCCTCAGAAGGCATTTTATCAACAAGCAGGTTTATATCTTTTACAGTAAAGCCGCCGGATTTGAGGTCTTCTTTTGTCCCAATTATAACCAGGTTTTTTACCGCATCTATGCCGGTTACGAAAAGTGGCTCGGAGTGGCTTATTCCAAGCCCTTTGCGCTGGCCTATTGTGTAATGTGCAACACCCTTGTGCCTGCCCAGGATTTTGCCTTCTTTATCTATTATGTCACCGGGAACCCCCGCAACCGGATTCAAACCTGAAATAAAGTCCCTGTAATCATTATCTAAAAAACATATGTCCTGGCTCTCATCCTTGCCGGCAACCGGCAGCCCTGCCCCGGATGCGATATTCCTTACTGTTTTTTTATCGTATCCTCCCAGAGGCAGTTTAATAAAGCCAAGGTCGCTGCGTTTAATCACATACAAAAAGTAGCTCTGGTCCTTCAGCCTGTCATGCGCCCTGGATAAGTAAAACCCTGTTTTATCTTCAAGTATCCTTGCATAGTGGCCCGTTGCAAAGAAATCAAATCCCAGCCTTCTTGCGTGATTGAGCATGAGCTCAAATTTTAAGTGCCTGTTACAGTCTATGCATGGATTCGGGGTGAGCCCTGCAAGATAATTCCTTATAAATTTTTTTATAACTTTTTCTTTCATATGCCTGGAATAATCTGAAACATAGTGGGGTATCCCCAGATAGCTGCAGACTCTCCTTGCATCATTTATTGCTTCCGCACCGCAGCATTTTGTTCCTTTTGCATGGTCAAGCTCTACCCCGAAACACATTGTCATTCCTGCGACGCCGAAGCCTTCGTCTTTTAACAGCATTGCAGCCACCGAAGAATCCACTCCCCCGCTCATTGCGATAAGAATTTTTTTGCCTTTGCTCATTTGCTGTTTCTGGATAATATTTTTTTTATTTGGAAAATTAACCTATAATATATATTATTTTATAAAATAATTTATTATATAAAGTATGGAAATTTTTATTGTCAGGCTCCAGGAATTTTTCAGTGCAGAAAACATGAAGTTTCTCTGGACCCGGATATATAGCTGGTTTGAAATAACCTTAAATACCCTTTTTGGAAAAATACCGTATTCCCCCATCAGGGACCTTCTTACTAACCCCTGGTTCTGGGTAATTATTGTATTTATAATAATACTCATACTCATTTTCAGGAGAAGATAGCCCGGGTAAATTTAATTTTCCGGGGGTTTGCTGCCATCCCCTTTTGTCAGGCGCGAACTGTTCCTGAAAATAAGCACTATAAAAGCCAGTACCATAAAAATAGACGCCAGGACCAATACGAATTTTCCGGGGTTATTTTTAATGCCTTCTGAAAAAAGATAAAGCCGGGAATTGTTTTTTTCCAGATATTCCATGAATTTACTATCCAGCAGGCTCTTATCTTTTTCATCAACACAGGATATTCTTTCGATTATCCTGTCCTCGATATTATGGTCCTCAGGCTTAATTACTACTTTTTTGGCCATTTTCATGTATTTGTCTATATCAGCCATCAGATTTTCTTCTCTTTCTCATATTTCAATTTATCCTTGATTATTTTTCTTGCCCTGTGGATATTAGTTTTTACTGTCCCGATGGGCTTTTTTATGAGTATTGCAATTTCCCTGTAGCTGTAATCCTGGAAGTCTCTCAGGATAAGAGGTATCCTGTAGCTTTCTTCCAGGTTCACAATTATATCCAGTACCTCTTTTATTGTCTCCCTTGCTATGAAGTTCCGCTCTATATTATGGTTGAGGTCCGTAAAAACAACGTCATAATTTTCTTCAAAGGCTTCAAGGCTCACTTTTTTATCAGTTGTTTTTGATTTTATCCTTAACTTGTCTATACATGTATTTATGGTAAGTTTTCTCAGCCACGTCTTGAAGCTTGAAAGCCCCCTGAAATTCTTTATTGACAGATATACTTTTACAAAGACTTCCTGGCTGACATCCTCTGCTTCATGGGTATCGCGCAGCATAAAAAAGGCGTTGGTATAGACATACTTTGAATACATCCTTACAAGTTTCTCAAAAGCTGCTTTGTCCCCTTTCTGGGAAAGTGTAACAAGCCTTTTATCATCCTGGTCCCTTTGCTCGCGAACACGGCTTTCTGCTGTGCCCTGGAAATTTTCTTCTTCAGCATCATCGTTGCCGTATTCATTACTGTTAACCTGATTTGTTTCTTTTAAATCGTCCAATGCCCGGAGCCTTTCATGCTGGTCATTCCGCCAGGCTTTCGCTTGTTAATGAAGTATCGGCATTTTCGTCCGGCCCGCCCGTAAACGCATCTGTCCCTGTTTCTGAACCGGATCTCAGCTTTATAACGTCTTCCTGTATTTTCTTTACAGCATCTTCAGGTATGATGCTGCCGCTTAGCACATTTTTTAAATTCATCATCAATGCTTCACGTATTGCTATTAATGCTTCCCCGGGAGGTTTGCCCCTGCAAATTGCTGATTGCCTGGCCTGGGCAAGGTAATACTGATTTGAAGAAATAAAAGGGCTGGAAGCCATTGATTTTAAAGATGGCATTGTGGCCGTATTTTCTGTCCATTTCTGCTGTATTTCTTCTGACATCAGGTATTCAATAAAGCTTTTTGTATTTTCAAGTGATTTACCGAATGTATTGGCATTTATCATAAATCCTATGCCGTCTATCATCGGGGTGGGATTTTTCAATCCTCCCCATACAACAGGAATTTCTGCAATGCCGAAGTCCGGGCCATTTTCAATATATTCTTCCACGGCCCAGTTCCCATTTATTATCATGTGGGCCCTGCCTTCTTTAAAAGCATTGTTGATATCTTCATATTCATAACCTTGCGGAACCACTTTTTCCTGGTTATAAAGCATAGTTAAAAATTCCAGTGTTTTAACTGTTGCCTGGGTGTCAAGATTTATGGCCCCTGTTGAATAATCATATACCCAGTCCTGGTATCCTCCAATAAATGGAAGTATCCAGTCTGCTTCAGAAGAATTCAGTATGAAACCATAAGTTTCCTCTTTCGGGTTATTTACTTCCCTGCAGTATTCTATAAGTTCCTCAAAACTTTCCGGCGCTTCACTGATAAAATCACGGTTATAAAAGAGCATGAGGAAATCAAAAGCCCTGAAGGGTATGGCATAGCTTTTATTTTCGACAGCAGATATTTCAGCAAGCCCTTCGAGAATATCAGGATATGCCATGTCGTCAGTAATGGGCTTTAAAACACTTGCGCCTGCAAGAACTGATGCGGACTCCAGCCTGGCAAGAACAATTTCCGGCCCTGCACCAGCCAGGCTTGCTGCCCTGAACTGATCGACAAGCTCTTCCTCGCTCCGGAAATGACGGGTGTTTATTTTTATTTGCTGGTTTAATGCAGTATATTTTTCTATCGTGTCCATTAGCTGTATCTGTTCCCCGGGCTCCAGCTTGTCCCAAATCGTTACTTCCTCTATCAGTAAGACATCTGCGGGCTGCTCTTCCTGGGGTGATGCTTCTGCTTCTGTAGAGACTGCCTGTTCCTGCGCATTTTCACTTTCACTGAAAAAGGAACAGGAAACAAGCACAAAACAGCACAATAATATTGTTAATATTGCTGCTGGTATAAAAACCTGTTTGGATGATTTTAATTTTTTCAAGTTTCTTCCCTTATATTTATTTTATAACTTAAAGGATTACTGGTTTATTATTATAATATTAATATATAAAAAACTTAAATTTTAATGGAATTTGTCATGGCCAAAGCCATATTTTTACTCCTGGTCCGGGATTTTAAGCGAATCTCTGAAAAATGCTCCAAATCTGTAGTGAGTAAATTCCGGAAGATATTCATCCATCAGCACTTCGAGCCTGAAGTCCTGCTCCTCAAGCGGGCCCATCATGTCCTCTTTTATGTAGCATTTCTTTATGAAAACCACCTGGTTCTTTAAATTATAGAATGTGCAGAATATTTTCAGGTCCTCTATGCTGTTGTCTCCAATATTTGTGACTTTGCCGCTTACATTAAATATTTTATTTATAAAACCCCTCTTTTCTTCTGCAACAATCGGCAGCCCTTTTGGGCTTTTATTATAATTCCTGAAATTCGTGCCTATTTTAACACTGGATATATTTATATAGTTTGACCTTTCTGAATATACAAGATAAAAAGGCATAATGCTGCCGGGCTGCAAATAGCTTGCAAACGCAGGGGTTTTTACAAAATCTATTTCCATGCCCGAGCTGTCATTAAAGTTAAAAGTAATTTCGATATTTGTTTTCCAGGCATTTGAAAGATTTTCGATTTCACCAAGAACAATAATGTCGCCGTAAATATCCATATAAATGTTACAGTTCTTTATTAAAAGATCTATTGACTGTGTCGGCTCGATTTCTACAGAACTGTAGTCAAAAAAATAAATTACATCTTTTCCGGATGAAGGCGCTGTGGTATTTGCCGAACCCTCACCGGTAGTGCCTTCTTTGCTGTTTCCTGTGCTTGAATCCGGCTCCATTTGTATAAAACCGGCGTCAGGGGTTGTTATTTTTATATTGCTGCAGGATAAAATAAAAAACAGGCTTGCAGGCAGCAAAAAAAGGGTGCAAAAAAAGAGGGTATTTTTTTTAATTTTCTTTCCTGCAGGTTTTTCTAACATTGGTCATCTGTTTCCCCGTTGTCCTCTTCTACGATTCTGTTGTTGGCATCTACATGTACTATAACAGGCTCAAATGTGGCATATTCCCTTGCATCTATTGTTACAAAAGCAATTATTATGACTGTGTCGCCTTTCAGGATTTTCCTTGCAGCAGCTCCATTCAGGCATATTTCACCGCTTCCCCTTGCGCCTTCGATTACATATGTTTCAAGCCTTTCCCCGCTGTCAAGACTGACAACCATTACTTTCTCAAATGGCAGCAGCCCTGCCCTGTCCATAAGCTCCCTGTCAATAGTAATACTGCCATGATAATGTATCTGTGCATCAGTTACCGTCGCCCTGTGTATCTTGCACTTTAAAACATTTATAAACACTTTAACCTTCCCCTTTTAAAAGATTTTTTATTTAATTTCACCTGATAAGATTCTTTTCCTGGTTTAAACTGCTGATTATACAGTTTATGTGCCCGGACTGCCAGGATTTAAACACCTTTAGCGCCCGGCTTACAAATATTTTTAATATTTAAAACAATATTGTCTATAAGCCTGGTCCTGCCAATATAGGCCGCTGTTGCAACCAGTAATTTTTCCGGAATTTTCATACCTTCTGCCCGCTCAAGCGACTTTATCTCTTTGAGTGTTGTGCCGTCCCTGAAATCAAAGTATTCGATTTTTGAGATACTTTCATTACTTTTAATATTATTAATGCAGCTCTTCTGCAGTTTCAGCATATCCCTTTCGCCTTCAATTATTCCAGCTTTTGCAAATATCAGATTCCTGTATAATACTGTGGCGCTTCTGCGCTCCTTCTCTGTAAGATACTTGTTCCTTGAGCTCATTGCAAGGCCGTCTTTTTCTCTTATTATCGGGCAACCAACGATTTTTACCGGAAGGTTAAGTTCTGCTGCCATTTTTTTAATTATAAGGTATTGCTGGTAGTCCTTAAGGCCGAAATATGCCATTGACGGATATATGATATTAAATAACTTAAGAACAACTGTACATACGCCCCTGAAGTGGCCGGGGCGAAAAGCCCCGCACATAATACTGTCCATTTCCTTTACTTCGACAAAGGTGGCAAAATCCGCTGGATACATATCTTTCGCCCCGGGCACAAAAACATAATCCGTGCCGGCTTTTTTAGCTATTTCACTGTCCCTTTCAATGTCTCTCGGGTAAGTTTCGTAATCCTCTCCGGGGCCGAACTGTGTGGGGTTTACAAATATACTGGTTATTACTTTTGCAGCATTTTTCCTGGCTTTTTTTATAAGGCTTATGTGCCCTTCATGAAGATAGCCCATGGTCGGGACAAGCCCCACTGTTTCACCATTACGAAACAGGGACCGGGAAATTTTTTGCATTTTACTTATGTTTGAAATGATTTCCAATCCTGTTCCACCTTTTCCCAAAGATTAAATGAGAGTTTTTCTTAAAGAGTCATGGCGCTTTGCCTGTTTTACTGCTTTTACTGAATTTTAAAAATTTTTCTGAATTCTTCAAGCACCGGCTTTTTTATCCACCCGTTTTGGCAGGCAAGCTTTGCTGTCTCATAGCCCATTATGCTGTAAACAAGGTCCCGGTCCGGCCCGAGATATTTGCTGAAGTTGGCGAGATGTTCTTCAACCGTACCGGTGTCGCCTCTAGCAATTGGTCCGGTAAGCGCCTGCTGAGGCCCGAGCTTTTTTATATTTGCAATGGTCCCTTCAATAAGGCCGGAAAGAGCCCTCAATGAGTCTTCTTTTTTTATACCAATGCCCTCATGTATGCTCACTGCATAATTTACAAGGGCAACAAGATAATTCGAGGCCACGCATGCTGCCGCATGATAAAGCGATTTTTTTTCATCTTCCACTTCGATTATAGTGCCGCCCATGCTTAAAACAAAATAGTCTATAAACTTCCTGCTTTCGCTGTGCGGTTTTACGGGGTAAGTAACCCCGTAAATCGTTCCCGGCAATGTTTCTATTGAATCATTAATGGACGCAAAGGACTTAATCGGGTGTATGGATGCGGTATGTGCACCCGCTTCGCTTGCGCTTGAAAGAACTTTTAGTGTTTTAGCACCACTGAAATGTATGAAAAGCTTGGCTTTAATATCCCCGGGGTTTGATTGGACTATGCTTTTACATACATTTTCAATAATATCATCCGGCGTGCAAATAAAAATACAATCTGCTTCTGCGGCGCACTTATTATTGTCAGTAGTAAAAATCAGGTTATTTTTTACCGTTCCTATTATATCTTGCGCCCTGATAAGCGCATCGCCGGTTTTTGAAGAGATTGCCACGAGTTCAATGCCGCTTATCTTTTTTTTGTTTATCGCTGCAGCAAGCGTAGTGCCAAGGCGGCCAGCGCCTATTATTCCTATGCTTTTTTTAATGGATTGTTTCAATGCATGGCTCCTGTGCGGCTCAGGATATACGTATGGGCATTAACAGGTAAAGAAGCCCTTCGAATTTTTCCGGTTTTATCATAATGGGTTTTAAGGGTTCAACAATATTGAAGATTATTTTTTCATCGTCTATGGTGTTTAATCCGTCTATTAAAAAATCCGGATTAAAAGCTATCTGGATGTTCTCTTCCCCATAGCTGACCTCAAAATCTTCGCTGGAGCTGCCAACTTCCCTTATATTCATGGAGACTATGATTCTTCCGTTCTCTATATCAAGCTTTACCGGGATGTTGTCCTGTGATATGGATGATATCCTTTTTATGACATCGAGCATTACTTCCCTTTTTATGATTATGCTGTGGTTGAAGTTTTCAGGAATCAGGTTTTCATAATCGGGGAACTTGCCCGATAAAAGTCTCGATATTATTGTTGTCTGCATGCCCTTTTCATCATTTATATAAAAACTTATCTGGTTTTCTTCTATATTAAGCTCTATTTCACCATTATGTGATTCGCTTTTTGCAATAGTGTCCAGCACTCTTGAAGGCACCACTACTTTCACCGGCTCCCCTGTATATGCCACACCGCTTTCAGCAACAGCAAGCCTGTAGCTGTCTGTTGCGGCAAGTTTTAGTTTTTCACCTGAAAGGTCCAGCAGAATGCCTGTCAAAACCACCCTGCTTTCATCTGTGGAGCTTGCTTTCTGGACTTTTGAGATCAGGTATTTTAAATCCTGGATTTTTATCTTAAAAGAGCCTGCTTTTTTTATTGACGGAAACTGCGGATATTCTTCCAGCGAAAAAGTGTTAAGCATAAAATTTGCTTTCTGGCAGGTAACTTTGAGCTCGTTTGTCGAGCCCAGGAGCTCTATCTCTATTTTTGATTCCGGAAAACTTTTTAATATATTAGTAAGTATCTTTGATGGAACCACCACCCTTCCCGGCACATCCACTTTTACAGGGATATTGCTTTTTATGCTTGTTTCCAGGTCGGTACCGTATATGTTTAATGTTGTTTCCTCGGCTTCCAGCATTATGCCGTTTAATATAAAATTGGAAACCTTTGGGGACATTGCCCTGCTTACAAATAAAATCTTATTAAGAACCTCGTCTCTGGTTGTCTGGATTTTCATTTTTTACCTTTCTTTATTAAAGATAAACAATAAGGTTTAAGTAAAATGGAAACATTATTAACATTTTCTCTATTATAATAGAATATTAATTTAAATAAATAGTAGTAATAATAATGCCTGTTGATAATGTTAATAAAAACAGAAAACAGGGTTGTCTGTATATCATAAAAACCTGCAGAGCTGTTGAAAAAACAGTTAAAAACTGTTGAAAACATGGCATTTTATTGACAGGGGCCGCGGTGTGCTGTTTTTATTAACAAAATAACACAGTTTCAACCCGTGTTACTGACAGGTTTTAAGACAGTTGCTGACAGTCAGGACCTTACCCTGTTTGTTATCTCTTTTACGTGTTTATACACGTCACTTTCTTTGGAAATAAGGTCATTTATTTTTGTAATTGCATAAATTACAGTAGCGTGGTCCCTGTTTCCAAAAACCCTGCCTATAGCGGGAAGAGAATCGCTTGTAAGTTCGCGGCAAAGATACATTGCAACCTGGCGGGCGTGGGCGATATACTGGTTTCTTTTACTTCCAACAAGAACATTGATAGGTATTGAAAAATATTTGGAAACCTCTTTTAAAATGCGCTGGCTTGTCACCCGGGCCTGGCTGTCTTCCGGCATCATATCCTTTAACACTTTTCTTGCGGTGTCTATATCTGCAGGGGTGCCGGTAAGAGATGAAAATGCAACAACCCTGGTAACCGCACCCTCCAGCTCCCTGATATTTGTGGTTACTCTTTCAGCGATAAGATTTATTATCTCCCTGTCAACCTTAAGGTTTTCCCTCTCGGCATACTTGTCAAGTATTGCTATTCTTGTCTCGAGATCGGGCGGCTGTATGTCTGTAACAAGCCCCCATTCAAACCGTGAACGGAGCCTGTCTTCAAGCGTGGAAAGGTCCCTGGGCGGCCTGTCGCTTGAAAGCACTATCTGGCGGTTTGTGCCATGCAGCGCATTAAAAGTATGAAAAAATTCTTCCTGGCTGGCTTCTTTTTCTTCAAGGAACTGTATATCATCAACCAGGAGGATGTCATTGTTTCTATAGCTTTCTTTAAAGGAAATTATATTTTTATATCTTAATGCATTTATGAAATCATTTAAGAATTTTTCTGCAGATACATATTTAACAACAAAACTTGAATGATATT
>Ga0209609_10000147_pt1 | contig 41495 bp, 41 predicted proteins | sample LakKivw325mmetaG_FD_184136 | JGI IMG/M metagenome (GOLD analysis project Ga0209609, IMG submission 184136) | Anoxic lake water microbial communities from Lake Kivu, Rwanda to study Microbial Dark Matter (Phase II) - Lake Kivu water 325m metaG... | ecosystem: Environmental > Aquatic > Freshwater... | reverse complement strand
TTCTTTTTTCAACAATACTTCAAGGGCATCACAGGCGAAACATTTTTCACCGCAGCTTCCGTCATCCGTTGTGATGATCAACTCTGCGTTCGTCTTTTTTATCCTGTCAACAAACAACAATTCGTTTTTTGTTTTTGCCCCGAGGATTACTGTTGTTTTTTTCCTTTTTTTAGTGCACTCCTTAAGAACGGGCATTAGCGGCGCAATGCCAACGCCGCCGGCAATAATGCAAATTTCATTGCCCTTTATGCTAAAACCATTGCCGTACGGGCCTCGAATCCCAATCTTGCCTTTTTTCAACGCATGCATTTTCCCAGTGAATTCGCCAACTTTTTTCACCGTTATGCAAAACGGTTTTTTGCTGCTGAAGCTGAACGGCTTTTCATCAATGCCTGGAAGCCATAACATGAAAAACTGTCCGGGCTTAACATCGAATTCCCTGTCGAGAACAAAACTCTTTATAGTGGGCGTTTCTTTTTTTACCTTTAAGATTTTTGCCATCTCCGGAACGTTGCTAGGGTTCCAGAGTCTGTTTCCGCCTGTTCCGAATTTCATTCTTCGTGCGCTTTGCCGATTAGCTGCTTGAGGTTTTTGTGGTGATTTTCCTTCATGTATGTTTTGATTTCCTTGTTGACCTTGTCGAAAATGTCTATCCCTCGATATAATATTCCAGTACCTATGCCGACTGCGGACGCGCCTGCCAGCACGAACTCGACTGCGTCTTTTCCGTTCATGATGCCGCCCATTCCGATTATCGGGATGTCCACGGTTTCGTAGATGTCATAAACGCACCTTACTGCTATGGGTTTTATTGCGGGCCCGGACAAACCACCAGTTCGGTTGGCAAGCACCGGTTTTTTTGTTTCGATGTTTATGAGCATTCCCGGACCGAGTGTATTGATTGCAGTTATGGCGTCCGCTCCGGCTTCTTCCACGGACTTTGCGATTGGTTTTATGTCCGTGACGTTTGGCGTGAGTTTTACTGCTACCGGTAGTTTTGTGTTGTTCTTTACGATTTTGGTAACGTGAGCAGAAGTTTTCGCATCCGTGCCGAACGGCCTTCCGAATTCATCCTCTACGTTCGGGCATGAGATATTTACCTCGAGCATGCTCGGCTTGATTTCGGACACGCGTTCAGCTATAATGCCGTATTCCTTCACGGTTTTTCCGTAAATGCTGACGATCACTGGGACACGTATTTTTTTAAGCAAAATTTTCAGTTCATCCAGGGATTCGTTAATTCCTGGAGTTGAAAGACCAACCGCATTCAGCAGACCGGCTGTAACCTCGACAACAGTGGGGTTGTGGTGACCCTTGCGTTTTTCAAGACCAATGGATTTAGTTGTCACAGCGCCTGCGCCGTTGTTGGCAACGCGTTGCAACATGGAGGCGGAAACCCCGAGAAAACCGGAGGCAAGTATTGTCGGATTTTTCAGCTTTAGTTTTCCAACATTTGTTGAGATGTCCACCATTTATGCCACCTATACTATATGGGTTTTTTATAATAAAACCCAACATTTTTTTATTTAATTACCGAATACATAACACAATGAAACCACGTATCCTGATTTCGGATAAACTGCATGAAGATGCGGTTGCCCTGGCAAGAGAATTCGCTGATGTTGATGTTGAGATTGGTCTGACGCCGGAAATGCTGATTCAGAAGATTAAGGGTTACGATGCGATTATAGTGAGAAGCAGCACGAAGGTTACGAAGGAGGTTATAGATGCCAGCACGCTGAAGATCATTGGAAGGGCTGGGGTCGGGCTTGACAACGTGGACGTAACGGCCGCACGGGCAAGGGGTATCGAAATTGTGAATTCACCGGAATCGTCAACCGTGTCTGTGGCAGAACATGCGATTGGTTTGATGATTGCTACACTGAGGAATGTTCCACAGGCTGACAAGAGCATGAGGGCGGGACAGTGGGACAGGAAGAAATTTTCAGGGAACGAGTTGTATGGAAAAATCCTTGGACTTATAGGCTTTGGGAGGATTGGTAGGGAAGTCGCATTGAGGGCAAAGGCGTTCGGAATGAAAATTTTAGCATCCGACCCGGCAATCACGTCCGAGGACGCGAAAGAGTTCGGTGCGGAATTTGTTGCTCTTGAGGAACTGTTAAGGAGATCGGACGTTGTTTCACTGCATGTTCCTGCAACGGACGCAACCAGAGGAATGATGAATGCCGAGCGCCTTAAGCTGATGAAACCGACTGCAGTCGTAATAAACACCGCGAGGGGCGTTGTGATTGACGAAGCCGCGCTGTACGACGCGCTGAAGAACGGAACGATAAAGGCCGCTGGTTTGGATGTTTACGCAAAGGAGCCGCCCGTGGACAGCCCGTTGATGCAGCTCGAGAATATCGTTTTAACCCCGCATCTCGCATCAGGAACCAGCGAGGCGCAGAAGAGCGCGGGAACTGTGGTTGTCGAGAAGGTAGGGAAGTTTTTCGAGCAGAAACCTCCGGGGGAGGAACACAAGCTCCACTGGTTCAAATCGAGTGCAACGCAATAAGAACTTGGTTCTTTTTTTTTTCTTTAGTTATATTTCCGTCTGAAGAATCTATAACACACTATTTCTTTGGCTGGCGATATGGACATCAAAACAGTAACATCAAAACTTGCAGAGAACGGTTTACTGGTAAGTTCGCACGGATTTGAGGACCTGGTGGAGAACGGCATTGATGTGGATGGGATGATAAAGATTGCGAAAGAGAGGAACGTTTGGCTTATAACGGATGAATTCATCATGGAGTTCATAAAGGCGAAGGAAACGTTAGAACCCAAGGTTGAGGTTGTAAAAACAAAACACATACTCGCGAAGGATATTGAGCCGGAGTTGGTGATATACGAGCAGAGCGACGTGTCGGACAAATCGAGTTGCGAGGGAACGGTGGACGACTTTGTAAAGCATTTCAACCAGAGATACAGCAAGATAGCAAGAATCCTTAGGGAGCGGGTTAATCTGCGTTCGGCGGAGCAGATAAAGGATGTCAAAAAAAACGAGGATGCAACAATCATAGGCATAGTCACGGACAAGCGCAAAAGCGAAAAGGGGTACAGATTTCTTGAGGTTGAAGACCCGACCGGAAGCATCACCGTTATGGTGCCGCTGGACAAACCCGCACTGTTGAGGCAGTACGAAACAATACTGCTGGACGAGGTTATTGGCGTCAGCGGAAAAATGTACAACGAACTTCTGGTTGCCTCGGAGATTTCAGAGCCCGACCTGCCCTTGGACCACATCAGGAACATGGCTGATGTACCGGTGTGCGTGGCGTTCATATCCGACCTGCATATCGGCAGTTATTTGTTTCTGGAGAAGGAATTCAACAATTTCCTGGACTGGCTGAACCTCAAGGGCAACAGAAGGGACGTGTCGGAAAGGGTCAAGTACCTTTTTGTGGCCGGAGACCTTGTTGACGGTGTAGGCATTTATCCGAAACAGGAGGAGGAGCTGTCAATTCCGGATATACATAAACAGTACGACTTTCTTGCAGGTTTATTGGAAAGGGTGCCGGATTACATAGAGATAGTTATGTGCATGGGCAACCATGACGCCGTGAGAAGGGCGGAGCCGCAGCCAAAACTGGACAGGGACATAGGCGGAAGGTTGTATGAGCTGTCCAATGTGCACATTGTTGGTAATCCTGTGATGGTTTCAACGCACGGCGTCAAGACACTCATGTATCATGGCACTAGTCTTGATACCATGATAGGCAACCTCGCGGAATGCACCTATGCAACCCCTGAGAGGGCCATGATAGAGTATCTCAAAAAACGGCACCTCTGTCCCGTTTACGGTGAAGATGGGATTATGCCGGAGGACAGGGATTACATGGTCATAGACAAGATTCCGGACATACTGCACTGCGGTCACGTTCACACCAACGGTTATGCAACATACCGCGGCGTCAGTGTGGTGAATTCTGGAACGTGGCAGGGCAAGACGAAATACCAGGAACAGCTGGGCCACCAGCCAACGCCTGCAAGACTGCCGGTGATGAATCTTCAGAATCACGAGGTTTCGATGTTGTACTTTTAGGATGGAGCACGAATACGAAAACGAGATAAGGGCCAAGATAGAGCAGGGTTACGAACTGGCGAACCGTGCCAGGAAAAAAGGCTTTGACCCGGAAACGGAAGTTGAGGCAACGCCCGCCGGCGACCTTGCAGCGCGGGTTGAGGGTCTCGTCGGCCCGAAAGGAATTGCCGAGAGGATAAGGAGTAGGGGAAGGCACAACATATCCGAGATAATAGACACCATACTTCAACCCGGGCCGTCAATGACAAAGTCCGCAAAGGAGACGCAGATGGAGCAAGCGCTGAGAACCGGCCTTGCGATATTAACCGAAGGCGTTGTTGCGGCACCTATCGAAGGTATATCCAAGGTCAAGATAAAAAGTAATCCAGACGGTTCCGAGTACCTTGCGATATACTTTGCGGGCCCGATAAGAAGCGCGGGCGGAACCGCGCAGGGAATGGCCGTCTTGCTCGGAGATTACATAAGGGGTAAATTCGACCTGCAGGGATACAGGCCGACCAACGACGAAGTTGAGAGGTATGTAGAGGAGATAAAGATTTACGACGAGAGAATCGCGAGACTGCAGTACACGCCGAGCGACGACGATGTGCGTTACATAGTGAAAAACCTTGCAGTATGCGTGGATGGCGACCCCACCGAAGAGCGCGAGGTTTCGATTCATAGGGACTTGGCAAGGGTTGAGACCAACAGGATTCGCGGAGGCGCGTGCCTGGTCATTGCCGAAGGAATAGCGCAAAAATCCAGGGGGTTGATAAAGCATTCCGCAAAATTCGGACTGGACTGGAACTGGCTGAAAGAAACGGGCAAGAAAAAATCCGACGAAAAAAAAGACAAGGATGCGGCGTTTATGGAGGATCTCGTCGGCGGCCGACCGGTGTTTGCGGCAGCATCCGCGAAGGGCGGCTTCAGGCTGCGTTACGGCAGGTCGAGGGTTTCGGGAATAGCAGCGAAATCCATGCACCCAGCAACCTTCATACTCCTGGATGGATTCCTTGCAACCGGAACGCAGATAAAGGTTGAACGCCCCGGAAAGGGCGGCATTGTCACGCCGTGCGATACGGTTGAGGGCCCGATTGTCAGGTTGAAAGACGGCAGCGTTGTGAGGGTTGAAACTGAAGAGCAGGCAAAGAAAATCAAGAACGACGTGTCAGAGATACTTTTCTTGGGTGACATTCTTGTGTCGTACGGTGATTTCCTGCAGACGAATACGGCACTTCTGCCCGCAGGTTACTGTGAGGAATGGTGGGCAACGGATGTTGAGGATAAGACCGGCAGAAAACCGGATGTAAGAATGACCGCGAACGAGGCGGTTAAATTTTCCTTGGGGAATAAGGTTCCATTACATCCAAAATACACGTATCGCTGGGAGGATGTGAGCGGGGAGGATTTGAGGATTCTGGTTGAGTGGCTAGTTGCGGGTAGGATTTCTGCTGACGGTTTAATCCTTACGGATAATAAAGACGCAAAAAAGATTTTGGAACTGGTTGGTGTGCCGCATCTTGTGAATGACGGTTCCGTTGTGGTGGAAGAGTATCTGCCATTACTCTACCAGCTTGGTATTTTTGACGGACATTTGATAGACAGAAAAAAATTCGATTTGATTTTTGAAGAAAAAAAAGGCGGAACCGGTTTTGATGTAGTCGGCGCATGCTCATTGCTGACTTTGAAACCCAAATCCGGAACATACATCGGCTGCAGGATGGGCCGCCCGGAAAAGGCCAAGGAGAGGAAGATGCAGCCCCCTGTCCATTCGCTGTTTCCGGTTGGAAACGCAGGCGGCAAGGAGCGGAGCATAAACGCTGCCGTTGACAGAGAAACCATCCGGGTCGAGATAACAAGACGCGAATGCCCAAAGTGCAGGTTGAACACGATTTATTCAATCTGTCCGGAATGCGGAGAACCAACAATTTCAAGAAGGATATGCCCGTCGTGCAAACGTACTGGTAATGAGGAACTTTGCCCGAGGTGCAGAAACAGGACGCTGTTGTATGAGTTCAGGGAAGTGCGCATAAAGGACCTGTGGCAGAACGCAACGGAGAAGGTCGGACACGCGAATCTCGTGAAGGGGGTCAAGGGGATGATATCCGAATGCAAGGTTCCCGAGCCACTGGAAAAGGGGATTCTGAGGGCAAGGAACAGCATAACGGTATTCAAGGATGGGACCGTGCGCTTTGATGCGACCGATGCTCCCCTGACGCACTTCAAACCGCGCGAAGTTGACGTAAGTGTTGAGAAACTGGGGGGGCTGGGATACGGTAAGGATTATCTTGGTAATGAACTTAAAGATGAAAACCAGATTCTTGAGCTTAAGGTGCAGGATGTCATAATACCGAGGAGCGGAGCGGAATACCTGCTGAAAACTTCAAAGTTTATTGACGAACTCCTAACCCGGTTTTACGGGCTCGAGCCGTTTTACAAAGCGGGAAACATCAACGATTTGCTCGGACATCTCGTGGTGGGGCTTGCACCGCACACGTCCGCCGGCATCATAGGGAGGATTGCAGGATTCACGACCGCAAACGTGTGTTACGCGCATCCGTACTGGCACGCCGCGAAGAGAAGGAACTGCGATGGCGACGAGGATGCGTTCATGCTGCTGCTGGACGCGCTCGTAAACTTTTCACGGAAGTATCTGCCGGAAAAACGCGGCGGTTACATGGACGCCCCGCTGGTCATAACCACGATCCTGAACCCGAAGGAGATAGATGACGAGGCACACAAGATGGAGATTGTGGACCACTATCCTGCAGAGTTCTACGAAAGCGCATGGAAGGGTGTTGAACCCGGAAGCGCAGGCGTCAACATAGTGCGGAATGTTCTGGATACAGACCCGTATTCGGGCCTGAGGTTTACGAACGATACCGCGGACGTTTCGGGGCCGGTGAAGGAAAGTACGTACGTTAAATTGAAGACGATGGAGGAAAAGGTCGATTCGCAATTGGGGATAGCGAAAAAAATCCGCGCGATAGACGAAAGGAAGGTTGCGGAACTGCTGATAAATTCGCATTTTCTGCGGGACACGTACGGTAACCTGAGGGCGTACAGCAGGCAGCACTTCAGATGCGTGAAGTGCAACGCCAACTACAGGAGGGTTCCACTGATTGGAAAGTGCACGAAGTGCGGCGGCCGCATATTGCTGACGGTTTCCGAGGGAACCATAAGGAAATACCTGGGCGTTTCGACAAAACTTGCAAATGAATACGGTCTTTCAGAGTACATTAAACAGAGGTTGATGCTCCTAGACAGGGAAATAAAATCAGTGTTTACAAACCAGCTTTCGGAACAGCAAAGTTTATCGGATTTCATGTAGGATGGACATAAGCATCGGCATAATGGCGTACAACGAAGGGGGGAACATAAAGAAACTTCTCGAGAGTTTGCTGTCGCAAAAAATTTCATCCGGCAGGATAGTGCAAGTAGTTGTCGTTGCAAGCGGATGCACGGACGACACGGAAGGCATAGTAAAAAGATTTTCCAACCAGGATTCGAGGGTGCAACTGATAACGCAGCGTGAACGCGAGGGGAAGGCATCTGCGGTCAACCTCTACCTGAAGAACGTTAAGGGAGATATTGTTGTTCTGGAGAGCGCGGACACGCTGCCGGCTGAAAACGCAATAGAAAACCTTGTAAAGCCCTTTGCGGATGAGAGGGTTGGCATGGTCGGCGGACATCCGGTTCCGGTTGATGGCCCGAACACGCTGCTCGGATTTTCAGTACAACTGATATGGAGACTTCACCACGAAATATCAAGAATCAAACCGAAGGCCGGTGAGTTGGTGGCGTTCAGGAACATTATAAAACAGATACCCAAAAACACTGCTGCGGACGAGGCATGGATTGAGTCGATGGTTACAAAAAAAGGGTATATCCTGGCCTATGCACCGGACGCAATCGTGAAGAACAAGGGTCCTGAAACCGTTTTGGATTTGATAAGACAGAGGAAACGGATTTACATCGGCCATCTGCATCTGAAAAAAAACCAGGATTACGCGCCACTGACCATGGATGCGTTGGCTGTGTTGAAGGTGGTACTCAAGCATGTCGAGCTAAACCCTACGAGGTTGCTATTTCTTGTCATGGCAGTTCTGCTGGAGGCGTATTCAAGAGCATCGGCAATCGTGGATTTTTACGTTCTGGGTAGAAACCCGTACAGATGGGAAATCGCAAAAACGACGAAAAATCTGAAAAATGTTTGAACTGCTACCACGAATTCCGCTTTACAAAACGTTCAGGAAGTTCGGTTATCCAAAACTGCTGCCGTTGAATTTAACGGTAAGCGTCACATCGAAATGCAACTCGAGATGCAGAACCTGCAACATCTGGAAATCGGAAAAAAACGACCTCACCCTTGAAGAGTTCAAGAGGATATTCAAAAACATCGGACAGCCGTACTGGGTCACGCTCAGTGGCGGAGAGCCCTTCCTGAGGAAAGACCTTGTGGAAATTTGTTTGGATTTATACGAAACCTGCAGGCCAAAAATCGTGAACATACCGACCAACGGTTCTGTAAAGGATACTGCCGAGATTGCGAGGAACATTCTCAAAAAATGCCCGGAAGCGCAGCTCGTTGTGAACGTCTCGATTGACGGGATTGATGAGAAACACGATGAGATTCGGGGCGTGAAGGGAAGTTTTGAAAACGCGATAAAAACGTACAAGGAATTGAAAAAAATAAGGGGTAAAAATTTTACCCTTGGTATCCACACCGTCATATCAAAATTCAATGTTTCGCGCATTCCCGAAATTTATGAATATCTTGAAAAACTGAATCCGGATTCGTACATAACGGAGATTGCAGAGAAACGGGTTGAGTTAGGCACTATGGAATCTGACATCACCCCGAACCCAGAGGATTACGAAAAAACAGTAGATTTTCTTTCAGAATGGATAAAAAATAAAAAATTTGGCGGATTATCCCGGATAACGGAAGCGTTCCGCCTTGAGTATTACGAAATTGTGAAAAAAATCCTGTTAGAGGGGTGGCAGGTCATTCCATGCTATGCGGGCTTTGCGTCTGCACAAATTTCTGCAAGCGGAGACGTGTGGTTTTGCTGCGTTAAGGGGCAGAAACTCGGAAATTTGAGGGAAAACGGATACGATTTCAGACGCCTGTGGTTTGGTGAAGCCGCAAATCGGGAACGTGAAAAAATCAAACGTGGGGAATGCTTCTGTCCATTAGCGAATGCGTCATACACCAACATGCTGCTAGACTGCGGAACGATGTTGAGGGTTGTTAGAAATCTTGTTTAGATTAGATTAAGCCGTTTCTCCTGAAGACGAATTCAACTATAAGCGCACAAACGTAGATTAGGACCAGAAGCATGCCGTCCCTTCTCCGTATATGGCCTTTCAACATCGCGATAAGCAGGACAAAGGTTACGAGCAGGAGTGTTGGCGCGGTAATCATAACAGTTGCATCGTCTATCGTCATGGGGCTGAGTATGGCTATTATGCCGAGCGTTATCAGCAGGGTGAAGATGTTCGAGCCCAGGGTTTCTGAAACAACAAGCTCCTCGACGCCCTTTCTTGCCGCACCTAAGGCAGCCGCGAGATTCGGAATGCTAGGGCCAAGTGCGCCCAGAGTTACACCGACAAGGAGGTCTGGGAGATTCATGAGCGATGCCACACTGAGCAATATCCTTATGAAAATTTCAGAACCCACAATCAGTGTAAAAATTCCAAGAATGAAGTAGTTCAGGCCAAATCTTGGCTTGTGGTCCGGCACATATTCACCATAGGTTTCAAGGGCTTCGGTCAGCTTCTCGCTCTTGACCCTCCGCTCGTGGTAAGTTAGGTTACGCTCCTGCTCGTAGACGTTTATAACGTAGGGTATAAACAGCAGCACGAATACAAAACCATCAGTTCTCGAAAGCGAGCGATCCTCTATGGCCATCGCAACCACAACGATGGAAACAACAACCATGAAAATCATGTCCCGCGTCACCATGATGCGGGGCACGCGCATCGGTCTTATGAGGGCGGATATACCGACGATCAGCCCGATGTTCACGATTACAGAACCTATGTTCGCGCCAAAACCCAACGCGGGACGGCCCTTGAGTATTGACGAAATGGCAATAACAAGCTCAGGCAGGCTCAGAAGGAACGATATCACAATCAGGCCGACAGCTAGGTTGCTGGTCCCGAGCCTGCGTGCGACATGAACCGACGAGTCCGTAATCCAGTCCGAGCCGCGGAGTATGAGATAGACGGAAACCAAAAAAGCGAGTATATAAATTACAAACCACATGTAAAGAATTCTGAATGTGTGGATATAAATGTTTAGTCGAAACTTATCTCAATCACGCTGTCCGTCAGCGAGGAAATCAGCTTCTGGATTTCCTCGATTTTCATGCGGAGTTTTTTCTTGTCTTTTTTGTTTATCCTGACGCGCTTTATGGTCGTGTTGTCCGGTCGGTAAACCGTGTTTATCCCGAGAATCCGCGCGGGCGCGACAAAATCGTAGATTGTATCTTCAAGGTTTCCTGTCCCGATAACCCTAACCTGCTTGTTGAGTTTGCTTGACAACTGACGTATGTTCACGCCGTTCTTGCCGATGATCTTGCCTATGTCCTCTTTTTTTGCCAGTATTATCACGAAATCCTTTGTGTCAAGAGATTTCTCAAAACCTATCTCGCCCTTTCCGATTTTGTATAGGATTTTGGATAACTCTACGTCAAGTTCTGAAATTCTGCCCTCCTTCAGTTTTGACTCGCATGACGAACACAAAACTCCTGTTTTTGCGCAAATGTTGCATATCGGTAGTGCCATTGTTGTTCAATCGGGTAAAATAAAACAAATGGTAAAGAACGCCCGTCGCTTGGGGATTCCGGCGGGTTAAGCTTTAGCCAGCGTAATTTCAATAGCCGAAACCTTTATTGGACCTTCCTCACCATTGATTTCCTCTGTCGAAATCTCTATGTTTCTTGTCTGGAGGTTCTGCACGAACCTCTGCCTCACTATTTCGGCCACATCAACCGCTCTGCTTATTGCCCTGCCTCTCGCCTTCACTATAACTTCCGATTCGCCGTTGTTGAACTGTGTAATGACAGCCAACACGTAACTCATTATCCCCTTTTTCCCTATAAAGACGACGTTGTCGTCCGCTCTCTTTTTTTCTTCAGCCATTCCAGCCATATCTACCACCTCACTTCTCACTTACTTTTATTGCTCCTGAAGGACAACCAGTTTCGCACGCCCTGCAAAGCACACAACTGTTCAGATCTCCGGTTATCTTCGACTTCTCATCCACTATCTCGTACATGTTCACTGGACATGCATTCACGCATGCACCGCAGCCGATGCACTTTTCCGCATCTATTTTAATCTTCACCATCTCTATCACCCTCGAACTGGTTTATAACATTCTATTGAGAATTTAAAAATGCGTCCCAGGCCTTGTGTCCCTAACCAGAGGCACGAAAAGGAGGTATTTGCTTTTACCCTGCAGTTCCTCCACAATCTTGTCCGCCAGGATTCGTACAGGATCGGGAATGTTCTTAATACGCTTTTGCATGTCCTCGAAGCTCTTGAATGGCTCCCTCCCCCTCTCGTCAAGTATTTCCTGCCTGTGCCGCTTCCCGATTCTCGGCAGTATCTCGAGTTTGTGCTGGCGCGTGCTTATTATGCCCGCGGTATTGTAAAAGTTTATGAAACTGCCCTCGTTTTCCCGTATGATTTTCTCCAGGATTAACGGCAGCTCGGTTTTGGCAGTCGGCGTGAGCCAGTCGAACTTTATCCTGCGCTCTATGTGGTCAACCTTGTCCCTGACCCCCTCACCGATGTAAACCCGCTCCCCCTGGTTGAAGGATATCCCCGCCCGCGGCACTATCTCGAGCAGGGAAAAGTACTTCTCACCCACGGCCTGCGCTATCGGCTTGCGCTTGTGCGGCGGCATTTCGGATTTCCCCCTCGGCAGGAAGTCCAGTATTTGGACGTATTCATCCTTTTCCATTTTAACCTCGTGAATTTTTTAGAACCTCTTGTTTTTCAGCATCAACGGTATTGGTCAACCAGATCCGTTATCTGTTTGATTTCGTCTTCTTTGTATTTAAAGCGTTCCTTCGCGAATATCGCCCTCACGTCGTCGACCGTTTCCGGCAGAAGGTCCGCAATCTTCACTGCCTGCTCGTCCGTAAGCTGCAGTGGCAGTTCCTTCAGTTGGGCGAACAGCTTTTTTGTGTCTGCCGCCGTTAATCTCACAAACTTCTGGACGTGTTCCAGAGCCCGCTTCTGTTCGTACAACGGCTCCTTATCCTCATCCTTGTATCTTCTCTTCGTTTCGTTCAGGATGTTCCTGACCTCGGCCATCGGTATCGGCCCGCCGCCCAGAGATTCCATTTTGATTTATACTGAAGTTAAATGTTCCGGTGTTATCAGAACTTTTTTTAGCTTGTTGCCGTCCTTTAGTTCCACGAAATATGCCCTACCCTGCCTACCGACCACCCTGCCACATTTGCCCCTGAGGCGTGGGTTTGGGATGGCCTGGTAGTGGGGGTTTATGGTTACCGCAACCTTGTCGTTGTCTTCGAACGTTTGCAGTTCCTTCCGTATGCTGAACTTGCCTCTCGCCCTCGGTTTAACGATTAGTTTCCGCGTTCCACGCCGGTAACCCTTTGAGCCCTTCATTACAAACACGCGAGGATACATTCCTCTACCTCGCGTTTCCACCCCCCTGTTTTTGGTTTTTGTACATTCTAGTGTTTGTAAGTCATACTCCGCCCTTTAGGGTGGAGTATTTGATTTTGAACCAAAGGTAATATCTTTAAGTATTAGGATATAAAAATGTTTTGGGGGTTAAAAACCGGTTTTTATGCCGACGCTTATTGTTTCCTCGTCGAATTCGAATTCCGCACCCTTAACGCTTTTTTCCAGCACGATTTTGTCCGCCCTGACCTCGTCAAGGACAACACGCTCGAAGCCCTTCAGCATTTCCCTCACCATTGCGGTATCGGTTATAAAGACGTGTATGCGCTCAAGTTCCTCAAGATTTGATTTTTTCCTGAGCTCCTGGACGTTTCTTATGACATCACGGGCAAGCGCCTCGTGCAGTAAACTTGGGTCGCGCTCTGCATCTATGTACACGATTCCGCTGGTATTTTCAAGGGCGAACGCAGCCGATATATATCCCTCGGGAGTTTCAACCCTCACATCGGAAACCATCTCGGGAGTTATCTCGTAACCGTCCAGATTTATTTTTTTACGCTCCCTTAGTTTCTTTCCGTTTTCACGTATGAGTTCCGCAACCCGGACAGCATCCTTACCGAATTTCGGTCCAAGAATCTTGAAATTCGGAACTCCGATATACTTTGTGCCAGGAATCTCATCCACAAATTTCACATCCTTGGCGTTCAGTTGCTTCTTTATCACTTCTCCGAGAGTATCAACGGTTTTTCTGACTTTCGAGTCGCCAACCACGGTTACGGATTTTATAGGGTGCCTGAGTTTTATTCCTGCGTTCTGCCTGCAGTTGCTCCCTGCCTCGAAAATCTTTTTTGCAAGGTTCATCTGGAATCCAAGTTCAGGGTTGATGTGCTCGGGCTTCGGCCACTTCAGGAAATGCACGCTCTCCTCCCTGCCTTTAACCAGATTCTGGTAGATCTCTTCTGCAATGAAGGGCGCTGCCGGTGCAAGAATAGTACACAACCTCCTGAAAACTTCGGACAGCGTTACATACGCCGCAAACTTTGATTCATCCATCTTACTGCCCTTGTCCTCGAGCCATAACCTGTCACGTATGAGTTTTATGTAACCCCTTGACAGGTCTTCGGTGACGAAATTGTTCATGTTCGCAACGAGGTGGTGGTAATCGTTGTTTTCAAGATTCCTGTTTACGTTTTCCGCAAGCGCGTCAACAGCTGACAGAATCCACTCGTCCTCAATCCTGAGTTTTGCGTCTCCCAGTTGGTGTTTGCTCGGCTCGAACCTGTCCAGCAGCATGTATCGCGTCGTGAACTCATAGCAGCTCCACAGCGTTCTCAGCATTGGTATTGCTGTTTCATCCAAAGTTTCCTTCCCGAATCGCTTTGCGTTCCAGGGCGCTGTTGCGAACATCTGCAACCTCACGGCGTCCGCACCGACGGTGTTGAAAAGATCCCATGGATGTATTATGTTGTCCTTGCTTGAGGACATTTTTTCGCCTTTGTCATCCAACAGCAAACCGCCAACAACAACGCTCTTGTAAGCCGGTTTGTTGAAAATCACGGTTGAGATTGCAAGCAGTGTGTAGAACCATCCTCTTGTCTGGTCCGTTGCCTCGCAGATGAAATCGTACGGAAAACTCCTCTCAAACAATTCCTTATTTTCAAACGGATAATGGTACTGCGCGAAGGTTGCTGCACCGGAATCGTACCAGCAGTCAATCACGTAATCCACCCGGCTCATAAGTTTTCCGCACCTGCATTTGAGCTTTACCTTGTCCACATATGGTCGGTGCAAATCAATGTTTGCATCAATCTTACTCGCGGATTTTTCAGTCAGCTCCTTTCTTGACCCGATAACTTCCTTGTTTCCACATTCACAAATCCAAATCGGAAGCGGCGTTCCCCAGAACCTGTTTCTTGAAAGCGACCAGTCCTTGACGTTCTCGAGCCAGTCTCCAAACCTGCCGCTCTTCATGTGCTCCGGGAACCACTTGACCCTGTTGTTGTTGCTGATGAGGTTTTTTTTCAGCTTCTCCATGGCTATGAACCAGGATTTCATTGCATAATACAAAAGCGGTGATGAACAGCGCCAGCAGAATGGGTAGTCGTGCTTGTAAGGATACTTCGCTATCAGCGCGTCCTGCTCCTCGAGAATGCTCACAATCCTTGAGTCCGCATCCTTTGCAAACATGCCTTTCAGTTCCGGTATCTGCTCCGTAAACTTGCCGTCCTCGCTTATGGGATTGACTAGGGGCAGGTTGTTCTTCTTCCCTGCGTTGAAGTCGTCCTCGCCGAATGCCGGCGCGATGTGAACGATTCCTGTCCCCTCCTCGATTGTTACAAAATCGCCTCCTATAACGAACCATGCCTTCTTGTCCAGTTTTCCTACAAAATGGCTGAATAACGGCTGATACTCGATACCCAAAAGCTCGCTGCCCATGAAGGTTTCGAGAACTTCCGAATCAGGAAATCGCTTTTCAGCAAGCTCCTTTGCGAGCACGTAGTTCTCGCCCTTGTACCTTATCTTCGCATATTCCAACTTCGGGTTTACCGCAAGCGCGAGGTTCGAGAGTAACGTCCACGGCGTCGTGGTCCATGCCAAAAAATAAAAGTCCTTATCCTTCGCCTGAAACCGCACTATGACGGTTTCTTCTTTAATTTCCTGATATCCGAGTGCAACCTCGTGGCTCGAAAGCGGCGTTCCGCATCTCGGGCAGTAGGGAACGACTTTGTGATCCAGGTAAAGCAAACCTTTCTTCCAGATCTCCTTCAGCGACCACCAGACGCTCTCGATGTATTCGTTGCGCATGGTGACATAGGGATTTTCCATATCAATCCAGTACGCCATTCTCTCAGTGAGTTTGTTCCAGTCCTCGATGTTGCTGAAGACGCTTTTTCTGCACTCCTCCACGAACCTGTCAATCCCGTAACTTACAATCTCCTTCTTCGAGTTCAGCTTCAGTTTCTTCTCTATCTGCACTTCCACAGGCAACCCGTGGCAGTCCCATCCTGCCTTTCTCGGAACACTGAAACCCTGCATGAATTTAAACCGGTTCACAAGGTCCTTGAAGGCGCGGACTTCAACATGGTGAAGTGCAGGTGGCGCATTCGGCGTTGGCGGCCCCTCCAGAAAGGAGAAGCGTTTTTTGCCGTCAGTCAGTGTCCTTTCCGGAATGCCCTTTTCCTTCCAGAATTTGAGGATTCCCTCCTCCATTCCCCTGGGTTTGTACTCGCCTGCGGGTCTCATTACAAACACGCGAGGATATGAATTGTATCTACCTCGCGTTTACACCTCCGATACCCATTTGCGTGTTTGGAAGTAATACTCCGCAACTAGGGTGGAGTATCTGATTTTAAAGTTAAATTAAGTGTATTCTCAGTTTATAAGGATTTTTGGATAATAACTACGCAAGATGGAACTCCCCAAACCTTTTTCCAAAAGGTTTATCAAAAGTGGCGTATTCGCTCTGGCGAATACACCTTAGATCAAGATAAGTAGTTCACACAGCCGTACAAAACTATAGACGTAAGATGGAATTACCCTGGACTGAGAAATACAGGCCGAAAAAACTCAAAGACATGGTCGGGCAGGAGCACATAACCGACCGTTTAGAAGCGTACGTGAAGGTAAAGTCCATGCCGCATCTGCTTTTTGCGGGCCCTGCGGGATGCGGAAAAACAACAGCTGCGCTGTGCATTGCCAGGGAACTTTTCGGCGATATCCACCAGGGTTTCCTCGAGCTGAACGCATCTGACGAGCGCGGTATCGACGTCGTGAGAACAAAGATCAAGGATTTCGCACGAACGCGACCCATAGGGAGCGAGTTTAAGATAATATTCCTTGACGAAGCAGATGCACTCACTCCGGAAGCGCAGAACGCGCTCAGAAGAACCATGGAGAGTTACACGGAAACGTGCCGCTTCATCCTTTCGTGCAATTACAGCTCAAAAATTATTGAACCCATACAGAGCCGGTGCGCAATCTTCAGGTTCAAACGCCTGAAAAAAGAGGACATCGCAAGGATGGTGGAGCACATACTCAAGGAAGAAAAGGTGAAGCACACGAAGGACGGGATAGACGCCATAGTTTACATATCCGAAGGTGATTTAAGAAAGGCGATAAACGTCGCACAGACTGCGGCCGCCCTCGGACATGTGGATGAGAAATCCGTTTTCTCAATCGCATCGCGCGCGAGGCCGGAGGACATAAAAAACATGATGGGGCTCGCGCTCAAAGGTAAGTTTCTTGACGCACGAAACCTGCTGGATAGCCTCATGCTGGCCCAGGGCTTATCGGGGGAGGACATACTTCTGCAGATGAACTCCGAGGCAATGAATTTGGAATTGCCGGACGAAAAAAAAGTCCACATTGTTGATTTGGTGGGTGAAACGAACTTCACTCTTGTTGAAGGCGCGAACGAACGCATTCAACTGGAGGCACTTCTCGCGCGTCTCGCTTCTGTTGGGAAGTAGAATGGGAAAACTTTTCGGGACTTCCGGTGTCAGGAGACGTGTTTCCGAACTTCCTCCGGAATTTGTGATCGCTCTGGCAAGGGCGCTGGCTACCTATACACCCGACGAAAAAATCGTCATAGGACGCGACACCCGCAAATCCGGACCGTTGCTTGAGAGCGCGTTCATTTCGGGATTGATTTCATCGGGAAAAAACGTGATCGACATATGCTTGGTACCGACGCCTACCGTTGGAGTCGCAACCGCGGAGCACGGAACCGGGGTTATGGTTACGGCATCGCACAACCCGCCGGAATACAATGGCTTCAAGTTCTGGAACACGAGCGGGGCATACAACCCGGAGCAGGAAAACGCAGTCGAAAAAATCTTCTTCTCGAAAAAATTCAAAAAGGGAAAACGGTGCGGGGTTGTTGAGAAGCGCAACTACGTTGAAAAACACATCAACCTTATTCTAAAAAAAATAGGAACAGTCAACGATGTGAGAGTTCTCGTGGACTGCGCCGGTGGTGCAGGTTCCGTCATCACGCCAAAACTCTTGGAAAAAATGGGCTGCGACGTGATAGCGATAAACACGAACCAGGACGGAAATTTTCCGCATGAACTGGAACCGACTGCAGAAAACCTTGCGGAAACGTGCAAACTCGTGAAGAAAAAAAAGGTTGACATCGCATTCGCGCACGACGGCGATGCGGATAGAACAGCAGCGATTGGAAAAGACGGAAAACTCATCGAGTGGGATTCGTTCCTCTCGGTTCTTGCATACGACCTTGACAGGGTTGTGACGACGGTTGACGCATCCATGCGGATTGAGGACGTGTGCAACGAGGTTATCAGAACGAAGGTTGGGGACGTTTTTGTCGCGGAAGGAATAAGAAAAAATAACGCGGACTTCGGCGGCGAACCTTCCGGGGCGTACATATTCCCGGACATCCACATATTTCCGGATGGGATAGCAACGGTTGCAAAAACCGTGAGCATGGTTGCTGACGGATTTTTTTACGAAAGGCTTGAGGAGATAAAAAGCTACCCGATGGAGCGCGTGAAGATTCCATGCGGGGAGGATGAAAAGGGGATTATTATGGATAATTTGAAGAAGATTATCAAGGAAGATTACGATGATACCGACGGTATACGAATTTCAACGGATGAGGGATGGATTCTCATACGCCCGAGCGGAACAGAACCGTATGTCAGAATCACAGCGGAGGGCGTTGACAGAAACGCGCTGGATGAGCTTGTCGGGGAAGGTAGGGAATGGATTGGAAAAGCACGAAAGTGAATTATTTTTTCTTGTTCTTCAGAAAATTTTTTAGGATTTTGTAAAGTTCTTCCGTTTCCGGGACGAACTTTTCCTTTTTGAGTTCTTTTGTTAATTCCTTAAAATCCATAAACTCCCCGTAAACGATTTCGTCCTTCGGGAGTTTTATCGGTTTGTCTGCAATCACGCCGTAAACGCGGATATTTTCTTTTTCCTCAGGGATTCTTTTATCAAAAGATGCTATGAAGAATGGTTTTGCAACTAAACCGGTTTCCTCCACAACCTCACGCTTTACGGCTTCGTCATAACCTTCGCCTGCGGGGATGTGCCCGCCAAAGGCGATGCTCCAATATCCCCTGAAGAACTCTTTTTTGTCGCTGCGCTTGTTCACATGGACTCTGTTTTGTTTGTCGAAGACGAAGAAAATCACGCTGCGGTGGATGAGTTTTTTTGCATGACACTCATCACGCGTGGCTTTACCGATAACGTTGTCATCATCGTCAACAACGCCCAGGAATTCTGCCATATTACTTTGATTGGTGTGGGGATTTCGTGAACATGGATAGTATTGCTGCCAGTATGCACAAAATCCCGGATGGAATGAATGCCCACAGGTAGCTTCCGGTGAGGTCGAAAACCTGGCCTCCAAGTATTGGCCCAATAATTCCTGCAACCCCGTATGCGGTGAAAACGAAGCCGTAGTTTATCCCGACGTTTTTAGTGCCGAAGTAATCTGCGGTTGCAGACGGGAACAGCGCGAAGTTTCCTCCGAAGTTGAAGCCGACCCATGCGGCTGCGATTGTTAATGTCCATTCCTGCGAGCCCATCTGCATCAGCGCGAGCATCATGACGCCCTGGAGAATGAACATCAGGAGCATTGCCCTTGTCCTTCCGAGTTTGTCTGATGCCACGCCCCATGTGATTCTTCCGGCTCCATTGAAAAGCGCAAGAATTCCGACTGCATTCCCGGCTGCGGCTGCTGTCAGTCCGGAATGAATCCCGAAGGGTTTTAGAATTCCGATGACCATCAAACCCGCAGATGCTCCGAATATGAACATCAGCCAGAGAAGCCAGAACTGTCTTGTTTTCAGCATTTCCTTCCATTCGAAGTCTTCCTTGGATTTGCTGGCAACCTGCGGCGGAACCCATCCCTCGGGTTTCCAGCCGGCTGGTGGATTTTTCAAAAGCTGTGCTCCGAAAACGACCGCAACCAGGAATGTTATCCCAAGATACATGAATGCCTGAAGAACGCCGTATGTTTCCGTGAATGATGAGCCGAGTTTTCCGAATACCCATGCACCCGCACCAAAGCCCGCAACTGCTAATCCGGTTACTAAACCGCGTTTGTCAGGGAACCATTTTACGCATGCGGCTATCGGGCACACATAACCAAGACCGATGCCTGCGCCGCCGATTAACCCTATGGTCAAACACAACCCGACAAACGAACCACCCGTAAAACTCGCAAGTATGTATCCAAGTCCGAGAACGATTCCGCCAACGGTTGCGACAATGCGCGGTCCTTTTTTATCCTGCCATCTTCCCGCGAGAATCATCACAAGAGCGAAGGTCGCAAGCGCTGCGGAGAAAATCACCTGTGTCTGCGTGGTCGTGAATTGGTATGCGTTCATGAGTGGATTTACAAAAACGCTCCATGAATAAATCGCGCCTAAGCACAACTGCACTATTAACGCACCAATCACCACAGACCAGCGATTCATTTTACAGTCTTTCCTTTACAATCGCATCAACAACCGACGGCTCTGCCAGCGTTGTCGTATCTCCGACATCCTCCTTGCCCTCGGCCACGGCCTTCAGGATTCGTCGCATGATTTTTCCGCTTCGGGTTTTCGGCAAGGCATCCACGAACTGTATTTTATCGGGTCGTGCTATCGGTCCGATCTCCTTGGTTACTTGGTCTATGAGTTCCTTCTTGAGCTCGTCGGATTTGTGCACGCCTTCCTTCACTATCACGAACGCATACAAACCGCTTCCCTTTATCTCATGTGGAAACGGCACTATCGCTGATTCCGCGACTTTCTTGTGGCTGACAAGAGCGGATTCCACTTCAGCGGTCCCGATTCTGTGACCAGAAACGTTGACAACGTCATCTATGCGGCCCATAAGCCAGAAATCGCCGTCTTCATCAACACGGGCACCATCCCCTGTAGAATAATACGGCGGAAATCTTGTGAAATATGTTTCTTTGAACCTCATGGGCTCACCGTAAACGCCGCGCATCATTCCAGGCCATGGTTTTTCTATAACAAGGTAACCGCCCTCGTTGACGGCTGCCGGCTTTCCATCCTCACGTAGAACTTTCGGAACAACGCCCGGGAACGGCTTGCTTGCGGAGCCGGGTTTTATGGTCATTATGCCGGGTAATGGCGTTATTAAAATTCCTCCGGTTTCAGTCTGCCACCACGTGTCAACGATCGGACATTTATTGTCCCCGATAACGTTGTAGTACCACATCCATGCCTCGGGGTTTATCGGCTCGCCAACAGTTCCAAGCAAACGCAAACTTGTTAAATCCCTACCCTTCGGCCAGTGGTCGCCGTCCTTTGCGATTGCACGTATGGCTGTCGGTGCGGTGTAGAATATGTCAACCTTATATTTCTCAACAATCTCCCAGAAGCGGTCCGGTTTCGGGTGATTCGGAACACCTTCGTACATAAGGCTCGTTGCACCTGCCGCAAGCGGACCGTAAACGATGTAGCTGTGGCCGGTGATCCAGCCGATGTCAGCGGTGCACCAGTAGGTGTCTTCATCACGCGGGTCGAAAATCCATTTGAACGTTTGGTAAACGAACAGCAGGTAACCACCGGTCGTGTGCATAACGCCCTTTGGTTTCCCTGTGGTTCCGCTTGTGTAGAGAATGAATAAAGGATCTTCGGCATCCATATGTTCGGGCTCGCAGTAGTTCTTGATGTCTTCCGCGTTGATTTCCTCATGCCACCACGTGTCTCGGCCTTCCTTTATGTGCACATCAGGTGTGTGCGCCCGTCTTACGACAATGACGTGTTTGATGGTGGGGCATCTCTTCAACGCCTCATCCGCATTTTGTTTTAGGTGGATGGCTTTACCTTTCCTTATGCTTCCGTCGGATGTTATGAGCATGCATGAGCCGGAGTCAATGATTCTGTCACCGAGCGCCTCGGCACTGAAGCCGCCAAAAACAACGGAGTGTATGGCACCGATTCTCGTGCATGCGAGCATCGCGATTGGCAGTTCTGGAATCATCGGTAGGTAAATGCAAATCCTGTCTCCTTTCTTTATTCCTTTTTTCTTTAGAACGTTTGCGAACCTGCACACCTCATGATGCAATTCCTGATACGTGTAAGTTTTTGAATCTCCGTAGGGTTCGCCTTCCCATATTATCGCTGCCTTGTTTTTCCTCCAGGTTGTAAGGTGTCGGTCCAGACAGTTGTACGAAACGTTAATCTTGCCGCCTTTAAACCAGTTGCACCCTGCTGTTTTCTCGTCAAACGAATTTTCTCGTCAAACGAATAAACCTCGTCCCACTTACTGAACCAGTGCAGCTGCTCTGCCTGCTTTGCCCAGAAACCCTCCGGGTCTTTTACGGATTTCTCGTAGATTCTGTCGTAGTCTTTCGGGCTTTTCAGTTCAGAGTGCTTAAAAACGTAGTCCTTCGGCGTGAATTTGCGCCGCTCATCCATGAGAGAGTGAATGGTCTTTTTTTCCATCTTGGCACCAAGAATAAGTTTAGATATTTCACCTGGGACTATAAAAATAATTGCCCGTTTTTCAGGTATCGCAAACTACCTGCGCAATCCAGAAACCGTTTCGTTTTTCAACAAAAAACTCATGATAGGTTACGGCTTTAACCTCGAGCTCGGGTTTGTGTTTCTTTTTTACGGTTTCGCCGAGGATTTCGGAATTTAACAGGTACAGGCCGCCCTGCTTCTTGATTTTTATCTTGAATTTTTTGGGGATGAATTTTTTGGTGTAGAACCGGAACAGTAATTCACTTAAAAAATCGTGGAGCAGATTTTCCAGATTCTTTGCTTCAAGTTTTACGTGAGTCTTCAGCTCCGTACCGACAGTATCCAGGTTAAGAATCGCGCTGAAAACCGCATACGCGGAATTCTCGAAACATTCCTCAAGCGTTTTACCCCTCGCAACGAATTTCAGGTCAGCTGTGTGTTCGAGGTATTCGAAACCGAGGCCTTTTTTCACTTTTAGATGTCGGTGTCAAGAACGTCGAGAATCTTGGTTTTTACGGAAACCTTGCCGCCTGTCGGCTCTGCCAGAAGTTTGTTACACACCAGGCACTTGATATTGGTCGCGGCACAGCCGAAGATTACCTGTTCGTTCCCGCAGTCGTTGCACTTTACTCTTAGGAATCTGCTCCTTGTTTCCTTTTTCATTTTAGCTCTTGATTTCAACGGTTTTTTTAGTCCTCGCGCTGTAAACGCGCTGATGTTTTTTCTTGCACTCCTTGCACGTGAGTATTATAAGGGGCCGCTTGCCTATCTTGTAAACTTCCTTCTTCGGTGTTCTCGGGGAGCCGCCGTAACCCTTCTTGACCTCGATGTACTTTCTCCGGCCCATAGTCATGGTGCGCTCCTTCCCCTTCTTCCCCAACCTGAGGTCGTGCTCCGTGTGCTTGTTGCAGTGCGGACAGTACGTCCTCATGACTTCCGGAAGTTTCATGGTTTTATGTATGAGCTTTAAGCAATAAAAATCAAATTTCTTCGGCCATGCCCTTCTCGACGAGTATCTTTGCGTTTACTTCAAGTAGCAAAACAACATCGCCCTCCTTGAAAGGTCCGTAGTGCTTTGAATCAACACCGATTATCGCGGGAAGTTCGTGCAGCACCCTCACTTTTTCGTATCCATCGGGGATAGATTCTTCAACCTTCTCCGCCGGTTTCTGCTCCTCCGTCTTTTCGAAAACATCGTCCCGGGATTTTTTCAGGATTTCAATGAGCAGGATGTAGAATTTTTTTTCAACGGAAGTTATGTTCGCGGGGGGCGCGTCCGTGTCCTTGGTTCTCAGCGCATGAAGCACAATCTTGTTCTGCCTGCGCTCGTAGATGTCATCAATAAGTTTTGCAACGTGCTCGCGGTATTTTTCCTCAACCTCGGTCAGCAATTTTGACGCGTCTGTATAGAAGTCCTTACCAACGTGCTGAAGCGTAGGGAAGTTTTTCTCGTTCCGGGCTATGGTCTGTAAATCCGCATAGGTCACCATTTTGTTTTCGTTATCCTTTTATTTATCCTGATTAAAAATATTGATTCATGAGGGATTTGTTTGATTTGAGAGCGATTAAACCAAACGTGCGGAAACTTAGCGGGATGCGTGAAGTTATCTACGATAGGGAATGGCTGAAAAAAACCTCGAACATTGAGTTGTACTACATGTACCGCGACCTTGCCCTCACCGACAACGACAGAAACGCAATGAAAGAAAAAAACCTCAGGTATGACATCACGGTGATTCCTCCACTCAATTTAGGAAAAGAATTCGTAAAGACCGCAGGGCACTATCACCCGCTTGTTCCCGGAACGAAACTGAGTTATCCGGAAGTCTATGAGGTTTTGGATGGCAGAGCGCATTATCTGTTGCAAAAGGTCGAAGGTAATAGGGTTTTGGACGTGGTTTTGATAGATGCGAAAAAACGCGACAAGGTTCTGATTCCGCCGGACTACGGGCACATCACGATAAACCCGTCAAACGAAACGCTAAAAATGGCGAACTGGATTTCCGATGCGTTTGAATCGGTTTACGAACCCATAGAAAAAATGCACGGTGGGGCTTACTTTGAATTGACGAATGGAAAATTTGTGAAGAATACGGCTTATAAAAAAATTCCGGAATTGAGAAAAATCAAACCTGCTGAAGTTCCGGAGTTCGGACTTTTGAAGAATAAAAACATGTATGGACTTGTCGGCAATCTAGAAAAACTGGATTTTTTGAATAACCCTCAGAGCTATAAAAAAATTTTTGAACAGGTTTATGCATAACTCCTGCCCATCTTTCCGTATTCCGGGCTTATGATTTCGTCCTTCTCGATGCCCTTCCACACGGAACCGTATCGCTCCTGCAGCTGGAACTCGATGGGTTTCGCTTCCTCGATTGCTTCCTTTATGTGTTTTTTCTCGATGAACTTCGCGTTTTCAGTTGTCGCGAGGTCGCCGGCCATGCGCACGACTCCTCCGAGGTCCCTCAGCCTCAGCGTAAGGGAATTCCGGGCGTCGTCAAGAACGGATGCGCGCTTTCTGGCTTCCTCAAGGAGTTCTTCAACCGCATCTTTTGTTGCGTGCGGAATCCGCTTGTCCTTTACGATTTCTTGGGCAACGAACTGTGTCAGATATGCTTCGTTTTCTTCCGTGTCCGGCATGGTCGTGTTCAGCAGGATTTCGTAACCGTTTCCAAGGATTCTTGACCGCAGAGGCGGAAGGATGTCCTGCACGTCCTTTATGTTGCATGCGCCCACGAAAGTGAAATCGCACGGAACGTCGTCAACCTTCACGGACGCGCCGGCTGACTGGGGATTCCTTCCGACGATGGGGAATTTTTTTTCCTGCATCGCGGTGAGGATGAAATTCTGCAGGAACTTCAGATGCGGTAATTCATCTATAAAAAGAACGCCTTCATGCGCTTCGTGGATTGCGCCTGCAACGACACGCGTGTACGGCGGTGTCCCGATTTCGGGATGGCTTCCGTACGGGTCATGCCTGACATCACCCAGAAGTTCGGTTTCGGATGCGCCTGTTGCATGGATAAACGTCTTCCTGCCCAGAGGCACTAACGTGATCATGTCCTTTCTCCCGAACTTTACCGGTCTTTCCGGCTCATGACCAATAACCTTGACCTTGTCCTTTACGCGCTGATAAATAACGCCGACCTCCCTGCCGTCGCTTCCGAACTTGGTTGTTTTTACCTCCGGCTTTGGGGTGATTTTTTCGTACTTGTTCTTGCCGCATGTCGGGCATGTGTGTTCCTTAACATCGCTGAACGCCGCGCACTTCGAGCATTTGAACCCGAGCTGCTCTGCAACGAAGGTTGGAATCTCCTGCGGTGTAAGAATCCTTTCCTGAGTTATGTGTTTCACCACTTCAATCAACGGACGCTGCGGATTTGCAGGATTGTTCACAACGTTTATCTCTTCGGTCGGTTTCGGTAGGTGCATGGCCAACGCCTGTGCGAGCATGGATTTTCCGATTCCTGGAGGCCCGACCAGAAGAAGATTTCTTTTTTGCTGGATTGCTAGCTCGACCTTGTGAACCGCATTGTCCTGGCCGATGACCTGGTCGAGCAGATCCGCCGGAATCTTTATGTCCGCGGTTGTTTCGATTTCATCAAGCGGCTTTGGTTTTTCTCGCTTCCAGATTTTTATCGGTGGCATATGTTATTAAGATGGAATATAACTAAATAAGATACGATGGTGCAGAAAAACAGGAACGTGGTGGTTATCGGGGCGGGCCCTTCCGGGCTGGCCGCGGGGTACAAACTCACCAAGGAAGGCGTGAGGTGCACGGTTATCGAAAAGGGACAGCTCGTAGGCGGAATATCAAAAACCGTCCAGCACAAAGGATATTACTTCGACCTTGGGGGGCACCGGTTCTTCACGAAGGTTGCTAAGGTGAACAAGCTGTGGCACGAAGTTCTTGGAAGCGACTTCATGAAGCGGCCGCGTCTTTCGAGGATTTACTACAACCGCAAGTTTTTCGACTACCCGATAAAACCGCTGAACGCGCTCACGGGTTTGGGCCCGGTCGAAAGTGCGAGGATTCTTGCAAGTTACGTAAAAGCGAGGTTTTTTCCGTATCCCGTGGAGGACAACTTCGAACAGTGGATTTCGAACCGGTTCGGAAAGCGCCTGTATGAGATATTTTTCAAGACATACACGGAAAAGGTTTGGGGCATTCCATGCACGGAGATAAAGGCAGAGTGGGCCGCACAGAGGATTAAGGGGCTTTCGCTCACTTCGGCAGTAATGAACGCGATATACAAGCCGAAAGGCAAAACGATAAGGACGCTGATAGACGAATTCGAATATCCGAAACATGGTCCAGGCATGATGTGGGAAAAAATGCGCGAATACATCAGCAACCAGAACAAAGTCATGCTGAACTCCCCCGTGACGAAAATAAGGGTTGAGGGAAATCGTGCCCTGAGCGTAACTGTTGAGAATGGCAAAAAAGAGCTTGATGTTTACGGCACAGATTTTATTTCGAGCATGCCGTTGCGCGAGCTGGTGAACTCCATCAAACCGGAACCACCGAAAAGAATACTGGATGCTGCAAACGCCCTTTCCTACAGGGATTTCCTCACAGTAGCGTTGATCATTGATAAGAAGGATATTTTTCCGGACAACTGGATTTACATACACTCGCCGGACGTTGAGGTTGGCAGGATACAGAATTTTAAGAACTGGAGCCCGTACATGGTGCCTGACAAGAACAAAACGTGCATAGGCATGGAGTACTTCTGCTCGGAAGGTGACAACGTTTGGAACAGCAGGGATGAAGAACTGGTGGAACTTGCAAGGAATGAGATTGAAACTGTCGGCCTTGCGGAATCGAAATATGTGGAGGAAGGCGTCGTTGTCAGAACCGAGAAAGCGTATCCGGTTTACGATGACAATTACGTTAGGAACATAGAAACCATAAAGTCGTACATAAACGGATTCGAGAATCTGCAAACTATTGGCAGGAACGGGATGCACAGGTACAACAACATGGACCACTCGATGCTGACCGCGCTGCTGGCAGTCGAGAACCTGTCTGGAAAAACGCATGACCTCTGGACAGTCAATACGGAGCAGGAATACCACGAAGAGCAAAAAACAGGTTAGACCACATCAACCCGGTACACGGTAAAATAGAACTGGGTCATTTCAGTTTTGTGCGCTATGAAGCCCAGTGGGAATGTCCTGCTGAAGGATTTTACCTTCGTTTTCTTTATTTCTGGGAACCGGTCTTCCTCCTGATTTAGCGACGAGCCGAGAACGTACCGGATACCGGGCGCAGGATTTTCATAAACCGTGTAACCCTCGTGCCTCAGGAAGTACGTCGCCCTGTGGTCGTAAGAAAGTATCTTTGCGTCTTTCGGGATGTTCTGGTAAATCCATTGGAGGGCATCATTCACAACCCCGTGCGGCGTGAGGTAGATGTAAGAAACAGGAATGCCGACAATAAAGTTCACTGCAATGAGCAGCATGAAAATCTTCTTTTCAAATTTTGCAAACATTCCGGGAAGTTTTGAATTCGTAATGAGGTAACACAACCCGGGTAGAAGTGCGACAAAAAACCTCGGCCTTACGTCTTCGGACCAGAGGAAGATGGTTGCAGCGAGGAGCAAAAACTGGGATGCGAAAATCGCAGTGACGTTATCCATGCGCTTCGGATTTCTGAACTCCTTGTAGATTGCATACAACGCCGGAACAGCTGTGATTCCGAGAGACATCAACATCAGTTTCATGAAAACAAAAATCCGGTAGGGCAGCGTGAACCCGAGTCCGGAAGCCTGGTTAAGCCTGTAAAAAACCAGCCATGGAAACTCCTGGTTGTTTGAGAACGTGAAGATTGTGTAAACAACCGGCAGGATGGAGAAGGCAACAACGAACAGCACCACCGTGATGCGGTTTTTTTTCAGGAGAAGGTGCATGAGAACAGGTAAAACTAGGAATATGCCGGTTTCCCGCGTGAGGAAGCATACGCCGAAAATAAAACCAGAAAAAACCAGTTTCCGGAAATCATTCGAGTCCAGAAACCGCATGTAGGCGTACATCGCGAGCACGTAGTAAAAAACCATGAGGTTGTCTGTCATAATGGTCGGACTCAAACTCACGAAAACTATGGTGCTCGCGAAGAGCATCGAAACGAGAAACGATTTTTCCGCATCGTGCCTCAGCTTCAGCAGCAGGTACATGAGGACAACAGTCGCGACCGAAGCGAGCAGGACGTACAACCGCACGGCGGTTTCGCTGATTCCGAAAATTTTGTAGATCACCGCGATGGTGTACTGGTGAACCGGGCGGTGCGGATAAAACGCATCTGGAAGATTTCCGTTCATGATGTTTTCGCCGCCCCAGAGGTAATGCACCTCGTCAAAGAGGAGGATGCTGTCGTACAGGAGCATCAGCACTAAATACGCCAGAAAAGGCACGGCACATAAAAAAAACAGGTGTTTTTTCGTTTCCATTTCTATAATTATTGTGATAAATAAATATGAATGCGACTGTTGTCATACCAACCTACAACGAAGCCAGGAATCTTGAGGAGCTTATCGGCAGGATATTCCGAGCGGTGCCGGACATCCGCGTTGTCATAGTTGATGACGATTCTTCTGATGGTACTGGAAAAATCGCCGAGCAGTTGAGTAGAGAGTATAATATAAAGGTCATACATCGAAAAGGAAAATTGGGTTTGTCGTCTGCGGTCATTGATGGTTTTGGCGCTTGCGATACGAAGATTATTGGTGTCATGGATGCTGACCTTAGTCACCCGCCGGAACTCATACCCAAGATGCTGGGGGTGATTGAAAACGGCGAGGCGGACGTTGTTTTTGGAAGCAGGTACGTGAAGGAAGGCGGAATCAAAAAATGGCCGCTCCTGAGGAAAATCACGTCCATGGCTGCGATAATTCTCGCAAGACCTTTGACCGGCGTCAGGGATTCCGTGTCTGGGTTCTTTTTTTTGAGAAGGGATGTCATCAAAAACAAAAAATTAAACCCTAGAGGATTCAAGATAGGTCTGGACATTCTGGTCAAGGGGGATTACAGAAAGGTTGTTGAGGTTCCATATACCTTTGTGGACAGAACGAGCGGCAGAAGCAAGCTGAATGCGAAAGAGTATTTAAATTACCTGTCACATTTAATTAGTCTTTACGCGTATGAGCTGAGGCATTTGTAAAATGTTCGATCGTGTTTTGATAACCGGTGGAGCAGGTTTTATTGGCTCCCACTTGGCTGAAAATTCTCTGAAGCAAGGTAGAGAGGTTGTTGTCATTGATAATTTGAGCAGAACAGAGTACAACATTGATTACCTGAAAAAAAATTATAAAAAAATAAGGTTCATTAAAGGCGACATTAGCAATCCCAGGATTTTTGATAATCTTATGAATGATGTTGACCTCGTTTATCACTGCGCAGCGCAGGTTGCTGTCACGACGTCACTGCAAAACCCGCGGTTGGACTACGAAACGAATGCGGATGGAACCTTCAATCTCTGCGAAGCATTAAGAAAATCAAAGTCCAATGCGCCGATAATTTTCTGCTCAACGAACAAGGTTTACGGTGATTTAACTCTGCCGGTTATTGAAAAAAAACAGCGTTACGAGTATCGTGACATCACAGGGATTGATGAGTCATACCCTCTGGAAACAAACTGCCCGTACGGCGGGTCAAAGATAGTTGCGGAATTTATTCTTGACACGTATTTCCACTCTTTTGGGATTCCGGTAGTTAAGCCGCGCATGTCGTGCATCTACGGCACGAGACAGTTCGGCAACGAGGACCAGGGATGGGTTGCGTGGTTTACCATTGCTACTTTACTGGACAAGAAAATCACCATCTACGGCGACGGGAAGCAGGTCAGGGACGTTCTCTACATAACGGACCAAAACGCAGCGTTTGAACTGCTTGCGAAAAAAATAAACAAAACTAAGGGCAAAGCTTATAACCTCGGCGGCGGTCCGGAGAATACGATTTCATTATTCGAATTGTTGGACACAATCGAGGAACTGACGGGTAAAAGGGCAGAATACACGAAAGCCGACTGGAGGATGGGCGACCAGAAGGTTTACATCTCGGACATAAGCAAGATACGGAAAGAGGTTGGTTGGAAGCCTAAGGTAAGTGCAAAAGAGGGAGTCAAAAAAATCGTCGAGTGGACGAACCAGAACAGGAAACTCTTCAAATAAAATGGCGACAAAACCGTGGGCCATCGGGCTGGTTTTTCTGAGCACCTTTGTAGTTTCGTTCGGGCAGATTCTGTTCAAGTTCGGCTCCATGGATTTTTCAATCGGGATTTCACTGCTGTTCAATTATCCGCTGATTCTCGGGTTGGTGCTTTACGGTGTCGGCGCGGGAATGCTGATTGTCGCGCTCAAGTACGGCGACCTTTCAGTTCTGTATCCGATATACGGGGCAACGTACATCTGGGTGAGTCTGCTCTCGCCGCACTTCTTCAATGATTCGATGAACATGCTGAAGTGGATTGGGATTGCGTTTATACTTCTGGGGGTCGCATCGATAGGGAGGGGTAGCAGAGAATGACCGAAGTGTGGGCCATGGCAACGGTCGTGTTCGCAACCCTGCTCGGTGCAACAGGTTCCTTGCTTTTCAAGCTTGGGAGTGAAAGATTAACTTTGAACTTAAGGAAGCTGCTGACAAATTATGTGCTCATTGCCGGAGTCATAGTTTATGGTGTGTCCGCGATAATATTCGTTTTCGCACTCACGGGTGGCGAACTTTCGGTTCTTTACCCGCTGGTCGCAACAAGCTACATCTGGACCTGTCTGTTTTCGGTGAAGTTTCTTAAGGAGAAAATGAACTGGTGGAAATGGCTGGGCATCCTGCTGATCGTCATAGGCGTGAGTTTCATAGGTATGGGGAGCTGACTGGGATGAATCTTAGCATTGTGATACCGGCGCACAACGAAGAGGGTAATCTTGAAGGGTTGGTAAACGACCTGCTGGAACTGCAGAAGGGAAAGGGTTGGGACTGCGAAATCGTAATTGTGGATGACAACAGTTCTGACAACACCGGCAAAATTGCTGACGACTACTCGAAAAAATTCGACAACGTTTCTGTCATTCACAGGAAGAAGGGGAACAACGGCATGGGGTTTGCGCTGAAGGAGGGTACAAAAAACGCCAAGGGCGAGTACATACTGTGGATAATGGGCGACCGTTCCGACGACATGGAAACGATCCCGAAGATGATTGAAAAACTCGATGACGGATACGACATGGTTCTCGGCTCGAGATACATAGAGGGTGGGTCGCGCGGCGACTTGGGAATTGACAAGGCATTTTTCAGCGCGGGTTACAGCTTTCTGGCGCGCATGATTTTCGGGATACCCGCGCACGATATTACAAACGCGTTCAGGGCCTTCAGGAAGAAGGCTTTCGATTCACTCGTGCTTGAAGCGGGTGATTTTGCGATTTCGCCGGAATTTTCGATAAAGGCACACATGAATGGTTTCAGGATAGGAGAGGTTGCCACAACGTACTCCAACAGAAAAATCGGCAAGACGAAGTTCAACATGTTCAGGATGGGTTTGAGGTATGCTGGTTTGTTTAAATACAGGTTCAATAGATAAAGAAGATGGACACAGAAACGGTAAAGGGACTGAGGTATGTGTTACCCATCTTGATTTTTTCCGTACTTGTCCATGGATACATAATATCCGAATTCAAACAGTTGCCTGGACCGATGTACGGTGGCGACGTTTACTGGCATTACGGCAGATCACTGAATATCTACAATGGTGCATATCCATGGGAGAATCCACAGGTTAGTGGGGAATACGAATACTTCGGTTGGTTGCATCATCTCATCATCGCAACTATTGCAAAGGTGTTCGGTATTGATCTGCTCACGTCTTATAACTACCTACCGGTGATTATGGCGATACCATCGGTGATTACATGGTACGTGTTCGGGTTACTGTTGTTTAGGGACTACAGATTTGCGTTACTTATGTCCCTCATGTTTCTTGAACCAAAGGGCATATCCGGGCTGGCAAGCGATGTGCTCACGCCACTGGCATTGCTGTTTGTGTTTTTAGCCATGCGGACAAAAAAGATTAAGGACAGAATTGTGGCAGGAATATTTTGCGGGTTGTCAGGGATATCCTATGTTTCCGCTTTCCCATCTCTGGTCGTGGTGATGGCGGTACTCTTTGCTTACATGTCCGTGATAAAGCATCTAAAGGTCAATTTAAACGCATCGGATATGAGAATATCCCTTTTGAGGGACGAGGATAAGGAGATAGTGCGGGACGTCAAAGAGAATTTCGCTATATTGTTCCCCATAGGACTGATAGGTCTTGCCATCTCTATGCTGCTTTTTGGGCCAGTGCTGTTTGTTTATAAGGCGCACATACCAAACCCCGTCAACGAGTACACGCTCCCGGACTTTTCGAAATACGGCACGGACGTTGCAATCGCATTGATTGAGGGTAGTTTTTTGGATGTACCTGCCCTCATGAACGGAGATATTTTCAAATTTGTCATCTCGATTATGACGTTGATAGGTTTGTATGTGGTAATCAAAAATAGAAAAAACGACGTCGAATGTTTTATATTCGTGTTGGTGTTGTCGGCATTTGTCGGAGGCCTTCACTATTTTGTGACGGAGCCGGTGATTGGTAGCACTGTGATTCCAACGTACCTTTTTGCGCAGATAATGCGGACATCTACTCCCTTGTTGTTCGTATCTGCTGTGGCGTTTTTGATGGGTAAGAAACCGCAATTTGGAAGCATTATAGTAGCATTGTCTGTCATTTTCATGCTGCTGGTCCTCATGATCAGCCTGAACGCAAGGTACTACGGCAGGTGGGAGACGATGGCCAGAAGTGAAGCAAATCCTGCAATAACGGAGATAGCGGAATGGATAGACGGGAATACCGACAAAAATGCTGTTTTCATATCGCATGAAGAACTTTCATTTCTTGTGAACGGTTTGACGGCTAGGAAGGTGGTAACGTCAAGAAGAACCCATTTCAGTCCATACCTGGACATCAACAAGAGGATTGCAGATGCTGTTGTTGTCCTTTATGGTGACAACGAGTATAAGATTGAGGAGTTGATTAGACAGTACAACATCTCATACCTTTACTGGGATGTGAATTGGCCGTATTTCGCGAAAAATGAACCACCAATGACGGTCCCGGAATACGAACATCAACTTACAGAGAACGGTGTGAAATTCCAAAAAGTGAATGCCTATTTGAATCCGGCGTACAGCCCAGAAAATCCAAAGTACGACATGCTCGCCGTGTTCCCTGCTAAGGACGATTTGACACAACCATGGAGTGATGCGTTCTCAAAACACATTACACCTGCGAAAACGTTTACCATCAACGGAAAGGTCTTTGCCATTATATTTAAGGTCGCATAGTTATAACCACTGGAAACGTGGACTTGAGCGTGATTATACCGGTTTACAATGAAGAGAAGACCATAGGTGAGGTCGTAGACAGTGTTCTGAATGTCGCAAGAGACCTGGGGTGTAAAACAGAAGTTGTTGTGATAGACGATGGTTCTATCGATGGCACAAAGAGGGTGTTGGACGGGTATAAAGACATACGTGTATTAACGCATGAGATTAATCTAGGTAAGGGCCGTGCGCTGATTGACGGTTTTGGATACGCAACGGGCGATGCGATAGTGATGATTGACAGCGACGGACAAATGAATCCCGAGGATATACCAAAACTCTATGAAAAACTTAAAGCGTTTGATGTCGTATGTGGTTTTAGGGTAGACAGAAACGACCCGATTTTAAGAAAGATTCTGAGCAAAGTTTTTAACAACATGGTTCGGATTTTGCTTGGAATGAGGATAACCGACGCACTCTGCAGTTTGAAGGGTTTTAGGAGGGATGTCACAAAAATTGAAACACGAGCTAATGGATGGTTAATGGACCTAGAGCTTGTATGGAGAGCGCGAAGGAAAGGTTATGCATACGTAGAGGTCCCGGTTTCCCACAATCCAAGGAGATACGGACACTCCAAAATTTCGGTTAAATCGATAGTAAGGATGATTTATGGGTTAGTATTATTGAGGGTTCATGGTTAATGATGCCGGTCAAGGATTTTAGGTTATGGTTGTTGTTTGCAATCGTGTTGTTGGTTGGCGGTTTTTTTAGGCTGTACGAGCTTGACCGACCGTTGTTTTCGGTTGATGAACTCGGATATTCCCGGTTCGCATTAACGCTGAGTAGGGATTTACTTCTTGTGAGAATGCCGAGTAATGAACTCCCGCAGATAGTCCAACCCTACTTGAATTTTTACATACAATACCCCATACTGAAGGTATTCGGATTGAGCGAGAGTTCCGCAAGAATTATGCCGGCCATTTTCGGAATAGCGACTATAGTCCTGGTTTTCTTTTTTGCAAGACGGGTTTACAATGAAAAAATCGCCTTGTTGTCTGCGGCTTTTTTGGCAACATCGATGATGCACGTGACGTATTCCAGGATTGGAAATCAGGATTCCTTGCTGACGTTTCTGGTGGTGTTGGCAGCATATTTTTTTGTTACAAAAAGGGGAAGGTTGACATGGATGTGCCTCGGATTGGCACTTGCAGCAAAGCACACGGCTTTGTCATTCATCATCGCATTTGTTTTGTACAAGATTTACATCGGAGAGTTTAAAGTTGGATTCAGAAAACCTTTTTTTAGCGGAGGCCTGTGGGAATCGCTCACGCTGATGTTGGTTTTTTATATAATCCCAAACATCGGTGCCGTCATTCACACCACTCAATTGACGTACACGGGGACAACGGTGAAGCATCTCCCGTTAGTAATCCAGGAAATAGCAAAATCGGATGTTCGGATACCCGTAATTGCGAGGGTATGGGCCTACAACGTAGGTTACTCGATGGTTGGATTTTCGTCTATAACGGAAAATGGAGTATACTTCATGGGTGACTACTACAACAGTCTTCCGTGTTGGTATTACCTGTTCATCCTGTTCGTGAAAAATCCCATTTGGCTGTCGTTGGTTCTAATTTTTGGAATTCTAATTGCGCTGGTTAGGAGTGTGGACAAGATTCTGTTGTTCCTTATCGTTATCCCGTTGGTCTTATTATCGCTACAGTCAGTAAAGTATGACAGATACATCACACCGGTATTGCCCTTCATTTACGTTGTGGCGGCCTATGGGATACTGAATGTGGGGTACAAGAGAATCGTGAGTCTTGTACTGCTGTTAGTATTGATACACACTACTTCTGTACTCTACGATTTCCATCCGAATTACCTACTCTATGGTTACGAGTATGGCGTAGGCATCTCTGGTCCGGGGGTTTTGTGGGGGCAACACGATACGGAACTCTCGGCTTACCTGAAGGAGTTGGACAGCGTGTACTTCTTTAACGACGTTTACAAAGATGTTGAAGAGCTTCATACCGGAAAGAGATATCCGGATGACATCAATGATAGTGAATTCGTGGTTCTTGATTTGACCAACAGGATTCAAAACCCGGACAGGGTTAGGGTGGTGGAGAATTATGAGTTGGTAAAGGTATTCAGATTCAAAAACCTCGAGACGGAGTGGATTTACAGAAGAGTGTAGCGTCCACGTACCAAACATCATACCTCATGTTCTGGTTTTGTATATGCTGTAGTCTTTATCCTTCTTTTCCAATTTGAAAGCACTGTCCAACTTAGTGAAGTTTAGGTCACGCCTGATTAAATCGTTCTTGCTGACCATGAGGTAACTAACGTCGTATTTACGAATTATTTCTATGATGTCATCCGTGTCGGCATAGGGGGTAGTCATTGTCTTCCGATTGGTGAAGTAGGTTATTGATACTGCATCCCGGGACATCAGTATATCATTCGTATCGGTATTTTCAACAATCCAACCGTAGAAATTATCATCGATTCTCTTATCGGACTGTATAGCGATGAGTGCAATTAACTGGAGAATGGATACGATTAGTATCAAAGCAATCACATAACCCCTAGACCTTATTTTGTAGATACCAAGAGTTCCTAGCAGTATTGTCGGCGTTAGCAGTGATGACCACGCAAATGAGCATCTGAAGCCCCACAGTATAAGCGAAAGGAACAAACTTAGCCAGAAGACGGAGGGTATCTTTTCACCACGATTTTTGAAAAGCACGTATACACACACCAGCAGGAGCGGATAGGTTAAGATCCCAGCCAAGGTGTATTTCAACGCTACCGGGTCTGCCCATGCAAATAAATCCCATTTGTTAAAAGTCATGGAGTATATCGTCGGGGCGGTTGATTTTAGTATGCTTCCAAGTTTGGTTGAAATAAAATTACGGGGGGACGTTATGAAAGAGAGGTATGTGGAGAGGGTAGGTTTTTCTAAACTAAAGTGCTCCTCCCAGTCAGTAAGTAAAGGTGTGTATTTTGAGGATGTATACAGCGGATCACCAAAAAACATGAGATTTCTTGCTAACCATGGGGAAATCACGAACAGGAACACGAGCGATGAATAGACAACTTCCCTTCGAAGCAGTATGTTTTTCAGATATATTACGGAAAGATTTTTAGCCTTGAAAAAATCGAAGGCGACGAGCGAGAGCATGAAGATGATTAACGATGAGTGTATGAGATACGCCAAGCCAAAAGTCAACGAGGAATATTTCCAAAACGGAATGCCTTTCCTGTACACATGGAAGATGCACAGGCCGGAGTACAAAATAAGGGGATAGACCAAAGTTTCAAAACAAAAATGCAATATCACTGAATTTAAAGTTACGAGGGACAACGTTGCGTATATCGCTGTTTTTTCGTCAAACATGTCCTTCGTGTTCAGATATAAAATCACGGAAACAAAGGCCACTATCAAAACACTTAATAGTTTACCCGACGCGAGAGAATCTCCGAAAATCGAGAATATGAAACCGAGTGTGAGATTGTACAATGGGGGCCGGTAATCTGCGGGTTGTGGAAAGGTTACGGGTATCCAGTAGTTGTCTATGAAATTATGACTTGCCCAGTGTTGAGATAGAAAACTTCTTGCATACAGATAATGGTCATATCCATCGGCGCTGAGGGTTTCTGAAAAGGACTGAACAACGAATCCGGCAAAAAGTGTCGCGAAGAATATTGCCAGTGCTGTCTTTGATAGATTAAAGGTGAGTTTTTTGCGGAAGGTTATCAAGATTATCGGAAGGGCTATGAGTGCGTATGAAATGAAAATTTTGGACAGATGTAATAAAAATGCAAAGGCAGCGTACACAAATACGGAAAATAAAAAACTAAGTGCAAAACGCTCATCATCACTAAATCTGTTCCCCAAGATTAGGTAGCCTGGCAAAAAAAACATAAAAAAAAGCGCAAGTAGTTCTATCATTTTGTATCGTGTCCCCGAGGGATAAGCTTCATAAACTCATCTGTCGTTACGCTTTTTGTTACGAACAACAACGAAGCGTACGCGATGGTTATCAAACCCGAGAATATGATTCCCATAGCCAGCGAGTTTACCATCGGCCTTAACGGATAGAACAAAACCAGCGTTATAAGAAAGCACAGAATGGGTTTTGAATACATCGCCCACGGAACCCGTATGGACGACACCCTCAGCGTGTAATGCGTAAGCACAAGTATCGAGAGTAACCTTACGAGCATTGTAACAAACGCGACACCGTACATCCCATGGACCGGAGCAACGATAAAATTCAGCACTGTGGCTACCGTGCCCACAATCAAAACGTATTTTGTTGTGATGTCTATCCTGCCTATGCCCAGCAGCAACGGGCGCGTCACTGAATTCAGGACGACCTCGAGGTTCAGTATCGAGAGTATCACGATAATGGGATATGACGCAGAATACACATCACCGTATACAAACTTTATGAAGTAGTCGGAAACCAGAACGAAACCGAGCACAAACAGCAGTGCGAATATTATGCCATATTTGAACGTGTGCTTGAATATGCTGTCTATCTCGCTTTTTCTTTGGGATTCGTGCTTCTCGGAATAAAACGGGAAAAGTATCTTCTGCGAAAACGGAATCATCAAACCGACGGAACTTACGAGCATCACACCAACTCTGTAGAAGGCAACTTCGGACGAACTTTGGAATATGCCGAGTATCATCGAGTCCATCCACTGTATCAGAAGCGTCCCGAAGTAACCTATCATGCCGTAACGGATGAAACTTTTCAGGTTTGATGTATCAATCCATTTGGATGTGTCGGGCATGATTGTACGAGCGACTTCCTTGCGGACTATTAGGAACGCAACGATTGCTGCCGCAACGATGCCCCAGATAATGCTTCCGTAACCCAAAAAAAACGAAAAAAGCAGTACAGGCATCACGACCCTCGAAAAGTCGTAAATCACGGACGATATGAAAAACGACCGGTTTTTCATCAGCCCAGTCAGTATCGAGCCGTAGTAGGTGTATAGTGAATAGAAGAGTAGGTAAAACGAGCCGATTCTGATACCGGTGCCAAGAGCCGGGTTTTTGAATATGTACTCCGCAATCGCATCCGAAAGCAGAAAGATTGAAACAAAAGTTGCAAGCGTGAGGATGTATCGCCACTTTGAGAATATGCGCAGGTATTCCTTGGTGTTTCCCCAGACCGTGCTTGAGGATATGAATTTCAGAACGGCGGTATCCATTCCAACGTTTGCAAAGAAAAGGCAGAAATTCACAATAGCGAATGCTATCGAGAAATAGCCGAACTGTTCTGGACCCAAAAGCTTGGGGAATATGATCACCGAGCCTATGCCGCCAATCAGCATGGAGATGTTCACGCCCACGCCGTAGATGTTCTCACTGAGCAGCTTGGAGTACCATTTCATTTTGCACCAACGATAGCAACAACGTATGCAATATATTTGTTTAGGTTTTTTATTCTTTTTTCTATGCCGGAGAACAGCATGTAAAAAACATGAGGATACAATCTGCGAAATCCATCATGCGATGGCGGGAACAACTGAAACCCGCTGGACGACTCCACCCTCAAGCCGGCACTGCTGAAAAGTTTTTTCAGGCCCCACAGGGTGTACGAACCCTCGTAACTGAATCTCCATCTCCCGAGCAGACGTGCGAGGTTTTTCCCCAGCACATACCACAGGCAGAGGGTGTTCGGAACTATGACAACGACCCTGCCGCCCTTCCTTGCAACTCTCGCAAGCTCGGACATCACCTCAAGGTCATCGGGCTTTGGAAAGTGCTCCAGCACGCCGGAGTTGTACACCAGACCAAAAGCGTTGTCCCTGAAAGGCAGTTTTCTTATATCTGCCATGACAAGGGCGTGTTTTGTTCCTGCAAGGTTTTGTTTTGCTATTGTAAGCGCCTTCTTCGAGTTGTCAAGGCCAACATTGAAACTTTTTTTGAACTGGAGGAGAGCGCGGCCCGAACCGCATCCTGCCTCAAGTACGAGCGCGTTGTCACCGAGGGGTGCGGCAAATTTCTCCATGAACTTCCAGTATCTCAAGTCGTACTCGGAAACCCCTTTTGATGCGAAGTAGGAATCCCATGGATTGTCTGTCATGTTACCTGAAACGATTTTTTATTGAGAACGTGAGGTAGGTCAGGATGTGTCTCGGCGACAGGTTGAATTTCGATGTCCCATAAACCCTGTTTGACACCACGATTGGAACTTCCCTTATCACGAAGCCCTTCTTGCTCGCCTCGGCAACCTCTTCAAGCTGCAGGACAAACCCTTCTTCCTTCAGTTTTATTTTTTTGAACACGCCGGTTCTTACCGCGCGGTAACCGCCGGTTGCGTCCTTTACAGGCAGACGGAAGAATATCTTGAGGAACAGATTTCCGAGATGGCTTACCAAAACCCTCTTGAGAGGAACGTTCTTCATCCCGCCGCCGTTCACGTATCTTGAACCTATCACCATGTCCACTCCGTCCATCGCCCTGAGAAATTGCGGTATTTCCGCGGGGTCGTGCGTTAAATCGCCGTCCATGAATATCAGGATGTCGTATCCGGAATCGATGCAGTATCGTATGCCCTTCTTCACGATTTTTCCGAATCCGATATTGACGTCGCTTGAAACTATTTTTACGTTGTCGTACCTTTTGGAAACCTCGCGCATCTTCTCCAGGGTTTTGTCCCTGCTTCCGTCGTTAAGCAGAACGATGTCACATCGTATGTTGTTCTTGGCAAATACGCCCTCTATCCTCTCGGTAAGCGGAACGACATTGTCCTCCTCGTTGAACATGGGTATTACAACGGCATTCATTTTGTGATTATCGACGCGATGCGCCCCCCTGCCCTGCCATCGCCAAACGGGTTTTTCCACCCCGCTTTTTTGGACAGCATGTATTTTGTTTTTTTGAGTATAGATGTGCTGTCAGCACCCGCGAGCGCGTTGCTTCCGACTTCCAGCGTTTCGGGCCGCTCGGTGTTGTCCCTCATGGTCACGCACGGAACCCCGAGAACGCATGACTCTTCCTGCACCCCGCCGGAATCCGTGAGAACGAGACGTGCGTTGCTTAACAGGTTCAAAAAATCTATAAACCCGACCGGGTCAACGAAGGTTATGCCGTCGCACTTCAGCCTGAATGAGCGGAACATCTTTCTTGACCTCGGGTGTATCGGGTATATCACGGGCAGGTTAAATTCCTTCCGTATCAGATGCAAACCATCAAGTATGTTTTTGAATCTTTTTATGTCATCGACGTTTTCGGCCCGGTGGGCCGTTGTAAGGAAGTAGGATTTCCTGTTTAAATTCAATTTGCTCAAAACGCTTGAGTTTTTTATCCGGTTAAGGTTTTGTTTTACGGCATCAACGATGGTGTTTCCTGTGACGAATATTTTCTCTCTGGGGATTCCTTCGCCAAGCAGTATTTTTCTGGAATTTTTTGTCGGTGAAAAAAGCAGGTCGGAGCAGTGGTCCGCAAGAATCCTGTTAAGCTCTTCGGGCATTTGCCTGTCATACGAGCGCAGACCCGCTTCCACATGCCCCACCTTTATTCCAAGTTTGGACGCCGCAAGCGCTCCGGCCAGAACGGTGTTTGTGTCGCCTTCTACAAGGACAATATCTGGCTTCTCTTTGTTGAGAACAGTTTCTATCCCGACAAGCATCTTGCCTATCTCGTGTGCATGCGAACCCGAACCAACGCCGAGGTTATACTTCGGCTGCTGTAGATTCAAATCACGGAAGAACACCTCATCGAGCTCCTTGGAGTAATGCTGGCCCGTGTGTAGTATGAAGTATTTCGCACGTTTCCTGTCAAGAGCCCTGATTACAGGCGACATCTTGATGATTTCCGGTCTTGTGCCCAGCACGATGGATATCATTTTCTCCTCATATATGCTATTCGCTGTATATAAATCCTTGGGGATAATACGTCATACGTGATATGGAATGAAGTATGCGGCGATTAGTTTACATCTGGATTCCCTAGGCGAGGCGTACGGTTT